>Ga0187889_10005153_pt1 | contig 10366 bp, 5 predicted proteins | sample June2016WEW_7_10_2_FD_132992 | JGI IMG/M metagenome (GOLD analysis project Ga0187889, IMG submission 132992) | Peatland microbial communities from SPRUCE experiment site at the Marcell Experimental Forest, Minnesota, USA - June2016WEW_7_100 | ecosystem: Environmental > Terrestrial > Soil >...
CGCCGGGCCGCCCTCGCCCTGGCCGCCGGTGCCCTAACCGGCACGGCGGCCGTGTTGCTCATACGTCGGGCGCTCGCGGGCAGCGCCACCGCCGAGAAAACCTACGCCTTCTACACCTTCTACGACGGCCTACCCCTCCTGATGTATCCCCATCTCCCCGGCACCGAGTATGGACGCTACCGCGCCGCCGTCACCTACCTGGGTTCCTTCGCCGACAACCACGGCAGCCTTGTCCACGCTTTGCTTCACCATCCCGGGTTTGCCCTGCTACGCTTTCTGACCAAGCCGATCGACATGCTCGCCGTGTTGCTCTGGCTGTACGGGCTTACCCCGATCGGCGTGGGATTGGCGACGCTCGGGGTGCGCGGCATCGTGCCCGTCCCAAGACCGGGTTTGGCGCGCGCGTGGATCTTGGCCGCCTATGCCCTACCCCTGGGCATGCTGCTCATCCCCCAGCAAAACCCGGCCTACTATGTCAGCATCGCCGTGCCGCTCGTGCTTGCGTTGGCGCGCGGGGCCGATCGCCTGGCCGGCCGTCTTGGCCCGCAGTGGGCGCGCGCGCTGGCCGCGGTAACCTTGGTCGCGGCGCTAGCCATCACGGTTGGCATGGGCAAGCTCGGCGTAACCAACAGCCGGGCCATCAACCTCGCTGTTCCCTATCTGGAAGAGCGCTGCCACGGGGGCTGCCTCACCAACGTACTGCCCCAGGCCCTGCGCGCTCAGACCTGGCTCGAGACCGAGAGCGGGGCGCCCTTGCCCGCCCTCGATCACCGCAACGAGCGGATGGTCTCGCCCACCACGGCGCCGCCCAGGCATGACTACGATTACTGTGCGCGCGTGCGGCGGGCGCGCGCCGGCGGATTTGCTGGTCCGGTGCTCTATGTCGACGCTCGGATTCGTACCTTCGCGGCCTTCGACCCCGATTTCGACCCCGAGCTTCGCTACCAAGGCAACGTCGATCTCTCCCCCTTCGTCGAGGAACGTCGCTTCCGGGAGGGCCCCGACGAGGTGGTCATCTACCACCTCGGTCCCGAGCGCAGCTGCCAAGCTGCCGGCGGCGAACGCGCCGATCCTTCCCGACAATTTAGGCCCCGACAATTAGGCCGACTCTAGCCCCAGCTAGGCTAACCTGGCTAGCATGTGCGGTATTGCAGGTCTTTGGGATCCCACGGGGGCCGCGTTGGATCCATCTGTGATCGTGGCCATGACGCAAACGCTATCGCCGCGGGGCCCCGACGGCGAGGGGTTTTGGCGCGCGCCCGGGGTGGCCTTGGGCCACCGTCGGCTGGCCGTCATCGATCTGAGCCCTGCCGGCGCCCAGCCGCTCGGCAACGAGGACGGCAGCGTCCAGGTGGTGTTCAACGGGGAGATCTACGACTTTCAAGGCTTGCGCGCGGAGCTGCTGGCCCGGGGGCACGTCTTTCGCTCACGCTGCGATACCGAGGTCATCGTGCATGGCTACGAGGAATGGGGCGACGAAGTCGTGGCCCACCTCGACGGCATGTTCGCTTTTGCCTTGTGGGACGCACGCCAGCGCCGCCTGCTGGCTGCCCGCGACCGTATGGGCAAGAAGCCCTTCTACTTCTCCCTCATAGCCAGGGCGGGTCGGCCACCCCTGGTCGCCTTTGCCTCCGAGCTCAAGGCACTCGTGTGCGTTCCCGGCTTCGATCGTCGCCTGGATCCCCAGGCGTTGGCTCGCTATCTCGTCCACGAATACGTGCCCGCGCCGTTCAGCATCTTTCGCGGTGCCCGTAAGCTGGGCGCGGGCGAGCGCCTGCGCATCACGGCTACCGGTGACGCTATCAGCGAGCCGCGCATCGACCGGTACTGGGATCTGCGCTTTCCCGTGCAACCGGTCGCGGTCAGCGATGAGGACGCGGCCGAGGAGCTGCGCTCGCTCCTGCGCGCTGCCATCCGCCGGCGCCTGGTCGCGGACGTCCCGGTGGGCATCTTTCTTTCGGGCGGAATCGATTCTTCAGCGGTGGCGGCGCTGGCCACCGACTTGGCTGGGGCGGGCAATGTCCACACCTTCTCGGTGGGATTCTCCGAAGCGTCGTTTGACGAGAGCGGCCATGCGCGCCGGGTGGCCGGCTTGCTCGGGACTGTGCATCACGAAGAACGGCTGCAGCCCCGCACCCTGCTCGAGGTCTTGCCCGCGGTGACCGACTTTCTCGACGAGCCCTTCGCCGACGCTTCGGTAGTGCCCACCTATCTCCTTTCCGCCTTTGCCCGCCGGCAGGTAACCGTCGCGCTGGGCGGGGATGGCGGCGACGAGCTCTTCGCCGGCTATCAGACCTTCCTGGCCGAGGCCTGGGGACGCCTGTACTTCGACGGCGCGCCACGGCTCTTGCAGCAGGCCGTGGCGAGCCTGGCCCGCTGGCTGCCCGCCGGCAGCGGCTACTTCAGCCTCGACTTCAAGATCAACCAATTCCTGCAGGGCGGCCCCTCCCACGGACCCGAGCGCCATCAACGTTGGCTGGCCTCGTTCCCACCCGAGCAGCATGCCTCGCTGCTCGCTCCGGATCTCTACCATGCCCTGCAGGCCGACCATCCCCTGGCGCAAGTCCGGGCCCGCGCGGCGCAAGGCCCCGCCCAGCGCGCTGCGGACAAGCTGCTCGATTTCTACCTGCGCTTTTACCTACCCGACGACATAAACACCAAGGTAGACCGCGCCTCTGGCGCCGTCGGCCTCGAGGTGCGCGCCCCCTTTCTCGACACCGCCTTGGTCGACTTCGCTTGTCGCTTGCCCGCCAACCTGCGCCTGCGCCGGCGCTCGCCCAAGTTCGTGCTCAAACGCGCGCTCGCGCGCCGGCTACCCCGGGAAATCCTGGCCCGCAAGAAGCAAGGCTTCGCCATGCCCGTGGCCCGCTGGCTGCGCGCCGAGCTCGCCCCGCTCCTGCGTGATGAGCTGGCGCCCGCCAAGATCAAGGGCGAGGGCCTGTTCGATCCCGGGCAAGTCGGTCGTCTGGTCGACGACCACCTGTCGGGTCGCCGCGACTGGCGCAAGGCTCTGTGGACCCTGCTCACCTTCGAGCGCTGGCTGGGGCGCTGGGGCTCCGGCTAGGATTCAGGCTGGGCCGGTCGGGAAGGACCGAGCGCTGCCGAAGCCCCGGCTGGCACCTCGCCCGCCACCCCTTCTCCCGAGCAAATTTCCCGCACCAGATAGGTCGCGGTTTTTGAGGTTTCGTAATACGTGCGCATGGTCATTTCCGCGAGCAATCCCATCAGGATGGAAAGGCAACCCACCAGGAAGCACATCACCGTCAGGTGAGGCAACGGCGTCTCCACGAAATCCTTCGCCCCCCAGAGCTTGAACCAGACCATGGCCATGAAGAACAGGAGGGAAAGGGCAATGCTGCCCAAGCCGAACTTGCCAAAGAGGTGCATGGGCTTGGTACCGAATTTCCACAACATCTGGGCCAGCGCCAGGTCGAGTATCACGTTGGGCACTCGCCCCAGCCCGTACTTGGTCTTGCCGTAGCGCCGAGGGTGGTGGTGGACCTGGATCTCAGTAACCCGGGCCCCCCGCTGCGCCGCATAGATGGGGATGAACCGATGCATCTCGCCATAGAGGTGCAGATCCTGCAGCACGGCCCGACGATATGCCTTGAGGGTACAGCCGTAGTCGTGGAGGCGGACCCCCGACACTGCCGAGATCAAACGGTTGGCCAGCCACGATGGCACCTTCCGCGTCACGAGCAAATCCTGGCGCTGACGGCGCCAGCCCGACACCACGTCGTAACCTTGATCTAGCTTGGCGAGCAGGGCCTCCACGTCGGCGGGGTCGTTCTGCAAGTCGGCGTCGAGCGGAATGACCACAGAGCCACGGGCGGCGTCAAAGCCGGCCGCCATCGCGGCCGTCTGGCCAAAGTTGCGCGCCAGATGAATGCTCTTGAGGAAGGGTCGCGTCCCCACCGCGATGCGCAGCAAATCCCCGGTCCGGTCTAGGCTGCCATCGTCGACCATGATGATCTGCGCCCTGATACCCCGCCGCTCGAGATCGCCCACCACCCCGTCCAGCTTAGCCAGGAGAGGCGGCAGGGAGTCCTCCTCGTTGTAGCAAGGGATGACGAGAGATACCGCTGGCGTCGAGCTCACGCGCGCTATGCTACCCGACTTCCTCTGCCTGGTCAGGGGGTCGTCACGAAGTGCGGGCGCTGCTATCGTCGTGCAGCAACGCCGGGTCTGGGTTGCTACGGTCGGCGGCCCGGGCGCGCTCCTCCACGCGGGGCGGCGAGTGGGCGTAAAGCGCGCGCGCCTGGCGCCAGGTCAAGAAGGCGGGCAGGGCCACGATGGCGGCCGACAGGCAGGAGATTTCGCCCAGGATGGCCATGGCTCCGAAGCCTTGCAAGGCGCGGTTGCGCGCCGCCAGCAGTGAGCCGTAGCCCACGATGGTGGTCCACGAGCAGAGGGCTACCGCCGCCCCGGTGGAGACGATGGCGCGCAAGACGTTACGCTCCTCGCGGTAGCGAGTGATGACATTGAGGGCGTATTCGGCGCCGATACCGAAGGTGATGGGCAGGGCAATGAAGTTGAGGAACGTGACACGCACCTCGGCCCAGCCGGCCGCCCCCACCATCATCACGACCCCGAGCAGCAGGGTGCCCAGCGCGACCAGCGCCGCTCTGGCGGGGCGGATGGTGAGGATGACGATGATGAGCACCGCGATGAGGGAAGCAGCGGTGGCGATGGGTCCGTCGCGCACCACTGAGCGGATCATGGCCCCGAACACCACCGCGGAGCCCGAGGTCTCGATCACCTTCCCGCTCGGCAGATGCAAATACTGCAGTACGCCAGCGATGCGCAGCAGGGCACGCCCGTCCCACACCGACATGCCGCGCTCGGGGGGGTAGACCAGCACCACCCGCCCCAGAGTGCCATCGGTCTCGGTGAAAGGTCGGCGCGCGAGCGGTGGCAGCTCGGCCGGTGCCAGGGCGTGCAGTCCCTCCGGCGGATCGACCTTGGCCAGGTCGGCCTTCTCCTTCTCATTTAGTGACGACAGCGCCGGATCGTGAGTCAGCTTGCGAATCTGCGCGATGATGTCGAGCTTGCGCTGCTGCGCCGCCGGGGTACCCGGCAGGAGATCGTAGATGGTGACCACGTCGCCGACGACCTCGGGTCCCGGGTGGTCGTGGTCCTGCCTGCGAATAGTCTGCTTGATCGGATCGACCTCGTCGATCGAGTCAGCCAGCACGATGGTGGGCGAAGGCCAGCGCCCGAACAAGCTCTCGAGGCTGTCGTTGAAGCGCTGGGTCTCCTGGCTCGGCTGCGTCCTGATGCTGAGCTTGCGAAAATTGTACTCGAACGGATCCTTGAGGAAGTAGCGCAGCCCGACCACACCGCCCAGCCCGAGCACGATGAAGCCGACGCTGACCGCAGCCCCGTGGCGCCCGATGAAGCGCGCCAGCGGCCCGAGCTCGACCGGCGAGCGGGGCAGCCGGCCGCGGCCCGCTCGCCCCCGCCCGTCGAGTTGCCAGAGCAGCGCGGGCAGCACGGTATAGGTGGCGAGCCAGCACGACAGCGCCCCCACCGCCCCCATCACCCCGAAGTGATAGAAACCGCGAAAGCTGGTCACCATGAGCGAGGCGTAGGCAGCCGAGGCCGCGATCGACGCCACCAGTGTGCCGCGCCAGGTACCGGCTATGGCCTGACCGAGCGCCTCGTCGGGAGCGGCGCCCCGCGCACGCTGCTCTTCGTAGCGCGACATCAGGACGATGGCGTAGTTGATCCCGTTGCCCACGATGATGGAGCCGAGGAAGGCGGTCGACTCGGTCAGATAGCCGAAAGCCAGCTCCGCCACCGCAAAGGCTACCGCCGCCCCCACCGCCGCCGGGATCCCGGTCAGCGGAACGGCACGTAAGCGGCGAAAGTAGAAGCCGATGGAGAGGACGACGATCACGATGCAGGTGGTGGTGACGGCAATGAGGTCGTTGACCACCGCATCCCGGTTGGCGATGCCGGTGGCGATGGGTCCCGCCACCTCGGCGCGCATCTGGGGCTGGAAGGCCGCGGGCGGATTCTCCTTGATGAGCCGATGGGCGGCAGCGAAGAGGGCCTCGCCGGCGTGCTCCACGAACAGGCCACCGGGCGGGAGAGCGGCAATCCAGACATATTGACCGTCCTTGCTGGCAAAGACCCCGTCCGGGAATCGCTCGTCGAGGCCATTTTTGCGCTCGAGGCGGTTCTCCATCTTGTCGAGCGGCTCTTCGTCTTCGAGCGAGACGAAGAGCGGGTTCTTGCGCTTGCCGATCTCGTTGTGTAAGCGGTCGCGGATGGCCTCCAGGTCGGCCTCCGACACGAACAACCACTTGTTCTGCTTGAAGAAGCTGCGCAGGTCGTGAAACTCGTAGGCGGCCAGGTTGATAACGTTGGGCGGGAGCGCGCGCAACCGCTGGGTGAGCGCCTCGGCGTAGCGCAGGTTCGCGGCGTAGTCGGGCGAAGAGATGCCAATAAGGAGGAGCGACATGTCCCCCATCCGCCTCTGCGTGCGCTGCAGCGCGATCACGCCCGGATCGTTGCTGGGCAAAAGCTCGACGAACGCGGTCCGCAGCTCGAGCCTGGCCGCCAACGCCGCCGCGCCGGCGCCGATGAGGAAGACCGCTAGCAAGACCTTCGCGGAGTTGCGGATGAGCCAGCCGTGGTACTTGCTCACCCGACTGTGCATTGGGGAAGCCATCGGGTGCGCGCACATTAGCAGCATTTCACCCTGGCACGGAGGCCATTCGCCCACGCCGCCGCGCAGCAAGCAGCCCGTCGCTGTGGACCGCATCTGCTCCCGATTAGCTCCAGGACGCGAGAGCTCGATCGAGAGCACCGGCGACGCAGCGGCGCATCCGTGCTTTTCGCGTCAATACATGCCAAAACTCTGCCCAGTCCTTTGACGCACAGACCAAACCCCGTGGACGGTGTGCCCGGCCTTTCGCCCTCCTCGGCGCCCCCCCTCATTCCGCCCGAGCGCCGGGTGGTATTTTTTCTGCAGGGACGTGATGTCCCGGCCGCCCGAGCCCGCGGCTTTGCCATAGCACGCGCCCTGGCCGGCGCGGGTGTGGGCAGCTCGCTACGAGCGGCGGTGCCAAGTGTATACGGCGACACTCGCCTGCCTCGCCCCTTGCGCAATTGGCGCCCCCTCTTCTATCCCGCAGCGCTGATCTCGCGCTTGACCCAGCTGCGCGATCTGCGCGAGAGCGATATCGTCTTCTTCCAGCGGCCCATGTTCGAGTGGCCCTGGATTGGGCTCGAGCGCTGGGCGGCCCGCGGGCGCAAATCGATATTCGATTTCGACGATGCCATCTATCTCAACCGGGGCGGCCGCGCAAAGCTAGCGCGCCTGGTTGGCTGCGTGGACCGAGTGATCGCCGGCAATCGCACCTTGGCGGAAGCTGCGGCTGCTCCCGAGAAGACCGCGGTAATCCCGACGGCCATCGATACTGTCCGCTTCGCCGGGCAAGCCACCCGCTCGACGGTTGGGCCGCAGGTGGTGGTCGGTTGGACGGGAACCGCCGGCAACTACCCCCAACTCGCCACCGCCCAGCGGGGCATAGCCGCCGCCCTCCGACGCACCGGCGCCCGTTTCCTAGTCATCTGCGACAAGCCACCTCCCGCCCTGCTCTCGGATCTGCGCCCGGATTACCTACCCTGGGTGGCCACGCGCGAGGTCCCCGACCTGACCCGGATCGATATCGGAGTCATGCCCCTTCCCGACAGCCCCTACGCCCGGGGCAAGTGCGCGTTCAAGCTGCTGCAATACATGGCGATCGGTCGCCCCGCCGTGGCCTCGCCGGTGGGGACCAACACCGAGGTGATCACCCCGGGCAGCGACGGATTTTTGGCGGATTCCGCTGAACAATGGGAAGAGCACCTCGTCAGACTGATCGACGATCCGGAGCTGCGTCGCCGCGTTGGCCGGGCCGCACGCCTGCGGGTGGAAGCCGACTATTCCATCGCCGCCCTCTTGCCGCGCTACCTCGCCCTGCTGGCCCAGCTGCACGGGTAGCCAGCTCAGCTCCACGAGCGCCACCCCACCCTCGCCGAGCCCGGCCCGCACCCGCAAGTGAGCCCCTCGTCGGCGGCGGCACCGATCTAATTCGGCGACCGCCAGCGGACGTGCGTGACCAGCTGGGCGACCAGGCGGCGCTCCTCGGGGCCCAGCCCGAGAGCGAAGCAGAGCCCCAGGTAGCTGGCCAGCCCGGCCAGCACCATGGCGGCGATGCGGGGAGCCGTGGCGCCGACGTGGTGGGCGATCGTGAGCTCCACCGCCAGGGCCAGCGCGGCGGCGACGATCGGTTTGCCCAGGGCAGGACTGAAGGGATGCACGGCCTGGCTGCGCCAGACCTGCACGATGATGATCAGGTTGAGCAGGGTGACACTGCTGAGGGCAGCAAGCGTGGTACCGATGAGGCCAAAGCGCGGGATCAGCAGAAGACCCATGGTCACGTTCAGCACGGCCGCCACCAGGTTGTCGGCGAGCAGGGTCCGCGAGCGTCCGCTCACCGTCAGGATCCACCCGGACAGCCCGAGGCAGGCATTGACCAGATGGCCAATAGCCAGCACCACCAAGGCGGTTGCGCCTTGCGCGAAGCTGGGCCCGTATAGGGCGAGCAGGTCGCGACGCAAAGCGATCGCGGTGGCCGCGATGGGCGCGGCGGCCAGGCACACCCAGCGGCTCATCATGCGCAGGTTGTCGTGCAGGCGCTGGCGGTCATGCAGGTGGATAGCCTCCGAGAACATGGGCGCCGCGACGCTGTCGAGGACGTAGCGGGCATTGGCGATCACGCGGGTGACGAATTCAGCGGCGGCGTACACCGCGGTGGCGCGCGGGCCGACGAACACCGTGAGCAGCAGGATGTCGGCCCTTTGCAAGATGGCGTTGGTGAGCTCCGACAGTCCGAGGGGCGCGGCAAAACGGGTGAAGCCGGGCAAGCGCGGCGCCTTGAGCGCCCGGCCGAGCTCACCCTGACCGAAGACCCGCCCGACCACCACGATGGCTAGCGCCAGAGTAAGGGCCGCGGCAATGAGATGGCCGAGGGCGAGATAGACGAGCGTGCGTCCCACCATGGCCGCGGCCAGACCAGCGACGAGGAGCAAGATGGGCTCGGCCAGGCCCCGCACCAGGAAATTGGCCCTGGTGGTCTTGGCCGCGAGACTGGCTTGCACCAGCACCCACATACTTCCGGTAAGTACCGTAACCGGGGCCAAGCAGCGCAGGCCGATCGCGATCTGGGGGGCCTTCCACAGGTCGGCGATGCGTCCGGCGAACACGATCACCATCAGCGCGGCCACCCCACCCACCCCGAGAGCGAGGCGCAAGCCGGTGCCCAGGGCTCTTTGCACCAGATGGGCTTCACCCCGTGCGCGATGGCCAGCGATGTATCTCAACATGCCCTTGTCGGCGCCGCCGGTACCGCCGCGCGTGACCACCTCGAGCACGGCCAGGCAAGCCTGGTAGCTGCCGAAGACGACCGGTCCGTATAGGCGGGCCAGCAGGACATGGGTGGCGCTGGTGAGGGCCTGGGCCGCCACCGTCACGACTTGCATGGCGCCGCTCTTGGCGGCATGGGCGGTGTCGGCCTGTCGGGCATCGGGGGCCGCCCTGGCCTGCTCCGCCGACCGGGTCAAGCGGCAGCCTCGGAAGAGCGCTCGCGCAGCCAGAGCTCGAGCACCGCCAGGTTCCACAGCTGCTCGCCATGGTGGGCGCCGCGATCCTGCTCGGCGAGCAGGTCTGCGACCCGAGCGCGCTCGACATAGTCGCGGGTGCCAGCGCCCGGGGCGAGCAGCAGGTCATGCGCCATGCCGCGCAACTCGCCGCGGAACCAGTGGTCGACGGGTAGGGCAAAGCCCTTCTTCCTACGCGCGATGATGCTATCGGGGATCTTGCCCTTGGCGATCTGGCGCAGCAGCCGCTTGCCGCGCAGGCCGCGCAGCTTCAGGTGGCCGGGCAGCCCGGCCATCCATTCGACCACGACGTGGTCGAGCAAGGGCGCGCGAACCTCCAGGGCGTGCGCCATGGAGGCAATATCGACTTTGACCAGAATGTCGTCGGGCAGGTAGGTCTGGGTATCGAGGTCGAGCAGGCGATTCACATCGTCTTGGGCCGAGCTTCGCCCCAAGATATCGGCAAACCACTGCACGACCGGGTCGGGTGCGCCCGCGGACTGGCCCAAGCTGCTGATGAAGGCCTGGGTCAGGAGCCCGGCCTTCTCGGCCGGTGAAAAATGGGCAACCAGTGGCAGATATCTGTCAGCCATGGGCCGCCCCAGCGCGGTCCCGAACGCGCGCACGGCGTGCCGAGAGGCCCCCGGCAGACGAGCCAAAAGCTGGCCGACCGCGGTGCTCACCGGCTTGCCCAGGGCGGCGACGTGACGAGCCA
>Ga0187889_10005172_pt1 | contig 10338 bp, 7 predicted proteins | sample June2016WEW_7_10_2_FD_132992 | JGI IMG/M metagenome (GOLD analysis project Ga0187889, IMG submission 132992) | Peatland microbial communities from SPRUCE experiment site at the Marcell Experimental Forest, Minnesota, USA - June2016WEW_7_100 | ecosystem: Environmental > Terrestrial > Soil >...
CCGGGCTTTATTATGGCATCGCTTACTGGAATGCTCAATTTCATCCTTCCTTACAGGCCTTCTGGAGCTGGATGGGGAAACTCCGTTTCTGGCATGCCGGCCTTCTTATTTCGATTCTGGCCGGCGGGGTATTTATCTGGTGCAGAACGGGGGCTGCCAGAAGAAGGAAGAAGGTGCTCATCTGGGTAACGGTCACGACAGGGTTCTTTGGAACCGCCATGAGTATCCTCTTGATTTTCTCTTTTCAGACCTTATACGGTTATGCCTATCAATGGATTGGCCTTCTGGTGGCCGGCTTTATGGTTGGGCTGGCCCTGGGGAGTTGGCTGATGACGCGAGCGCTTGAGAAAATTCAAAAATTGAATGTTATCCTCATCGGAACAGAGGTCCTGATCATCCTATTTGCGACGCTGGGGATGCTTCTTCTAGCCCTTTTCTACTCTGCCGATCTGGAAGCTTTGAGCCTCTGGACAATGAAAGCCGGATTCCTGCTCCTTAGTACGATCTCAGGTTTCTGGGTAGGAATGGAGTTCCCTTTAGCCAGCCGAATTTTTTCGAGCCGCGGGGAAGGAGTAGGCCGGACTGCGGGACTCCTCTATGCTTCCGACCTTTTTGGAGCCTGGGCCGGCTCTCTCCTGGTGGGAGTTATTCTGGTGCCCGTTTTGGGTATTCTTCACACCTGCGGGGCGATCATCCTGCTTAAGCTGGCGAGTTTGGGACTGATCTTGATCTTTCCGGAAAAAGAAAAAATCTTAGGGTAAGTGATTTAATGCTTGAGGAATGAGGAAGGAAGGCGAGGTACCGAGAAGCGATGATCCTTTTCCGCGTCTCTTTCACCTTAGTTCTTCGGGTTTTCTTTCTCTCCTACGGTGGATTGAGGTTCATTTTTGGGCTCATTCGCGGACACGTCTTTAGCGGGCTCGGGTTCCTTGGGGGCCACTTCAGCAGAAGGTTTGGTTCCCTTTGGGACTACGTCGGTAGAGGGTTTGCTATCCTTTTGAGTCACGGGTTCCGAAGGTTTGGTTTCTTTGGGAACCGGGGCTTTAAAAGGCCCGGCCTCTTTGGGAAGCACGAGGTTGATCACCTCCCCGGGTTTCCCCAAATTACCCTGAGAGACTCCGTTAAAGAAAATCTCTACCCCCCCAGCATTTCCGATGGTAATGTCAAACCGGCGTCGGGCTGACCAGGATACCGTCTCCTTGGGCTGGAGCAGGACGTCGATCAGGGGCTGATCGTCGGGTTTGATTCGTAACCAGGTCTTTTCCGTGGTTACGACTTTGAGGATATGTCTCCGTTCTTTGGGCTTCTCCTCCTCTTTGGTGATCGGCGCTGCAGCCAAGAGTTTTTCTGTTGGCTTCTTCTCTTTCTCGGGAACTGCTTCGTGCGAAGCTATTTCCGGAGGGGGCGGGCTAGGAGGCGGAGGAGGCGGAGGAGGTTGAACCGTCGGAGTTGGGGGAGGGGGAACGGTCGCTAAAGGAGGGGGTTGAGCAGGCGGGGAAGGAGCTTTTTGAAAGAAGTAATAACCAATCGCCACGCCTATCACGATAAGGGATAAGAAAACAACATATTTGAAAAGAGGATTGCCATTCTCGGACGGGGTGGATTCCTTAATTTTCGGGGAAATTTTCAGTAAATCGACTTGAGATTCATACCGGGATAAGACCTCTTTGGGGTCGAGACCAAGAAAGGAGGCATAGGTACGGAGAAAACCCCGGGCAAAGACCGAGGCGGAGATAGCCCGAAAATCATCCCGTTCCAGGGCTTCGAGGTTTTCCTGAGTAATGCGGGTCACCTTGGCAACAGCTTCTAGGGAGATATCTTTCTTTTCTCTCTCCTGCCGAAGGTATTGGCCGACGGTGAGACTCCGCTCCTCGCTCAATGGTTTTCCCCCTTCCGTTCCGGAGGGGGAGGAGTTCGGTGTAGCCATTTTTTCACTCCATCGAAGGGCTTGTCAGGGATGGGACTTTCCTGGATATAAAAAAGGTCTCCTTCTTTTTCTACTTTCACCTTCTGTCCGATCTTCAAGTTTTCCGCGCGAGCCCGGGCCAGAATCATGCGCCCATCCTGCGTACGCACGAACCCTAAGTTAAGCGGTGAAGGCATACCTTCAGGGGTCGTGTATAGGGTCGTGAAAGTTTCCAGGGTTCCGGAGTCGACGGATGCGGGATCCTCGGGGGTCTCCTGGGGATCTATGTTTCCCGGGTCATAAAGAGGCTTCCAGTATACCGGAATGACCCGATACCGATCGGTTCTTTCCAGAATGGATACCAGATTATTGTTGGCCAGCCCTCCAATATTCTGCGTGAGGCCGATTCTTGCCCCTTGAATTTGCCGCTGGGGGTCCATTTCCCCGCGGAGTTGCAATATCACCTCGGCAATTTGGGCCAGGCCGGAGGCGCCCACCGGATGACCCCGCGCCTTGAGGCCGCCCGAGGGGTTGATGGGTAGCTTGCCCTTGATTGAGGTCATGCCCTCTTCCACTGCCTTCCATCCTTCTTTAGGAGGAAAGAAGCCCAGGTCTTCGGTGCCGATGATTTCAAAGGTGGTAAAAGCGTCGTGAACTTCGGCAAAAGAAACATCGCGGGGATTTACCTTGGCCATATTATAGGCCTGCCAGGCGGCCAGCCGGGTGGACTTGAAAGAGGTCAATGAGTCGCGGTGACGCACGGCCAGCGTGTCCGTGGCATGGCCGAGACCGGAGACCCGGATCATTTTCTTTTCCGAGGTTAAGACCATCGCCACCGCCCCATCGGTAATGGGCGCGCAGTCATAGGTGCGCAAGGGGGTGGAGACCCATTTCGAACGAGAATAGTCCTCTTTGGTGATGACCTTCCTGAATTGAGCATAGGGGTTGAGGGAGCCGTTGTAATGATTTTTTATGGCCACCTTGGACAGGATCGACTGTATCCGCTCGTCCGAAAGTTGAGCATCATGCTGGTATCTCCGGGTTATCATAGCAGCCAGAGCGGGCATGGAGGCCCCATACTTCCTTTCGTTACCGTCGATGACTTCGGCCAGGATTTTGGTCGTCTGGGCCGTAGGAAGATGGGTCATCTTTTCGCCCGCAATGATCAACACATTTCTGTGGTACCCGGAGGCCACAGCATAAAAGGCGGACTCGAAGACCGCCGAACCGGTGGAAGAAGCAGTTTCCACCCGGGAAGAAGGGATCCCGGATAACCCCAGGCGGTCTGCGATCACGGCTGCAATATTGCTTTCCCCGGTGAATTCTTCTACGCTCATGACCCCGATGTAAACGTAATCGATGGCCCGAACTCGGGCATCGGTCAAGGCCCGGGAAGCAGCCTCGACCATAAGCTGGGGTAAAGACATTTTACTTTTGCCGAATTTGGTCATCCCTACGCCGGCGACGTAAACCTCTGTGGCCATAACCCTCTCGGACTTTTCATTCAGGCCTGATTATACAGAATTGGAGCGCCTTTGTCGAGCAGTGTAACCCAATCGTTGCAAAAAACCTATGAATAATTAATTGATTCGCCTCGAAGTCCTGCACGTTCGAGAAATAGTTTGAATGGCAAAACAAGGACTGCATCGGCAGTGATTTTTACCCGCTACCTGAAATCTGCCCCTTACCCTTCCTCCCTCCTCCGGATGGCGAGGGGGGGAGGGCGGGGTGAGGAGGAATTTTGCAGGCACTTTTTCTGCAACGATTATGTAAATCTTAGGTATGTTTAGGCGATCATGCGAAATGCGTGGCTGGTCGCCCCTGCAGGTTAAAATTCAAATTTCCCTCTCCGGCCGGCCCCGCCGGCAAAACGCACCGCACCTGAGCGCCCTTCTGCCTCGACCATAGGGAATCCTTTTTCAAACTCATTGCGCAGGGCTTCTTTCAGCGGGAGGTCCCATTGGAGGTAAGCGGACATCCGGTCGGTGTTTAGGCAGGCCTGAGGAAAAGAACTGATTTCCAGGGCCAGTTTTTCCGCCGCTTCGCGCGCCTTCCCTTTGGGAACAACCCTGTTGACCAGCCCCATAGAAAGGGCTTCCTGGGCCGTGACTGGCCGGCCGGTGATGATCAGGTCAAGGGCATGTCCCAGACCGATAAGGCGGGGGAGGCGTATCGTACCTCCATCAATCAACGGCACACCCCAGCGTCGGCAGAAGACCCCCAGAATGGCCTCTTCTTCCATGACTCGCAAGTCGCACCAAAGGGCGAGTTCCAGCCCTCCCGCCACTGCATATCCAGCAATGGCAGCAATGACCGGTTTGCAGAGGACCATACGGGTCGGCCCCATGGGTCCATCCCCTTCAAAGACATTCTTGATAGGGGCTTGACGATCTCCGTTGGCGATGGCCTTGAGGTCAGCCCCTGCGCAGAAGGTACCATACTCGCCGAAGAAGACCGCCACCTTGGCTTCCTTATCCGCTTCGAAGGTTCGGAAGGCATCAGCCAAAGCCCCGGCCGTCGCGTGATCGACTGCATTTCGCACCTCCGGCCGGCTGAGGATTACGGTTGTAACTGGGCCTTTTTTTTCAATGCGCACGGTTGACGGATGACGGGCCATAGGTCCTCCTTTTATTACTGCCGAAACTCCACTCAGTGCGGCAGAGCCGCACCCCCAAAAACATTAGCCACAGAGGGCACAGAGATCACAGCGCGGCATAGCCGCAACCAAAATCACCCCCTCCCTATCCTCGCCCCTCGAGGGGGAGGGGATGGGTGGGGGGGGTTCAGAATAAAATTTTCAATTTAGACTTTCTTGACAAAATTTAGAGATTCTGAACGTTAGTGGTACAGAGATATTGACCAAAAACAATACAGGACATGGATTTCCACTGATAAACGCAGATAAAATTTATAATAAAAATCTTCACAAAGTTTAAGGAGTTTGAACGTTAGTAATACAATACGGCAGAGCCGAACGCAGAAGAAACATTTAGAGTTTATCCGTAAATAGTATTTCCCCCCTTTTGTAAAGGGGGGCAGGGGGGATTTCTGCGAGGCGTATCAAAGCAAATCCCCCTATTTCCCCACTTTTTCAAAGGGGGATTTAAAAGCGAGAACGTATTTGAGGATAAGCTTTTAACTTTTAGCGCGAATCTCCCTTTTCCCGTTGCGGCGCAGGCCGCCGCAACGGGAAAGAGGATGTATTTGGAAAAGCCAGATCAGGACGAAGAGGCTAAAGTTTTCTGAAGGCCCTATCGCAGGCTTCGATGGTTTTTTCCAGGTCCCTCTGAGTATGAGCCAGCGATAAAAACCAGGCTTCAAATTGGGATGGCGGGAGATAGACCCCCTGCTCCATCATGTGGATAAAGAACTGGGCGAATCGTTTGGTGTCGCTCGTCTTGGCCGATTGGTAATCTGTGACCGGGCCCTCGGTAAAAAAGATCGTAAATAACCCGGTTGCTTGATTGATCCAGATCGGGATACCCCTCTCCTTAGAACATTGCAGAATCCCATCGGTAAGGAAAGAGGTCTTATTTCCTAGGTCCCGATAGGTCTTTTTTGAACCCAAAATCTTGAGAGTTTCGATCCCTGCGGTCATGGCCAGCGGATTTCCGGAGAGAGTTCCTGCCTGATAAACACCGCCGAGGGGAGCCACTTTCTCCATAATGACCCTCTTTCCTCCGTAGGCGCCCACGGGGAGTCCCCCTCCAATAATCTTCCCCAGGCAGGTTAAATCAGCCTTAATCCCGTATAGCTCTTGAACTCCTCCATAGGCCACCCTAAATCCCGTGATCACCTCATCGAAGAGGAGGACGATTTCTTCGTCATCGCAGACTTTCCTGAGTCTTTCCAAAAATCCTTTCTCGGGAAGAACCACCCCCATGTTCCCTACGATGGGTTCTACGATTATGCAAGCGATCTGCCCTGGATACTGACTGACCAAATCTCTTACAGCGGCTAAGTCATTAAAAGGCGCGGTTAGCGTATGTTTGGCCAGGTCCTCGGGAACCCCAAGGCTGTCGGGGATACCGAAAGTTGTAGCTCCGGACCCCGCCTTCACCAGGAGGCTGTCTCCATGTCCATGGTAACAGCCTTCAAATTTAAGGATTTTGTCCCGGCCGGTATAACCCCTTGCCACTCGAATGGCCCCCATCGCCGCTTCAGTACCGGAGCTTACCATTCTCACCAGTTCCACGGAGGGGAAAGCCTTTTTAACGAGTGAGGCGAGCTCAACCTCCAAAGATGTGGGAGCACCGAAGCTGGTCCCTCGTGGGGCCGCTTTTTTCAAGGCCGCGATGACTTTCGGGTGGGAATGGCCCAGGATCATGGGTCCCCATGAGCCTACATAGTCGATATATTCATTTCCATCAACGTCCCAGAGCTTGGACCCTTTCCCGCGGTCGATGAAGGTGGGGGGAATACCGATGGCCTTAAAGGCCCTGACCGGGCTGTTTACTCCCCCCGGTATGTTCTCCAGAGCCTTCCGATAGAGTTCGATGGATCTTTTTCTTTTCATTTCCCTTCCTCCTTGTGTTCCCGAATTATCAAACCACCTCTCAAGTTGCGGATCTCTTCAATTTCATGTACCTTCATCGCTCCAATTCCGAATATTAACATCCATTAATTGCGTTCATTGGAAGAGGGGTTTGTTCTTGCGAGATTATCAGGGTATCTTGGTCATACCGGATTTTCATGGCTCGAGGTGGCGACCCTGTCATGAAAAACATGTTACCAGACCTGAATTAGTATAGGAGAGATGATTGGGGACCTCAAGGGGAAATTTAGACCAGAACTCTGGCACCTTGAACCCGGCGAAGGGTCCAATTCACCCACCCCCAGTTTTCGCTGTTAATGAGTAAAAAAATTTGATATTCAAAGTAATTCCGGGCCTGGGCCAAGAAAAAGTGATTCTTAAAATTGGGAGTGGGCTAAAAAGTTCCAATCATTGACGCGATTTAAGGATTCTATTATGATAATAAAAATGCTTCCGCCTCGATCGTGAGCTTTTAATGATGAATATTCTCTTCTTTAAGTTTGGTACCTTTTTTTATTTTTTGGGAACCATGATCTACTTGAGCTACATCCTTGCGCTCAAAGAGGTCCTCTCCAAGATCGCTGCAACAGCGGTCCTCATCGGGTTCGCCCTTCATACCCTTGCCCTCCTCGCCAGGTATGTGGAAGCCGGGCACACACCGGTGACCAATCTCTACGAGTCCTTCTCCTTTTTTGCCTGGATGATTGTGGGCGTGCTCTTGGTGGTCAATCGAAAACATAAGGTTAAAGTATTAGGCGCCTTTCTCACTCCCGTTGCCCTCCTATTTATGATTTTCGGCCTGGCCCTGCCCCAGGAGATCGTCCCGGTAGCGCCGGCATTGAAGAGTTTCTGGCACCCCTTTCATGTGTTCTTTGCCTTTTTGGGCAATGCCGTATTTGCCCTGGCCTTCTGCTGCGGGGTTATGTACCTCATTGAAGAGCACCTGCTCAAATCCCAAAATGCGGGGGCCATCACCGGGAGGCTGCCTTCCCTGAAAGTCCTGGATGATTTGAACTATCAATCCTTGATCTTCGGGTTTCCCCTTTTGACGCTGGGGATCATTACCGGGGCTATCTGGGCGGAATACGCCTGGGGCCGTTACTGGAGCTGGGATCCAAAAGAGACCTGGTCCCTGATTACCTGGTTCCTCTATGCCGCCCTGCTCCATCAACGCCTGGCCATCGGGTGGAGGGGACGGAGGGCCGCCATCATGGCGATTGTAGGGTTTTTGGCTATCTTGTTCACCTTTTTGGGGGTCAGCTACCTGCTACCCGGGCTCCATAGCTACTTAAAATGAAATCAGCGGGAATCAGATGGAACTTATCGTCCTGGGACTAAACCATAAAACGGCGCCCATCGAGATCCGGGAATGCCTGGCCTTCAAAGCCGAGGACCTCGAGAAGGCCATCAGCCACGCGCAGTCCCTTCCTTCCCTGAAGGAAAATATGATCCTCTCCACCTGCAATCGGGTGGAGATCTATTCCGTTACCCAGGAAATCGAAAAGGCCATTTATGACCTCAAAAGTTTTCTTTCCCAATTCCATCATCTTCCCCTGAAAGAATTTGAGGACAGCCTCTACGTTCATACTGGAAATGAGGCTGTACAGCACATTTTCCGGGTTGCCTCCAGCCTGGACTCCATGGTGGTTGGGGAGCCCCAAATCCTGGGACAGATCAAATCGGCTTATGAGTCGGCCGTCCATCATAAAACCTCCGGGCTCATCCTTCATAGGCTCCTGCATAGAGCATTCCATGTAGCCAAGCGGGTCAGGACCGAAACGCGCATCGGCAACAGCTCGGTCTCGATCAGCTCCGTGGCGGTGGAACTGGCCCAGAAGATTTTCGAGACCCTGGAGGAGAAGGCCGTTTTGCTCATCGGAGCAGGGGAGATGTGCGAACTGGCTGCGCAGCATCTTATTTCCGGAGGAGTGGGGCAGGTTCTGGTGACCAACCGAACTCATGAACGCGCTCTGTCGCTGGCTCAAAAGTTCAAGGGGGAAGCGGTTCCCTTCGAAGAGATCTACCAGGGCCTGAAAAGAGCCGACATTGTGATCAGTGCCACGGATGCGCGCCAATATATTCTGGAGCATGATCAGGTGGCCAGGATCATGAGAGAACGAAAACGGAAGCCCATTTTCTTTATCGATATTGCCGACCCACGGAACATCGACCCTCGGGTCAACGACCTGGAGAATGTCTACCTTTACAACATCGATCACTTGCACAAAGTGGCTAACGATAACATTCAGGACCGGGAGGAAGAAGCCCGGAAAGCCGAGGCCATCGTTCAACAGGAAGTGGTGAATTTCGTCGGCTGGTATCGATCTCTTGGCTTCACGCCTACCATTGCGGCTTTAAGGAAAAAATTCGAAGATATCCGCCAGAAGGAGTTGGAAAAGACCTTTTCCCGCCTTCCCAACCTATCCGATCGAGAAAAGAACTCCCTGGACGCGCTGACCTCGGCCATCATCAATAAGATCCTTCACGATCCCCTTTCTCTGCTAAAAAGGGTAAAAGAAGACGGCAGGGCCGATCTCTATCTCGACACGATTCAGACCCTTTTCCAACTGGCAGTGTCACCCCCCGACCTATCGCCAGGAGAATCGGATGAAAACCCATCAGGGGAAAATGAGAGGTAGGAAGGGGAAGGTCTCTGAACAGGCAGTTTAATGGATAACAGGGGAAGCCTGCCGGTCGAAGGGGTTGGTTCTCATGGCCAAAGAAAAAAGGTAGGGGTAATTGATCTTTAAGTATTCCATATAATCCAGCCACTGATGGACTAAAAGATGATAAGCCCTTTTCATATCCCCGGCTATGTGAGCCTGGTCGGTGTTTGGTAATTGCTTCAGGTCTTCCCGGTAGGTCAGTTCTTCGGTCAGATGAAAAACCGCCCGCAGCAGGTCGGTAAAGGATTCGTGGTCCAGCAGAATGGGGTTTTCCAGTAGCCTCACCAGGAAATCCCTTTGCCTCAGCAAAAAATCTTTTAAAAAGGCCAGATCGATCTTGGAAATTTCGATCCCGTATTGGAAATTTTTCAGATGTTCACTGACCGTCATAAAATCCTGGTGCGTCCATTTTTCGGTGACAACCATCCCCTTTTGGATATCGTCAAAATGGGGGTCTGCATCAGAAAAGTTTCTTATCAGTTTCGCTCCCACCTCGCTAAAAAAGACCCCGATCACCATATTCAACTTCTTCATCAGGACTTGCTTTTCCCGCCGGCTAAGAATTAGCTCGGCGAAATTGGCGAAGACCCCCAAGAAAGTGCTCACCCCCAAAATAATCAAAAAAATGGCGAAAAATTTTCCAGCGGTAGTTACCGGATGGACATCCCCATAGCCGACGGTGGCCATGGTGACGACGATAAAATAAAGGGAGTCGGTCCAAGACCTGTCCTCCAGGACCTTGAACCCGGCCGTGCCGCCGGCCAGGACTGCGAAAAAGATGATTAGATAAATGGTCAATCGAAATCGAATGGGATCATGGCTCATAAGTGGGTAACCTAAGATGGAGATTTTGAAAATATTCATTATAACAGGTATTCAAAAAAGGAAAATCATCGAATTTGGACCATCCGGGTCTACGGGTACCATTCAATTTACCACCGCAACGAATTTAACGTTGGCTTCTATCTCCACCCTTAACCTCATCTCCCACCTCCATCCCTCTAATCCATTTTGACCACCCAGTCTTTCCTGACTTAATTCTCTTATTTTCAATTCCGATAAGTGAAGAAAAGGGTCAAATTTGTCCCAGTTTTTATATATGCCCCAAAACAGGCTGGGATATATGCTTAAAAATGGAAAAAAATCATTTATTTTCCTAATAATACTCCTTCCACTGATTATCATAAGTTGCGGTGGAGGTACTAGCGGCGGAACTGCTGAAGGAGAGATAA
>Ga0187889_10005179_pt1 | contig 10326 bp, 11 predicted proteins | sample June2016WEW_7_10_2_FD_132992 | JGI IMG/M metagenome (GOLD analysis project Ga0187889, IMG submission 132992) | Peatland microbial communities from SPRUCE experiment site at the Marcell Experimental Forest, Minnesota, USA - June2016WEW_7_100 | ecosystem: Environmental > Terrestrial > Soil >...
CGCTTCCGTTCCGGCCAGGCGGGCCAGTTCTCCCATGAGAAACGCATACGACAACCCGTGAAACCCGTACCGCCGCACGCCCTGCGCTTCGTAGCGGCGCGGGATCGGCAACAGCCGCGCCACGCGCGGCAGGTCCTGGTGAAACGCCGTGTCGAAACACGCCACTTGGGGCAGGTCAGGAAATCGGCGATAAAACGCTTCGGTCAACAGGATCTCCTCCGGCAGATGCTCAGGATCGAATGGGCTGAGCCGGCGCAGCTCCTCAACCATTTCCGCAGTGATGCGCTGCGGCTGGCTATACTTCGGCCCGCCATGCACCACGCGATGCCCCACCGCGGTCAATGCATCACGCCCGCTGCGTTCCTCGATCCAATCCATCAGAATGCCCACCGCCACCGTGTGATCCGGCGCCGTCACTAACCGCGAAAAGTTGTCCGCCGGGTTCAAGCCTTTCACCCGCAAGGTGGCCTCTGGCAGTCCAATCCGCTCAATCCCGCCCTCCAGAATCCGTCGGAGCGAGTCACCGGCCTCGAACAGCGCGAACTTGATGCTCGACGAGCCGCCGTTGATCGTCAGGATGCGTGGGTTAGCGGGTTTCATGGATGGCTCCTTCGTCATTCTGCAATCCGAACGAAGCCAGTTTCGCGCACGTGGACCTGTAATCCGTGTGAAGAATGCTGCGAATCCCCAACCCTTCCGCGATCTGGACGAACATCGGGGTGTTTTCGATATAGACTACCTGCCGGGCTGGCGCCTGGGCGATGTCCAGCGCCAGCCGAAAGATGTCCGCGTCGGGCTTGCGGACGTGGACGAAGCAGGAGGAGATAAAAGAATCCACAAACCCGTCCAGCTTGAACTTGCGAATCCGATGAGAATTCAATTCCCGTCCTTCGTTGCTGACCACGACGATCTTCAGCCCGTGCCGGACCTTGAGCTGAGCGATCAGCTCGATCATCTCGGGGTACGGTTTCGATTGCGCGAACATGAAGCGCCGAAACTGAGCCCGGGTAAACGGTCGCTCTTGGTAGAAGACCACCCGACCTAAATATTCTTCCAGCGTGAGCTTGCCCTCCTCGTAGGTCTCGAAGGTCAGGTGATGTCGATCCTCCATCTCGGGCAACTCCAGCTTGAAGGTCGTCGCCGCCCGCTTGCGGGCATGATGATCCCACCCGTCGGTGAGCAAGACGCCGCCGATATCCAGAAACACGCAGGTGATTGCAGTCGCTTTCTTCATCGTCTTTTCTTCCATCGATCGGGTCATCGCTGCCACAGGATTCGTGCGTCTTCGAGGGGAACCGCCACGCCGGAGCAGTGCGGTATCACTCGCGCCGTATAGTCCGCTGGTGGGCGGGCCGCAGACACCGCCGCGCTGTAAACGTAGCCACCCGACGCGCCCGCCAGCTGGCGACCGCGCCTCATCTCTTGCCGCACCGGAGCGCCGCCGTTGATTCCGTCGGCATAAAGCTCGACCCGCACGGTCTTCGGCTCGAGGTCAGCGAGATAGACCTGAACGTCGAAAACATGCTGCTCGCCACGAGTCTCCACCTTCACTTCGCCGAAGCGTAGCAAGGCCCATTTCTGTTCCAGACTGTGCTGCCAATCGACTATTTGCCTGCCGATTGCGCCTTTATTGGCAATGCGCAAATGGTAGGCTGCCGCAGCCGGGAGGTAGTGTTGCTCGGTGTATTCGCGCACCGTGCGGTTGGCGGAGAAGCGCGGGGTCAACCGCGCCATGCTTTCCCGCATCCGCTTGACCCATGCCGTGGGAATGCCGCTCGCGTCTCGGGTATAAAACTCCGGGATCACCTGCTGCTCGAGCAGGTCGTAGAGCGCGTCGGCTTCGACAGCGTCCCAAGCGGGATCGTCGCCATGCTCGCGGCCGTCCCCCACCGCCCACCCCACTTCAGGCGTGTAGGCTTCCGCCCACCAGCCGTCCAATTCCGAGAGATTGATGCCCCCATTGACGAGCACCTTCATGCCGCTCGTTCCGCTCGCCTCCCAGGGTCGCCGTGGCGTGTTAATCCAGACGTCCACCCCCTGCACCAGGTGCTCCGTTAACAGCATGTCGTAGTCGCTCAGGAAGACGATGTGGGGTCGGGTCTCTGGCTGGCGGATGAAATTTATCCATTCATGGATCAAGGCCTGCCCCGCCCGGTCCTCTGGATAGGCCTTGCCAGCGATGATGAGTTGCACCGGGCGCTCAGGATTAGCCAAGAGGCGCAACAGACGCGCCGGATTGTGCAGCAGCAGGTTCGGTCTCTTGTAGGTCGCGAAGCGGCGCGCAAAGCCCAGTGTCAATGCGTTGGGATCAAATAGATGCTTTGCCCCCTCAACCGCCTCGGGCGACGCGCCGGAGGCGGTCAGTTGCCGGGACAATCGCTCGCGGGCGTATTCAACAAGCGACTTGCTGGCGGCGGTGCGAAATTGCCAGAGCCTGGCGTCAGAGACGCGGCGAATGTCCTGCTCCAGGGTTTTCGTCGTCCCCAACCAGCGGTCCCTTCCACAGGCTTCCGTCCAAAGATCATCGGCCGGGGCCGAGTCCCAGGTCGGCATGTGGACTCCGTTCGTCACATGTCCGACCGGGATTTCGTCCTGCGGCCAGTGCGGAAAGAGAGGCAGAAAGATGTGCCGGCTCACCTTCCCGTGCAAGCGACTCACGCCATTGACCGCCCCGCTCCCGCGGACCGCCAGATAGGCCATGTTGAAACTTTCCGACGCGTCGTTCGGGTTCTGGCGGCCCAGGGCCAGCAAATCGTGGAGGGTTATGCCGAGCTTCTGCTCGGCATAGCCACCGAGGTATTGCTCGATGAGGGCCGGAGCGAACCGGTCAAAGCCGGCGGCCACTGCCGTGTGGGTGGTGAAGAGGTTCCCCGCTCGCGTGACGGCCAGCGCGACTTCGAAGGGCTGCGCGGTCTCTTGCATGAAACTGCGGGCGCGTTCCAACACGGCAAAGGCCGCATGCCCTTCATTCAGATGACAGACTTCCGGCTGGATGCCAAGCGCACCAAGCAGTCGCCATCCGCCGATCCCGAGGAGCAGTTCTTGCTTGAGGCGCAACTCCGGCCCGCCGCCATACAGCTCGCTGGTAATCCCGCGGTGCGCGGGGAAGTTCGCCGCGTCATTGCTGTCCAGCAGGTACAGCTTCACTCTGCCGACCTGGACCTGCCAGGCGCGCAGCCAGACCGAGTACCCAGGTGAGGCGATCTCCAACCGCAACCACTCGCCGTTGGCTTGGCGCACCGGCGTGATCGGCAATTGTCCGGGGTCGTTATACGGGAAGAGGGCCTGTTGCGCTCCGCCCGTGTCGATCACCTGGCGAAAATAGCCTTGCTGGTACAGCAGTCCCACGCCGACCACTGGCACGCCCAGATCGCTGGTGGCTTTGAGCTGATCGCCGGCTACATTGCCCAGCCCGCCCGAGTAGATGGGCAAAGCTTCGCTCAACATAAATTCCATGCTGAAATACGCGGCGCAGGTCAGGGAACCCTACGAGTGATTCTGCTGAAACCACGCGGGCGCCTCCACCGCTTGCCGCCTGGTCTGCACCAGGCCATCAACGTTTTTGCGAAAAACGGGATCGGCCAACACGCGCTCGATCTGGTCGCGCGAGACCGTCTGCAGGACAACCCAGGGGTTCTGCGTGATTTCCCACAGTTCGGGATCAAGCTGCCGCCACACTTCGTCGGTAGCATGATTCCATGACCAGCGCATATCCAGGGCCAGCTCCGCCAGGGAATTGAACCCCTCGATTTCCGTGGGTAGAAGATTGTATATGGGGTGGCTGGCACGGGTTTGTTTGCTCATGATCTCTCCCTCACATTTGTCTCGGACTTGATCTCCGAATGCATCAATTGGGGTTCCCCTCATTACGCCAGGATTCCACAACTTCGTTTCCCGGCTTCTGAGGAAGGTCCGGCGCCGCCGCCAGAGTATCGCTGACGATTGCCTGTGCTTCCTCCAGGAGGCGGCGCAGATGATCGGCTCCCCGGAAGCTCTCTGCATAGATCTTGTAGATATTCTCGGTCCCTGACGGACGCGCCGCGAACCACCCGCTTTCAGCTATTACCTTCAACCCGCCGATGGGCGCGCCGTTGCCCGGCGCGCGGGTGAGGATGGTCTGGATTTTCTCGCCAGCCAAGTCTGTGAACCGAACCTGCTGCGGCGAGAGTGTCTCCAGCAATTCCTTCTGCTCCGGAGTGGCCGGCGCCTCGACGCGATCATAGGCAGGCTCACCGAACTCGCGCGTGAGGTCGTGGTAGATTTCGCCGGGATCGCGGCCCATCCGGGCTGTGATCTCCGCCGCGAGCAAAGACAGGATAATTCCGTCCTTATCCGTCGTCCAGACACTGCCATCCAGACGAACAAAAGACGCGCCTGCGCTCTCTTCACCGCCAAAGCCAAGCGAGCCGTTGAGCAAACCATCCACAAACCACTTGAAGCCGACTGGCACCTCGTAAAGCTTGCGTCCAAGCTTTGCGGTGACGCGATCAATCATCTGGCTGCTCACCACCGTCTTGCCAACCGCCGCTTCCTTGCCCCACTTCGGTCGGTGTTGGAAGAGGTAGAAGATGGCGACCGCGAGGTAGTGGTTGGGCGGCAGCAACCCCGCGCTCCGGGTGACAATCCCGTGCCGGTCGTGGTCGGTATCGCAGGCGAAGGCGATCTCGAAGCGATCCTTTAGACCGATCAACCGCTGCATCGCATAGGGCGAGGAGGGATCCATGCGGATCTGACCGTCCCAATCCACCGTCATGAACCGGAAGGTCGGATCGACGGCCTCGTTGACGACGGTGAGGTTCAACCCGTACCGTTCGGCAATCGGCTCCCAGTAGTGGACCCCGGCACCGCCAAGCGGATCGACTCCCATGCTGATCTTCACGGCGCGGATGGCGTCCATGTCGACCACATTGGCGAGATCAGTAATGTACGCATCGAGATAGTCATGCCGGTGCGTCGTGGAGGCGCGAAGCGCCTTCTCGAGAGGAATCCTTTTCACACCTCGCAGGCCACTTTCAAGAAACGTGTTCGCCGTCGCTTCGATCCAATCGGTGACGGCAGATTCCGCCGGCCCGCCGTTTGGGGGATTGTATTTAAAGCCACCGTCATGGGGCGGATTGTGTGACGGCGTGATGACGATGCCGTCGGCGAGCCCTGTCTTGCGCCCACGGTTGTACGTGAGAATCGCGTGGGAAACGGCAGGGGTTGGGGTATATTCATCCCCCTGCGCGATCATGACCTCCACCCCGTTTGCCGCCAGCACCTCAAGCGCGCTGGCAAGAGCCGACACGGAGAGCGCATGCGTGTCCATGCCGAGAAACAGCGGGCCATTGATCTTCTGTTGCTCACGGTACCGGCAGATGGCCTGACTAATGGCGAGGATGTGCGCTTCGTTGAAGGCGCCGTTGAACGCCGAGCCACGATGGCCCGAGGTCCCAAATGCCACCCGCTGCTCGCGCAGGCGAGGATCTGGTTGCTGCGTGTAGTACGCCGTCATCAGTCGCGGGATGTTGGTCAGCATCGACGGGTCCGCAGGCTGTCCCACCCGGGGGCTGAGAGGCATGGCGTTCTCCTTCATGCGAGTGCTGTCGCAGCTACCCCACGGGTCCGTTAGTCATAGCGTCGTGCTGTGTCACGTGACGCCGCGTGCATCCAGACGCTTGGGGGTCACGCCGGCCTAGTGTTCGTACCGCCCGATCGCCGTCGACCCGCCCGAGCCGGACCGCCTGGGTTCGCCAAGCTTGAGGTCCCACGGCACAGAGTCCGCTACGCTTGAGATATCCTCCTGGAGGGCGACACAGCGGGCCCTCAGCCCGCCCTACATGCCAGACTGGAACCGCGGCGGACGCACGGTGAGAACCGGGCAGGGCGCGCGGCGGATCACATTCTCCGCCACGCTACCCATGATGGCATGGGCTAGCCCGGTCCGTCCGTGCGTGGCCAGGACGATCAGGTCGCAGCGGAGCCGCTTGGCGGCCCGGACGATTTGATGGAAGGGGACCCCCTCGGTCAGGACCGTGTACGTCCGAAAGTTCGGTCCCTTCACCTGCTTTTCGAGCCGGCGCAGTTCCCTCTGAGCGGCTACCCGGGTCTTTCGTTGCAGAGAAACCGAGAGGGCGCCCGAGAGATCGGGCACGGTATACGCCGCGGGCAACGGGAGCACGTGAAGCAGCACGAGTTCCGCGCCCGCATCCGACGCCAGACCCACCGCGTGCGGAAGAGCAGCCTTCGCCAGCGCAGAGAAATCCGTCGGCCACAGGATCCGGCAATACCTCGTTTTCTTGACCTTCCCTCGCACGGTCATACCCATCGGTTCTCCTTTGCAGGGGATCCCCCTGGGGGTTTTCCCGCTGTTCCACGCGGGCCCGACGCCCTGTGGAGCCCTTCGCTCGAGCGCATGGGAAGTGGCGACTGTGCGCCTAGATTCAGCGCGCTCCTGTTTGACGTCGGCTCAGATCAGTGACCCCCCAGCTCAAACTACCCTCGAGGGCCATCGGGCATCCATCGGGATCACCGCCCCGGATGCGCAGTGTCTCCCTCGCCAGGCGGAAGGCGTCGTACTCAGCAGTTGGAGGAATGCTTCCCGATTCACGACCTCCTTCTCGATCAACAGCTTGGCTAAGGCGTCCAGCAGCCCGCGCTTCGACCCCAGGGTCTTCTGCACTCGGGCGTGGGGCGCCTCCAACATCTATATTGGAGTTCTTGGTCGATCAGCCGCCCCGTCTCCTCTGTACTCCCGCTACCCGCCACCCGGGACTTGGAGGAACAGCGTGTGCCGTGCCCCGTCGAAGGTGGCGAGCCCCAGTGTCTCGCTCATCCCGTAGCACGCGATCATGTGCCGCCCCAGGTCCGTGGCCCGCTGGAGATCATCCTGTGCTCCCGTGGAGATGTCGCCAAAGACCAGCTCCTCCGCGATGCGCCCCCCTCGTTCGTGGCAAAGGCGGCCTCGAAGTGCACCAAGGGTCCCGGATGGTCTTCCGTGTGCCCATGGACCGCTCGGGGATGCATAGCTCATACGGCTATTCTGACTTTCCCCAATCCATTCCTCCCTCCTCGTTCGTCTGCTATGCGTGAAATTCCCGCAACGTCCGCAGGAAGCTGATCAGGTCTTCCCGGGTGAGCATACCCACCATCCTGCCGTCCGTCATTACGGGGAGCTGATTGACCCCGTCCCGATCCATCTCTTCCAGAGCCGCCCACAAGGCCGTGTCGGGCCGAATGCGTTTCATCTCGCCCATCGGGATCATCACCGTGGCGGCCGGGGTCGTGGACCACTCGGCCTGTGGGACCTGTTTGATGCGGTGCAACGTGAGCAAGCCAGCAACCTCCTCGCCCCGCTTGACCACGAAGCTGCGTCGGCCGCCACCCAAGATGTGATCGTCTACCACTCGCTGCAAGACGTCATCGGCAGGGACCGCGGTGTAGGTGCGGCTCATCGCATCGGACACCTTGTGGCCAGCCAGCAGGCCCTGGACCATCTGTTGCTGGATCTGGGCCACCGCGGCGGTCTCGAGAAACCAGCCGATGAAGGCGATCCACAGACCATTGACCGCGTTGCCACCAAAGACTTGCCACACGCCAGAGAAGATAAACACGAACCCGAAGAATCGTCCCACGTTGGCGGCAACGAGGGTGGCCCGGCGCAGGCTGTGCGTGACGCCCCAGACAACGGCCCGAAACACCCGCCCGCCATCGAGTGGAAAGCCTGGAATCAGGTTGAAGAGGACGAGTACGCCGTTGATATAGGTCAGGTATTTGGCTAGGGCCAGGAGCGGGGCAACCCCGGCGAATACGGGCTGCAAGAGCCTGAAAAGGGTTGCCAGGCCGAAACTCACCACGGGGCCGGCGATGGCGATCCAGAATTCGGCGGTCGCACTGGGCGGTTCGCCGCCGATCTGGGCGATCCCGCCGAAGATGAAGAGCGTGATGCTCCGCACCGGCACCTTGTAGCGCATCGCCACCACTGAGTGTCCCAACTCGTGCAGCAGGACACTGACGAACAGCATGCAGGCCGTGATTGCCCCCACAATCCAATACTCCTGCGGGGGCCAGTCCTTGAACTCCGTGGGGTAGTAGCCCACGGCCAGCGTCCAGGTCAGCAGCCCAAAGATCAGAAACCAGGAATAGTCCAGCCCGATGGGGATCCCCAGAATGCGGCCCAATGGAATCGTATGTCGGTTCATGATGCTCCCTCCTCCTTTACTCGCTCTCCTGGCACCCGGCCTCACGCCATCGCCTCCAGAGGAGGAACAGGCCGACGGCTCCCACCAATGCCTGCCCGATGATCACATCGACCCCTGAGGAGACGAGCGCAGCTATGGCGCCGGGTAGCCCGTCCCACAGCCCGTGCAAGATCGCGACGGTGAGGTACGCCCCCATCACCTTGCGTAACCGGGAAACCGGGCCTTCGGTTCTGTGCGCGGTGGCTTTGCGAGTTGATCCTTCGCGGGATTTCACGATATCCGATATCGAGTGACCGCCCTGTCGTCAAGCTCCAGGTCCAGTGCGGGGCGATCGGGCACGATCACCGGACCGTCCGGGTCATCGGGCCCGGTACTGCGTCTCCGAACACACATCTTGGGCCGTGAACCGCAACGGGGTGGTAGAGGGAGGATTTGCCTGGTCGACAGGAAGGGCCAAGGGATATTGGTACAGGAGATCAAACCGAGTCTCGGTACCTCGAATCGGCAGTTGCATGTGGAAGGGAGAGAATTCGTCCCGGTAAAGGACAATATCCGGCAAGGACATACCTTCCTGCAAGAGGTCATTGGCAGCCACGCCGGCTAACCTCAGTTCCAGGGAGCGGACCTCTCGCCCGCCGATGTTTTTCGCGATCCCGTCGAAACGCAACACCGATGGCTCGGGCCGAGCGCAGTTCCAGTACAGTTCCACGTCCGGCGTGGCCAGCCGATGGGCAAAGGCCTCCGACGGAGGCGCCATGGACTGTGCCGGGACAGGTCGGAATATCTCTACGCTCGTACAAGCGGTCACCCCTATTCCCACGAGCACCAGAGCGCCGATCTGATTCCTCATCCTCTGTCGCATGATCGTACTGCTCCCAAAGTCCTGCTCCGTCGAGATTCGGCTGCGAGGGGCGACTGGCGTGAGGAGGGGAATACGCACGGCCAGTCGCCTGCATGCCCACCGATGAATGAACAAGTCTCCCTTCCTGATCAAATATCATATTTCATAACGCCCGTGAGGGCAACACACAACCAACTGGAATCTTGAGATCTCTGCAGACTCAAGATTCAAGATCTCTGAACCTTGACCCCGTTGAGTGGGCGTGCTATGAAACTTCCCTGTGCGAGCGCGGCATCCGAACCCGTCGCCAGAGGGAGGTCAGAATGGACCTGCTGCCGCTTGCAATCGTCCCAGTGCTGTTCATCATCATCGTATTACTGTACATCTTCTTCAGTGCCGTGAAGGTCCTGCGGGAGTACGAGCGGGCGGTCGTCTTTCGCCTGGGCCGGCTGTCCAAAGCCCTGATCAATCCCGGCGGCACCGGCAACGGCCCCGGGCTGATCCTGCTGATCCCCGTCGTCGACAAGATGGTGACGGTGAGCCTCCGCACCGTGGCCATGAACGTCCCCTCCCAGGATGTCATCACCCGGGACAACGTCTCCCTCAAGGTCGATGCCGTGATTTATTTCCGGGTGATGGATCCCGAGCGGGCGGTGGTGGCCGTGGAGGACTACCTGTTTGCCACCTCGCAGATGGCCAGACCACCCTGCGCAGCGTGCTGGGTCAGTCCGAGCTGGACGAGCTACTCTCGGAGCGCGACCGGATCAACCAGATGCTCCAGCGCATCATTGACGAGCACACCGAGCCGTGGGGGATCAAGGTCAGCGCCGTCGAGGTGAAGCGCATTGACCTGCCCCAGGACATGCAGCGGGCCATGGCCAAGCAGGCCGAGGCCGAGCGGGAGAAACGGGCCAAGATCATCCATGCCGAGGGCGAGCTGCTGGCCTCGGAGAAGCTGGCCCAGGCGGGCCGGGTGATCGCCTCGGAGCCCCTACACCCCGGAAGTCCATCGGCCCCTGAGCCTTAGTCACACCTTGCCGGGACCTGGTGGTCATCCAGTCGCGGTTGCGGATGGCCCCGGGTATTTGCTAAGCTCATCGCATGCTGGATCTGCTCCGGAGGATCCGCCGCCGCCGACTCACCCGCCGCCCCTTTCCCCCAGCCTGGCTCGACATCCTGGAGACGCGGGTGCCCTTCTTCCGAGGATTATCCGGGCCCCTGCGGGACCGCTTTCTTGAGTTCGTCACCATCTTCGCCCATGAAAAGGCCTTCACCCCGGCCGGCGGGATGGCAATCACCGACGAG
>Ga0187889_10005186_pt1 | contig 10314 bp, 10 predicted proteins | sample June2016WEW_7_10_2_FD_132992 | JGI IMG/M metagenome (GOLD analysis project Ga0187889, IMG submission 132992) | Peatland microbial communities from SPRUCE experiment site at the Marcell Experimental Forest, Minnesota, USA - June2016WEW_7_100 | ecosystem: Environmental > Terrestrial > Soil >...
ATCTTTTCCCCCAACAAGGAGGTGATCCTATGACTTCTCCCCCCTCATAACTGTTTCTTTCCCGAAGGGGTGGTACACTTTTATTTTCCCAGATTTGGTACACTTTTACTTTCCCATTGACAGTTTTTCTTAAATTCAGGCAGTTCATCCAAAAAGAGCACCCCGTTGTGAGAGAGGCTTACCTCTCCGGGCTTAGGAATTTGACCTCCACCGACAAGGCCTGCATCGGAGATGGTGTGATGAGGGGAGCGGAAAGGACGAGTGGCCATCAGAGCACTATGGGGCGGAAGCAAGCCCAAGACGCTGTTGATACGGGTCACCTCTATGGCTTCTTCGAAGGAGAGGTCAGGAAGGATGGTAGGGATGCGTTTGGCCAGCATGGTCTTGCCCGCCCCCGGCGGGCCGATCATGATAAGGTTGTGACCTCCAGCAGCGGCGATCTCCAGCGCCCGTTTTACGTGCTCTTGCCCTTTTACCTCGTTAAAGTCTTCTAAATATTGTTTCTCCCGTCGGAAGATTTCCTGAAGGTCCACAACTGTGGGTGAAATGGCTTTTTGCCCGTTGAGAAAATCCACGACCTCGGAAAGAACCTCAACCCCTAAAACTTCGATTTCCCGAACTACAGCCGCCTCCTCTGCGTTTTCTTTAGGAAGAAGAACACCTTCTTTCCCATTCTCCCTCGCTGCCATGGCTAGGGAGAGGGCGCCGCGGATGGGTTTTATCCGGCCGTCGAGGGAAAGTTCCCCGAGAAGGAGATAGTCATCTGACAGCTTGGAAAACACAACTTCCAGGGCGGAGAGAATACCAATGGCTATGGGCAGATCAAAGCCGGCTCCTTCTTTTTTCACATCGGCGGGGGCAAGATTTACAGTGATGCGCTTCGGCGGGAGGTCATAGACAGCCAGAGTTCTTGAGGCTGATTTTACCCGTTCCTTGGATTCTTTTACTGCGCCATCGGGGAGACCAACGGTAGCGAAGACGGGGAGGCCTTGGGCGATGTCAACTTCCACCTCTACGATATAGGCATCAATACCTAAAATGGCACCGCTCAGAACTTTGGCCACCATCCAGGTTCCTTTCTCAGAGTGGGAACGAAGAGCCGAATTAACCGTTGATGGTGGTAAGAATTTTTTTTATACTTATAACAAAAGCCTCCGGGCAAGGCAAGATTTTATTGATTGCAGCTTGAGAAAGAAAATTTGTTTTATTTTCTTAAGTCAGAGAGGGAAATATGGGCAAGCTAAGTCATTTCGACCGGCAAGGACGGGCACGGATGGTGGATGTGGGTTCGAAATCCCCGACCCAACGAATCGCCGTCGCCTCTGGGCGGGTGGTCATGAAAGCCGAAACGTTGCGGAGAATCATGGATAAAGAGATTGAAAAAGGTGACGTTCTGGGTGTTGCCCGAGTAGCCGGAATCATGGCGGCCAAACGGACGGGAGAGGTCATCCCTCTGTGCCATCCTTTGAATATCGACAGTGTGGAGATTTTTTTCCAGCCGAATGTAGAGCGGTCGGAAATGAGAATCGAGACCAGGGTAAAATCCACGGGTAAGACGGGGGTGGAGATGGAGGCTTTGGTGGCCACAGCTGCCTCCGCCCTGACCATTTATGATATGTGCAAAGCGATAGACCGGGGAATGAAGATTTCCGAGATTATGCTCCTAAAAAAGTCGGGGGGGAAAAGTGGGACTTATATTCGATCGGCAGAGTGACCCAATGGGAAAGGAGGCACCCTAAAAAGATTATAGGCCTTCACAAAAATCAATTGTTCAGGACAAAAAATTTGGAACGAATGATCTTACGAAACGACCTTTATCTGAATACCCTGAGCGCTTTGCTGCTAGGGCTACCAAAAGCACTGTAATATGAGCGATGGTGCATTAATTTAGGGTCGCCTGTATTCCAATTCCTGGTAGATCTTGCATGGCAATGGAGAGGAGTCTTGAAAAAACTCTCTCGACCGAAGTGCGTTGTTTGTGAAGTTCATTAAAGGCTTCCGATCCATAGTCGATATGTTCCCGGATACTCGGGGTCAGACGAATCAGGATATTACATCCTTTCTGAGAGAGAAACTTGGGGTGATTAGCCGGGCAGAAGAGGTGACGTTGCTTTTTCTCGACCAAAGTGAATCGGGCAGCAGTATTGAAGGTAAGTAATGCCTGCTTTTTTTAATGGTCATCTTCCCCTTGCGGCGCATGGGAAGATCAGCTTGGCAGTAGAGGTCAGTGCCTTTGAGGGTGTAGGTTGACCGTTTGGTTCTGAGATTACGGGGAATGATGGCTTGTGCTTGGAGGTCTTCAATAATGAAACGGAGGATTTTTTCGGAGTCATAGAGGGCATCCCCGCTTACAATTTCGATGTGGAGAGAGAAAGTTTTTTTGGTTATCTGGAGCATGAGGATGGCCTGATGGATTTCGTTGATGTCGGCCGGGTGGGTGATTTCCCAGACTGGCAGTTCTTCTTGGGCATCCACGAGGATGTGGTTGCGGTAGCCCCAGAAATATCGGATTTGTTTTTTGGAAGAGGAAGAGAAATCAGCCAACACGCCCAATCGGGCATCGGGGTCTCCTTTGAGGATCCGGGTTTTCTCAAAGCGTTTGGAGGCGGAAGTTTTCAGGTTATTCTCCCGCACTTTAGCCAGGATGGGACAGGAGTCCATGACCAGATGCTGGCCAGTAATCCCTCTTTCTTCCAGAATGGTTTTCACCAATTGAATTCGAATATTCTGTAGAGCCGCATGAGGCGTGTCTCGGAGAAATTGAGAAAATCTTTCGATGGAGGGAGGGTTTTTATAGAGAGCCAGTCCTACGGCTTGGCAGATCCGGGGATTATTTCGAAGTTCAAAAGTCAAGTCGGTGAGGGTTTTGAGGCGGCGTAGGGCTTTATAAATGAACGTTTTGAGCAAGGCGTCTCGGCAAAAGGATGGGCGCCCCCGGTCGCCTTCTTTAACAAGGGTAAGAGGGGGAAGTGGTTCGAAGAGGAGTTCATATTGAATGTTCGCCGGCAGCATATGCGGAGGAAGTAGGCCTATTTGTTTCATGGTGTCCTCATTTTTTTGAAGGTTGGGGGGAATAGCCGTGAAAAGAGGATACCAGATTGCAAGATTTAGGAAGAGATTTATTTGTACAAGAGAGGAGTTACTGTTTCTGGGCATGAGGGTTTCACGAAAATAGGTCATCCTAAACAGCCCTTTTTGAGGCCGGGAAAAGAGCCCCAAAAACATGAAAGTGACCGCACTTTTATTTACAACTATTTGAAATACAATAGCTTTTTGCTGTTTAAGAAACACCTGTTTTGTAACCTAAAATAGATAAATTATTTCAAGGCCTTGTAATTTCGTGAAGGCCTGAAATAGATTATTTAATTTAGGAAAAGTCGACCTATTACGGTCAGGGGTTGTGGAAGGAGGTGCTGGCAGCCCACGCTGACGGGTGTGCCCCAAGGGGGCGTGGCCAGGGAAGTTGGTTCTAAGGAGCAGGGGGAAAGCTAGATAGGTGGGATTGATATAGGAGCCCACCCTGCCCCCCCCTAAATGTAAACGTCAACGAAAGTTAATTTTGCGAAACGAACCCAAACTGAATTGGCTTTTCTTTCGAATCTCAGTTTTAAATAATATTGTTTTTTCCATTGGTTAGTTAAAATCAGGGGAACTTAAATGTTGGGAAAGGGGAAATTTTGCCCATCTAAGAGATAGAAAATAGAGCCAGATTAGATGGAATTTCAGGGTTAGAAATTAAAAAAAGCGTCTTCTCCCAAACGAGTGGGTAAAAATGAGCTCGAAATTCTTAAAGGCCCATGTCCAGCAAAGGGTTCAGGCGTTGTAAGCAGCCTGGACAAAGTGCTATGAAAAATACATGGCAAAACATAAACAACTTTGGGACATCTACCGGTTTCCTCGTTTCTAGCCTTCGCGAAGGATCTCCGGTATCTTTGGGGATCCCCGAGCCCTCGTCATTCGGCTTAAGCGCAGGGGAAAAAAGGTCTGTGGAGCCTGTGGAACGATCCATCATATCTTCTACGGCCGAAAGATCCGCAGGGTTCGAGATCTGTCCTGCGGGGATATGCGGGTTTACCTGGACGTGGAGATTCGTCGCGTCTTTTGTCGCCGGTGCCAGAAGGTGAAGCAGGAAAAGCTGGACTGGTTGGCCGACTCTCCCTTCTACACCAAGCGATTTGCCTTCTATATCGGCCGTCGCCGTCGGGATACCAGTATTCGGGATGTGGCCAAAGAGTTCCATCTGGACTGGAAGACGGTCAAGGCCTTGGAGAAGCAGTATATGCGGGAGCAGCTGCGGCGGGCGGGAACCCCGGGGCCAAAAGTGATCGGTATCGACGAGGTTTCTATCCGCAAAGGGCATACCTACCGGATTGTGGTCAGCGACCTGGAGCGGAAGCGGCCCATCTGGTTCGGAGGGGAAGACCGTTCGGAGAAGAGTATGGATCTGTTCTATGAGTGCTTGGGAGAGAAGAAGAGTAAAAAGATCCATCTGGCCGTCATGGATATGTGGAAGGCGTTCCCTAACTCCACGCGCCAGCATGCTCCCCAGGCGGCCATTCTGTTTGACAAGTTTCATGTGATCGGTCATCTGAACGAGGCTCTGGATAAAGTCCGAAAGAGTGAGTATGCCCGTCTTTCGGGTAATGACCGCCGATTCATCAAGGGCCAGAAGTACACCCTGCTTTCTCGACGAGGAAACCTGGACAGCGAGGGGCGGTTCGAAGGACCTTATTGAAAGCCAACAAGCGGTTAAACATCGCGTATCTTCTCAAAGAGTCTTTTTGCCAGTTGTGGGAATATAAAAAGGAGGGCTGGGCGCGGAAGTTTTTTGAGAACTGGCGGGCGTCCCTGACGTGGCAGCGGCTAAAACCGTATGAGGAGTTTGCCGAGATGATCGAGAGCCATTGGGATGGGATTGCCACCTTCATCCAGTCCGAGGACAAAGTCTCACTGGGTTTTGTGGAGGGTTTGAATAACAAGATCCGAGTCATCCAGCGCCGTGCCTATGGGTTGCGAGACGAAGAGTATCTCCGTCTAAAAGTTCTAACCTGTATATTACCGGCGATCTAAAACGCTCATTTTTACCCACTCGTTTGGGAGAAGACCCTTTCTTTTTTAGGGAAAATATGGTATATGAACAAAATTATTTAGGTTATTTAGAGGGGCAGGGGGAAAGATGGAGAAGGAGAGGCTCGAGTTTTTCCGGGAGCTCTTAAATGAGCGCATGAAAACTCTCCTTGAAGAAGCGGAGAAAACGGTCAGCGGGATGACCAACGATAAAGATACCTTTCCCGACCCGACCGACCGTGCCAACTTGGAGACAGATCGAAATTTTTTACTGCGCATCCGTGACCGAGAAAGAAAGCTGATCCTGAAGATCAAAGAGGCGCTGGCCAGGATCGACGACGGGACTTTTGGGATTTGCGAAGAATGCGGGGAGGGAATCTCCGAGGAACGTCTGAAGGCCCGCCCGGTAACTACCCTGTGCATCCAATGCAAGACCAAAGCTGAAGAAGAAGAGAAGAAAAAATTAACCACCGCTTAGCGAGGTCAAGGCAATGAAGGTGAAATGGTATGGCCATGCCTCTTTCCTGATTACCTCTGATCAAGGGGTGAAGATGATTACCGATCCGTATGAGCCGGGGGGGTTCGGCGGGGCTATTGGCTACGGCCCAATCCCTGATGAGGCTGATATCGTTCTGGTCAGCCATGATCATGCCGACCACAATTATGTCCAGGGCCTTAAGGGGAAGCCTCAGATGGTTAAAGGAACAGGCTCTCACTGGGTAAAGAGTTTGGAATTTAAAGGAATCGCAGCCTACCACGATGGAAGCAAAGGTTCCGAGAGGGGCCAGAACACTATATTCTGTTTTCAGATGGATGGCCTGCGGCTCTGCCATCTGGGCGACCTCGGGCACGTGCCGACCGAGCAGGAGGCCAAGCAGATTGGTCCGGTTGACATCCTGCTGATGCCCATCGGCGGAGTGTATACGATTGATCCCGCGCAGGCGGCCCAGACTGCTCAGAGGTTGAACCCCCGGATCACTATCCCTATGCACTATAAGACCCCCAAGTGTGGCTTCCCTTTGGCCAAGGTTGAAGATTTTACCTCAGGAAAGCATGCCGTTAAAGTCCTGAAAACAAGCGAATTGGAGGTCAGGAAGGATACCCTCCCGCAGAACTCCGAAATCATTGTCCTTCAGCCGGCTCTTTAAAAAAGTTGCGCCTCCCACCAGCCTTCCATTCCAACAAACCGGGTAATTTGAAAGAGTTTTCACCTCAGTTTCTTTGTTTATCTATCTAGGATTCTCTGGTTTCCGGCATAAAATTTGCATTCCTCATCGTAAGAAAAATATGATGAGGAAAGCAATAATGAAAAACAGTTTCCAGAGAAAAGTGCAAGTGTGGGCTTGTGGACTGGTTGGGTTGATCTTTTGTATAAGTTGCGCTGCAAAAGTACCAGTTCCCAAACCGGAGACGCCTCCTTCATCTCCTCGCGAACCCACCTCCCTTCCTGATCAGATTTCACCTCCACCGACACCAGCTGCAGCCGCCAAGGGGGAGGCCCCGGCAGAGAAAACCTATTTTACCCATGCTATAAGATTTGGCGGGGAGACGGTGTCGATCATAGCTGGCTGGTATACCGGTGATATCGAAAACTGGAAGGCTTTAGCCGAAGCCAACCCCAATATCGATCCCAAGCGTGTCCTTGTGGGCAATAAGATTCTCATTCCGGAAGATTTGTTGAAGACCCGGGAACCGATGCCCAAAGAGTTTGTGGACAGTTTTTATAAACCCAAGAAAGAAAGGGTACAGTCTGACAAACCCGGGCCTCCTCCAGCAGAGGAAGAACCCAAACTTTTTGGTCCCAAACGGCAACCTCAAAAATAATCTCCCCAAATCCCATAGAAAGAAGGAACCGTGGCTAGGAAGCCTTTCTTGCTCATTGGACTCGTGGCCGTCCTTTTCGTGGAAAGCTGCGCTGCGCTCAAGCCCCCACCCTCTTCTACTCCAACCCCTCCATCGACTGAGATACACCCCTACGCCCGGAAATTTTCCGATTTTGTCGCGGTAATCGTTCAGCCGGGAGACAGCTTCTCTTCTCTGGCCTCGGAATACTTAAAGGATCCCTCGCTCGATTGGTTCATTTCGGGGTTTAACGAGATCACTTCCCTAAAGCCCGGGCAGGAATTGATCATCCCCCTCCAGCCTTATGAGAAAGGGGGTTTGACCTTTCAACGTTATCAAACCGTTCCCGTGATTGTTTACCACAAATTTTCGAAGAATAGAGCAGACCGGATGACAGTTAAGGAAAACGCCTTCGAGAGCCAGATGAGATTTTTGCGAGACAATGGGTACCGGGTCATTCCGCTGGAAGACTTTTTCAGTTTTTTGGATTTTAAACGGCAGATTCCTAAAAAATCGGTGGTCATTACGATTGATGAGGAATGGCATTCCACTTATGAAATCGCCTTCCCCGTTCTGAAAAAGTACGGGTATCCAGCTACCTTTTTTGCCTACACGGATTTTATAACCCCCAAGGGTTGGGACCTGATCAAAGAAATGTCCCGAAGCGGCATAGATGTCCAGTGTCACGCAAAGACCCATCGTAATTTGATCAAGAGAAAGGTGAATGAACCCTTCAGGGAATACTTTGAGGCCATCAAGAAAGAATTGACCGAAGCCACTCAAATCATCAACAAGCAATTGAACAAAGAAGTAAAATATCTGGCCTACCCATACGGTGATACCAATCCCTTGACCATTGCCCTCCTGAAGAAGCTCGGCTACCGGGGGGCGTTCACGGTAGAGAGGGGAAGCACTCCATTTTTCGCCCACCCATACCGAATTAACCGTTCTATGATTTATGGCGAATTTAATTTGCCGGATTTCGAGAGGAATTTGAGCTATTTCAGCGATCGGGCGCTTCAATGAAAATTCTGGGATCTAGTCGGAAACCGAACCAAAATTTAGGTGATCCCTTCGTGCTCTTTAAGCCACATTACCTAGGCCTTATCCTCCTGTTACTTATTGGTTGTGCTGGCCAACCGATCTCCCGCAAGGAACCAGTCCCCGTTTCCGCCTTCCAGATATTTCCTCAAAAATATCGCCAAAAAGCACTTGAGTATGAGAAAAGCCAGAAGTTTCCCGAGGCCCTTTTCAGCTGGAAAGTCGTACGCAGCTTCCTCCCCAACGACAGGGAGGCTTTAGAAAGAATAGAGGCGTTAGAAAAATGGATGCGAAAGGAAGCAGAAGAGCATTTTCAAAAAGGCCTGGATTCCCTTCGTAAGAAATCAATCCACGAAGCGCAAAAGGAGTTCTTGATGGCCCTTACCTACAACCCCGGCCACACGGCGGCATTGGATCATTTGAAACATGGATTAGCCGATTCCGATTACATCCTTTACGAGACTAAAGAAGGGGATACCTTAAAAAAAATTGCCAGAAAAATATACAAAGACCCGGAGAAGGACTTCCTGATTGGGTATTTTAATGACCTGGGAAATGGAGTCGGAGTAAAACCGGGAAAGACTCTCAATCTACCCGTTCTTGACCCTTATGTGATGACCAAGCCGTGACGTAATGAAGAGAGGCTTGAATTTACGCAGCCTGGAAAGCAAAAAAAAGTAAAAGGCACCAGTGCTTAGTTGCAAAAGTTGGCGTAACCTTCATAGCCTTCCCAGGCCGGGGGACCGGGACGCTTTCGCTTGGCATCATGAGGCGCTTGTCCTTCCATGGCGGGGGCGGAAAAACAACGCTCCGCCTCATTCTACGGATACCCGATTCAATCTGGGAATGAAAATCTTCTCTCGGCCGTATAACGCGAATTTTCGCAACGAAGTACTTGCCTAAAAGACCTCTAAACTTAAAAGAATCCCCTTCTGCTTGCCAAAAAGAGACAATATCAATTCCTTTTGAAAAATTCTATCTTCGTTCTGGAGGGAAGGGAGAAGGACGAATTTTTTCTTTTTATAGAATCCCGGATTCCCTTAATTTAATAAGCTATTGAAATTACAATATTTTATCACGCTTGTCTTTTTGGATAGGATTTGTTTCAAAATTATTAGAGAAATGCCGATACTTTTTAAAGATAAACAAAAAATTGATGGCCCAGGGAGAAAAAATTTTTACCCGGCCTATTCTCCTTTCTGCTTAATAGCGGCCCTTTTCTTTTTTCACCCGGGCCGGGATAAAGGAAAACAATCACCATGATACCGACCGAGGCAGTTCCTCTTAATGCTGAAGTAAAACCCGGGGGCTTTGGAAAATACCTACTTCTGGAAAAGATCGGAGAAGGAGTAATGGCCCAGTTACACAGGGCCACGACCACTGATGTTCATGGAGCCGAGAAGATTCTGGCAATAAAGAGGATCCTCCCCCACCTCTCCGGTGAAAGGGATTTGGCCAAAGCGTTCCTCGATGAAGCCAAACTAACCGCCTTATTGAACCACGAGAATATTGTCCGGATTTACGATTCTGGCCAGGTTAAGAGTTCCTATTTTATCGCCATGGAATATCTCTCGGGCAAAGACCTTAAACAGATCTTCGATGAGTCGAGAGAAAAGGGGTTGCCTTTCGGCTTCGAAGACGCCCTCTTTATAACTTCTCAAATCTGTTCTGGTCTCGATTACGCCCACAAGCTGACAGACTCGCAAGGAGAGCCTCTCCATATTCTCCACCGGGATATCAGCCCGCAAAATATACTGATAACCCATGAAGGCAGGGTAAAAATCGTCGATTTCGGCATAGTCCGGGCCGCCAGCAAGTGCACCGTAACCAAACATGAGATGCTCAAAAAAAAGGTGGCCTATTTGTCTCCGGAACAGGCTTTGGGAGAGAAGATCGATCCCTGCTCCGATATCTTTTGTACCGGGATCCTCCTCTATGAAATGGTCACGAATAAAAAAATGTATAACGGTGCTACCATGCAGGTTTTGGCTAAGGTGCGAAAGGCAGAATTTGAGCCGCCCGAAGCCGCCATGAGTGGTCTTCCCCCAAAACTTTATAGGATTCTGGATAAAGCTCTGGCCAAAGAAAAAGATCAACGTTACCAGTCTTGTGGAGAAATGCTGGCGGACATTGAGGAGTGCATCTCTGAGCTTCCCTCGAGACCGACCGCTCAGGGGCTTGCCGAATATATAAAGGAACTTTTTGGGGGGAAAGTGGAGGCTGAAGGGGATTCGAATAAGCCGGCGAAGGTGGACCCTAAACCAATGACCCCTCGGTTGATGATCCCTGACCCGGTAGGCCCAGCCCCCGACCCGGTAAGTCCTCAGCCGGTGAGGCTTGACCCTGCGCACTCAGACCCCGTGC
>Ga0187889_10005188_pt1 | contig 10311 bp, 10 predicted proteins | sample June2016WEW_7_10_2_FD_132992 | JGI IMG/M metagenome (GOLD analysis project Ga0187889, IMG submission 132992) | Peatland microbial communities from SPRUCE experiment site at the Marcell Experimental Forest, Minnesota, USA - June2016WEW_7_100 | ecosystem: Environmental > Terrestrial > Soil >...
AAAATGCTAATGCGGAGGTGTTTTTCGGTGCCGACCGTCACCCAGGAGACATCTGTCACCTTACCGTCCGCGGGCGAAACCACTGCATCTGCGGCATCGGGAATAGAACGTTCAGGATCGCGAAAGAAACACAGGAAAAATAGAGCAAGCAACAGCGGGACAAGGGCCCAAGCCGGCCGCGCGAACCACCCAACCAGCATCCCTGCTGCAATCAAACCCAGCGCGTAAAAGTAGCCGTCACGAACCATGAGAGTAAAACTAATTATAGAGCAGGGGCGAGCGACAATGGCTCGAGTTTGGGCTAAGTGCAAATAAAGAAAGGCGCTGATTAGCGCCCATGAGGAGATACAAAAATCCCCCGCGGCAACGGCCGCCCTTTCAATGGCCAGGAGATTATGCTACGTGCGTTCCGTACTGCTGCCGGTATTGCCGCTCAATCGATTGCATCTGGTCTTTGAGCCGCAGCTTCAGCTTCTTGAGCCGGACTTCCTCCAGCTTTTCATCTTCGCTGAGGTAACGTTTTTGGGTGAGTGAATCAAGACGGGTGGAATATTGCATATGCTCCTGAGCAAGCTTGCGAAATTCATCATGATTGCTCAGGAGAGCGTCATTCGGAGTCAGCATCCAGGCAGACCTCCAATAGGGGATTCTCCGGTAAACCTACCACAGCCCCAAAACTGGTTCAATGCCATATTTCTGGTGCAGTCTCGTTCTGAGAAACCTCTAAGAAATGCGGCGCCGGTACAATAGCGCATTCTCTCGCGGAGCGCTGTAGTAGCTTTTGCGCGCGCCGGTCTCTTCGAAACCCGCCTTCCTATATAAGCTGCGGGCAACCTGGTTGGACTCGCGGACTTCGAGAAATATGGCGCTTCCATTTTCCGCGCGCACGTGTTCGATGAACTCGTTCAGGAGGCTAGTACCTATGCCGCGTCGCCGGGCGCCTTCGGCGACGATGACGTTTTCCAGCTCCCATTCGGTATCAACCCTATGCGCGATCAAGAAGCCAAGAAGTTCGGGTGCCTCGCTTGGAGGTTTCCCTCCGAGTTCAACCACCCATCCGACACGTTGGGACAAGGGATTACTCGTTGTCAACACACTTTCATATTGGGCCCTGGGCCAATGAGCGGCAGTTGGGCTCTCCTGATCGAGAACCATCATGGCGGGAATATCAGCCGAGTTTGCACGTCGGACGCGCACGCTATGAACCGATTCGCTCCAGCATCTCGGCATCGGTGCGGCGAATGTAGTTTGCCTCTAGCTGCTCGGCCGTTACCGTCTCGCCGGCCTCAATCTTGCGCCAGCCCAAGTGGGCAACTGCAGCCGCGGAGATTGGCGTTAAGGTTAACACCGACAATGCGGCTTCGCTAGCCGCTTGGGCAAGAGCGCGATCTGGAGTCACCACGGTCCATCCCCGTGCCTGCGCAAAGAATTCAGTACGCGTCAGAATACACTCTCGCGGGGTGTTGCCAGCTTTGACCGGGATTTCATACTCCCCGACGTACACATCGCTGCGGCCCGCATCGAGCGCAGCCATCACCTTGCCCTGAGCGCCACTGGTAAACACGCACACTTCAAGCAACGATACCGCCGCGATTGGCTTACCTAACACCTCAGCTAGAGCCTTGACCGCGGCCAAGCCGATCCGAAGGCCCGTGAACGATCCCGGCCCGGACGCCACGGCAAGGGCACCGATATCGTTCTTGGTGAATCCGTGACTGGAGAGCAGGGCAGCGATTTGCGGAACAAGCTGCGCGGAAAAAGTGCCGCCGGCCAAGGGCACGGTCTCGATCAATTCCGCGTCGTTGAGATCGGCGGACCGCTCCCCCGCTCGCGCCAGCGCGATGCTGCCATGCTTGCCGGAAGTATCGATGGCGAGAAGGAGCATGAGGAAAATGACTTGATTTATCTGTGAAAATTCGTGGAGATTCGCGGCCGATTTCTATCCCTCCACCAACTCCAGCAGCACGCCGCCCGTGCTCGCGGGATGCACGAAAACATATCGGTGGCCGCCCGCGCCAGTCTTGATCTCCTCCGAAACCAGGCGCACGCCGTCTTTCTTTAGCCGCTCGACGGCTGCAGGCAAATCGGGCACGCGCAGGCACACGTGATGCAACCCTTCGCCCCGCTTGGCGATAAATTTGGCGATCGTCGAATCATCCGACGTCGCCTCCAACAGCTCCAATCGGCTCTCGCCCACCGGGACCATGACCAGCCGAACCTGCTCCTGCTCCACCGTTTCTTCCGGAGAGACGCTCAGACCCAGCTTCTCGTAGATCGACTTCGCCGCCGCCAGCGACTTCACTGCGATGCCGAGATGATCGATTTGAGCCATCAGCTTTTCCCCGCATTCGCGGCGATTTCTTCGATCAGCGTATACGGATCGCGCTTGTGCTCCGCCACCTCAGCCGCATAGCGTGCTACGCCGCCATCCGCCATGTGCTCCCGAGCTTTTTCGAGCATGGCGTCGCGCAGCATCTCGATCAGCCGCTCCTGCCAGTTTTCGACGCTCTTGTGCATCGCCAGATTTTCCTTCTGCAAGTACGCCTCATAGTCTGCAACGGCGTCCGCCAATTCCTTGATTCCCATTCCCTGGCTTGCGACCGTCTTGACGATTGGCGGCGTCCAACCATCATGCCGCATTGCTAGTGACTGCAGCGTGCGGATCTCACGCTCCACATGTTCGGCGCCGTCGCGGTCGCTCTTGTTGATCACGAAAATATCCGCAATCTCCATGATGCCTGCTTTGAGCGTCTGCACATCATCGCCCATGCCCGGCACGAGGATCAGAATCGTGACATCGGCCAGACGCACGATGTCTACTTCATCCTGGCCGACGCCCACGGTTTCAATCATGATGAGGTCGCGGCCAGAAGCGTCTAGCACTGTGGTGACATCGGCCGTAGTGCGGGCCAGCCCGCCCAGCGAGCCGCGCGTCGCCATGCTGCGAATATAGATCCCGGGATCCGAAAAATGATCCTGCATGCGGATGCGGTCGCCCAGAATCGCTCCGCCAGTGTACGGACTAGTTGGATCTACGGCGATGATGCCCACCGTGCGATTGTCTTTGCGATAGAAGCGTGCAAGCTGATCGACCAGCGTGCTCTTCCCCGCTCCTGGAGGCCCGGTCAAGCCGAGGACGCGCGCCTTCCCGCTGTGCGGAAACAACGCTTTCAGCAACTCAGACCATCCCGGCGCGCGGTTTTCCACGGTCGAGATGGCGCGAGCCAGCGCCCGCACGTCGCCGGAACGAAGCTGGTCAATCCAGAGCTTGGTGTCGTGGTGCAAACAGGTCAGTGTAAAGCAGAGGGAGACAAACTGAAACTGAAGAACAGATCACGCCAGAAATTCGCCCCCCCGGCCCGATCCGCAGAATTCTGCGGGCTAGCCGACCGAGCACGGGATATTCAGCCCATTCGCCGCGTCCAGCCTTGATTCCGTACACAATGGCCACCACCAGCATAAACACCCACCAGCCCATCATTCCCAGCCACATAACCGGGAAAAGGACGATGAATCCCGGAGGAAGAGAGCCGTGCAGGGCTGCCGGCTGATGAAACGCAATTCCCGCGAATGCGACGGCGAAAAATGCTCCCATCAAGATCATCACGAAAAAAAAGTACAGCCCCTGCAGCAGCAGGGCCTGGAGCGCATGGAAAGAAACGAACCGCGAATTACGCTTGACGAGAAAAATCACAAGTGGGGCAATCCATCCGCCGACGAGCTGCAGCACATGGGCCAGCGTTCCCATCGTGCACTCGTCCTGCGTCGGGACGAGTTGGTTGATCACTGCAGCGTCGGACACGGGACCTCCGGAGGAGGAAAACCTACCATACCCCTGACGGCGTGCCAAGGCAAGGCTCGGGTCGCGGACGGCAGCTCGAGCTACAGAATCCTCACGCTTGGTCTGCATGGGTTGATCTTCGAGAGACGAGGCTAGTCCTTCAACAGCTGTCGAGCGATCACGAGCCGCTGAATCTCGCTGGTGCCCTCGCCGATGGTGCATAGCTTCACGTCGCGGTAGTACTTCTCTGCGGGATAGTCTTTGATGAAGCCGTAGCCACCGTGAATCTGCACGCCTTCGTTGGCGCACCTCACGGCAACTTCGCTGGCATAGAGCTTCGCCATGGATGACTCCAGTGTCGTCTTCATCCCGGCGTCTTTCATCGACGCCGCCCGCAAGGTGAGTAGTCGCGCAGCATCAATCTCCGTAGCCATGTCGGCCAGCTTCCACTGGATCGCCTGATACTCGCCGATCGCCTTGCCGAATTGCTTGCGTTCCTTGGAATATTTCAGCGCGGCCTCGTATGCACCCTGGGCCATGCCCAGCGAAAGAGCCGCAATCGAGATGCGGCCGCCATCGAGCACGCGCATCGCGTCGATGAAGCCGTCGCCTTCCTTGCCCAACAGATTCTCCGCCGGAATCACGCAGTCTTCAAAAATCATCTCTGCCGTGTCGCTGGCTCGCAACCCGAGCTTGTTCTCTTTCTTGCCGGGGCGGAATCCCTTGGTATCTTTCTCAACGATGAAGGCCGAAAGGCCGTGCGTATTGGCGGCGCGGTCGGTCACAGCAATCACGACGATTACGTCCGCATAGTGGCCGTTTGTGCAAAATGTTTTCGTCCCGTTAAGTACCCAATTGCTACCCTTGCGCCTCGCAGTCATGCGGGCGCTGCCTGCGTCCGATCCGGAAGAGGGCTCGGTCAATCCCCATGCGCCGATAAACTCACCGGTCGCAAGTTTGCTGACGTACTTCTTTTTTTGCGCCTCATCCCCGGCAAGGAAGATGTGATTGGAGCAGAGCGATGTGTGTGCGGCGACGATGATTCCCACCGAGCCATCCACGCGCGACAACTCCTCGATCGCGATGACATATTCCACGTAGCCCATGCCCGCGCCGCCGTACTCGGTGGGGAACACTGTTCCCAACAATCCGAGCTTGCCCAGTTCTTTGATGGTAGTCAGCGGGAACTCGCACGCCTCATCCCATTTCATGACATTGTGTGCGATCTCGCGTTCGGCAAATTCGCGGACGCTTTTCTTCAAATGCTGCTGCTCGTCATTCAGTTGAAAATCCAAGATTCCTCCACCTGCTGCACTCAATCACTGATTACACCATAGCAATAGATTTAGGGAGAAGTTACCGCGGAGATATGTAGCTGAAAGTGTGCAAAGCCCCGCTAATACTGACGACTACGCGTATGTACACTCTCTGCCCGACCGACCGGATGGTTTGGCGCCTATCGACCTTACTCTCGCTCAGGCGATAGTCAGCGAACCGATTCTTCCGCCAGAATGAATTTCTCGAACACATCGTTCGACAACAATCGACCGCACGACGTCAGGCAGACGAAATCCCATCGACGCTCCATCAGACCGCCTTTGATTAGCTCTGCAATTGCGGCACGAGCTTGCTTGACGGTGTCTTCGCCGAATTTCGCGGCGAGTTTCTGCAGGCGGATGCCCCGCGTCAGTCGCAGCCCAAGGAAACAACTCTCCTCGAACGCTGCCTGGCGCGAGACTGCAGTTCGCTGCAAAGCTGAGCCACTCATGTACTTTTCCAGGGAGTCGGCCGGCGCGAATCGTACTGCGTCAAGGTCTTCTGTGGCAGAATCCAGCATCGAATGCGCGTCCACGCCAAAGCCGAAGTAGGGCTGCCGCGTCCAATACTTCAGATTGTGTTGTGACTCAAAACCTTCGCGCGCAAAGTTGGAAATTTCGTATTGCGCAATCCCGGCTGATTGCAGGCGCTCACAGGCAGTGCGGTAGAAATCTGCAATCGCTTCTTCGTCCGGCACAAGGTGCGCATGGTAGCGCGTACCCCCTGCCAAAAGTTCGCGTCCGAGACGCGAGTCTTGGTCCACCTCGAGCATGTAGACACTCACATGCGAAGCGCCGGTCGCGATGGTTTCTGCCAGAGAGAATTCCCAACTCTCGGCGGTCTGGTCCGGCAACCCCGCGATCAGATCGATGTTGATATTCGTAATCCCCGCAGCGCCCAGCCGAACAATGTCCTCGAGCACGGTCGCGCGTTTGTGCATGCGTCCAACCGCTGCCGCTTCCTGGTCCACAAACGACTGCACCCCGAGGCTCATGCGGTTCACGCCGCAGCGCAGCAGACTCTCCAGCATGGCTCCGGTAAGCGTGCCGGGAGCGCACTCGACTGTGACCTCCGCTTCGGGCTTCACCACAAACTGGGATCGCACCGTCGCAAAAACTCGCTCCAGTTGCGCGGCGTCCAGCACGGTCGGCGTACCCCCGCCGAGATAAATGGAATCGACAGCGCGCTGCATCCTGCCGCCCATTTCCTCCGCGACCTTCTGGGCGTTCTCAATGTCGGCACAAACGCGATCCAAGTAGCGCTCGAATACCGCCCGTGAAAACACGTCGGAGGCGAAGTTGCAGTAACTGCACTTGGTGCGGCAGAACGGGACGGAAATGTAGATACCGAGAGGCACTTCCAGACCATTATCCCATTTACGAGCCCCAAACCTTTTCCATCCTCTCGACTGCCTTCGCCATCTATTTGGGTTACCCTGTTAGCAGCGCGATTGGCGCTGTTTCAACCCGGATCGCCAATCGACGGATCACAAGAAACCGATGTCGCAGGAAGAAGAAGTATTAGGTAAAGCCTATGACAGCCGACTGATGGCGCGGCTGCTGCAGTATTTGCGTCCCTATCGCTGGCAGGTAGCGATCGCGCTCGTTTCGATCTTGCTGAAGTCTTTCGCCGACGTACTCGGTCCCTATCTCACCAAAGTGGCGATTGATCGCTATCTGTCTCCCGCCAAAGGGTTATCTTCCGGTTTCTGGAGTTGGCTCAGCCCGCGCGCGATCACCGGCATTGCTCAAATTGCATTGATTTATGTTGGACTGCTGGTCTTCAGCTTTTTGCTCGACTTCCTGCAGACCTATTTCATGCAGTGGACCGGCCAGAAAGTGATGTTCGATCTCCGCCGCCAGATCTTCCGGCATTTGCAGCGGCTACACGTTGCCTTCTTCGACAAGAACCCCGTTGGCCGTCTTGTGACGCGAGTTACTACCGACGTGGATGCGTTGAACGAGATGTTCACTTCCGGCGTTGTGTCCATTTTTGAAGATCTATTCGTGCTCTTCGGCATCTTGGGAGTAATGCTGTGCATGAACTGGAAGCTGGCGCTGATCACTTTTGCCGTGCTGCCCTTCATCGTTTATTCCACAAAGATTTTCCGCGACCGCGTGCGCGATTCCTATCGACGCATCCGCGTGGCGATTGCGCGTATCAACTCATATCTGCAGGAGCACATCAGCGGGATGGTTGTGCTGCAACTTTTCAATCGCGAGCGCAAGGCCTACAACCGGTTCTCGGAAATCAATCGCAATCACATGGACGCGTACAAAGACGCGATCATGGCCTACTCGGTTTACTACCCTGTGGTCGAGATTCTCTCCGCAATCGCGATTGCCTCCGTCATCTGGTTTGGCGGCGGCGACGTGATGAGAAATGTTCGCGCGAACAGTGTGGCCGTGCAATTCAATTGGAAGACACTGGTGGCATTTCGCCTGGTGCCGACTGTAGCGTCGCTGGGCGTGCTGGTCGCCTTCATCCAATACGCTTTGCGGTTCTTCCGTCCGATCATGGACTTCAGCGAGAAGTACAACATCCTGCAGTCGGCCATGGCCGCCAGCGAACGCATCTTCAAATTGCTGGACACGCCTGTGCAGGTGGTTTCGCCCGCAGTCACCACGCGCCCTGCGGGACCAGGCCGAATTGAATTCGATCACGTATGGTTCGCCTATCACGACACGGCAGAGGGCGATCAAGCTCCGGACTGGGTTCTTCGTGACGTCACATTCACCATCGAGCCCGGCGAAACCGCGGCCATCGTCGGCCACACTGGCGCCGGCAAGACCACGCTCATCTCACTGCTGCTACGCTTCTACGATGTCCAGAAAGGCGCGGTTCGAATCGACGGAGTAGACATCAAAGACATGGATCTCGCCGAGTTGCGCAGCCGTTTCGGCGTGGTTCTGCAAGATCCATTCCTGTTCAGCGGGACCATCGGAGGGAATATCAGACTCGGGACGCAGCGCATTCAGGATAAAGACGTAGAGAAGGCCGCCGAAGACGTAAACCTCGCCGACTTCATTCGCGCCTTGCCAAAGGGCTTCGATGAAGAAGTCCGCGAACGCGGCTCGACGCTTTCCACCGGTCAGAAGCAGCTCATCTCATTTGCGCGCGCCCTGGCCCATGAGCCGAAGATTCTGATTCTCGACGAAGCCACTTCCAGCGTGGATACCGAAACTGAATTCCGCGTGCGCGACGCGTTGAGCCGCATGGTCGAAGGACGCACGTCGTTGATCATTGCCCACCGGCTTTCTACGGTGCAGCGCGCAGATAAGATCATCGTGATGCACAAAGGCCAGGTACGCGAAATGGGCACGCACCAGCAACTCTTGGCCCAGCGCGGCATCTACTTCAAGCTCTATCAGCTGCAATACAAGGACCAGGAGATCAGCATGTCGCGGATGCCTTCGCCTACGAGTTCCGAAGTCACCACCAGCGCCGATGATTAGGGCCAGTCCGAACGAAGCATCGCCAAGAACATGCCTCAGTCAAAACGAGTTTTCCTTTCTGCTGAATGGCGAGACCTCGTGATGTTGAACTACGAGGTCGAACCCAGCCTGTTAAATCCGTACGTTCCACGCGGCACGTCACTGGATTCATTCAATGGAAGAACATACATCAGCCTTGTGGGCTTTCGATTCTGCCGGACCAGGTTACTTGGACGTTTTCCGGTTCCGTTTCATGCCAATTTCGATGAGGTGAACTTACGCTTCTACGTCCGGCGGAAAGCGGGCAGCGATGACAGGAGGGGAGTTGTTTTCATCGCCGAAGTTGTGCCCAGACGCGCAATCGCGACAACGGCTCGCCTGGTGTACGGCGAAAACTACAGATATTCTCTAATGAAGCACCGCATCGAGACGGAAGGACTGAGCAAGACGGCTGCGTATCAGTGGCAGGTTGACGGCCGGTGGTGCAAGATCTCTGCTCAGACCGTTGGCCCTCCAAAACATCCAGGACGGGGGAGTTTGGAACAGTTCATCACCGAACACTACTGGGGCTACTCGGCTCAACGATCCGGTGGTTGCCTCGAATATCATGTCTCGCATGTCCCGTGGCAGGTGTGCGCGGCCGCTACCGCTGGGTTTGAGGGGGACGCCAGCTCTGTTTATGGGCACCAGCTTGGAACGGTTGTTCAACGACGCCCTGACTGCGCGTTCGTGGCAGATGGCTCGCCGGTCATCGTCTTCAGGGGTGATAGGGTTCAATGATATCTCCGAAACGTGAATCGGGAGGCGCTCCTCCTCGCGAAGGTTGGATACTTTACGATGGTGGATGCGGGTTCTGCTTTCGTTGGGTCCACTTCTGGAAGAAGGTAGTTGAACGGAGGGGCTTTGCAATTAAAGATCTGCAGTCCGCTACTGTCGACGGCGGTTTGAGAATTCCACAAGAGAACCTGCTGGACGACATACGAGTTTTGACGCGTACCGGAAAATTGGAATCGGGTGCTAACGCGTATCTCTATGTGGCACGGCGAATCTGGTGGGCATGGCCTTTCTACGCAATCTTCCGTTCGCCAGGTTCTAATTGGATGCTTGGGTGGGGTTATCGCTGGTTTAATCGAAATCGGTACCGAATCTCTCGGCATTGTCCGCTACCGCAACGAGCCGGGGATGGGCACGTTGCGAAAAACGGCATGTGAACCTCTCTAGCCACATCATCGGCCTTACAATGCTCTCTTGCGAATCCTGATCTCAGCCGGCGAAGCTTCCGGGGAAATGTATGGCGCACAGCTCATCGAAGCTCTCCACCGGGCTGCCGATCGCAATGCCGCGGAGCTTCGCTCCGCGGGACAACCGGGGGCGGCTGTCCCCACACAAGCATCTCAATCAGGACCAGCATGTCGCTCCACACGAGCATCGCAACTTGAATTCTTCGGCGTTGGCGGAGAGCGCATGCGGGCTGGGGGCTGCGACATTGTGGTTGATGCGAAGGACCTCTCCGTCGTCGGCATCACGGAAATTCTCAGTCATCTTCCTAAGATCTATGGCCGCTACCGGCTCCTGATTAAGGAAGCCGACAGGCGCAAACCTGATCTCGCCATCGTCATCGACTCGCCCGCGTTCAACTGGCGCGTAGCGCGGCAGTTGAAGAAACGCGGTATTCCCGTGGTTTACTACGTCGCGCCGCAGTTCTGGGCATGGCGACAAGGACGGGTTCGGTTGCTCCGCGACTACATCGATAAGGCGTTGGTGATTTTTCCGTTTGAG
>Ga0187889_10005191_pt1 | contig 10309 bp, 9 predicted proteins | sample June2016WEW_7_10_2_FD_132992 | JGI IMG/M metagenome (GOLD analysis project Ga0187889, IMG submission 132992) | Peatland microbial communities from SPRUCE experiment site at the Marcell Experimental Forest, Minnesota, USA - June2016WEW_7_100 | ecosystem: Environmental > Terrestrial > Soil >...
CGGCCGGGCCCGTCGGTCCGGCTGCGCTGGCTTCGGCGGGGCGAGGGCCCGTCGGTCCGGGCAGCACTGGCGCCATCCAGACGTCCTTCTTGAGCGGGTTCTCGTCCTTCTCCCCGGCATCGAGCCGGTTCGAGAGCAAGAGGAAGCGCGAGGACGACGCGTCGATGACATAGTAGATCACCTTCGCGGTCTTGAGGGCGGCATCGAGAGCGCCCTCATCGGTTACCGCCACCAGGACGAACACGCGATCGCGGCTGCGCAGGAACTCGCTCACCCGATCGAGCGAAGACAAGTCGACCATCTGGCGCTGGCTGTAAAATCCGGCGCCCTGGCCTTCCACCTTGTAGCGACCGATGCGCTCGCCGTGCACGGCGAAACGGGTGTACGACTCGAGCAGAGGTTTGAATGACAAGTGCTTGGACAGAGTGGGGACGAGGTAGAGACCGAGGAACAGGGCAAAGGCCACCGCCGTTGCCACCGCCGCCTGGATGCCCCAGCGCCCCAGCTCCACCAAGGCGGCTTCTATCCTGCGCCGCCAGCTGCCCGCCGTGCTCAGATCGCGCAGGGCCACTCGGCCGAGGGCACGGCCTCTGGTGGCGAAGCCGGTGTAGATGCCGGCGGCAAAGAGCGTCCCGCAGATCAGAAAGGTGGAGCTCATCTTGATGACCGGCGGCCAGCTCACCTTGGCTAGAGCGTGCACGGAGACCAACTCATCCGGCTCGAGCACGAAGTCGCGCGCCACCACCATGGTCCCCGTCGCCACCAGCAGGCCCAGCACCGGCTCGGCGCGCTCGCCCTCGAGCAGCTCGTCGAGGAGCGACCCGATGGCCAGCGCAACCGGCGCCAGCGCGACGAAGCGCGCCTCCCCGGTCATTATGACGAATAGACTCGACAGGCCGAAGCCGAAGGCCGCAAAGATCAACAGGTAGAGCTGGGAGAAGGCCAGCCGGTCGCCGTCGGGCTCACTGCCCCCGCCGAGTCGGATCAAAGCCCGACCTAGGGCGAAGACCGCGAGCGCGCTCCAGGGGAAGAGGCCGAAGCCCAGCTGCTTGATGATGAACTCGAAGGTGGTCGTGGGGGAGGCGGAGCGAGGAATACCTCCGAGGAGAAGGGAGAACCGGCCCGCCACGTTTCCGGTGGCAAAGGTCAAGAGCAAGAGCGCCAGGCCCAGGAGGGCGATGGCGATGAGGGCGGCCCGGCCGCGCGCTCCCCGGAGAAAGAGGCCGTGGCCGAAACCGACATCGCTGGGCACGTCCGGACCCACCCCGGCAGCACACAGCGGGGAGCCACCGGCGCGGGGACGCAATCCGTAGGCCACGAGCAGGGTGGCGAAGGTGGCCAGCGCGGGCAAGGCCACTCCGCGCAAAGCGCCACCCGAGAAGAGCCCCATGGTCATGCCCAGCCCAGCGACCGCCAGATCGCGCCAGCGCCGCCTGCCATCGGGGGGCCAGGCATAGCGCCCGAGCCCACCTAGCGCCCAGCTCAAGCCCGCCACGAGCGGCATGTCGGAGATGAGCTGCCTGGCCTCCAGAACAAAGAGCGGAAAGGAGGCCAAGGCGAGCGCCGACAACACGGCTGCGCGCCGGCGAAGAAGCGAGGCACCCGCCCAGTAGACGCCCAGGATGGCCAGGATGGCGCACAGGCCGTTGGCGATGCGCCCGCCCCACTCGTCCACCGACAGGAGCCGCATGCCGAGAGCGCTCAAGACCAGATCGAGGGGCGGGCGGGGTGAATAGTGCTTGCCCACGGTCACGTCGAAGAGCGAGGAAGACAGCGCCATGTCGCGCGCCTGCTGGGCCACCTTGAGCTCCCAGGGGTCCCAAAAGCCGAACGAGCCCAAGCGGGGCAGCACCAGCACCGCCGCGAAAATTAGGATCCACCAGACCGGCGGTACGCGCCGCAGTTTCTCGACAAGGCTCATGCGTTGTTCTCGGGTTTTCCGGGCGGGCACTCTAGCAGTGTGCCCGGGCAAAGGGAAACATGGTCACCCGCCGTTCGGTCGGCCGAGCTCGCGGGTCTCTCCTGGTCTGAGCACCAGCAGCCGGTCGGCAATCCCCCGCTCACGGCAGAGCTGGCCAAGCCAAGCCAGCGGCTCATGGTCGGGCTCGTAGCCCATGGGAAAGGCGCCATGCCCGACGGGGACGAGGAGCTCGGCCCCCAGGTCGGCGAAGGCATGCACCACGTCTAGGGGCGACATGTGCTGGCTCCGTTGCCCAGGTGGCTGGTAGCCGGCGATGGGCAAGAGCGCAACCCGGGGATGGAAGCGATGGCCGATCGCAGCGAAGCCGGAGAAATAGGCGGTATCCCCAGCGTAGTAGGCGGTCTCCTCGCCGCATTGCACGAGGTAGCCCAAGCTCGATCGCCAGCGTCGCCCGAAGAGTCCTCGCCGGCCATCGTGACTCGCCGCCAGCGCCGTCACGGTAAGGTCGGCGTGCGCCAAGGTTTGCCCGGGAGCAAGCTCTGCCACCGCGGAAAATCCGAGCGACTTTACCAGCGAGGCGCAACCCGGAGGGACGACCAGGCCCGCCTGACGCGGGATCAGGCGCAGGCTGGGCAAGTGCAGCCGATCGCGATGGGCGTGCGAGATGAGGACCAGGCTCACCTGCTGGGTGTCGGCCGGATGGAGGCAAGCCCGCTCGCGCCGCCTGATGCCAGCCGAGAATTCCCCGAGGTGGGGATCGATCAGGATGCGGGCGCGACTGGTGGTCAGCATGACCGAGGCGTGCCCGACGAAAGTGATGGCCAAGCACCCGGGCCGAGGCGCGGCGACGCTGAGCGGCGATGAAGGGGGCGGAGGAGTGAAGAGCCGGCGCAAGAGGGTACGGAGAAGGCGGAGCGAGAGGACACTGGCCCAGGCACCACCGGCCCCCGACCCAACCCCGCGCCGATGCTCGTGATCGATCTCCTTGGCCCGCTCTATCGCGCACCCTTCCGGGGAATCTGAGACGGGCCGGACCATGGTCATGACAATACCCACTATAATCCGCGGGACGGAGCCATTCTGGTGCACACCTACCTGGGACTCGGGTCGAATCTGGGCGACCGGCGCAAGGAGCTGGAGCGCGCCCTCGTCGCACTCGACAAGAGAGCAGGTCGCATCGAGGCCGTGAGCGCTCTGTACCAGACCCGGCCCGAGGGAGGAGCCGCCGAGCCCGACTACCTGAATGCCGCGGTCAGGGTCGAGACCCGTTTGCCGCCGCGCGCCCTGCTCGAGGTTTGCCTGGCCATCGAGCGCGCCCAGGGACGCATCCGTCCCGCGGGCACGGGGAAGGGGCCGCGCACCCTGGACATCGATATCCTGCTCTACGGCGCCGAGGTCATCCGGGAGGAGGGCCTGCGCGTCCCCCACGCGCGCTTGCTGCTGCGGTCATTCGTGCGCATCCCCCTGGCCGAAGTGGCCCTACCGCAGTTGCGCCATCCGGTGAGCCGGGAAGCGCTCGATCGATGCGATGCGGACCCAGCCGTGATCAGGCTGGATCTTCCCCTCTCGTACCGACCCTGAGTCATTGGCGCGGCGGCACGGCGACGAGGCCATACCCTTGCGCCCGCTGGTCGCGCTAGCCTTGCGTTTGTTCGTCACCGGCAAGAGGTTCATCGTAGGCCACCTCGACATGCCAGGCTCCCGCCAGCCAGTCGAGGAGCTCGGAGGGGCGCCCCTCCACCGTGTCAATCATGGCGGCCCCGATGACCGAACCGTAGATGAGCTCGCGCGCCTCTTGCCGGTCTATGGTCGAGAGAAAAGCGCGCAGCGCCTCTTCGTCGGGGAAGCTCTGGTCGACTCGCTCTACCGCTTTGCGGTAGTCGTCGGTGCCGATGGCGGCGACGATGGCGTCGATTTCCTTCTGCTCATCCTCGTTCACGTGTCCGCTGGCGAGCACCACGAATTCGAGCAGCCCCGCCAGGGCGACCTGCTCGTTCGGGTTGAGGTCGGCAAGCTCCATGATGGCGATCTTACACCAAAGTTGCGGTTGGGCTAGGGCAGCGTCGCCTCGTCACGGAATCGTGGGGAAGGGGGGGCTAGCGCGACCAAGCATTGTCGTGTATGCGGTGGGGAGTGGGCCCCATGAAATCGGTCAGGAGCAATATCCTGCTCACCCTGGGCGATCCGGCTGGCATCTCGGGTGAGATCGTGGTCAAGGCGCTGGCGGCGATTGCCCGCCCGCGGAGCAAGATCGCGAGGGAGATCCGTCACCGGCTCGACGCGCACAGGAGCAACCTCTACGTCGTGGGCGATGTCGGCGTGCTCGCGCGCGCCGCTCGCATCACCCACACCCGGCTGCCCATCGCGACCGTCACCGAGCTTGCCACCCTGCTGAGCTCGCGGGCGCGGATTGCCGTGTTCGCGCTCAGCCACATCCCGAGCAAGGGTTTCCGCTTCGGCGTCCCGAGGTACGGGCGCGAGCAGCTCGCCTATCTCGACTTCGCCATCGAGCGCGCGCGGCGGAAAGAGGTCGCCGCCATCGTCACCGGGCCGATCACCAAGGAGGCGGTGGCCGAGGTCTTGCCCGGCTTCGTCGGCCACACGGGATACCTGGCCGAGAAGCTCGGCGTTCGCAACGAGCGCATGGCTTTTCTCACGCCTGACTACCTGCTGGCGCTGGCGAGCACCCACATCCCCCTGGCCCAGGTGGCATCCCAGCTCTCGCGGCCCTGCATCGCTACCACGATTGCCACGCTCGGTGCGGCCGGGCGCAGATACTACGGCAAGAAGTTGCCGGTAGCGGTCCTGGGGCTCAATCCGCACGCGGGAGAGCACGGGCTCTTGGGCGCGGAAGAGGACCGCATCATTCGTCCGGCCATGGAGGACGCTCGCCGGGCGGGCTGGGCCTGCGAGGGGCCCTTCCCCGCGGATTCGTTCTTCAGCGCCCGAGCCAAGAGCTACAAGTTGATCGTGGCCATGTATCATGACCAGGGCCTGGTGGCGGTCAAGTCGTGCTTCCCCAGGATTGCCGTCAACGTAACCTTGGGGCTTCCCGTGGTCCGCACCTCGGTCGATCACGGCAGCGGCTATGACATCGCCGGCCAAAACCAGGCCGACGCAACCAGCATGCTGCATGCAATCAAGGCGGCGCTGTAAGGGAAAGAGGCAAACGCACGCCCAGCGTGGATAATACCCAGCATGCAAGCGATGATTCTCGCAGCCGGGCGCTCCACCCGCCTGGGCGCGCTGGGCGTGTCGCTGCCCAAGCCGCTCTTGCCGGTGTGTGGCTATCCCGCCATCACCTATGCCATCGAGCTTTGTCGGCGCGCCGAGCTCTACGACATCGTGGTCAATCTCCATCACCACGGCGACAAAGTCGGACAGGCCTTGGGGGACGGCTCGCGCTTCGGGGTGCGCCTGCGCTACTCGGTCGAGGAGGAGCTACTCGGCACGGGCGGGGGCTTGTGGAAAGCGCGCGCCATGTTCGCGCCGGGTCCAGTGCTGGTGATCAATGGCAAGGTGGCGGCCGACCTCGACCTGGGCGCGGTCATCAGCGCCCATCGCCGGGCCACGCCAGTGACCCTGGCGACCATGGTGGTGCGCGAGGATCCCACCCCCGAGCTGTGGGCGCCTATCGGCATTCGCGCTGACGGCACGGTGGCCAGTATCCGGGGCAAGAACGCGCCCGCCGATCGGGGTGCGGCGCTAGGGCCGCGCATGTTCGCCGGCATCCACCTCATCGAGCCTGCCCTCCTCGATCGGCTGCCGGAGGGCCTGTCCGACGTCATCGGCGACGCCTATATCCCGGCGCTCATGGACGGCGGGCGCATCGGCACCTTCACCATGGAGGGCTACTTCGCCGAGCATTCCACAATCGACCGCTACCTGGCCGGAAATCTCGACCTCCTGCAAGACCCCGCGCGCTTGCCCCAGGCCCCTGGACCATTGGTGGGCGTCGACGCCAGCGCCGTGGTGGACGGAAGCGCACAGATCCGTCCCCCGGTGCGCATCGCGAGCGGCGCCGTGATCGAAGGCGGCGCAGTCGTCGGCCCGTTGGCCGTGGTCTGCGGCGGCGGCCGCGTGGCGAGCGGGGCCGAGCTCGACCACGCCGTGGTCTGGACGGGCGCCACCGCCAGCGGCCGACAGTCGGGCGTCATCGTCACCCCCAGCGGGGTTTTCCCCGCCGAGGCACCTTGCCCCGCTCGACCCTAGCCCGAGCGACGAGTATGACCTGACCCTCTCACCAACCGGACCAACTGACCATGACCAACCCACAGCGGCACGCCGAGCACGCCCATTTCTTACGACAGCTACGCCTATTCCTGGAGGAGCTGTGCTGCGAGATCTGCCGCTTTCAGGTGGCCGGGCACCACGAGGTCGGCGCGGAGGAGGTCGAGGTGGCGCGCGAGGCCGATCTCGGCATCCCCGGCGCGTTCGCCGACGTGATCGTGAGGCCGGCCAATCGCCCACCCTTTTTCGTCGAGGTGAAGTACGGCTATGCCGCCGAGCGCATGGTGGAGCACTTCGCGCGCAAGTACAGCCGGCCGTCGCCCAACCTGCCCAACGCCGACCGGGTGATCGTCGTGCTCGACCGCGAGGGTCGCTCCGATTTCGACCGGCTCACCGATCGGCTGCGCAAGGAAACCCACCCGGCGCTCATGCTGGAATTCTGGGACGAGGCCCGGCTGCAAGAGCTGGTGTGGGAATGCTTCGGCATAAAACTGGGAGCCCTCAATCCCGAGGGGCTGTTCGAGCTGCGTAACGCCATCGACGACATCAAGTGGCGCTGGGCTTTCGGCGAGCGCCACGTGGAAAGCCCGCTCAAGGCTTCCCTGCTCTGGCATTTCGGATATTCGCGTTTACTGCAACTGCGCAAGGTGCACCATTTCGTGCCCGAGCAGATCATCCCCCCCCGTCGCTTTCGCAATGCGGTGGTCCTGCTGGCCGACCTGGCGTCATTTTCCAGCTTCGTCCGCGATACCCGCGACGACGAGGTCATGCGCAACGTCCTGACCACGTTCTACTCCAATTCCCGCTACGCCGTGATCAACACCGGGGGCATGATGTGCCAGTTCGTGGGGGACGAAGTGCTGGCACTATTCGGCGTCCCCGACGTGCAGGACGGCTACGCCGAGCGGGCTTTGGCCTGTGCCCGCTGGCTGCTCCAGATCGGCAGCTCGGTGTCGAACCGCTGGCAACGCGAGATCGATCGGGTGCAGCCGTCGGGCGGCGTTCATATCGGCATGTCGATCGGCGACATCCAGTCGGTGATGTATCGGCCCTTTTGCCGTAGCCACATCGGCATCGTGGGCGACGCCGTGAACCTGGCGGCACGGCTCCTCTCCCAAGCGGCGACCAACGAGATCGTGGCCTCGAATGCCTACTTCCAGACCCTGGCCGCGCGCGATCAGACCGGGTTCCAGGAAATGGAGCCGCTCGAGGCCAAGAACGTGGGCCTCATCAAGGCCTGGAAGCTGGAACAGCGGTCGAGCTACTCCACCCGCGGCGCCTGATCACTTCTCCACCCGACCGCAGGCAATCCTGTCGCCGGCATTGCCGGCGGGATCGGATTTCATGTCGTCGGCGTGGGCGTGAATGACGATCGCGGTGCCGCCGTTGCTGTAGAGGGAATGGGAATCGCTGCCGAGATCGACCGCCTTGTTGGCCAGGGTGGCCTGGGCGCGACCTTGGGCGTCGACGGTGAAATTGGGCATATCGCCGGCGTGGGCGCCTTCGGGGCTCGCCAAGCCGTGCTTGCGGTGGTCGGGATTGAAGTGCGGCCCGGCGCTCTTGAAGTCGGGAGCGTCGCACTTCGCATTCTGATGGAAATGGATGGCGTGCTCGCCGGGCGGTAGCCCGTGCAGATCGAGCTTCAGCCGCACCCCTTGCTCGGCCTCCGTTACGACCACCGTGCCCACGCCCTTGCCCTGGGCATCCTCGAGCTTGACCGTGACTGCCTTGCCCCGGCCGTAGGCCGAGGCCGACAGCGCTAATACCGAACCCAATACCACGATGAGCTTGCGCATGATGCGCGATCTTAGCGCCATTAACTTGCCGGTCCAGGTCGGCCCGGTCGACCCAATAGTCCGTCCGCGGCAGGCGTGGCCGCGCTGGAGCATGGTCCGGTATTTGCGTCGCTAGGTAGGGACTCCCACGGGATGCCGGCGTTAAATGCCCAACAGTGAAAGTGGTGAAAATCCAACACTGGGCAAGTGGGTTCAGCGTGGATGGCCATGATTTCAGCAAGTTAGCCACGCCGGCTACCTTGGCGTGGCGTTTGCTGCAGAGCCACTATGTCATGGACGGTATCATCGAACTCCGCACCCCTAGCCGCGGCGGCAGCGCCTCTCGGAGCAAAGCCTTAGCCCGTTTGGCCGTGCCGAAAGTGCTGTTATGCGACCTCGACGGTACGCTGATCGATACCATGCCGCTCCTGGCCGATCTGGCCACTGAGGTGATGACCGGGACCTACGGTATCCCGCGGGTGCTGGCGCGCGAGCTCTACCTGGCCACCTGCGGTCTGCCCTTCATCGGCCAGCTGGAGGAGATTTTCCCGGGTGACCAGCGCAACCGGGAAGCCTCCGCTCGCTTCGAAGGCAGCAAGCCCGGCCGTTGTGACCAGGCCAAAATGCCGGTCGATACGCTGGCCGCTCTGCACGAATTGCGACGGCTGGGAACCTTCATCGCGGTTTCGTCGAACAACGGCCGAGAAAACGTCGAGCGCTTCGCGAGCAATGCCGATTTCCCCTTCGACCTCGTGATGGGCTATGGCAACGGCCTGGCCAAAGGCCGGCCGCACGTGCAAATGGTCGAGCGCGTGTTCGGCGTGGGACGGGGCCAGATGCTGTTCATCGGCGATTCCCTCCATGACGGCGAAATTGCATTGACGGAGGGCATCACCTTCGTAGGCGTGGCGGGAACCTTCGCCAAGGAGAGCTTCGCCCTCCGCTTTCCGAGCTCTCCGGTCGTAGCTCGCTTCGCAGACGTGCTGCATCTCATGCGCGAAGAGAGCTCGCTCGCCTTGGCCGGAACCTGAGGGAGCATGGAGGTCGTCCTGCTCGCGGCCGGGCTGGGCAGCCGGCTGGGCTCGGTCACCCGGGAGGTGCCCAAGGCCTTGGTCGAAGTCGGAGGCAGGCCGCTCGTGCTCCACGCTCTCGACTTCGCGGCGCGCCTCGACCCCGCACGCATAATCGTGGTGGGCGGGTTCGGTTTCCCCGCGCTGGCGCGCGCGCTGGCCGGGTGGGGTGGGCCAGGGCTTCCTCCTATCTTGCTCGAGGAGAACCCTGCCTTCCGCGACGGTAATCTGGTCTCTCTGCTGAGGGCGCGACCCCGGCTCAGCCAGGGCTTCCTCATCATGAACGTGGACCATATCTACCGGTCCAGCATCGCCGCGCTGGTCGCGCCCCGAGTGGAGCACGTCACCGCTTTCATCGACACCGATCGCACGCTCGGTAGCGACGACATGAAGGTCGAGCGAGGCGCTGACGGGCGCATCGCCGCCATCAGCAAGACCCTGGACCGATTCGACGCGGGCTACGTGGGCATGACCGCGATCCCAGACGGGTCGAGTCAGCGCTACTTCGCCGAAGCCGACCGGGCGCTGGCGGAAGAGGGGCGGGCCATCCACGTGGAGCGCGTGCTTGCTCGCCTGGCCGACGCCGGTCTTGCTCCCTGCTGCCGCGATATCAGCGGCCACGGTTGGCTGGAGGTCGATACTCCCGGCGAGCTCGCGGCGGCGGATAGTGTCCTGGCCGCGGGCGGCTGGGCTTGACCGGTAGTTACGCGACACCGTAGCTTCTGCCCGTGCCCGCGCAATCCCTGTGGTTCCCCTACGCCCAGATGCTCGACCATCACGTGGGCAACGAGGTGATGCGAGCCGAGGGCGTGCGACTCCACCTGCGCGACGGCCGCGTCCTCCTCGATGCTATCGCGAGCTGGTGGTGCGTCATTCACGGCTATTGCCATCCCGAGCTCGATGCCGCGGTGCAAGGGCAGCTGGCCGACTTCGCGCACGTGATGCTGGGTGGCCTGGTTCACCGGCCGGCGCAAGAGCTGGCCGACCGGCTGGTGGAGATAGCACCGCCGGGTTTGGCTCATGTCTTCTTTGCCGACTCGGGCTCGGTGGGCATGGAGGTGGCGATGAAGATGGCGGTCCAGTACTGGCGCAATATCGGCGTCTCGGACAAGCACACCTTTATCTCGCTGCGCCACGCCTACCATGGCGACACCACGGGCGTGATGAGCCTGGCCGATCCTGACGACGGTCTGCACAAAGGGTTCGCCGGCTACCTGGCCCGCCAAGTGTTCGTGGCGCCGCCGGAAGGGATGGGTGAGGGGCGAGGTTGCGTGCGCCGCTCGGTCGATGAGGCGCTGGCCGCGCTGGTGGCC
>Ga0187889_10005192_pt1 | contig 10309 bp, 11 predicted proteins | sample June2016WEW_7_10_2_FD_132992 | JGI IMG/M metagenome (GOLD analysis project Ga0187889, IMG submission 132992) | Peatland microbial communities from SPRUCE experiment site at the Marcell Experimental Forest, Minnesota, USA - June2016WEW_7_100 | ecosystem: Environmental > Terrestrial > Soil >...
CATTTTCAGCGGTTTCCCGATTTACCTGCCGGAATTGTATCCCACGCGGATACGCGCGACCGGCGCCGGTTTCTGTTTCAACATCGGCCGGGTGTTGGCGGCCAGCGGGCCGTTTGCGACCGGCTATCTGGTCACAGTGCTGGGCAGTTTTGGCCGTGCGGCCAGCGCCGTGGCCGCGATTTATGTCATCGGATTGCTGATCCTGCCGTTTGCGCCTGAAACCAAGGGCCAACCGCTGCCGGCGTGAGCCGACCAATGGTTAATAGGTTGAATGTGGTGAAACTAGATTATGCTCGACAAAAATGGCTGGCGCGAAATAGCGTTTGGGTTGTGGGAAAAATTACACCGCAATCAGATAAAGCGGATGCGTTGATTGATATTTTAGAAATCTCTGGAGGAATTGTTTTCGCCATTGTGGGTGCCGGCTTGTCCGAGGCTGGGTTTCATATTTGGGGTTTCATTGCTTATTTTATTGCCGTGGCGTGTGGAATTTTTGTAATTAGCCATCATCTTAAAAAATCAGGTTTTAGATATTTTAGGACATTATTTTGGTCATTGATGGTTTTAGATTCCGCTTTGTTCGCCTTTTTGTCTTAGCGTATTGTGTCTGAATCAAAGAAGCCGCATCCGCATTTTACATTTTCTGTTTTAGCAACCGAGAAGCCAGAGGATACTATTGAGCTTACGAATAGTTTTTTGGTTATACCCTCTTTTAATCAAACTCATGAAATTTGGGGTTGTCTGGCCACTCCAATAGAGTTGAAACAAACCAATGTCATATTGCGGTTTGGAATTTCTTCGCCTGCCTTTGCCCAAGACGCCCAAATTGTCGTTGTTCTGCCAAAAGATTGGAACGCCGTGCCGGACCCACATTGGGAAATATGGGATGCCAACGACATACCTGAAATATCATTAGATTCGAGAGGCGCTACAACGAACAAATACAGAGCATGGATATACCGTGTTCCGTCTGCTATGCTTCCAGGTAATTCTATTGGACTTCCGCCGATCTTGATACCACAAATACCGAATTCAAGCTTTGGAGAAATTGGACAAGGCGATATTGGAATTTGGGCGCAAGCAAAAGATTGGCCGCCTGAAGGAATAGCGTTCCAAACATACTTTTTCTCATTCCCAACAAATGCTGTTTCAAAACCGGTTATGGTTAAGCCGAAGGTGGCAAGGATAGAAAAAACCGATGCTAATAAGAATATGCTCACCCTCGTTTTCCCAAACGTAGAAACGAATAAATTGCAGAAATAATATTTCGTTTGAATAAATACTTGCCATTCTTCGCATTTCCCGTATCTTCCATCTTGCCTGAACGCCGCGCGTGCGGACCCGTCCTCCGTAGCAGGACTGCGGAGGGTGGATGTTCAATGAGGCTGAGAAAAAACAGTTAAACCAACAACCTAACCGTCAACCTCCGTTGCCGTTTGCAGCGACTGGTCAGTTAGGCAATGGAGCTTCGGTTCCCGCCGTTTGGGGCCCAAGTTCCCGCAGTATCCATAGTCAAGTTATGCTCACGATGGAAGAAGCCATGAAGCAGACCGCAATGCGTTTTGCGGCAGGCGAAATTGTCAAAGGCAAGATCATCGAAGTCCGCCCCAAGGAAGTTTTGGTGGACATCGGCTACAAAAGCGAGGGCGTCATCCCCGGCATGGAATTTGAGGACATCAAAACGCTGAAGGTCGGCGATGAAATTGATGTTCTGATTGAAAAGCTCGAGGACAAGGACGGCATGGTCGTCCTGTCGCACGAGAAGGCCGAGTTCAAGAAAAACTGGGATAAGATCCTCACGATTTGCAACGAGGGCGGCCGCATCTCCGGCAAAGTCAAGTCGCTCGTCAAGGGCGGCCTGGTCGTCAACGTGGGCGTCGAGGCGTTTCTGCCGGCGTCGCAAATTGACATCACCACGCCGAAGAATCTCGCGCAATTCGTCGGCAACACCTACGAGTTCAAGGTCGTCAAAATCAACCAGGAACGGCAGAACATCGTCCTGTCGCGCCGCGAGTTGATTGAGCAGGAGCGCAGCGAGCGCCGCGCCCAGTTGCTGGCCGAGATGGTGCCGGGCGACATCCGCAAGGGCACCGTCAAGAATATCACCGATTTCGGCGCGTTCATTGACCTCAACGGCATTGACGGCCTGCTGCACATCACCGACATGAGTTGGGGCCGCATCGGGCATCCCTCCGAATTGCTCAAGATCGGCCAGGAAATTGACGTGGTGGTGCTGGACGTGAACAAGGAGAAGGAGCGCGTCAGCCTCGGTCTCAAGCAGAAAATGGCCAATCCGTGGGACAACATCGAAATGAAATATCCCGTCGGCGCGCGCGTCAAGGGCAAGATCGTCAACCTCGTGCCCTATGGCGCGTTTGTGCAACTGGAACCAGGTGTCGAAGGGCTGGTGCACGTCACCGAATTGTCGTGGACCAAGCGCGTGGCCCGGCCCAGTGACATGCTCAAGCAGGGGGAGGAAATCGAAGCCGTCGTGCTCGGCATCAACCGCGAGGAACAGAAAATTTCCCTTGGCATCCGCCAGCTCGAAAGCAATCCGTGGGACACCGCCGAGCAGAAATATCCCGCTGGCTCGCGCATCAAGGGCAAGGTGCGCAACCTGACCAGCTACGGCGCGTTTGTTGAATTGGAAGAGGGCCTTGACGGCATGATCCACGTGTCCGACATCTCCTGGACGCGCAAGATCAATCATCCGAGCGAGGTTTTGAAGAAGGGCGACGAAGTCGAGGCCGTGGTGCTGGAAGTGGACCGTCCGAACCAGCGCATCGCGCTCGGCATGAAACAGCTTTCGCAGGATCCGTGGGAGAAAATTGACCAGCTCTACAAGGTCGGCGACCTCGTCACCGGCAACGTCACCAAGCTCGCGAGCTTCGGCGCGTTTGTCGGCTTGCAACACGACATTGACGGCCTCGTGCACATCTCGCAGATCAGCGAAGAACGCGTGGATAAAATCAAGAACGTCCTCAAGGTGGGGCAGGAAGTCACCGCGCGCGTCGTCAAGATTGACAAGGGCGAACGCCGCATCGGCCTGTCCATCAAGGCCGCCAGCTACACCGAAGAGCAGCTCAAGGAGGAGCAGAAGCTCCTCGACGCGCTCAAACCCGGTGAAGACCTCGTGGCGTTGCAACACGCCTTCGATGCCGCTGACGAAGCAAAGCAGGAGGGGTCCAAACCGGAATAAACCTGCGGGATTTCAAATCGCCGGTTTCAAATCTGAAATTCGCTCGGGCGGGCTGGAAACAGCCCGCCTGTTTGTGTTGGAGTTCAGGCTTCAGCCTGCTTCTGAACAAGCTAAAGCTTGAACTCCAACACCTTTCATTCCGAACCCTTCAGACTCCGGTGCCGGTAGTGCAAAATCTTGAACTCCGGCGTGTCCTGGATTTCCTCGACCAGGTCAAACCGGTTTTCAAACGGCGGAAAGAATGCGTCGCCTTCCACCTCGCGCTGCACCAGCGTGAGGTAAAGGTCGGAACAGCGCGGCAATACCTGCGCATAAATCTCCGCGCCACCGCAGATGAAAATGTCGTTGGGGAACTCGTCGGGATTCATTTTGTTCAGCGAGTTGAAAATCAGAATTTCCGTCTCCTGCTTTTCCCCCAGCTTTGTGAAATGAAACTGGTAGGCGCGCTTGAGATAACGACCGCCGCGCCATTCGTGGTATTGCCCGAAAATCTCCGGATGCTGCCTGATCAGCCGCTGCGGATGCCGCGTAAGCACCATGTTTTTGCGGTTGGACAGCGGATGGCCGAGGCCTTCAAACGTCTTGCGCCCCATCACGACGATGTTGCCCATCGTCATTTGTTTGAACCACTTGAAGTCCTCCGGCAGATGCCACGGGATTTTGCCGTCCGCGCCAATCACGCGGTTCAGCGACATGGCGGCGATGGCCTTGAAGTGCTTCAAGTTGGAGTTCAAGCTTCAGCTTGTCCGGTATTTATGCCATTTCGCTGTGCCAGAGCAAGCTAAAGCTTGAACTCCAAGCGGTGGATTCGCATTTACAATTCAGACGGGTCCCAGGTCTTTCCATAATCGTCAATGGGATATTTTCCTGCCAAAGCATTACTGCCCGTTCGCGTTCACAGTGCCGGAGGAAGCTCGCACCGCTGGAAAACGGCCAGTCCTGCCACTGGTGGACATAACCGTGATGCACCGGATTATGGTGAACGTAGTTTAATGTTGCCCAAAAGTGCTGGTCCGATTTCATCGCCGTCTCGGCGCAGTTGAACCAGACTTTGCGTCCGCGCCTGTTTTCTTCGCCATTCCAAACAAAAGAAGTCCGTCCGTGAAGCAACCCGATATTTTGGAGCAACTGCGGCAGTTTTGTCGTGTGGACCAAAGCATGGTAATGGTTCGGCAAGATGCACCGCGCGTAAACTTCTTTGCAATCCGCTTCCAGAACTTTGAGTAATTGTTCGGAGAAATCCGCAAGCCGTTTTGGATTCAAGCCGGCGATGTGGCGGTGTTCATAACAGGCAGCAGTGAGCAAATAGCGGCCGTTCTGGCTGGTTTGATGTTGCGGACTGTGCCAAGGACGATCATTAAATTGACGGGACTCAAGCAGTGCTTCGCGTTGTTTTTCGTTCAGTTTTCGCCAGAGATACATCGTCGAGTGATGTTGTCGTTCGGGCTTTGGCCTGTCTGGTGTTGGAGTTCAAGCTTCAGCTTGTCGGTGTTTATGCCATTTCGCTGTGCCAGAGCAAGCTAAAGCTTGAACTCCAACTCGCGGTTAGTCGACATCACGGCTTCTGCTGCTTTGTTGCGGCGGCGTTGGTTTGTTGATTCTCCTCAGTACTTGTACTCCGAATATGCTCCTTATACTCTTTAATGCGGATCCCCGCCGAATATTCCATAACAACCATCAGCAACGACACTGCCAGGGCAATTGCTCCAAATACACGGTAGCGACGTGAGCCAAAAATCAGAGGAACGAGCGTAATGCACGCAAGCCCGATATAAAGCGGAAGTTCAGCAGGTGGAACAGAAAGGTCGCCAATAATTGCCAGCACAATTACAATCACCCAGACTGCGGATGCGATTCTGACAAGAGAAGGTTTCATGTTGGAGTTCAAGCTTCAGCTTGTTTTCTTTTATTTCCATTGAGCCGTCCGGAGCAAGCTAAAGCTTGAACTCCAACTACACCGCAATCGGCGCTTTGATGGCCGGATGCGGCTCGTAACCCACCAATTCAAAATCCTCGAATTTGAAGTCGTCAATTTTTTTCACCGCCGGATTCAATTTCATCTGGGGCAGCGGACGCGGCGCGCGTGACAGTTGCAGCTTCGCCTGCTCGACGTGGTTCACGTAAAGGTGCAGGTCGCCGAAGGTGTGGACGAATTCGCCGGATTTCAATCCGCAAACCTGCGCCACCATCAGCGTAAGCAGCGCGTAGCTGGCGATGTTGAATGGCACGCCCAGGAAAATGTCCGCACTGCGCTGGTAAAGCTGGCAGCTCAACTCGCCGTCGAGCACGTAAAACTGAAACAAGCAATGGCACGGCGCCAACGCCATCTGCTCGAGTTCGCCGGGGTTCCAAGCGGTGACGATATGCCGCCGGCTGTCGGGGTTCTTTTTGATTTGCGCGATGACTTCGTCAATCTGGTTGATGGAACAGCCATCAGGCGTGCGCCAGTCCGTCCACTGCGCGCCGTAAATCCGGCCGAGACTGCCGTCCTGGTCCGCCCACTCGTCCCAGATGGTCACGCCGTGGTCGTGGAGATATTTAACGTTGGTATCGCCGCGCAAAAACCAGAGCAATTCGTAAATGACGGACTTGATGTGGACTTTTTTAGTCGTGAGTAGCGGAAACGCTTCGCGCAAGGGACAACGGATTTGCGCGCCGAACACGGAACAGGTGCCGGTGCCGGTGCGGTCGGCCTTGAATTTGCCGTGTTCGAGGACGTGCCGCAGCAAATCGAGGTATTGAATCATCGCGGAGAAAATTTAACCACGAAACACCCGAAAGACACGAACAGAAATTTAGCCTTCCCGCTCCGCCAATGAATCATTTGGAACAACCTCCTCTGTCTCGGAACGATTCAATAACACGTCCCGACGCCCCGACACGTCTCCGGCAAGCCAGACTGGCCGGTTCGAAATAGACCTTCTCCGGCTTTGTATTCAAGCCCCGGCCGCGCGTTTGGCCAGAATCGCCTCCACAATTTTTTTGGCCAGCGCGGGTTTTTCGGCCAATGCCTTTTGCGCGGCATCCTTGCCCTGGCCGATCAACTCGCCATCAAACTGCAGCCAGGCGCCCTTTTTGTCCACGACGCCGTTTTCAATGCCCACGTCGAGGATGCTGCCTTCCTGGTTGATGCCGTGGTTGTAAAGGATATCGAACTCGGCCTCGGCAAACGGCGGCGCGACCTTGTTTTTCACAATTTTCACCCGCACGTGATTACCGACGGCGTTGCCGGCGGCGTCCTTGAGCGTGTCCTTGCGCCGGATGTCAATGCGCACGCTGGCGTAAAATTTCAATGCCTTGCCGCCGGGCGTCGTTTCCGGGTTGCCGAACATCACGCCGAGCTTTTCGCGGAGTTGGTTGGTAAAAATGCACGTCGTCTTGGACTTGGCCAGAATCGCGGTGAGCTTGCGCAACGCCTGGCTCATCAGCCGCGCCTGCATGCCCATCGTGGCCATGCCCATTTCGCCTTCCAATTCGGCCTTCGGCACCAGCGCGGCAACCGAATCAATCACGATCACATCCAGCGCATTCGAGCGGGCGAGCGTTTCACAAATCGTCAGCGCCTCCTCGCCGGAATCCGGTTGGGACACGAGCAAATCGTCGAGGTTCACACCGAGTCTTTTCGCGTAGCCCGGGTCGAGCGCGTGCTCGGCGTCAATGAACGCCGCCAGCCCGCCGGCCTTTTGCGCATTGGCGATCACGTGCAACATGAGCGTGGTTTTGCCCGATGATTCCGGCCCGAAAATTTCCACAACCCGGCCGCGCGGAATGCCGCCGACACCAAGCGCCAAATCCATCGCCAGCGAGCCGGTCGGGATGACATCAATCTTTATGTGCGCGCGGGCGTCGCCCAGGCGCATGATGCTGCCGTCGCCGTAGGTTTTGGTGATAGTGGAGATGGCGGCTTCGAGTTCCCGTGTGTGCGACGCGGCAGTTCTGGCCTCGGCGGCGGATTTTTCAGCGGCTTTCGGTGGCATAAAATTTTGTCGGTTGGTTCTTGATTACCGGCCCGCCGACGTTAGTGAATCGGGGTGGAATAGTCAAACGCCGGATGTTCACAAATGACAGAACTGTCATCTGCCGTTCAGCGGGCGTTCATCCTGGTTACGTTTCATAAGTATGCGGTCTTTCAAAAATAACAAACATTGACCGGAACACATTGAAGCGCAAAATTTTCACGAACAACAAACTTGAACGTGCCCATGAAAAAAATTCTGCTGCCGGTATTACTCACCCTGGCCGTCGCGGTTTGCCGCGCCGACGGGCCTTATCATTTCATCAAGGAAATCCCCGTCAGCGGTGAAGGCGGATGGGACTACCTGTCCGCGGATTCGGCCGCACAGCGCCTGTACGTTTCGCACGGAAACGAAGTGGTGGTGATTGACCTCGCCAAGGACCAGATCTGCGGCGAAATCACCAACACGCCGGGCGTGCATGGCGTGGCCATCGCGTCCGACCTCGGTCTTGGCGTCACCAGCAACGGCCGCGAAAACAAGGCGGGCATCGTTGACCTGAAGACGCTGCAAACGCTATCGAAGGTGGACACGGCCCAAGGCCCGGATGGGATGCTCTACGATCCCGGTCAAAAGGAAGCCTGGCTCTTCTGTGGCCGCGCCGAATCGGCGACAGTGGTTGATGTGAAAGCCGCCAAGGTTGTCGTCAACATTCCCCTCGGTGGCCGGCCGGAATTTGCGCAGGCCGACCCCACAGCGGGCCGCGTCTATGACAACCTCGAAGACAAGAGCGAGGTCGCTGTGATTGACGCCAAAACGCATCAAATCGTGAACCGCTGGCCGATTGCGCCCGGCGAAGAGGCTTCCGGTATGGCGATTGACGTGAAGAATCACCGGCTGTTCCTTGGCTGCCACAACGGAAAGATGGTGATGATGGACAGCACGGACGGCAAGGTGCTCGCCTTTGTGCCGATTGGCCAGGGTGTGGACGCCAACGCGTTCGACCCCGGAACCAAACTCGCCTTTGCTTCGTGCGGCGATGGAACCACAACGATTGCGAAGGAAGAATCGCCGGACAAACTCATCCTCGTGCAAACGCTGAAGACCGAGCGCGGGGCGCGGACGATGGCGCTCGATCCGGTGACGCACAAAATTTACTTGCCCGCAGCCCGATTTGAGTTCCCGACCAATCAGGTTGCCGGCGCCCCGCGCCAGCGGCCGAAGATGATTCCGGGCACGTTCAAAATTCTGGTGTATGGAATGGAAAAATAGCCGGTCGGTCCGCGTGCTGGCCGAACCGTCGAGCGTCAACAATATCGGCGCGCTGTGCATTTCCGTGCTGCTGTCACTGGTGGCGACGCCGGTGGCCTATTACATCCTGCGCTCATTCAAAAAAGTTTCGCCGCCAGGCTAATCCGAACCATCACGGGGGCGACGATGCGCCTGAATAAGATTTACCGCGTGCGCCGGTTTCTGGTTTAATGTCCGCTGCCGCGGAAGGGTGGCTGAGTGGTTGAAGGCACCTGACTCGAAATCAGGCTTAGGGGTGACCCTAACGTGGGTTCGAATCCCACCCCTTCCGCCATCATTAAACTGTTGTTTTTCAACAGGATGGCGCAACCAGAGGAGGCAAGTGCCAGTGAAAGTGCCAGTGAAATCAATACCGGGCTACTGCTCAACAACTGCTCCGGTAAAACTCGGCAATCACTCGCGACGACGGGATTCGCCGCCCGTCTGGTGTGTCTGACACACCAAAAGCCGCGTGCGGCTTCATAACATCGGACAAAGAAAGTCTGAGTTATGAAACGTCGTTACATCCTCTACCGCCGCAAACGCGGCGGCATGTTCTACATCGAAGACACTGAAACCCGGAAGCAGGAAAGCACCGGCACGAGAAATCGCGCCGAGGCCACGTCGCTGCTCAACGCCCGGAATGAATCCATCCGCCAACCGCAACTGAACCTCCAGATCGCCAAGGCCTATCTCGCCGGAACCGATTCGGGGGTTTCAAAACGGACCTGGCAGGACGCGTTCAACGCCATTACTGAAAACAAACATGGATCAACCAAAGAGCGCTGGCAGCGCGCCGTCAAACAGAAGGCATTTGATCTGATTCTTCCGCTGATCATTATCGAGACGCAGGCGGAGCAACTTTTCGCCTGCCTGAAGGCGGGGACGGTCAGCACGAATGTTCATCTGCGTGAGTTGCACAACTTTTGCATCTCAATGAACTGGCTGGCATGGCCGATCATTCCCAAACGGCTTTGGCCCAAAATCGAATACAAGCCCAAACGGGCCATTAGAGCGGACGAACACCAAAGGATTATCGAACGGGAATCGAATCCCGAAAACCGGAGTTTTTATGAACTGTGCTGGCATCTGGGCGGTTCACAAACGGACGTCGCCAACCTGGAGGCGGCGAGCATTGATTGGAATGACCGCGTCATTTCCTATGCTCGCCGAAAAACCGGCAGTCGGGCGTTTATTCATTTTGGTCCGGCACTGGAAACGATCCTCCGTTCGTTGCCGGCCCAAGGGCTTCTATTCCCGAGGCTCGCTTTGCTGAAGGAAAAGTATCGGGGGCAGGAATTCAGACGCCGCTGCGCCGGTTTGGGGATCTTCGGCGTCACTCTGCATTGCTACCGTTATGCTTGGGCGGAGCGGGCGAAAATGTGCGGCTATCCAGAGCGATTCGCGCAGGAGGCGCTCGGCCACAACAGCAAGGCAGTGCATCGCGCCTACGCGCGCAAAGCCCAGGTGAGACTGCCGTCGCTGGAAAGCTACGAAAACCAGAACGTGGAAGGCCGCATTGTTCCATTACTTCCGCCCCTGCCAAAGCCCGAAGGCAATGGTCACTCGTTTTCGGCGGCTGGTTAAGTGTCCGGCTTTCTAGGAACCGCCATAGCCGCCTGCGCCAGTGATAAAAATAATTAAACTATTTTTCACCTTGCAAACATTGAATGAAAACGGTGTCGAAACTGAAAACCAGCCAAGTCGCCCCGCGTAAAATCAGCGTGCTTTTGTGTCAAGTGCCGGCGGCAACAGCGGTTTTGTTCAATGTTTGCAAGGGTTCGGTCACTCAATTCGCAGTTCAACAAAAGCGCGCCTGATAAAATAGTGGTGTCGTTGAATGAATCAGCGACGCAACCAGGAAAGC
>Ga0187889_10005193_pt1 | contig 10308 bp, 10 predicted proteins | sample June2016WEW_7_10_2_FD_132992 | JGI IMG/M metagenome (GOLD analysis project Ga0187889, IMG submission 132992) | Peatland microbial communities from SPRUCE experiment site at the Marcell Experimental Forest, Minnesota, USA - June2016WEW_7_100 | ecosystem: Environmental > Terrestrial > Soil >...
ATGCAGTTTATAAGACCACGGACCCCCGGGGGAAAATTTTGAAGGAGATGGGCGCCAGATTGAGCAAAAAACTAGGCCAGGAGAAGCTCTATCAACTTTCCAGCCAATTAGAAAAGGCGGCTGTCGAAGAGTTTCAAAAAAGGGGGCTCCCAACGATAAAGCCGAACGTCGATTTTTTTAGTGCTCCGGTCTACCATATGATGGAGATTCCCGGAGACTTGATGACACCCCTCTTTGCCGTTTCCAGGATCGCCGGCTGGTGCGCCCATATCATAGAAGAGGAATTTGCAGAGGCTCAGGAAAGACCGGCTTTATATAGGCCGCAGGCTGAATACGTAGGACATTACTGCGGGCTGATGGGCTGCACGTATGAGTCGCAACAGGCCAGAGGATAATAATAATTGCGGATTGCGGAAGAGTTACTAAGGAGTCCCGCATTGACCGAACTTATTGTTCCAAAATCTCCCCTGACCCCTCTTTTTCAAAGAGGGGAATTCCTCCCTTTGTAAAGGGAGAGAAGGAGGGATTTAGTCCCCGGTGTCTACAGGATTATGGACTGACGAATAAACCATGAAAAGCAAATAAAAAATTCGGGCCGGACCATGAAAGCGGCTATATAGGCGCGTCAATGCAGCAGATTAGGGGGCTTTTTTTCCACGTACGCGTAAGCGTTGTGATTGTGGATGGATTCCAGGTTTTCTGATTCTACACTAAACCAGGTTATGTTGGGGTGCGAGTTGAGCTTAAGGGCTATGTTGCGGACAATGTCCTCCACAAACATGGGATTATCGTAGCCTTTTTCGGTGATGAACTTCTCGTCCGACCGTTTGAGCAGGGAGTAGACCGCCGAGCTGGCTGAGTTTTCCACGATCCGAATCAGGTCTTCGATCCAGAAAAATTTGCGGAAGGTCACTTTCACCGAGACCATGCTTCGCTGGTTGTGGGCCCCCTTTTTACTGATCTCCCTGGAACATGGACAGACCGTGGTCACCGGGACCGTAATCCCGACAACCAGGGAATGGCGCCCGTTGATTAAGGAGGCCAGGAACTGACAGGTGTATCCCATAAGGCTTTTGGCCCCTGAGGCGGGAGCCCGTTTTTCGATAAAATAGGGAAACTCCACTTCCAGGTAAGCAGATTCGGCGTTGAGTTTTTCCTTCATCTTGCCAAGAATGGTGGAGATAGCTTTGATGTTAATGGTGCCGCGGTACTCGTTGAGGATTTCGATGAAGCGGCTCATGTGCGTTCCCTTGAAATGCTGGGGGAGGTTGACGTACATGTTCACCTTTCCCACGGTATGCTGGAACTTATTCCTTTTATCCAGCACGGTAATGGGGTACTCGATATCCTTTACCCCCACCTTTTTAATTCCCACCCGCCGGTGGTCCCGCCGGTTTTGAATGTCAATCATTTTTTTGGCCTTCGATAGGTAGCCTGGGAGGTCTCCGATTCCCAGACGGAAACCCAGCTTACTCTTCGAGATTCCTGATCGATCTGGCGAGAAAGCTCCCCGAAAATATAAGTCGCCAGGTTCTCCGACGTGGGATTGGTCTCGACGAAAAAAGGCAGTTCGTTCAAATATCGATGGTCTAGAGTTTCCAGGATAGCTTTGGTTTTGCCCTTGAGAAGGCGGAAGTCGATAACCATCTCCCCCTCATCTAGAGATTCAGATTCCACCGCCACTTCCACGATAAAATTATGGCCGTGGAGAGATTCACATTTTCCGCCTCCCTTCCTCAGGTTGTGGGCGGCGGAAAAATCAGCTTTAATCTTTACCTCGTACATTTCCGGCCTGGCTACAGGGAAATAAACTCATGGAGTATGTTTTCAAATTAGCCGATCAGAACTCCCTTGTCAACTGGCGAAAGCGGAGTTCTGAATGTGGAATTCGGAATGTTTCTTTTCGGTTTTAATTGAGCACTCCTTATTCCGCCTTTTTTTAAGAGGGCCGCCCCCACTAAAATCTTGACACTTTCGCAGTCCTGTTGGTAGTCTACGCAGTGAAATATGAGATCGAGTGGTAAAAATTACGAGAAGGGGCGGGACGGTGAAGATTGGCATGATGAACAATCCCCAGGTCGATTTACTGGCCGAAATCGCCTGGGCCCATCAGAATCAGTTTGAATTTCTGGACCTGACCCTGGAACCCGGCGCGGCCCATCCCAAGCAGGTCAAGGTGAAGAAAACCCGGCAGGCCTTGAGGGATAAAAACCTGGATATTATCGGGCATACCGCCTACTACCTGCCGCTGGCCTCCCCTTTGGAGAGCCTCCGGAAGGCGGCCTGGAGAGAGATGGGCTGGGCCCTGGAAGTTCTCGCTGAACTGGGAGCCACCCGGATGACCGTCCATCCCGATAAATCCATCCCTTTTGCCCTGGGCAAAAAAGGGGTTTTGCGAAAGAACCTGGAGTCTCTGGAAAAAATCGAAGAACTGGCCCGGCCATTAGGAATCCAGATTCTGGTTGAGAACATGGACCGGACTTTCAACACGCGGGAGCAAATCCAGGAGGCCTTGACCCAAATGCCCACCCTGGGCTTTCATCTCGATGTGGGCCATGCCAATTTAAACGTGGAGCGGAACCGGACTGAGGAATTCCTGAAGGCTTTTCGTGACCGCCTGGTCCATGTTCATCTTTCAGATAATTTCGGGAAGGGTGAGGATCTGCATCTACCTCTGGGTGCGGGAACGATCAACTGGCAAAAGATCATATCCCTGCTGAAGAAGTCGGGGTATGACGGGACGATCACCCTGGAGGTATTTTCTCCGGACCGGAGATACCTTCTTTCCAGCCGGGATAAGTTGCGCGAGATTTGGGGAGAATAAAATGAGGATGGAACTGATGGAGGCGGTCGATCCCGAGAAGCTAGAGAGGTCAGCGATCCTCCCGCCCCTCTCGCTCTTAATGATGCATTCCATGGACCGGGAGCGAGTGCAGGCCATCAAAGAGCAGGAGAAGATACCGGTGATCGTAGTCTTTCCCACCCGGGGAGATGAAGAACTTCTGACCCTGGAGCGGGAAATCCAGATCTTGCAGCCCCTGGTGGGAAGGATCATTGATCAGGTGTGGATTGCCTTCGGGGGAAGCGAACACGACGATGTTCCCCTGATGGCCAAGAAATATGGCGCCCGGGTCTTCCACGCCCACCGGAATGGGATGAATGACGCCTGCCGGGGGGATTCCGGCAAGGGGCTCTCCATGCGGGGGCTGCTGTATCACCTCTGCGCGGAAAAGGGCCTGAATAACCCCAGGGCCATCATCCAGTTCATCGATGCGGATATTAAAGAAGGATATTTCAACCCCCGCTGGGTCATCGATCCTGTGGGGGCCATCCTCTGGTTCAAAGAGATCGAATTAGCCAAGATCGTCTATCACCGGCCTTTTGGGGGGAGGCTCAACGCTTTCATCACTCCCTTCATCTCCGTCTTCGACCATCCGGCGATTAATCCCCTGAAGAATTTGCTCTACCTTTTATCCGGAGAGATTGCCGGGACGTTGAAATTCTGGCTTTCCGTTCCTTTCAAGCAAAACTTCGGGATCGAGATGAAGATTCTCACCTCCCTCGCTTTGAATAGGGTAAACCTCCGGCCGCCGAGCAGCGACCTCAACCACGTCATCCAGGTCTTCATGGGAGAGATGGACCATAAGCACAATCCCCTCAGGAGCACGGGAAGAATGAAAGGGCTCGATGCCATGGCCAAGGAGGTTTTCCAGTCTTTTCTCGAAGATCTCTTTGCGGAAGGATTGATCCAGATGGATAAAGGGTTGACGTTCTCCGACCGGCTCCAGATTTCCACCATCACCCCCGCTGCCGAAGGGGGAGAAGAGGTGGGAACCCCCAGCAAGCTCGACGTCCCCTCCAACGAAAAAACCTTCATTCCTTTAAAAAACCTTCCCGAGATCCAGGCTGGGTGTCCCTGGATAAAGACAGGCTAAAGGATCGAGGATCTTCATTACTGCGTTGCTGGTTACCGGTTGCTCGTTACTCGCTAAACGAGGAACCAGGAACGAGTAACGAGCAACGAGGGACTAGGAACGCCTTGCGCCAATATTTTTTTGGGCGTAGATAATGATCGATTTGGGGAAGAAATAATTGCAAAGTTTTTCCATGAACCGCAGGGGTCTGGAAAAGAGGCAGTAATAGAGGATTTTCTTATAGATCGCGGGGATCAAGGCATTCTCCTGGTGGAGACCGAAGATACAACGGAGCATCCAGTAAGGAAAATGGAAGGCATGGGCAAAGCCCACCCCGTAGACCCGGAGGCCGTTCTCTTCCATATTCCGGGCTAAGACCTGAGGGATGACTTTGCGAACATGGCCGCCGGGGGTGCGAAAATACTCCTGGGAAAGCAGGTCATAAACATGCTCGGTCAAGCGGGTAGGAACCGTGACCGCAACCTTCCCGCCCACGTTCAGGATTCGCGCCAGCTCCGCCACTCCTTTGCGGTCGTCGTCCACATGCTCGATCACTTCAGCGCAGATGATCTTGTCGAAGGTTTCATCGGCAAAGGGAAAGCGAAGCGCATCTCCGCGAAGAAGCAGCACCCTGCCTTTCCCCTCCTTCCGTTTTTCCATCTGTCCTAAAACATATCGGGCTTTCAGCAAGCTTTGGTGGCTGAGGTCCATGCCCAGAACGGCGCATTCATGGCGAAAGCATTCAAAAGTGTGCCGTCCCTCACCGCAGCCCGCGTCGAGGACGCGGTCTCCCCTGTCCAGGGGGATCCGGCGAAAATTAACGGTGAGCATCGATGACCTCTTGGTAGACGTCCACCATCTGCCGGGCGGCATTCTCCCAGGTGAAGAGGTCGAGCACCCGGCGGCGAGCGGCCCGGCCCATCTGCTGGCGAAGCTCTGGGTCTTTTAAGAGCCGCTTGATGGCCTGGGCCAGAGCCTGCGCGTTCCTGGGCGGCACGAGAATCCCTGCTCCATTGTCCCCAACGACTTCCGGAAGCGCACCGGCGGTGCAAGCCACGACCGGCAGTTCACAGGCCATGGCTTCCGCCGCCGGGAAACCAAAGCCCTCGTAAAGCGAAGGTACGACGGCGATTTCAGCCCTGCAGTACAGGTGGACCAATTCCCCCGGGCCGATCTTTCCGGTGAAATGGACACGGTGGTTCATCCGGTATTTTTCTGTGAGCAGCGGGGCAAAGGAACGCTGGGGAGCTCCTCCGTCGACCACCGTCAGAGTGACCTCCTCGGGAAGATAGAGGAGAGATTGCAGTAAGTACAACAGACCTTTCTTCCGGTCCTCCGAGTTTCCCACGAAGATCAAGTTATTGGGCTTCTTGGACAGACCGGGGACCGGGGCAAACTCGTTACCATCCAAACCGTTATAGACCACGCGGATTTTTTCCGGGGGAACACCAAAAGCCTCGGTGATTGCCCGGGCCGAATCTCGGGACACGGTAATAATTCCATCTAACCGGTTGCTGACGATTCTCTGCATCACCAGCGGGTAATAGAGAACCCGTTTCACCTTCTGTTGGAGACTGGAGGGGTTCTCGAACCAGGTAGCCCGGTCGATGGATAAGGGGTGGTGAATAGTAGAGACCACGGGGATCCCCAGGGTTTTCCAGAGGAGCATACCGTAGCCGAGACATTGGTTATCATGGAGGATATCGAAGCGATATGATTTTACCAGTTCCCGCAGCTTGAAGAAGGCCCGGAAACTGAAAGCTTTGATCTCCGGAAAAACACCGAAGCGAGAAGCGGCGAATTCATAGAAATGAAGGGGAGAGAAAATCCTAAAGGGCTGTGCGGCGGGCAGGAAATTTTCTTTTTTCCCGAAGAAGTTAAGATTTTCAACCTGGTGGACGACCGAGCCGTCGAGAAACAGCGGGAAAGGGGGGCCGACGATGACATGTACCTCGTGGCCCAGTTTTACTAGTTCGTTGGCCAGGTAGGTCAGGTAAATTCCTTGCCCGCCGCAATAAGGGTTTCCCCGGTAACTCAGCAGACCGATCTTCACGATGATCTCCCCTCCCCAAAAGGGATATTCCATATCTCTAAGCGCCAAGCGTAAAAGTCAAAATGCCGCTTAATCTACTTTAGCAATATGCTCTATGCGCTCCGCTCTATGGGTCTTCATAAAAGTTCCTTGTAGGCCTGAACCGTTCGTTCGGCCACCGATCTCCAGGAAAATAGGCTCTCCACTCGCTCACGCCCGGCCCTTCCCATTTCTTCCCCTCCTGAACCGTCCTCCAGAATTTGCCGGATTGCATTGGCCAGCGCTTGAAAATCTCGCGTTGGAACGAGGATTCCGGCCCCATCCTCTCCCACGACCTCGGGCAGGGCACCGGAGCGAGTGGCCACGACCGGCGTCCCACAGGCCATGGATTCAGCGGCGGGGAGCCCAAAACCTTCGTACAAAGAAGGGACTACGGTCACTTGGGCGGAGGTATACTGTTCCCGCAGGTCCTCGGCGGGAATTTTCCCCGTGAAGGCCACCCGGCGAGTCAAACCCATCTTCTGTACCAGTCCCGGGGCATAGGCTTTGAAGGGGGCACCATGGTCCACGATCGCAAGAGTGACCTTTTCCGGAAGGTGGGTCATAGCCTGGAGGAGATAGAGGACTCCCTTTTTCGGGTCGTCCGTATTTCCCACAAAGAGGAGGCGGTTGGGAATCCTGGACTTCCCGTTCCCCGGCCGGAAAAAATCCGTGTCCAGTCCGTTAGCCACATTCCGAATTTTATCTCCCGGCACTCCGAAGGCGCGCTGGATCTCCAGAGCCGTCTCCTCCGAAGAGGTAAGCACCCGGTCACAATGCCGGATAACCCTTCGCTGCATGCCCACCGGGTAAAAGACGACCGTGTAATATTTCTCTTTGAAATTCCGGTCCCGTTCCAAACTATGCTGAAAGTCGATCGTCAAGGGATGATGAACCGTCGTGACCAGGGGACGCTGGAACTGTTTCAGCAGCAAAAGGCCGTACCCCAGGGACTGAACATCGTGAAAAACGTCGAAAGCCTGTCGGCGAAAGATTTTTTCTATGATCCGCAGGGCGCGAAGGCTGAAGATAAGCATCTCCGGGAAAAAGCCGAAGCGGGTAGCTGAAAATTCGAAAAAATTGAGAGGACGAAAAATTCTCCAAGGGGCCGCGGGAGGAATAAACTTTTTTCGCACGCCCCAGAGGTTCAGGCTCTCCACGGGGATAGTTTGAGCCCAGGGCATGGGCCAGGGCTCGGGAGGGCCAACCATGATGGTCAAGGAATGTCCCATCCTGGCTAACTCTCGGGAAAGAAAATAGAGATAGACCCCCTGGCCGCCGCAATAGGGATTCCCGCGGTAAGAGAGGAGGCAAATTTTCATCTTTCGACTCTATCCATGACGATCTGAATCCTAATGGATTCGTCATTCCGGGCTTGACCCCGTATCAAGTACGGGGCAGGCTCCGGAATCCAGTGTTTTCCTGGATTCCCGCATTCGCGGGAATGAGCCTCTTCGAGGCGATGATGTCGGCGTGTAAAGTTCGCTGGAAAAATCTACTCGTCCAGCCTGTGATTCCGGTCCCGGCTTTTTCAGCGGGTTCTAAGCGGATTATTTCTCTGCCTTAGACGAAATGGAGGATGGCGGGTTTTCTCCGCTGCCAGACGAAGAAGGGGGGGAGGGCTCCGCTACCGGCGGGACGGTCTTGATGGTGAGGATCGTCCAGCCGATCCAGAAACCCATGGCCAAAATTCCCAGGAATCCTACCATCACGGGAATCGCCAACGCCCAGTAACTCTGGGCCGAAATTCCCCACAGGAAGATAACGGCCACAATAACGATGGCCGCACAGAGTAACCCACCCAAGAACCGCGAGCTATCCATCATTTATGAACTCCTTTCCATTCCCGGAAGATGGTTGCGTGGCCTTCCCACCACGATGAGCACATCGCCCCAATCCGGGTTCCAGTTGGCGATTTTATCCAAGCAGCGCAGAAGAATCAAAGCCATTGGTCGGGGGATTCTTTTTAACGCCTTCGACCATCTGGGAAATCCCCACAGGAGAGAAACGCCCCGGATGGATTCGATCCGTAAATATCTTCTGGCCAGAGCCAGGACCGTGGGATAATCGAACTTGTAAGTATGATCCTCAGGGGTCTCCCAAATATGAGGAGGCGAAATTCCCCGGCCCGAAATCCGTTTAACCAGCCCGTTCAAGTTCCGGCCCAGAAAACAGCTCAGACTTTCGAAGTTGGCTACCGAGATGACGACTTTTCCTTCCGGAGAAGCCACCCGGCACATTTCCGAGACGGCCTGATCCGGGTCGAAGAAATGATCGATGGCCCCCTTGCAAACGACCCGGTGGAAGGTTCGGCTGGCAAAAGGAAGATTTTCGCCAAAACTGCTCACTAACCAGACGACCCCATCGCAGCTTTTCAGGCCCTCTTTCGCCTTCCTCAGCATGACTCGAGAAGGTTCACAGCCAAAAAGGATGCCCCCTCGCCGCGCCAGGACAGCGGCATCGATCCCCCGGCCGCAACCGACATCCAGTACTCTATTAGAGGAGGCCGTCTCGGAGGCTTTCAAAGTTTCTTCCGTCATGCGCCGGAAGACGAATTCCGTATCCCGGGAAAGAACCGGGGGAAGGACATCCTCGTCGTCCCAATCCAGGTTGACCTTGGAGTTGCCTCCAACTTCAGCCATGGGGCACCTTCTCTGGAGAGGCTTCCGAGGGTTGAATCCTCGACCAGGCCAGGTCTACGATTCGGCCAACGAACTGGGGATAGGCAAGCCCGGCCGCTTTCGCCGACCGGGTCATCCCGGCATCCGGAGAAATATCCGGGTTGGCATTGACTTCGAGCACGTAGGGAATCTCATCCAGGCTCAGGCGAATGTCCACGCGAGCGTAGTCCCTGCATCCCAAGACCTGATAGGCCCGGAGCGAAGCTTTCTTCACTCGGTCTTCCACTTCCGGAGAAAGAGGGGCCGGACATAGAGGAACGGTGTGGGTAAACTCCTGGCTGGTCTCCACCCATTTGGCCTCATACCCGCAAATTCTAGGAATCCCCGGAGGCATGGTAGAGAAGTCAATCTCGGAGATGGGCAAGATCTGGAGTTCCTCGTTCCCCAGGATGGAGACATTCAACTCCCGGCCCTCAATGTATTCTTCCACCAGCGCCGGTTGACGATGGACCCAGTGAATTTTTTCCACCTGTTGAAAGAGGGATGACGGATCCCGAACCAGAGCGTCATTACTGATGCCCAAACTGGCGTCCTCCAGCAAAGGCTTGACGATTAAGGGAAACCGCAAACGGCCCATGGGGATATCCTCCCCGAAAGGCGCGACTTCATAAGGGGGCGTGGGAACTCCGTAATGAGAAAGAATGGATTTGGTCTTCCCCTTATCCTGAGAAAGGCCCAGGACCAGGGCCGAAGACCCGGTAAAAGGGATATTCAAAAGCTCCAGGAGGGCAGCGACGTGCATCTCCAACCGGGTCTGGCCACGGAATTCTTCGCAGAGGTTAAAGATCAAGTCTGCCCGGGAGGCAGAAATCTCCTCGATCCTGGGGGTTAGGTCTTCCTTCATCTCCAAATTTTTGACTCGGTGCCCAAGAGAAAGAAGGGCATCCCGTACCGCCTTCAGCCGGGACAGGACGGATTTAGGGCCGAATACGTCGGCCGACCCATCGGGGAGAAAGGGATGGGGAAGGCTGTAGAGGATGAGAAGCGACTTTTTTCTCATGGCGTCAGTCCAACCCGCTGGCAAGCGATCTCCAGGACTCGGTTGATGAGCCCGTCGTAAGTCATGCCGGCGGTGCGGGCCGCTTTGGGAAAGCAGGAGTTGGCATCGGGGTTGGGCAAAATTCCGGGGAGCGGGTTCAATTCAAGAATGTTCGGTTCACCTGACTCATCGAGGCGCACATCGATCCGGCACCAGTCGCGGACCCCTAAGACCGCGAAAGCATCCCGGCATACGGATTGAATCTTTTTTTTCAGCGAGGCCGACACCTTCGCCGGGCAAGAGAAGATTTCCAGGGGCTTTTCTACCGTGTCCCAGATCCATTTGGCCTCATAGGAGTAAATGGGGTTGATCGACCCGGGCAATTCTTCAAACTGGATCTCCACGATGGGCAATACCTGGGCCTCCTGGTCATTTCCAAGGAGAGCCACGGTGAATTCCCGCCCGGGGAGAAATTTTTCTACCAGGGCAGGTTGCTGGTACTCGGTCAGGATGCGGTTAATTTCGTCTTTCAACTGTTTCGAGTTGCGGACCAGAGAACTGTTCATGATCCCTTTGCTCGACCCTTCGCGGAGGGGTTTTACAATCAAAGGGAAGGAAGGAAAGTCCTGCCCTTTTTTTACTTCGTGGACAGCCCGAAAGGGC
>Ga0187889_10005195_pt1 | contig 10305 bp, 7 predicted proteins | sample June2016WEW_7_10_2_FD_132992 | JGI IMG/M metagenome (GOLD analysis project Ga0187889, IMG submission 132992) | Peatland microbial communities from SPRUCE experiment site at the Marcell Experimental Forest, Minnesota, USA - June2016WEW_7_100 | ecosystem: Environmental > Terrestrial > Soil >...
ACATCGTTCTGATCAACCGTCGTCTGCCCTTGGACGTAGAGAGCAGGCTCAAAATTGAAAGCCTGATGGTATCTTTCACGGTAGGTTCCGAACAGGCTAATTCGCAGCCCCAAGGTGAGGGTGAGGCGGTCGGTAATCCGCCAATCGTCGTTGACGTAGGGCTCCAGAATTTTATAGCGATTATAGTACTTCACAATAGCATTCTGTTGTCCAAAACTATAGACATTGCCCAGCAACAGGTCAGCGAAGGGATTGCCACTCGTGTTTAGGTCTCTGGTAGGGTCAAAGGTCAAATAGCCCTCGGTAAACCCCGCCGGCAATTCAAAACTCTTTTCGTTCTTCTGAGCCGCAACAAAGTACGCCCCTAATGCAAGGTTATGCCTACCGGCGGTTTTAAAGAGGTTGTCGCGGTAAGCGTAGGTGGGATTCGTGTTGTACGGGCCGTTGAGACAATTGCCTGGATCCTCAGCAAAGTTACCATAGATGCCGGCGGGGTCAATCAGACTAATTCCAGGCATTACACCGCCGCCATTTCCGGGGAAGATATCGGTCAAGGGGAAGTTGGCGGGGCGCTGCCAGTTCCCGAGGCTTTTGAAAGTGAGGTGATCTGTCGTGTAATTGGCTACAAATTCGTTCAGCAGAGTTGGCGAGAGGGTGGTCGTGAAACGGGCTAGGATTGCTACACCCGGCCCATTGAAATTTGTCGCAATCGTAGGGAAACTAGTTCCATACGACCAAAGTGGAGATGCTGTTTGTGTCTCCCAAGAATCGTGGATGTAGCGGAACGTCAGTCGTACCTTATCCGTGAAGTTGTGATCGACGCGGACTAGTTCCTCACGCCAATGGGTTGGTTGGGCCGGAGATGCACTGAAGAAGCACGTCACGCAGGTTGACGCGTTTGCTCCAGTTGGCTTGGAAATCTCGGCTAGCAAAGCTGATGCGACAGCTGCGTTTGCCTGGAATGCAGGGACAATATTGAGGTTCGGAGTGTGCCCCGTGCTATCTGTGTATCCGGGCACAATAGGACAGTCCGTGTAGTTATTTGCCGCGGTACACAAGTCGCTAAAGTCCCCACCGCGTTGTGCCAATGACGGAACAGGTAAGTGAAAAATCTGTCCCGGAACTATATCCCTGCGCCACTCTTCGGACCAGAAAAAGAAAGTCTTTTTCTTGTCCTTGTTGTAGACGTTCGGAATATATACCGGACCTCCGATCGTATAGCCGAAGTCGTTCTTCTTGTATTTTGGAGTCACTCCGCTGCCGCCAAAGTTAGGACTGTTAAAGAGGTTTTGCGCGTTGAACGCGTCGTTGCGCACGAACTCGTAAACGTTGCCGTGAAATCTGTTCGTGCCTGATTTAGTCTCGGCTTCTACCGTCCCTGACCCGTTGCGGCCGTACTGCGCGCTGTAGTTAGAAGTGAGAACCTTGACCTCGGCAATGGACTCAATGCTAGGGGTCACGTTCAAAAGGGAGTTGCTGCCATTGTCAGTTGTGTCGCCACCGTCGAGCTCCCAGTTGTTGTATTCCGTGCGACCGCCGTTTATGCTGTAGGAAGTATTACTGCTCATTCCGACCGAGCCTTCGTCATGGCCAGTCTGGTTGTTAACGCCGGTCGCAAGTGTTACCAGTTGTGTGTAGTTGCGTCCGTTCAACAGAAGCTGCGAGATCTCTGTCCCATTCACCGTACTTGTCAGATCCGAGGTTTGCGTCTCCACGGCTACTGTGGTGCCTTGGACCTCCACTTCCGTGCTAACTGTGCCGACTTCCAGCACGGCGTCCACGTTCGCCTTTTGCGCCACGTTCAAGACTACACCCTTGACTTGGTACTTCTTGAAGCCAGTTGCGGTGACAATGACGTCATAGCTCCCGGCCGGCAAGCCAGACACGTTGTATTCGCCGCTTGCATTCGTCACCGTCTGGCGGTTAATGCCATGGTCTGGATTGGTGACCACGACCGCAGCGTCTGGAACTGCGCCGCCTGATGAATCTTTCACCATGCCGGTGATAGAGCCGGTATTCTGGGCCCAAGCCACCCCGCAAAAAGTCACCATCAACAACACGATCCGCAACACCACGCGCCAAGTGTTCATTGTTAGCCACTCCTTTTCACACATCAGCCGAAACGGCCCTTTTATCCGCCCGCAGCACCGATTTGTGCGACTTTGACTCAAGACCCGCCAAATAAACCCGTTTACTGCTGTTGCGGCTTAAACTAAACATGTTTACTAATCTTGTCAAGCAAAATCTTTTATGAAGACAACATTGATGTCTTCCCTGAAAAGTGACCTAGCAACAAGTCGAGATTCCCGGCAAAACTAGGCCCGAAGCCACCAGGAATTCAGCCGTTTCCGGCTGACTCGAGAAAACTGATATCAAGCAGAATTCGTTCCTTGGACTCTTCTATTTCGGGGAGGACAACATCGCGCGGGAAAATGTCCCGGTCCAGTGAGACTTCAGCACTCTATGGGCGGACCTGACCTTTTCTCTTCCTGTTTCTTTCTTGTTTGATGCCGACGACTTCAAAGGCGATTACGAAAACCGGATTCGCGGCAGAATTGTGCTGTTGGCAATGGTGTTTCTCGAGCAGATCGCCTAACCAGTGCGAAGTGGTGCCGTGGATTCACGTACCACAAGCTTGGGCTCAATTTTGCGATGGATGGGGGCAGCAACCCTGCCTTCAAAAAACGCGGCTACGAGCTCGAAGAAGATCTCAACGGCCGAAGCTCCGAGTACCTCCATCGGCTGCCGAATCGTCGTGAGCGGGGGATTATAAAACGTCGCGGTAGTCACGTCGTCAAAACCAACGACGGAGCAATCCACCGGCACCCTTTTACCAACTTGCGTGAAGGCGCGAATTGCACCGAACGCCGCGAGGTCGTCGAAAGCCAGCAACGCCGTAAATTCTCGCTTGCGCTGGAGAAGTTCCCGAGCGGCGATGAAACCTGCCTAGTAGCTCGTGCCTGGCAATTTCAGTTGTACAACGAGCTTCGGATCTATGGTGAGCCCCATCTTCTGAGTGAACCGGACAATTCCCTCCCATCGGCGGGCGCTGTCCACAATATCTGTAGGACCCTTCAAAAATGCAATCGCACGATGCCCCAAATCGTACACGTGTTTCATGGCAAGATAAGCGCCTGCTTCGTTCTTGATGGAAACGGAGCTGATTTCTGTTCCTTCCATGTCCCTGCCAATCAAAACGATTGGGATCTTACGCTTCTTGAGGGTAGTCAGAAGTTCGGTCTGTAGCAGGGTCGAATTAGCAACGCCGATGATTCCCTCGATCCTTCGGGCAACCAATTTCTGAAGGCTGCGCCTGAATTTGGCGCGGCTGTTTTCGATATCCAGCAGGACGGGAAGATAATTGGAGCGAAACAGAGAAGCGTCGATCCCCTTCAGCACAGTCGCACAATAAGGATCAGTTATATCCGACAGAAGAATAGCCACAGTGGCGCTGCGGCTGCTGAATAGCGAGAGGGCGAATGGGTTCGGAATGTAACCTAACTTCTTCGCTGCTGCCCGCACTCGATTCTTTGTCTTTTCCGGTATGTTTCGCGCCAACGGAGATGAATTGAGCACCATGGAGATGGTAGTGGGCGACAGTCCTATTTCCTTTGCGAGTTGACGAATCGTGATCATCGGTTTCGAAGTCCCGCGATATCAAACAAAAATACTCGACAAGGCAGTAAGATAGCACCGTGTCCGTCTTCAGCGCTAGTGGGAGCGGCTGCGCTCCCATGGAAGATTTCGAGGCCAAACATCGCGATGCTTCGATTAACAGGGGCCCTATTCATCCCATCTTAATCGAATTTAACGGGTGTGTTTAGGGGCAAAGAAGTTTCCGTCCGGGACCGGCGGATGCGTCCTAGCGTTCAAGTGTTTTCATAAAATTCCTCCAACAGGCTTGACAACGTCGCCGTAATTAGGATAAACCGGTTTAGTAAACATGTTCATAGTTTGTTGTGGCAATCTCCAACAAGATAATCGTGGTAATTCGCACACATCCAAGTGGATTTCGGATTGTGCGTCACGGAGCAGAAATGACAATCCGGCACACGTGAACTCCACATCGTCAGAAAAACGGCTTTGCCATATGGACGCGATTGAGCCTGAGGGGAGGCTTGAATGTCTGCTTACGAAAGTTCTCAGCAGTTATTTGAGTGGTGCAAGATCCGACCGGAGGAGTTGTCCACTCATCGGGATTCAAAAATAAAGCTAAGAATCCTACCCAAACCGTCGGATGTCTACGAGGACATCGCGTCCACGATGATTGAAGAGGTTAAGCGCAACAACGCTGCTAATAGCCCGACGCGTTGGATTCTTCCTTGTGGGCCCCGTGGGCAATATCCCATCTTTACTGAAAGAGTGAATCGCCAGCGGATCGATCTAAAAAATCTGCACGTCTTCCACATGGATGATCACCTTGATTGGCAGGGCCGCCACCTTCCGCTGAATCATCCCTACAGCTACAAGGGCTGGATGAGCAGGAACTTTTACGATTGCATTGATCCCAGTCTCAACGTGCCCCTCGAGCAGAGGCACTTCCCCGACATTTCCAAGCTAGACGCAATGGCGGAGGGAATGGAACAGGTCGGGGGAATCGATCCGGTCTACGGCGGCATTGGTTACCGTGGCCATATTGCGTTCAACGAGCCACCCCGTTCCCCGTGGTACAGAGTCAGCAAAGAAGAATTCCGGAACTGTACGACACGCATTCTCCACTTGAACGAAGACACGCTGATCGCACTTAGCCAACGAGGTGCGGGCGGGTGTTCTGACGTTATCCCGCCGATGGTCATCACCGTTGGAATGCGTGAACTGCTTGCGGCACGGCGAATTCGGCTCTACAGCGAAACGGGTGCGTGGAAACAAACCGTTATCCGCATTCTCTTATTTGGCAATGTCAGCCCGGAGATTCCTGTGACTTATGTCCAGGAACACAGCGATTGCGTCGTGACGGTGGATGCTGCGACGGCAGCTTGCCCGCCGCTGGGCATATAACGAAACGAGGCGTGTGATGGAAAGAAAAGGCGTTGTCGTGGTCGGCAGTCATGTTCAGGGATTGTTCATGCGCGTTCCGCGTTTCCCCGTTGCCGACGAAACCGTGTTGGGCTGGGATTTCAAAGAAGCTTTGGATGGAGGCAAAGGTTCGCATCAGGCAATTGCGTGCGCTCGCCTGGGGCTCCCGACGCATTTCGTGGGGCGCGTGGGTCGGGATCGTCTAGGTGATACCGGGGCGTCCTGGATGGCTGAAGCGGGTGTCGACCTTTCCTACCTGGTTCGTAGTGAACAGACCGCGACCGGCTGCGGCTTCGTGATGATTAACCCAGAAGGCATTCCCGCAATGACCACAGCGATGGGGGCAAACGCGGAGTTTTGCAACAAAGACATTGACTGTGCTGAGGCTATCTTCTCGCAGGCAAAGCTCGTGGTCATAACGCTTGAGATTCCCATCTCCACGGCACTTTATGCTGCGAAGCTGGCCAAGTCTCTGGGGGCCTTCACAATTCTCACACCTGGCCCAGCGGAACCGATGCAACCCGGCGAGCTTGCCGATGTCGACCTGCTCGTTCCAAACGAGAATGAAGCAAGTACCCTGCTGAGCGAACTACCGGACTTGCAACAGGAACCCCGCTGGCTTGGCAGGCGTTTGCGCGAGTATCTCGGACTCAAGCAGATTGTCATCACCCTCGGAGAGAAGGGTGCACTCGTTGTGGACGGAGAAACCATCCAGGTTATTCCGGCCCTTACGGTCAACGCCGTAGACACTCCGGGTGCGGGGGACGCCTTCACCGCCGGTATTGCCTTTGGCCTCTATCATGACGCTTCTCTTGTGGACGCAGCTAATTTCGGGTGCCTGACGGCAGCGCGGGCGGTCACAGTCCGCGAAAGCATCCCGAGCTTCGGGACCTTGGCGGAAATTGCCGAGTTTGCGAGGGACAACCGGTTCGACATACCCACTGGCTTGCGGGCCGTGACGGGTTTGAACAGACGTCCAACAGCCAACGCCGGCAGCAGTAAGCGCACCAACAGGGCATTTAGATCTTAGAATGTCGATAAAGGATCAAACATGCCGCTTGTCTTAAAACTTATTCAGTAATTCCAATCCTCTAAGAAAGAGCAATTCATGGACCTCGAAAAACAGTTTGCGGCGCTTGAACATCGCGGCATTCTCTCGCGTGGGGAGCGAATGCCCCCTATCGCCAGTCGGCAACCGGGGAATACTCTGATCTGGGAAGGTCATTTTGAAAATCTCTGCGCAGCTGGAAAGGCTCTCAAGCTCCTCGAAACCAGTCCGGAACACACCCACCTTCTCCGCCACTCTCGTTACATGGCTCCAAATCCGAAGGCGACGGTTCCCTAGACCGTTGTACCTCCAAAATGAGTTCACCTTCACGAATGCACGAAGGCTTGAAACTGGCAGATGTGAAAAAACAAACACGGCCGTTCGCTAACAGGGGTTTACAAGACCGTTGTAGCCCAGAGGAACTGTGACAAGCCAAACCGAACGGAATGGTAGGAGTGGCCAGGAGGCTGAAGGCGGCGGTATGCTAATTCTACCTGCCCGATTCGCACTGACCGATTTTCGAGCATTTTGTTTGCGTTAGGTGGTTCCCAGTTGCGGCCACATACTCTCATTTGCAGTCTATAGTTCAGCAAGAGTTCAGCAAGTTTTTCCATGCTTAGCGGGCAAAGTTGCAGGCCTTGGGACGTTACCGACCCCTTTCCTCGACGGCGAAGCCGGTCGGGTCCACACGCGCAGATCACCCCTCGTCAACGCCGAGAATCGTATCCCCCGTTAGAACAGCGGACTCATACTTCTCTGCGCAACCGGCGCCTCCTTTGTTCTTCAAGTACTTACGGGCACCTCAGTCGGGACCAATTGGGGGTTTTAGAGCCATTTCGCGTATAGCCGCACTTCGCGAGCTGCTTAGGGGTTGGGGCACATGATAACCCTGGTGTCCCATCGAAGATACCGGCCATCGGTGTCATAGTAGATGTGCCATCCCCTAGCGATGCATAGGGCAACAGTGGCCACTGGTATCCATTTACAGCCGAACCGACGTTCAATTTCTTCGATTTGAGAATCGTAAAGGCCGATTGATTTCCAGATTCCATACTCACCATCTGGACCGCTTGGGGGCTTCTCTGTAAAAAGCTTCCACGTCTGGGCTGGCGTAATCCACTGTAAGCGTCCCTTCAGTTGCATGAGCGAGGGACCTGCATTACCAAAATTATGAAATGTTTCAATCAAAGATTTTGGAACCAAAATTTGAGCAGAATTGCCCTTTAGTAGCTGAACAGACTCGCCATGGTCTTGCATGACTGTCCAAACATCCTCCTCAATTCGCCGTGGAATTACGGTCTCGATCCGCAGCTTGGAGCCGACCATGCCTATGCCTCCTGGCTCAATGAGGTGGAAATCTGGTTCAATCGCATCACGCAACGAGCTCTTCGCCGGGGAACGTCTAGCAGCGTGAAGGAACTGGTCACAAAAATCGACCACTACGTCAAGAATTCCAACCGCAATGCGCAGCCTTTCGTCTGGACCGCCACAGCGGATTCGATCTTCGCTAAAGTCGAACGACTATGCGAACGTATTTACGGGACAGCACACTAGTACCCAATTCGCCTAAAGGCGCGTTTGCGAACCCAGTGAATTCAGCTTGAGAAGATGGCCACGTCCAATCGCAAACGATGCAAGAAGGAATCTGAGAACTACTACGAATTTACTACAGTGCGGTGTTTTTGCTCGTTGGGAGAGGCTTAGAAGGAGCCCACTGATTTCGAGCTAGAAGGTTGATTCTAAAAGAACTGGCGGAGAGGGGGGGATTCGAACCCCCGGTACAGGTTTTAGCCCGTACAACGGTTTAGCAAACCGCCGCCTTCAGCCTCTCGGCCACCTCTCCGCGGCGAATGATCTCGCAAATTGTAGCGCAGACCAAGCGCCAGCAACAGCCAGAAATTTTGCCGGGAGCCTTTTTGAGTTCGCGAAATGCACCCCTAGCCTTTGGTGCGCCGCAGGCCATTTTTGACGGCGGGAATGACCAAAACACTGGATCCTGCGTCTAAACAATGCGAAGTTTCCGGGCGTTTGGACAGCCCTATCCAACCGTCCCAAATCTTTTCTTTCCTACGAATTGGACCTACAATAAGGAGGATTCGGGCAGACAGTGATCCAATTGGAACCCGAACTGAGTTCGTTGGCCAACGGCAACAGCGCTCCCCTGGGAGGGTTTAGACCCTCCGGCGAAACATTTGCCCTCGTTAAGCCGTATTCAATGTAGGCGCAAACCTAAAACTGACTGTTCTGAGTGTTTCCCGCGCGGGTGGTACCTGGCGGATCAGCGAAAGGAATGGCATGAAGACGTGGCATAAGGTCGGCATAGGTCTCGCAGCAGCAGCCGCCATAGGCGGGATCGTATGGTTCAGCATCAACCAAGCCAACAAAGGTGTGGTGACCGTACAGACCTCCAAGGTGGCCAAGCAGGAGGCGCTCGTATCCGTCGTGACAGCTTCGGGGGAAATCAAGCCGACAACCTACACGAACATCACTGCACAGGGATTCGGGCGGATCATCGACATCATCGTTAAAGAAGGCGACCACATCAAAAAAGGTGACCGGCTGTTGATGCAGGAAAACGTGCAGGCCAATGCAGACGTGCAAGCCCAGTCGGCATCAATCAATTCCACCCAGTCCGGCGTGCAAGCAGCAGAGGCGAGCTTCAGGGCCGCACAGGCAGATTTGATTCAGCAGCAAGCCAATCTGGAAAAGGCCAACCTGGACTTCCAGCGCGGACAGGGCCTTTTCAAGGATGGCCTGATCCCTAAGCAGGATTTCGACCAGCGCAAGACCTCTTACGACGCGGCAGTGGCCGCCGTGGATTCTTCCAAGGCCCGCGTGCAAGCACAGAAGGCACAGCTGGACCAGGTGCGCGCGCAACTCGATCAGAGCCGGGCAGTGCTGGTCCGGACCAAGGACATCCTGCAGAAAACTACCTACTTTTCGCCGATCAATGGAATCGTGAGTTATTTGCCGGTGCGCCTCGGCGAATATGTTGTCCCGGGCATTCAAAACGCCACCGGCAGCTTTCTGATGACGCTTTCGGACATGTCCGTGGTGACGTCTGAAGTAAAGGTTGACGAAACGGACATCGTAAACGTCAAGATCGGGCAGGACGCCGACGTGACGATTGACGCTGTGCCCGGAAAAGTTTTCAAGGGGAAGGTAACCGAAATCGGTTCGCAGGCGGTTCTGCGGAGCTCCGGCCTGGCCACGACGCAAACAACGACGAGTAACCAGGAAGCCAAAGATTTTAAGGTTGTGGTCACGCTGGACAGTCCGCCGGAGAATTTGCGGCCGGGGCTTTCCACTACATCGAAAATCAAGACCGCCGAACGAAAGAATGTGGTTGCCATTCCCATCCAGGCGCTGGCCGTGAGGTCACGCAAGGATCTGGATGAGGCCGCGAAGAATGGCAAGAAGTCCGGCAGCGTCACGTTGGCCGCGCCTCCCGCACCTGCTCCGGGTGACCCGAAGAAGGATGAAGTGCAGGGCGTGTTTGTGGTGAGTGGGAAGAAAGCAGTGTTCCGCCCTGTCGAGACGGGCATTTCGGGAGTGACCGATATCGAAATCACCAAAGGATTGCAGGAAGGCGATGAGATTGTGGTGGGGAGCTACAAGGCTCTGCGCACGTTGAAGCCGGAAGCTAGCGTCAAGGTGGATAATTCCGCCCCCAAGAAAGCGGAAGAGCAGCAATAACCAGCGTCAACAGGGAGAATAAAATGCCCGTAGAGACATCAGTTTCGGATTCCTTCCGCCAGGACTTAGTGGATAGCGGCATTGTGATCCGGACGGAGGAATTGACGAAAGTCTACGAGATGGGCGCGGAGCAAGTGCACGCATTGAGCGGCGTGGACGTTGATATCCGCAAGGGCGACTACGTTGCCATCATGGGGCCGTCCGGGTCGGGAAAATCCACGCTGATGAACTTGATCGGCTGCCTGGATTCGCCGAGTGCCGGGCGCTATTGGCTGGCGGGGCGCCTGGTCAGCGATCTTGACGATGATGAGCTTGCTTATATCCGGAATAAGGAAATAGGTTTCGTGTTCCAGACTTTCAACCTGCTGCCGCGCGCGACGGCTTTGCACAATGTCGAGTTGCCGCTCATCTATAACGGCACTCCCGCCGAAGAGCGGGTGGAGCGCGCCAAGCAGGCGCTGGAACGCGTCGATCTGATCCCGCGCATGCATCACAAGCCCAACGAGCTGTCCGGAGGGCAGCGCCAGCGCGTGGCCATTGCGCGA
>Ga0187889_10005197_pt1 | contig 10303 bp, 9 predicted proteins | sample June2016WEW_7_10_2_FD_132992 | JGI IMG/M metagenome (GOLD analysis project Ga0187889, IMG submission 132992) | Peatland microbial communities from SPRUCE experiment site at the Marcell Experimental Forest, Minnesota, USA - June2016WEW_7_100 | ecosystem: Environmental > Terrestrial > Soil >...
CGCGAAGGCGATGGAAGAGGGAAAGGGGCCCTCAAGGGGATTGTAACCTACAACCAAAACATCGATTCGCGGTTGAATTCAGACCCCCAGCCAGATTGGGGGGCCAAAGTCTATGCTTGTAAATTAAGAGTAGACAATATTTTGATTTTTTATCAAACGGATGAGCTTCTTCAAGCAATTGAAATTGATGACTTCGTCAAAGATTACATGAAGTACAGATGGGCAAAATGGGATCGAAAATTGCTCTCGAGACAAAACCTAAAACAGGACGGCTTAATAGCTGTACTGGCCCAAAAACAATCTCAGTTGAAGAAATTGGGGGCGGATACAGAAAAAGGATGGGAGGCGGTGAGAAATCGCGGGCGGGCAGTCTTTGGGAAGTTAGACCGGGGAGAAGTTCCGTCCAGGATTGCCCTGGCCGAAAGGGATGGAACATTTTCCTTCCAGTTGCCTGCGGGATATTATTTTTTACTTGCCCAATCCGAAAAAAACAGGCTGGAAGATGCCTACGCCACGGTGAAGATTTCAGACGGGAAAGCAACGCAGATTTCTTTAGATATTACTTTCCTGGATTGACTGGATGGTGCGCTCACGGGGACGCATTCCCGATAATTCCGCTATATTTAGTTATTACCTTACTCGGCTCTCGCATCGGCTTCAGGCAAGCTGTTTTTCTTTTTCAAAATGGCTCCTTCCGGGCAAATGTCGCCACATACCCCACAGCCCACGCAGAGGACCTCATCAATTTGGGCTTTGCTCGTCTTCTGGTCCCAGATTAATCCCGGGCATTTAAAAAGGCGTGTACACAAGCGGTCACAGCCGCAATCTTCTCCGATACACAGTTCCGGATTCACCTGGACCCTGTAGGGTGGTTTTTCTTCTTTTACCTGAATCATCGCACACTTGTGACGCAGGATGAGCACCTTCGCTCCATCGGGGTCTTCCAGAGCCTGCAACAACTTCTGCTTCGTCCCGGTCAAATCGAAGGGATCCCCCACATCCACCTTGGCACCAAAGGAGCGGCAAACGGTCTCGATATCGATGGGAGCTGTGACTTCGGCCATGGCATTGAATCCCACGCCCGGATGGGGCTGAAAACCCGTCATGGCCGTTGCGCTGTTGTCGAGAATAACCATCACCAAATTGGATTTATTGTAATGGGCATTGACTAAAGCGGGCATGGCCGCATGGAAGAAAGTGGAATCCCCACACACGGAGATGACCGGCTGATCAAAACCAAAACGGCCCAATTTTCCAAAACCGCCGGCCAGCCCAGTCCCGGACCCCATGGCCCCATGAGTCTTTAAGATTGCATAGCCGGCGGAAGTCCGGCCTAGGGCATAGCAACCGATATCCCCGGTGACGAATCCCTGCCGGTTGTCCAGCTGCAAGACGTTCTTGATGGACCAATAGGAAGCTCGGTGCGGGCAGCCAGGACAGAACGTCATCGCCCGCCCCGGAAGTATTTCTTCGGAAATTTCTTTGGCTCTGGCTTCATACTTCCGCGGGCGGGATTGATACTTTACAGGCAATATCCTCTTTAACGCCTCGATCACTCGATCCGTGGTCATTTCGCCAAAAACCGGGATGTGTTCCGATTTTCTTCCGAAGAACCTCTTCCGGCCGACCTTAGGGGCAAACTCTGCCGCCAACTCTTTCACGCTGCCTTCCAGGAAAGGATCGACCTCTTCCACGAATAAAATCCGGTCGGTGACCGCCAGATGCTTCCCAATGAGTTTCGCGGGTAAAGGCCAGGGGGTGCCAATTTTTAGAATGCCCACGGAATCTCTTAACCCCATCAACTCTACCGCCTCCTGGCTGTAGAGCCAGCCGGATCCGCAGGTTATGATTAAAACCTGCGGTCTCTGCGGGCCCCGGTAGCGATTGAATGGGGAGGAAGAAAAGAGGCGACTTATCTGGGCAAGTTTTTTGTGTAAATCCGCATGCCGAGGGGGAACGGGAGTGGTTAATCGTGGCCGGCTCTTATCGAAAAAGGCTTTTTGCGGTCCCAGCCGGGGCAACGGTCCTAACTTCACATTCCCCCGGGCGTGGGAAATACGGGTCACTCCTCTCAGCATACAGACGTTCTGAATCGTTTCCGAAAGTTCAAAAGCCCAATGGGTCATTTCCTTCGCTTCCTGGAAAGTGGAAGGTTCGAGTAGAGGAAGATCCATAATTTTAGCGAATAACCGGGTATCCTCTTCGGTGCTGCTGGAGTGGGCCGAAGGATCGTCGCAGGTGACCACCACCAGCCCTCCTTTGATGCCCATCATGCTTAGCGGGACCAGGAAATCCGAGGCCACGTTCAGGCCATTTTGCTTCATGGCCGAAATGGCCCTAAGCCCGGAAAAGGCCGCTGCGGTCGCAACCTCCACGGCCACTTTTTCGTTCACCGACCACTCCACATACAAGTTCCGGGAATGGGCGACGGCTGCCAGGGTTTCGATAATCTCCGTAGAGGGGGTTCCAGGGTAGCCCGTGCAAACGTTGACCCCAGCTTCCAGTGCCCCCCGGGCAATCGCTTCATTGCCCATGAGCAGAAGTTCTTTTCCCGGTGCGTCTAAATCAATGAGCGCCATTTCTTTTTTCTTTCAATCCTTCCGTTTAAGGATTCCCCAGAAGATTTTTGCTTTCATATTAGGAAGGCCAATCGGCGAATCAGGCCATGCCAAACTATCCATTCCACTCTTGCACAGAGATTCTATCAGAAATGAAGTACAATGGCATGCTGGATTTTGGGTATCGCCCGCTCGAGTTCCTCGAGACCATCTTTTAGGCAAGACCAACTTTAGGGGTGATCATTTTTGAGGCTTGGGGGAATGTGAAGGAGTTTCAGTCAAAGATGTAGCCTACGGGTGAAAAACGGATGAGATCTATCTGAGATTATCTATTGGGGGATCCTTAAGTGACTTCCCCCCCGGAGGAAAAGGGGGAGTAAGAGCAGGAAAAAAAGACCCAATAGACAGAACCCCGAGGAAAAGGAGAAGGCCTCCGCCCAGTATCCGATGGCTGAAGGGATAACGCCAGCGGCAAGGGGATAGCTTATGAAAAATACCAGGGATACGGCCGCACCCCTGAACTGGGCGGGAAAAATATGAGAAAGGATCGTAAAAGCTACTGGAAAGATACAGGCCCCCGAAGAGGCCTGGAGAAATGCAAGAACGACCGTGCACACCGAATTTTGCGAAAAACCCATGAGCAGCGTGAATAAGCCGGTAGTGGCCAAAAAGAAGATCATTGCTTTCTTGGGTCCGAAACGATCGGCAATGATCCCCGAGGAAAAAAGAACGACCGTGGCGCACACGCGGGATAAACCGATGAGGGTATTGGCCCACCCGCGATCAAAGCCGGCCCCGCTCACCAGGAACAGAGGCATCAGCGAATAAACTCCAATACTTGCCCCGATCGATGTCGTGAATACCGCAACCATAATCCAAAAAGAGGGGCTTTGGACAACCTTGCGCATGAATTCCAAATTGGGAGGCGTCCCCTTTTGGTTTCCGCCGCGGCCGAACCCAAAGAAAATAACTCCCATCAGAATCGACCAGATTCCAACGGCGCCCAGAACGCCCCGCCAGGGCAGGAATTTTATCAATCCCTCGGCAATGAGCGGGGCGGTTATATAGCCCAGATTGGGACCGAGTTCATGGACCGCCATGGCTCTCCCCCAATGTTCTTTGCTGGCCAGTTCCGTAATCGTGGCAATTCCCGAAGGAACATAAAAGCCAGCCGAGATACCCGATATCACAAGGCCCAGGCGCATTGTTAGGACGGAGGAAGAATAAGATATCCCCAACATAGCCAAGCCCACCAAGATGCCCGCCAGGGTGATCATGTACCGATAGTTCAGCCGGAAGGAAATATAACCCGCGCTCAATAGCCCCAAGCTATAACCTGCTGCAATATAAATAAACAAAGAGCCTGCCTCCCCATGCCCCCAGCCCATATCTGTTTCGATCACCGGGAGAAGGGGTCCCATAATCACTCGGGAAACAAAAGTGAGATAAAAGATCCCCGTGACCAAAAGGATCGGCCGCAGGGGAAAAGGAGACGGTCTTGGGGTTACCGAATTGGATGGAATCTCGCCATTCATTTGAATTTTTGATTAAACTGCACTCCGTTCCTTTTACCATTACTCTCGCAAAATATCAAAAGAGAATCGTTCTGGGCCGCTAAAAAAGGAAACTCCCACAGTACTGTTCAAATTACGTCTCTTGGGCTTCTTGGAAAAACCAATCCAAATGTGGTGCTGGCGATGATTTTCATGATCGTGACCCGGACAGATCATCCATCACCTGGTGTTCCCCGCTTCTAAGGGTTCCCAACCATAGAGATCCTGCCAGAAAAATAAATCTCTAAATATTCCCCTTTCCCGAAATTTATTCTATAATCCAAGCCGGTGCTGAAAATCTTTGAACCTCGGGCCGATGAACAAAGGGGCGCCTGCGAATGCCAACCGCTGATAAAATCTCTCAGCCTCGACCTACAGTCCTTGTATTAGAGGGGGATTACCCCCAAGCCGAAGAGATGATCGAAAAAACGCTGGAAACTTTCTCTTTTCCCTGGAAAGGAAAGCGAGTGGTCATCAAGCCGAATATCCTGGGCCCCTATTCTCCGGAAAAAGGGGTGACCACCCATCCCTCATTGATCCGGTCATTGGTGAAAGGCCTGAGGAGGCGGGAGGCGATTTGTCAGGTGGGAGATAACCCCGGATTGCATGGCTATGCTGCCAACGAGCGGTGCGCGAGAATCTCCGGGATCCTCGAGGCTGCGGATGGCGGTTATGTCAATTTCGGCAAAGAGACCGTTCCGGTTCCCCTAAAATCGCGGTTCATCGACAAACTGGTCATATCCCGGGCGATCCTGGATGCCGACCTGATCATCAATGTCCCTAAGTTCAAGACTCATATCCAGACCCGGATCACGGGCGCAGTCAAAAACATGTTCGGCATTCTGGTGGGCGCAGAAAAGGCTCGAGTTCACCTCTCCGCCCCCCGACCGAAAAACTTTTCCGAGGCTCTGGTGGACATCTACCAGATCCGGGTCCCCGACCTGACCATCATGGATGCCGTGGTGGGAATGGAGGGAAACGGCCCTTCAGGCAAAGACCTCCGGCCCATCGGCAAGATCCTGGCCTCGGAGAATGGGGTATCCCTCGATGGCCTGATGGCCGCGATGATGGGCCTTTCTCCGAAGAGAGTGGACTACCTGGACGTCGCTTTCCAGAGGGGATTGGGGGAAATTGACCCGGCCCGGATGGAGATTCAGGGCCGCTGGTCCCCACTGAAAAAATATAAGACCCCCCTGGCTTTCGTCAGCCGGGGCTGGTTGGGAACGGTCGTAAATAAGCTGGTCTACCGCCCTTTAGTCAAGCCGCGATTAACCGTGCGCCCGGAAATCTGTACCCAGTGCGGGGCCTGCGTGCAGCACTGCCCGGCCCAGGCTCTCTCCATGAAAGAAATCCCCTGCCTGGATGAGAAAAAATGCATCTCCTGCTACTGCTGCTATGAACTCTGCTCCAGCCAGGCTATTGAACTCACCGGTCTGATCCGAAGGGTATCCAAGAGGGAAAATCCGAAATCCTAAGTTCGAAATTCGAAGCCACCCGCGCTTTTCGCCCTGTACGCCATGCGGTGCAGGGCTTCGGGCCCGCCATGACCTATATAAGGTAGGATCATCTCCAAATTAGTTGATCGAATATTTTATGAAAGTCTGACAGGGGCGCGGAAGGAAAGGCGGATTGCGTCGCAAGCATCGGCGGGATATCCGCTTTTCCTAAACTTTCTGCTTGTCTTCCGCAAAACGGAGCGGGGGCGGGAAAAGAAAGCTTCGATAAAATGACAGAACTCCCCCGCCACGGCTAAGGAGAGATATGGGCCTCATGATTGCAAGCAATACGACTTTCCTTCCGGGCCCATGGAATAACTCGGCATTTCGAATATGCCAGCTCTTTGGGACTCAACTAATTTGGGGATGACACTAAAGATTCTTATTGCGTTTGCATCAGATGCCCTTCGCGAGTCGTTGAGCAAGAAAGGGAGGAAGGCCGGCTTTGATGATCTTTTTCTGGGCGGCCTGAATATCGTAGGTCACGCGCTTTAATATATATTTTTTCGCTACATCATCATAAAGTCCGTACGCTGCCTGGGGGTTGCTGTCCCGGGGCTGTCCTACACTTCCTACGTTAATGATGTACCGAATCCCTTCTTTCAAGATCACCTCCTCGGGGTTTATAACCTGCACTTCTCCCTTGGCTTCCTTGGCCAGGGCTAATGGCTGGTGGGTATGGCCGACGAAGGCTAAATCGCCTGCCAGAGCATGGAATCCTTCTTCCGCTTCCGGAAAGGTGATCATGTAATTCCATTCAGCGGGCGCGTTGGGCGAAGCATGGACAAAGGTGATCCCTTCTTTTTGATGCCAAAGAGGCAGCCGGCGGAGGTAGGCGATATTTTCCGTAGAAAGTTGCTGCTGGCTCCAGAGGACGGCGGTACGGGCGGCTGAGGTAAAGGTATCGATATCCGTCAATCCTACAGCCCCGCAGTCATGGTTCCCCGCCACCACCCATTCGGTCAATTCCCGGAGAAGCGCCAGGCATTCGTTGGGATTTGCCCCGTAGCCCACCACGTCACCCAGAAAGGCGACCTGCCTCGCTCCCTGACCCCGCAGGTCCTGGATAGTCGCCCGGAGAGCTTCAAGATTTCCGTGAACATCGGAGAGGATGGCCCACTTCATTTTTTCTTTGAGTTGGCCGGAGCGCCGGACAGGCCGGAGGCCGCGAGAGCATGAATCATATATCCGTTTTTTGCTTGGCTTTTGCCTAATTTATTGACATTATTATCGAATTTAGTCCAAAAATAATACTTTGTCAAGGAAAATTTACGGGGAATGAGAGGAGGGAAATCATGCTCCGTATCGGTTAATTCATCAGGATAGAATTCCAAGGACGAACAGGTGTTCATTTTCTTCAAGATCCTTCTGGCCGAGCTACCTCCCCTCCATTCTGGACAGCACCCGCATCCTTCATCTTTCCCAATTCCGATCTCTGTCCAAGGTGCTCTGTGCAGCATCCCCAAGAGTGTCTATCCAGGACTGCGGCAGGATAGGATCCAGAGAATGGACAAGTTCTGCTGCTCAAGCTGGTGCTTCCTGGATAAAATCTGAGCGAGCTTCCTCATCAAAGGGGAACTTTCTCTCAAGCTGGATGCTCTGGGAATTTGTTCTGAACGAGCCTCAGTCAATTTGAGAATAGATTGCCCCAGTGATATAAAGAGTTTAATTTTATGGAAATTCATCCGATGAAACGTATAATACTTACAACAAAATTCCTTCCTGATGCTCGATCAATTGGCAGCCTAGATAGGGGGACGCATTGAGGTTCTTGTGGATGAAGTTCAGAAAGCTCGCTTTGGCGGGGCAAACCAATCAAAAGCAGGCTTTTTTATTCTGCTTGCTATTATCGGTCCTGGTTTTCTTCCTCAACTCCTCCAACTGCTTTGCGGAGATTATTAAATCCCGTGCTGCCCTTACAATAGACGCATCGACGGGCGAAATTCTTTTTTCCAAGAATTCAAGCTGGCGGCTTCCTCCAGCTAGCACTACCAAGCTGATGACGGCGATCGTGGCCATAGAGAAGGAAGATCTCTCCAAGGTCGTGACGATAAGCAAAAAGGCTTCTCGTGCTGCACGCTCAAGGGCGGGATTCAAGGAAGGAGACCGAGTAACAATTGAAGGGCTTCTTTATGCCGCCCTTCTGGGATCTGCCAATGATGCTGCTGTCGCTCTGGCGGAAGCTATAGCGGGTTCCGAACAACAGTTTGTTCCTTTAATGAACAAAAAGGCCCTCTCCATCGGTGCTGAAGATACGAAGTTTATCAATGCGACTGGTCTTCCGGGTGATGGCCAGTATACTACCGCCTTGGATTTGTCAAAAATTCTGAGTTACACCCTGAGATTATCCAAATTGCGCGAGATCATCGGGACGCCTGAGGCCAAGATCACAACTGAAAGGGGGAAGGTATTCTATCTTAGAAGTACCGACAAACTTCTATGGTCGGATGAGAAGATCATAGGAGGAAAAACAGGATATACACATAAGGCGGGGCATTGCTTTGTATGTGCCGCCCAAGGTGACACAAAAACGATTCTGGTAGCCATTCTTGGGAGCCCCAGCAGAAAAAACTTATGGACGGAGATTGAAAAACTCGTTTCGAGGAATCTTCAGGGAGGCCCCCCCATAAAGTTTCCCTTTTTGGCTTATTCGTTGCAGCGTCTTCTTTATGAAGACTCCTCCTTTTACTTCCTTTTTAGCTCTTCCCTGGTACAATCGCCTCCTTAGCCGCTTTTGCTACCCGCATCTTCACCACAGTCTTAGCAGGAATCTTTATCGCTTCACCAGTAGCCGGATTTCGCCCCATACGAGCTTTCCTTTTCACCAGGACCAGTTTCCCGATCCCAGGAAGGGTAAAGGAGCCGGTCTTCTTAGTCTCAGACACTGCGAGAGCTGCAACCTCGTCAATAATCCCAGAGGCGGTCTTTTTCGTGAGCTCAAATTTCCCTGCAAAGTGAGACACGATTTGGGATTTGGTCATGGGTTTCTTAGCCATTTTGGGACTCCTGTTGGGATGGAAATCTGAAATCTTGAGGGGAGTATATGGGAAAGGAAATTGGGAAGCAGGGGGAAAAATTTGCAATTCTAAGAAAGAAAAGAATAGAGGGGAAACCCTTCCCAGATACTTTTCATGTTACTCTTCATGGGGCTTGACTTGCCCTACGGCATTTCATACAATACAGTCAAACCTTCGATCCTGATTTTCTATCCTTATCATCAACCTTTAACTGTTTATAAAGATCCTTGCAATCAGATATCGGGACCCGGCCAATTTAACTTGTCCGCTCTTTTTCCTTAAGGTTTTCCAATGAAGAATACGGGATCTTTTTTGCTAATGTTGCTTGTAGGGCTTTTAGCAATATTTCTAACCACATGTGGATGGATTGTAAGGAGCAAAGCTGGGCCAGTACCTAAACTTGCCTCCATCACGGTAACCCCAGCCAATCCAAGCATACCTGTGGGAGTCACTCAGCAGTTTGCAGCCTCCGGAACATATTCCGACAAGGCAAGCCATGATATAACCACGCAGGTCACGTGGAGATCGTCCAAGATAGCGGTGGCAACGGTTAATAGCAGTGGCCTAGCCACATCTGTTGCCCAAGGAACCGCTACCATGATTGCCACATCAGGAAAGATCTCGGGGCGCATGACCCTTACGGTAACCTCCGCAGCCCTATCTTCCATAGCTGTAACCCCAACCAATCTGATCATATCTGTGGGATCTAACCATCAGTTTAGAGCCACTGGCAGATATTCGGACGGGACAAGTTATGATATAACTCCGCAGGTCACCTGGGGATCGTCAAATCCGTCGGTCGCTACGGTTAACAAGAGTGGCCTGGCCACAGCCGTTACAGCAGGCACTGCAACTATCACTGCCTCTTTGGGGACTGTCTTGGGGAACCGGACCCTTGCGGTAACCTCTTTACTGTCTTTTATATCGGTGACTCCTGATAATCCAATCATGCCTGCGGGGAGCTATAAACTATTTACGGCCACTGGCACATATTCTGATGGGACCAGTAATGAGATAAGGAACCAAGTCACCTGGAGTTCGTCCAATGCAGCGGTGGCAAAGGTTAGCCACAGCGGAATGGTCACCGCTGTCGCAGCAGGCCTTGCAACCATCACTGCCACCCAAGGGAGTATCTCGGGGGAAACGATCCTTACGGTAACCCCTTTAACCCTGTCTTCGATATCTGTAACTAATCCTAATCAGAGCATGCCTGCGGGAGTCACACAACAGTTTAGAGCCACCGGCATATATTCAGAAGGGACAATCAGTGATATAACTACACAGGTCACCTGGAGTTCGTCAAATCCGTCGGTCGCTACGGTTAACAGCAGCGGCCTGGTCACAGCCGTTGAGACAGGTACTGCAACCATCACTGCCACCTTTGGGGGGATCTCGGGAAATACGGTCCTGAAAGTGACCTAGATTTGACTGAAAAACAAAGAGTCTTTGGAAATAAAGATTATACGGAGCAATTAAATCCAAACCAAAGGAGACCAGCATGGGCAAACTAGAATCCACCATCAAATCCGAAATCCAGCGCCTGACTAAACGAGAACTCCGAGCTACTTTTCTGCCTCTCCGTAAAGAAGCCAGGTCCATTAGGCTCAGGGCTTTCTAGCCTCTCCAAAAACTTCTCCGCATTGAACCGACTGACCAAAGAGCAGCTGCAGAAGGTGCCG
>Ga0187889_10005199_pt1 | contig 10302 bp, 7 predicted proteins | sample June2016WEW_7_10_2_FD_132992 | JGI IMG/M metagenome (GOLD analysis project Ga0187889, IMG submission 132992) | Peatland microbial communities from SPRUCE experiment site at the Marcell Experimental Forest, Minnesota, USA - June2016WEW_7_100 | ecosystem: Environmental > Terrestrial > Soil >...
GAATTTCACTTTCATGGTGGCCGAGCTGTCACGCATATTCGAGCTCGGCACCTCGGATGCCATGCTCTCGGTGCTGCCGCTCCACCACACCTTCGAGTTCAGCGCCGGTCTGCTCGTTCCCCTGGCCCACGGCGCCCGCATAACCTACCTCCCCGACCTCACGGGTGACACCATCAACCACACTCTCAGGCACGGCAAGATCACGGCCATCGTGGGGGTGCCGGCGCTGTGGGAGACCTTGCGTCGGCGGGTGCTGCAGCGCTTTTCCGATAAGGCGCCCATCCTCGAATCCGCGGTCAAGGTCCTGGCCGACGCCAATTTCGAGTTGCGCGCGCGCACCGGCGTCGATCTGGGTATGTTTGTCTTCCTGCCGGTGCACGAGCGGCTGGGCGGTCGCATTCGCTACATGATCAGCGGGGGATCGGCCTTGCCACCCGAGGTGCTCAAGACCTTCTATGGCATGGGGTTCGATTTCTTCGAAGGCTACGGGCTCACGGAAACCGCGCCCGTGCTGGCGGTCAGCACGCCCAAAGCGCGGCCCAAGGCCGGCTCGGTCGGTCGCCCCTTGGCCGGGGTCGAGGTCAAGATAGACCACCCCGACGAGTCGGGGGTGGGCGAGGTTATCGCGCGCGGTAAGAACATCATGGCCGGCTACTGGCAGGACGAGGAGGCGACCACGCGCACGATACGTGAGGGTTGGTTCCACACCGGCGATCTCGGGCGCTTCGACGCCGACGGCAGCCTATACATCGTGGGGCGGAGCAAGGACATCATCATCGATGCCAACGGCAAGAACGTCTATCCCGACGAGATCGAAGAGCTCTACAAGGGCTCGCCCTACATCAAAGAGCTGTCCGTGATCGGTTTGCCCGATGGTGCCGCCGAGCACGTCGCGTGCGCGGTGGTGCCCGACCAGGAGCACGAGCCCGCGCTCGGCCTGGCCGAGCTGAAGGCGAAAATCGAGGCTCATTTTCGCAGCGTGTCGGCGCCCTTGCCCTACTGGAAGCGGGTACGCACTTTGGAGTTCTGGGAAGGCGAGCTGCCGCGCACGAGCACGCGCAAGGTCAAGCGGCGCGAAGTGGCCGCCGAGCTGCGGCGGCGCCAACAGGTCGCGTTGGCCAGCGATGAGGGGGACTCGTCGCGCAACGCCGAGGCCAGCTATAGCTGGTTCCTCGAGATTGTCGCCGATGCCTGCGGCAAGCCCTACTCCCAGGTCCATATGGCCAGCGCCCTCGACGAGCTGGGGTTCGACAGCCTGACTTTCAACGAGCTTGCCGCCGGCCTGGAGAACGCGGCAGTGGTCGTGCCCGAGGGTGTGGTCTTCGCCAGCGCCAGCGATGTCGCATCCCTGTACGACTTGGTCATGGGGCGGCGCCACTTGCCCGCGCTGGAGAGGCGCGAAGGCAAGAAGGCGCGCGACGGCGAGAGTGGCGACATTCGCCTGCCGCCCGCGCTGGCCACCCTGGGCAAGCGCGGGCTGGCCAAGGCCCAGCGTCTCTTCTACACCCGAGCGCTCCACACCAAGGTGCGGGGCGAGGCTTATATCCCGCAGCACACCAACTTCATAGTAGCCGCCAACCACTCTTCGCACCTTGACATGGGGGCCCTCAAGGTCGCGCTGGGCGATGCCGGCCACGATCTGGCTTCGCTAGCCGCGGCCGACTACTTCTTCAGCAACAAGTGGCGGCGGGCTTACTTCAAGAACCTTACCAATCTCGTGCCCATGGAGCGCAGCGGTTCGGTGCGCAAGTCGCTGGGCATCGCCGAGCGCGTGCTGCGCAACGGCAAGAGCTTGCTGCTCTTCCCCGAGGGCACGCGGTCGCGCAGTGGTGAGATGGTCGATTTCTTGCCTAGCTTGGGCTATCTCGCCTTGCACGCCCAGGTTGGCATCTTGCCCGCCTACATCGAGGGCGCCCATGCCGCCATGCCGGTAGGCGCGACTTTCCCCAAGCAACGCGATCTGGGTGTGTTCTTCGGACCCTTCCTTACCATCGATTTCCTGCGCCAGCTCACAGCCGGCATGTCGCACCAGGAGGCCTGGCGGGCCTGTTCCGCGCTGGCCCATCGCATAATCGAGAATCTGCGCGACGGGATCACGCCGCGCTTCGACGCGGAGAGCGTGCGGGCGGCATGGAACGGGGAAATCCTGAAGTCGCTAACCCCACCCCCGTTTCGTGCTCGTCGACGTTTGGGACGGACGTCATGAAGATTCTGGTCACCGGCGGCACGGGATTTCTCGGCTCGCACTTCATGCGCGAGCTGTGCCAGCGGGTGGACGCGGCGGCCGTGCGCGTGCTCAATTTGGCGCGCACGCCAGCCCTCGACCAGCTGGGCGTGGAGGTGCTGGTCGGATCTGTCACTTCCCAGGCTGACGTCGCCCGCGCCATGGCGGGCATCACCCACGTCTATCATCTGGCAGGCCTGGTTTCGCGCCGTCCGGAAGACGCTCACCTGATGTTCACCGTGCACGTCGACGGCACCCGCCTGGTGTGCCAGGCGGCGGCGGATGCCGGCGTGAGGCGCATCGTCATGTCGTCGACCAGTGGCACGATTGCCATTTCCGAGCGCGACGATGAATGGCCCGACGAGGACTCCCCTCCCCCCACGTCGTTAATCGCGCGCTGGCCCTACTACTCGAGCAAGCTATATCAGGAGGTCACGGCGCGGCGATTTTGTGGCAGCAAGGTCGAGTTGGTCATGGTCAATCCCGCGCTCCTGCTCGGCCCCGGAGACGAGCGCATTGGCTCCACGCGCGAGGTGTTGTCATTCCTCGCTGGCGACGTGCGCATAGTGCCCTCGGGCGGCCTCAATTTCGTCGACGCCCGCGATGTCGCTGCCATCATCCCGGTGGCCATGGAAAGAGGCCAGCCGGGCGAGCGCTACCTCGTCGGGGGCCACAACATGACATTCGCCGAATACTTCGACCGCATGGAGCGCCTGAGCAAGCAATACCGGCCGCGCATCAAGCTGGGTGGGGCCTGGCCGCACCGCGCAGCTAGGGCCCAGGCTGCACTGTGCAAGGCCCTGGGCCGCACTGCCCCGATCGAGCCCGCGGCCGCGGATCAGGCAAGGTATTTCTGGTATTTCGATGGCGCCAAGGCGAGGCGCGAGCTTGGCTTCGCGCCCCGCGAAGCCAGCGAGACCATCTTCGACACCATCCGCTACACGCGCGAGCACCACCTCGGCACCGGGGCCTTTGCCAGCAGCGGGAATCGCTGAGGGCTCGCCCGAGCCCCGGCGGCCGCGCTAGGCTGTCGCGGGTAAGGCCTCGCGCCGGCCACGGCCACGATCAAGCAGACGCCCTATGAAAAAGGCCTCCTGACGAATCAGGAGGCCTTAGCGGGTCGGGGGAAAGCGATTACTTCTTCTCGGGCTCGGCGGCGGCCTTGGCCTTCGCGCCCTCGGCTTTGCCCATCTCGGCCTTGTCCTTGCCCGCCTTGGTCTCCTCGGCCTTATCCTTGGCGACCTTGGCCTTCTCTTCCTTCTCGGCCTTGGCTTTGGCGGCCTTCTCTTCCTTCTCGGCCTTGGCGGCGTCGGCCTTATCCTTGGCGGCCTTGGCCTTTTCTTCCTTTTCGGCCTTAGCCTTGGCTGCCTTCTCTTCCTTCTCAGCCTTGGCTTTGGCTGCCTTCTCTTCCTTCTCGGCCTTGGCGGCGTCGGCCTTATCCTTGGCGGCCTTGGCTTTCTCTTCCTTCTCGGCCTTGGCTTTGGCTGCCTTCTCTTCCTTCTCGGCCTTGGCGGCGTCGGCCTTATCCTTGGCGGCCTTGGCTTTTTCTTCCTTTTCGGCCTTGGCTTTGGCGGCTTTCTCTTCTTTCTCGGCCTTGGCGGCCTTGGCCTTCTCTTCCTTGTCAGTCTCGGCCTTGGCCTTTTCTTCCTTTTCGACCTTGGCCTTTTCCGGCTTGGCCTTGTCCGGGGTCTTGGCCGCCGCCGGGGCGGCCGCCGGTGCGGGCTGGCCTTGCGCGAAGGCGGCTCCCGCAAAAGGCAGCAATGCCGAAACCGAAAGAACCATGAGTAGACGCTTCATCGATTGTCCTCCACGAGATTTACGTTGGACTGCGTCGTGCATAATACAGATGCGCCAAACTATTTCCACTCCTTCCATGCTTTGAGATCAGCCTTTGCAAGCCGTGGCTGGCTATTGGACGTCGGCGCGTCGTGGTAATCGGCCGACTAAAATGCCCGGGCGGCCTCGGCCGAGGCGCCCGCTAGACCAGACCCTAGCTCTTGCGGGTGAGGCTGGCAGCCAGGACCTCAAGGGCGGAGGTCTTTCCCCCCGGAGTCAGGGCGAAGGTGAGCCGGGGCTGCAAGGTGCGCTTGTCTAGGCTGCCAACGTGCCGTTCGACCAGCCCGGTCTTTTCGAGCTCGCTCATGGCCGCGGCGAAGGAGAGATCATCGAGCTGGATCTGCCCATTGGTCCAGTCGCGGACCTTGCGCATGATCTCCGGTCCGTCGCTTTCACCGGTGATCAGCACTCGCAGCAGCGCCGCCTGGGGGGTTACGAGCGGCGAGGTCATGGCAGGCTCCGAGGCGAGTCGTCCGGCGCTCCATGGCTTTCTCTCATATCGCTTTGCTCCCTGTTGCGTCAGGCTGGCGCCAACAAGAGCATTGTACTACGTCTGCGGGCCAGCGTCGCCCGGCTCTCTCTCTGGCCATCCGGTTTGGCCGCCTTGCCGCTGGGGGAGCTCACGAGTGCTCCGGCTTGGCTCGGCCTTGGTTGGCCGCTCAGGTTGGGCAATCGGTGCCGATGTTGTAGACTTGATTGTCGCATCTGGAGAACAACACAACAAGGGGGCCGCCCTGAGCCGAGTGCGGAGTGAAGCATGCTTTCAGTGCAAGACGCACGACCTGGTCGGATCACCGTCGAAAGCCACCTCACTCTCTCGGCCACCATCAACTGGCACCTGTCCGCCCGCAAGATAGATCTGCGTGCATTGTTAGGCGTCATCTTGGGGCCGGCGCGCGTCTCGAACCCGGAGACTTTGCTCGAGGCTCTCAACTACCTCCATCATGCCTACGGTGACCGGCGCCGCAAGAATGGACCGGCGGCGGTGCTGCATTGTCTGCGGATCGCCGCGATGCTGGCCAGGATCATGCCCGCCCCCACCACCCTGGATCTGCTGGGGGCCTTGCTGCACGACAAAGAGGAAGATTTGACCCGGGAGGAATTGGGCTCCGCCGAGTGGGACAGGCTGCAGGCGGAATTTGCCCGCGTGCTCGACAAGATCGACTCCAACCATCGCTGGTTCCTGGGTGAGCGCATCGCGCTCCTGTGGCGACAGGCCTCGCAGTCCTACTATCAGTACATTGCCGTGGTTTTGTCCAAGGCGCGCACCATGCCCGACCTCTTACGCTGCAAGTTGGCGGATCGCCTCGATAATACCATGGATATTGCGGTGCAGCGCGTGCCCACCGAGCAAAACGCATTTTTCGAGCTGGCGTTCCGCATGATGTTCCTGGCCGGCTACCATCCCGTCGTCGCCGATGGCGTGGTGGTCCCCGACGTGGAGTCGTCGGTGCTGCTCGTGTCGCAGCTTTTCAAGAACGTCGTATTGATGAGCATGATGCGCGAGCAGCAGCTCGACAAGCTCGACGACACCACCCAGCTCTTGTTCCAGGCCTTGGCCACCACGAGCAGCGAGCAGGCCCAGTGGGTGGTCGCAGCCCTGCTGTCCGCACCCACCATGACCTGGCAGGAACGCCGCGCCTTGTTGCGCGAGATGATGGACTACTGCGCGGGAGGTGGCATGGCGGCAGTTTGTCGCAAGGACAAAGGTGGGCTGCTCGACGGCAGCTTTCTCGAGCATTTCGCCGATCCCGACGACGAGGTCCGCAAGCAGCGCATCGAGTCGCTTTACCACGATCGCCGGCAATTCATCCGCCTGCTCATCCTATACATAGGCATATTCACGAGCTTCGCCAGCGATCCCGGCTACTACCTGCGCGGCATCGACAGCAACGGTCTTCACCCCATGGGCTAGCACTGCCATTGTGCTACGGCCGACACTGGTGCTCAGTCTCGGGCGTGGTGGACCGTGGTCAAGTGGGCGACGTCCGAGGCAGCGTCGTCTGACAGCAAGGCGCGCATCTCGGCGATGGCGTAGTAGCCGGCCATCTGGCGCAACTTGATGCGGAAGACGTCACGGATCATGCGCGAGGAGTCGCGGGCCAGATGCACACTGGAGCTGTCGTTGCGGCGCAGGACAACCGGCACTCGCTTGATGTCCAGGCGATACTTCAACGCAAGGTACAGCACCTCCACGTCGAAAGCGAAGCGGTCGACGATGGCGCGCGAGAAGATGGCCTGGGCCACGTCAGCCCGGAAACCCTTGAACCCGCATTGGGTGTCGTAGAAGCCCCCGGTCACCACGTGGTTCGCGAAGCGTGAGAAGGCGAACGAAGCCGCCCTGCGCATGACGTCGACTTGCAGGTCATAGCGCGAGCCCGGCAGGGTGCGGTCCCCGACCACCATATGAAACCTGCGCCCGAGCAGGTACTCGACTGCGAGCGGAAAGAGCGAGAGTTGGAAGGGCAGGTCAGCATCGGTGAACACCCGGCAGCGGCCGGTGGCGGCCAGCATCCCGGCGCGTACTGCCGCGCCCTTGCCGCGATTTTCGGGCAAACGGATGAGTCGGATACGGCCGCGCCCTCGCCGAGGCTGAGGTAGCTCGCCCGGAAAGTCGCCGGCGCCGTCGTCGACCAGCAGGAGCTCCCAAGCGAGCTCCGTGTGCTCGAGATATGCCGCCAGCTCGTCCGCCGAGGCCAGCGCCCGCGGCGCGTCCCGATAGGAGGGCAGCACGACCGACAGCTCGGGAACATCGCCCATGGTGATTATCGGCGCTCCCTCCGGTCATCTTGCCTTATCGCCACGAGCAGGAGGAGATTGCCAAACTTCAGATCTGCGCGGTCTTCGAGCTCGGCACAGCGCTTGGCCAGCCGCCAGCCGACCGTGCTGAGGAAGGGCGCGAGGGTGCAGAAGCTGGCCAGACGCACGATGCGCCAATCGGCGGGATCCAACATGCGCTTTAGCGTGGTCCGGTCGAAGCGGGTCACGTGCTGCTCGTTGGCCATGACGGGCGCGAGTCGCAGTCGATCCATGAGCAGCTCGATGGCGGGCCAAAGACCGCGGTAATTGGGTGTCGTCAAAGTCAACGTCCCGCCCGGCCGCAGCAGCCGGGCGAAGCTGGCCAGCAGCGCGCCCGTTTGCTCGGGGTAGAGGTGCTCGACGAGCTCCAGGCAGTAGATGCGGTCGAGCGACCCAGGGGCCAAATCGATCTCGGCCGCGCTGGCCTGGCGAAACTCCAAATTCGGACGTGCGAAGGTCGCCCGCGCGAACGCGACGGCTGCGGGGTTGCTATCGATTCCGGTGACGTGTGCCCCGAGCTCCGCCAGCCGATCGGCGATCACTCCCGACCCGCAGCCCATGTCGAGGACGTGGTCGCCGGGCAGGGGCGGGCAAAACTTGCGGATGATGCGCTCCTTTTCCTCGTGCCAGAAGCGCTGGACCCGGGAGCGTGAGTAGCGGGCGCTGTACTGATAGGCGCCGCTGATCTCGACGGTGTCACCGTGGCGGATGCGCACGACCGAGCTTGCTATCACAGGAGCGCTGGCCCGTCCACTACGCCGCGAGCGCCGTGTGGCGACGGGGCCAGGACCATGGCCTGCGCACCTGCCCAGCTCGAGGCAATGAGGGGCGCTTGCCGGCATCGATCCGTGCGACCTATACTCGAGGTAATGGCTGATGGGTTGGCTGAGATGCCTGGCCGACGCCGGCGAGAGTACGTGGTGCTGGCCGCAATCTTGCTCGCCTACCTGGCCGTTTATGCGCGTGCGCTGGCGTTTGGCCTGGTGTGGGATGACCCGGTTAACTCCTGGACGAGCGAGCTCTTGAGGGGGCCGCTCGCTCGGGTGATCCGCAAGGGCGAGCACGCGCGCAGCGAGCCGGCCACCGAGCGCATGCCCAAGGATCTGCTGCCCACGCACGAAAGCTATCGTCCGGTCAGCATCACCAGCCACTGGCTCGACGTGCACTTGTTCGGGGACCGCCCCGCCGGGCTGCATGGCCACAGCCTTCTGCTCGGTTTCCTGTCCGTCGTGCTGGCATACGGGGTGGGCAAGCGCCTGGGCCTCGGGCTTTGGCCGCCCGCCTTGTGGGCGCTGCATCCGCTGCACGTCGAGGTTTTCGCTTACGTTTCGGCGCGCTCTGATCTGCTGGCCGGGATGTTCGCGCTGCTGGCCTTGCTGGCCGCCCTGCAGGCGGCTTTGGCCGTGACGCGCGGCCGCCGGCTGACCTGGGCTGTCCTGGCGGCGCTCTGCCAGCTCATCGGTCTTTTTGCCAAGGAGAGCATCATCACGCTGCCCTTCGCTCTCTTCGTGCTCGCGGTTGCCTGGGGCAGGCTGCGCGCCAGCGGCGCGCCGGTGTGCGCGCTCGTCGCCGCGGACATGGTGTATCTGCCGCTGCGTGGGCTGCTCATGCAATCGGTCTCGCTGCCCATGGCCCAGGGCAAAGCCGTGCTGCAGGCTTGCGCGGATTGGCCCGGGGTGTGTCTCGCGTACCTCGCCAGCTTCCTCGCACCTTTCTCGCTGTCGCCCGACCGCAAGCTCGACCCGACTTGGCGGTTCGTGGGCGCAGTGGTCTTGGCCATGTTGTTCCTCGGCTTGGCGCTGGTGCTCCGCCGGGCGCGGGGGCGAGTGCCGGGTGAGGCCAGGCGGGCGGCCGGGGCACTAGCCGCCTTTGCCATATTGCTCATGCCCGCCGCGCTCGGTATCCGGAGCATCGGAGCGCTCTCCGATCGGTATGTGTTTCTCCCGCTGTTCTTCCTGGCTGTTGCCAGCGCCATCGGCGCCCATGCGCTCTGCCGCAGCATGAAGCGCCTGCGCCCGGTCCTCGGGGTCGGCCTCGGCCTCTATGGCGCGATCCTGGTTGCGGTCACCTGGATGCAAGTCGGGTGCTGGCGGGACGAGGAAGCCCTGGCTCGTCACGCGGTGGCCATGGAGCCCGACAACTCGGCCGCGCTCTACCGGCTGGCGACGGTGGCAACCTCGCGGGGCGACTTCGTCACGGCCCTGCCCCTACTCGAGCGCGCGACCGCTCTCGACCCGACGAACCGCGTAGCTCTGGACAATCTCTCGGTCACCTACCTCAAGCTGCGCCGGGTGTCCGACGCCAAGGCGGTGCTGCGCCAGCTGCTGCCCCTGGCCGGTGCCACCGACTGGCGCTTCTGGTACAACGTGGCATCGGCACAGGCCATGGACGGCAAATCCGACAAGGCCTGCGCGGCGCTGGAGCACGCCCTGGCGATCGATCCCGGGTACCGCTTGGCCTTGCAGCTGCGGGCGCAGATTTGTCCCGGGGCGGTCGCGAGAGCAGGGTCCTTACCGGGTGCCGGCCAGCCGCCGTAGGAACTCCGCTTCATCGATGGTTTCGACGCCTAGGCTCTGCGCTTTGGCGACCTTGGAGCCCGGGTCAGTGCCCGCCACCAGAAAATCCGTCTTCTTCGACACGCTCGAGGTCACCCGTGCTCCGGCTGTCTCGGCGGCCAGGGTGGCGTCCTCGCGTGAAAAGCGGGCAAGGGTGCCGGTGATCACGATGGTCAGGCCGCGCAGCGGCTGCGCCTCTCGTCCGGTTGCTGGCTCCTCGTCCCGCAGGCGCACGCCAGCCTTGCCCAGCCGGGCGATGAGCGCCTGATTTTCCGGCGTGCGGAACCATTCATACACGGCCGCGGAGATCTCGGGGCCGACGCCCTCGGCACCCTCGAGGTCGGCAAGATCGGCCGCGGCCAGGGCGGCGATAGCATGATAGCGTTTGGCCAGTACCTGGGCGGCGCGGGCACCCACCCGCCTTATGGAAAGGCCGACCAAGAGTCGCCATATCGGTCGATCTCTGGCGGCGGCTATGGCGTCGATCAGGTTGCGCGCGGACTTGTCGGCGAAGCCGGGCAGGCCGGCCACGGTGGTGAGGTCGAGCGCGTACAGGTCAGACGGATCAGAGACGTGACCGCGCTCCATCAGGGCGGTCACGGTCTGATAACCCAGGTGCTCGATATCCATCGCCGCGGGCGAGCCGAAATGGTGGAGCCAGCGCGCGCCTTGGGCGGGGCAGGCTTTGTGATTGGGGCAGCGCCAGTCAGCCTCGTCGTCTTTGCGCACGAGATCGGCGCCGCAGGCCGGGCAGCTCCGCGGGAAGCGCCAGGGCAGCGAGGCGGTGGAACGTTGCTCGAGCACGGGAGCAACGATCTCGGGTATCACGTCGCCGGCGCGGCGGACGATCACGGTATCGCCCGTGCGAATGTCTTTGCGCCCGATCTC
>Ga0187889_10005202_pt1 | contig 10300 bp, 10 predicted proteins | sample June2016WEW_7_10_2_FD_132992 | JGI IMG/M metagenome (GOLD analysis project Ga0187889, IMG submission 132992) | Peatland microbial communities from SPRUCE experiment site at the Marcell Experimental Forest, Minnesota, USA - June2016WEW_7_100 | ecosystem: Environmental > Terrestrial > Soil >...
CCCAGAAATCGCGATCGTTCCACACGTCTTCGCAAATGCTGATCCCCAGCCGCCACCCGTCCAGCTCCAGAATCTGCGGCCCCGGAGCTGCCGGCTCGAAATACCGGTCTTCGTCGAAAACGTCGTAAGTGGGCAGCAGCATTTTGTGGAATGCCACGCCCGGCGCGCCATCTCGCAGCAGCACCGCGCTGTTGAACAGCGGCCGGCCCATCTCCGACGGGTTCGCCGTCGCTACACCCACCAGCAGCGGCGGCGCGTCGCGCAGTGCCTCGGCCATGGCCGTCAGTTGCGTCGCAGCCCGCCGCACAAAGCCTTTGCTCATCAGCAGGTCGCGCGGCAGATACCCCATCAGCGCCAGCTCCGATGTCACCATCAGGTTGGCGCCCTGCGCTTGCGCCGCCCGCGCGGCGCGCAGAATCAGCGAGGAGTTTCCTTCCAGGTCTCCCGCCGTAGGGTTGATCTGAAGAAGCGCGATGCGCACCGTGAATTCCCGAGCCAAAAATGAACTGCGCGAACTGAAACCAAGCTTGCAGCCAGTGTAGCAATATGAGAACGCGCGATGGGCTGGGGAATAGTCGCTGTTGGAACAGTCGCGGCGTAGTGAATCCCACGCGCTCCTTCCGTTTCTTGCACGAATGCCTGGCGGCGCCCTGGGCCGGCTCCAACGGCGCATCCGACCTTGAGCCGTTTGTTAAACTTGCATAGATTCATGAAGCTGTCGATCCTCATGCCGGTCTACAACGAGCGCTCCGTGGTGGAGCGGTGCATTTCACTCGTAGTCACCGCGCCACTGCCCGAGAACATGGATCGGGAACTGGTGATCGTGGACGATTGCTCAACCGACGGCACCTGGGAAATCCTTCAGCGCCTTTCCACCGGCTTCCCCCAAATCTGCCTCTTCCGCCATGAACGCAACGCCGGCAAGGGCGCCGCCGTTCGCACCGCCATCGAAAAAGCCAGCGGCGATTTTTCGCTGATTCAGGACGCCGACCTCGAGTACGATCCCTCCGAGTACCCGCGCCTGCTCAAGCCCTTGCTCGATGGCCACGCCGACGCCGTCTTCGGCTCGCGCTATATGGCCGGCGAGCAGACCCGCATCCTGCCCTTCTGGCACTCCATGATCAACAAGGGCCTCACCCTGGTTTCCAACATGTTCTGCAACCTCAACCTCACCGATATGGAAACCTGTTACAAGGTCTTTCGCACCGACTTGCTGAAGAGCATCCCCATCCGCTCCGACCGTTTCGGCTTCGAGCCCGAAATCGTCATGAAGAGCGCCAAGCGCAAATTCCGCATTTACGAAGTGCCCATCAGTTACCACGGCCGCACTTATGAAGAAGGCAAGAAAATCGGCTGGAAAGACGGCCTCAAAGCCCTCGGCATCATCCTCAAATTCTGGTTGATCGACGACCTCTATGCCGTCCCCTACGGCCGCGGCGTGCTCAACAACCTCACCGGCACCCCGCAATACTTGAGCTGGCTCGCCCGCAAACTCCGCCCCCATGTCGGTGACGCCGTCCTCGAAGTTGGCGCCGGCATCGGTAACATTTCCGGACGCCTCATGGCCCGCCGCGTCCTCTACGTCGCCGCCGAAAAAGACCCGCTCCACCTGCACGCTCTGCGCAATCGCTTCCTGCGCACGCCCAACGTGGTGGTCCAGCGCATCGATCCGGAAGTCCCGCAGGATCTCGCCGGCCTCGAAAACTGCTTCGACACCGTGCTCTGCCTCAACGTCCTCGAGTATCTCGACTCGCCCGAACGCGTTGTGCGTTCCCTCTCGACAACTCTCAAGCCCGGCGGCGTCCTCATCGTGTTGGTGCCCCGCGGCCCGGGCCTCTTCGGAACCCTCGATCGGAGCCTAGGCCACAAGCGCCGTTACTCCGTCGCCGACGCCTGCCGCCTGGTGGAATCCCAGGGCTTCGTCGTGGACAAGCGATTCGGTTTCAATAAAGCCGGCACGCCGCCCTGGTTCGCTTACAGCAAGCTGCTGGGCTCGCGTACCATTAATAAGCCCGTGCTGAAAATCTTCGATAAGACTGTCTGGTTATGGCGGCGCCTGGATGGTCTTATGCCCTGGCCCGCCCTCTCGCTGATCGTGGTCGCGCGCAAACCCGCCGCGCCCGCGCCCGCCGCCGGCGCACTCCAGCCCGGCGAAGCCGTCCGCCCAATGTACTCCCCCAATGCCAGTTGATTCCCAAACCGCGCCGCTCCGTGGCCTGTTGGCCGCCTTCCCCGCCCAGCGCATCCTGGTGGTGGGTGACTTGATGCTCGACGAATTCATCTGGGGCAAGGTTTCGCGCATCTCGCCGGAAGCGCCCGTCCCCGTGGTCAACGTCACCGGCGAATCTTATTACCCCGGCGGCGCGGCCAATGTCGCGCGCAACGTCCGTGAGTTCTCGAGCCACGTCGCCGTCATGGGCATCGCCGGCGCGGACCAGTCCGGCCGCCGCCTGCTCGATCTGCTCCAGGCCGCCGGCATCGATACCTCCGCCGTTCAACAAGACGCCGCTTTCTCCACCACCGTCAAGACCCGCATCATCGCCCGCAACCAGCAGGTGGTGCGCGTCGACCGCGAACGCCTGCCCGCCTCCCCGTCGGCGCACGCCGAGCGCGCCATCGCGCAGCTTAACCGCATCATCCCCTCGATCGACGCCATCGTCGTCGCCGATTATGGCAAAGGCTTCCTCACCCAGCCCCTGGCCGACCGCATTTGCGAAGCCGCGCGCGCTCACGGGAAAGTCCTGACCGTCGACCCCCATCCCCATACTTCGCTTTCCTGGCGGGGCGCCACCGCCGTGAAGCCCAACCGCGCAGAGGCCTTTCTCGCCGCCGGCCTTCCGCCGTCCGAGCCGGTCACGCCCGTGCTCCATGACCAGGCCCTGCTCGAAGCCGGCCGCCGCCTGCGCCGGTTGTGGAACGCCGGCAGCCTGCTCATCACTCTCGGCGAGCACGGCATGCTGCTTTTCGAAGGCGATGCCGCGCCGCGCCACACGCCCACCCGCGCGCAGGCCATCTTCGACGTCTCCGGCGCCGGCGATACGGCCATCGCTGTCCTCACCCTGGCCTTGGCCGCGGGCGCGCAACCGGCCCAAGCCGCCGACCTGGCCAACCGCGCCAGCGGCATCGCCGTCGGCAAACTCGGTACCGCCACGGTCACCGCCGCCGAACTGGCCGCCAGTTTCTCCTCCCCATGAGCCCGCGGCCCGCCGTCTTTTTCGATCGCGACGGCACCCTCATGGAAGAAGTCGGCTATTGCGCCGACCCGCGCCAGGTGCGTCTCTACCCCGGCGTTCCGCTCGCGCTCCGCGAGTTGAAAGCCGCCGGCTTCCTCACCTTCATCGTCACTAACCAGAGCGGCATTGCCCGCGGCTTCTTCACCGAAGCGCAGTACCGGGCCGTGCAAGCGCAACTGCTGGCCGAAATCGGTCCCGGCCTGATCGACGCCTCTTATTTTTGCCCCGATGCTCCCGGCGTACCATCCTCTTGCCGCAAACCGGAGCCCGGCATGCTCCTCCAGGCCGCGCGCGATTTCGCGATCGACTTGCCTCGTTCCTACTTCATTGGAGACAAGTCCGCCGACATCGAATGTGGCCGTCGTGCCGGCACGCGCACCATCCTGGTCATGACCGGCTATGGCTCACTCGAAACCTGCACCCCCGACTGGCGCGCCCCCGACGTTGCCCAAGCCATCCGGTTGGTGCTCGATCAGGCGCCCTAAGGAATAGCCTCTACCTCTTGCGGCACCATCCCGCCACGTCCGAACGCCGCCAAGGCTTTTGACCGAACAAACCCAATCGGAAGGCCGGAGAGACTTGGCGGAACGAAGCCAATTTAGGTGCAGGGCACGTGGATTCAGTGGCTTGCGGACACAGGCCGGCGATCGGAGCAGGATCCCGCCGCGTTTGGCGAAACGAACCCAATGGGAGAGCAAGCGGAACGCGGGTGTGCCGCTTCCGATGGAGATTCGCCAGGGCAACGGAACGAACCCAATTCGCGCCGGAAGGTGGACGCGAGTTTGCGAGCGGACGCGAAATGCGAAACGAAGCCAATCGGGTTGAATGTGGAAGATCGCATGAACCTACCCACTACCAAGGTAACCGGTGAGTTTGGGGCGGCCGGAAGGATTGGTGTGTAACGGATTGAAAACAGGGAGCAGATTTTGTGAAAATTGTTGTCACTGCACGGATGAACACCTCCGGGGAAACCGGGGATGTTCCCGCTGGACGGACACGCAGGCGGGCGCGACCAAACCCGCAGTGGAAGGGGACCAGGCTCGCTTCTAGTTTCCTTTGACAGGGCATGTCGGGCAGTATAAAGCGGCTGCGACATGGCATATGCTCAAAGAGTGTGGGAGCGGTTCCCAGTGCTGGCGCACTGGGCTATGCTCTTGCGTCCTTCGGACTCGGGCCGCGGAAGAATCGTCGCGGCCCGCGAAGAAAACGAGGAATAGTAGTACAAGCCGGCACGTCGAGGTGTACATTTCTTCATGTACACTGTACATATGAAGCTGACTGCAACCGAATTTCGAAAGAATCTCTTTACCATGCTCGAACGCGTCGTCGAGGGCGAAACCGTTGAGATCGGCTACAAGGGATCTTCCGTCCGGATCACATCCTCTAGCTCTGCTTCCAAGCTGGCTCGCGCGAAGCGGCGGCGGGCGCTGTTATGCGACCCCGACGCCATCGTGCACCCGGACAAGAAGCTTCTGGCGGAAATGGAAGCGGAGTGGCGCAAGGACTGGAAGAAGCTGTGAGTGTCTATCTGGACACTCACGTGGCCGTCTGGCTGCATGACGGTCTGCTGACGCGGCTGTCCGCGGAAGCCAAGCGGCAGATCGAGGCTAACGACCTGCTGGTCTCTCCCATGGTGCTGCTCGAACTTCAGTATCTGTACGAGCGCAAGCGCATTGGAATCGCGCCGGCCTCTCTGTACGCTACTCTGCGTTCCACCTTCGACGTGGGGCTATGTGGCTTCCCGTTTGCCGCCGTGGCCCTGGAAGCTCTGTCGCTCGATTGGTCCCGCGATCCATTCGACCGCATCATCGTGGCGCAGGCCATCGCCAACCACGACGCGGTGCTCCTGACCACCGACGCCCACATTCGCAGCCACTACCGCCGCGCGGTCTGGTAGCTCACGCCCCCAGCAACTGGTTCACGTGGCGCATCACCTCGAACGCGTCGGCCACATAGAGCACATCGGCTTTGCCGCGCGCCCAGCCGCAATTCGCGTCCAGGTTGATGGCGCGCCTGTCATTCACAAAGCGCCATCCCACCACGTGCGGCTCCTCGCCGTGACAGCACGTGGAAAGCCCCTTGCGATGCCGCGGCGTCGAGCCCGTCTGACCGATCTGGTTCAAGTGAGTCATGAACCGCAGCACCGCTTCCCCTTCGCCGCTCGAGTCCACCAGGGATTTGCTGCCGCCCAAAGATGATTTGGTCGTGCGCAGAAAACCCAGGATCAAGGATTCCGCGTCCGCCCCATGAACCGCGCCGTCGGCCTGTTTCTTGGTCCAGCCGGCGCCGGCCACGAACAGCAGCCTGGCGTCGGGGCGGATGGTCTGCTCGTCCGCCCTGGGAGCCTGCACGCCGGTGACGGTGGTGCGCGTCTGCGGTACTCCCACCGACACATTCTCCACATTCGCCGCTCCCGCCGCCCCACTCCACGCCGCAAAGCATCCGGAATCGAGCAGCACCACCCACGGCCGCTCGACGCGCGAGAGCACGGCTTCCATCCGCTGCCGGTAGAACCAGCGCGTCACTGCCGGAGCCCCGTTTCGCAACTCGAGGCCGGTCGCATGCGTGTCCAGGCGGCCGCCCAGACGATAAGCGACGCCCGGAAGCGCCCGCGCCCAGCGCGAGGTAGACGGCGCCAGCACGATGGCGGCCGATGCCGCGCGGCAGATGGCCTCCGCGGCTGCCGCATCGGTCGCGTAGCGGGGCTGCGTGAAGGCTTCGCCCGCCACACCCAAAATGCGTTTGGCGCCGGCGCTCGAGATCTGGTTGGCGGCCGGTTGAACCTCGCCGCCCACCAACCCCACGCTGAGTTCGCCGCCGAGCGAGAGCGCCGCCCCGAGCGCCTCCAGCGCCGGCTTTGCCAGTGTGCCATCGGCTTCGGTATGAACCAGAACCAGTGTCGGTTCCATGGTCACTCCTCCCCGATCCAGGCCACGATTTCCCGCGCCATCTCTTCCACCGGCATATTCTTCACGATGCGCGTCTCCCGCTGCTGTTTGGGCAGGCTCACCGATTCGAAGCGCAGCCCCGTGTTCGCGATGGGCGCCGCCTTGGCGCGCTGTAGTGCCGGCATGACGGTCCGCATGTTGGCCATCCCCACCTGCGGATTGTTCTTCGGCTCGGGCAAGTTGCCGGTCGCCCAACCCAGCACCGCCGGCGGCGCCGCGCACACCGATACCTGGTGGCGCCCGCCTTCGATACGCTCCAGCACCGTGAAGCTGCCATCGTCGCGAACTGTGATCTCATCCACTCCCTGGAACTGCTCCCCGATTCCCAGCCGCTCGCCCACCATCTGCAGCGTGGAGCCGGTTCCGCGCGACGCCGATTCCCAGCCGCCGAATAACAGCAGTTTGGCGCGGTCCAGCCCGGCGATCCCCTCGATCACTCCCGCCAGCGCCGCCGCCGTCTCGAAGGAGTCCGTAAAGCCCGAAGCCGGCCCGTCCAGCGCCACCAGCTCGAACGGCACCTTCTGCGCCACCGTCATCATCACCTGCTGCAGCTTGGCTCTCGGGCCCAGGCTGACCAACCAGACTTTGCTGCCCGGCCGTTTCCCCGCAAGGTGGGCTGCTTCGAACAGCGCGTGTCCCGCCCACGGGTCCAGCACCGCCGGCAGCAGCATCTCGTTCTTCAGTGAGGGCCCGTTCGGGCCGGTTACCGGTTCCAAGGTTTGTAGCGGGTCCGGGACAATGCTTCCGCAGACCACGATTTGAAGGGAGGTACTCATGTGTCCAGAGGTTCAGTATAATGGGGCTTCTTAATCCTCTTATAGTAGCAATGTCTTTGGCTTGAGGTGGAGCAGATCCGGAGGCGCCAAAGCCGTGCAGCAGTTGCAGCCTGGGCGCTAGAATCTGTTGGCCATTTGCTTTGTGCGGTATCTGGATTGATTATGCAATTTTGCATTGACAGGATCAAGGAAAAATGCAATATTGCATAAAGAAGGGGCTTTGTGTAGAATGGCCTTATGGACGTTCTTCGACTACATCACCGAAGACAACCACAATCTGATCGAGGATTGGTACTCATTTCAGGACCCAGAGGTACAGGCGGAGTTCGATGCAACTCTATTCGTCTTGGCAGCCACCGACGATTGGGAGGACCCGCACGTCGAGGAGTTTAAAGCATTGACAAGGAAGCATATGGGACTTGGGGAGGTGAGATTCCACATCTCAGCATTCGCACCTGGAGCCAAGCGACCGCACCGAAGGAGATTTCGGCCTGTGGGGATCTGGCCTGGGTTTGTCCATCGGGAGTTTATATTGCTCCTCGGCTGTGAGAAGCGAGGTAAGCAGTTTATCCCGCATGACGCATTCGGCGTCGCGCTTACCCATAAGGCACTGCTTGAAGCAGGAAGAGGGACGACTCGTGAACACGTTTAACCATCTCTGGAAGAAACTCGCCAAGAGCAAGCGATATCGCGAAGAATTCGTCGCAGCACAAGTGAAGCGCGGTATCCCGTTTCAGGTCCGTACTCTGATCAAGGCACTCGGCCTCTCGCAGGAAGAACTGGCACGTCGCGCCGGCCTGACACAAGGAGTTGTGTCGCGGGCCGCGAATCCGGGCTACGGCAACCTTACGCTCAATACAATCATCAGAATCGCTGCTGGTTTTGACGTTGCTTTCATCGGCAAGTTTGTGCCCTTCAGCGAACTTGCCAAATGGTTCGCGGAGTTGTCCGAGGATGCCATCGTTGTCAAGGGTTTCGAGGAGGAAGACCGAGACTTTCGAGAGGAACGGCTGCCAGTTATCGGAGCCGGAGCAGAGAGAGACGCTCAGCTTGAGCCAACACAAATTCCGATAGGTACAAACATCTACGCGGAACTGTCCAGCAGACAAACGCCGCGGCAACCAATTCGGTCTGAGACCTTTCTTTTGGGGGGCGCTGCACAAACTGCAACTGCGGCGCGGCTCGGATGAAACTCGTTCATACGAAACTGGCACGCTCTATCTGGTTGTTTGATCTCCGCGACCTGAATCCGAAAGGGGAGGATTTGCTCGGAGACCTCGTTTCTTGGGTCAAGGACACATATAACTTCGCGGTGGCTCCGGACCCAGACAATCCTGTCCCTAATCCCCCGACTCCGACATCGCCGATACCGCAGACAGCGCCAGTCCAGGCGCCTGGAGGGCTGGTATTTCAACGTGGAAACTTTCAGACCCAAGGGGAGTTTTTTGTCTCGATTACCGCGCTCACCCTCTATGACGATGGAATTGTTGTGGATACGACCTCGTCAACAGACGACGCAGATCGGTTCGCTGGGCATTTGCTGAGGTCCGCGGTGGAAGCGTTTAAGGTTGCATTTGAACCAGCAGTGATTCGCCGTAAACTGTATCTCAGCGAACTGGTCGTGCGTTCTGAAATGAGTCTGGAGTCTCTACACCCCGCGCTTGCGACGTTCGCAACTAGGCTTCCATCCAGTGTTGCGGGCGGTCAGACGCTCCCGTTCGGCGTCGGGGCTGTGTCCTTTTGGTCCGAGCCGAACGATGCCGGACAGCACCGTGTATTCAGCGTCGAAAGGCAACTCGGCAGAGCATTTTCCGAGAACCGTTTTTATTCGCAGGCTCCACTTCAGACACACGTTCACTTTGGCCTACTGCAGGAGCTTGAGAGCCTCGTGTTAGCCAGGTAAAGCACCATCTGAGCCCGCGGCCAACTTTGAACACTCAACCAACAGAAGGTCGGCCCCACCGCCAGACGCTCCATATCCGCACAAAGACATAACTACTCGGCCATGGCATCGCCCGGGCAGTGTAGAATATCGATAAGCGGGTATTGTTGTGCCGTTGCGCGCGTGCCCGGGCCATCGCCGAACCATGGAAACCTGAATTTGGAGGTCCTGCAAATGAAACTTCGGACGGTCCTTTCCGCGATTTTCCTTTCGCTCGCCGTCTCGGCAGCCAGCGCCCAGACCACCGACCCTAACAAGGCCGCGCCGCCGGCCGACCAGTCCAAACCGGCCACTGCGACCACGGCAGCGCAGACTACCGCACGCGAAACGGCCCCGGAAGCGAAGGCGCTGCAGGATGCTTCGCGAACCAACGACCCGGTCAAGAAGATCGAAGCGCTGGAGAAGTTCAAGAAGGACTTCCCAACGAGCGCGTCCCTCACCACCGCCGACATGGACATCCTCTCCACCGTCGCGTCGCGGATGCCCGACCAGAAGGCACGTGTCCGGACGCTGGCCAAGTCGATTTACTCGGGCGCCAAGGACAAGCAGGAAAGAGGATCGCGCGCGGGCCGGATTGCCGAGACCCTCCTAACCAACAATCTGCTCCTGAAGGACGCGGAGAAGTACGCCAAGACCAGCCTGGCGGCGATGGACCAGACCGAGTACCTGGCCGACCAGAAAGCCCAGTTTGCGAAACGCGCCGCAAACTCGGCTGGACGAGGCGGGGGCGGTGGACGAGGCGGGCGTGGCGGCCAGCCACCTTCCGACGAAGAACTCATCAAACGTTTCAAACAGAACCGCGCGACGCGCGTGGGCACGCTGGGCCGCATCGAATTCAAACTGGGCAAGACCTCGGCCGCGCAGAACTTGCTGGATGAATCCTACGGGGTCAATCCGGACCAACCGGCGGTGGTCGGCACATTGGGTGAACTGGCCGCCAAGCAGGGCGATAACGCCAAAGCCCTGGATTACCTGGTGACGGCGAAGCTCAGCGGCAAGTCGCCGGCCAGCGCCAGCACAGCTCTGGTGGCGGTCTACAGCAAGACGCACAACGGTTCGCCCGCCGGCCTCGATGCCCTGCTCGATGCCGAGTACAACAAGCGCTTTCCCAATCCGGTTCACGTCGAAACCTATAAACCCACGGAGAAACGCAGCGACCGGGTTGTCCTGGCAGAAGTTTTCACCGGCTCGGGTTGCCCGCCCTGCGTGGGCGCCGATCTGGCTTTTGAAGCAGCCATGGAGCGCTACCCCCGCAAGGATCTGGCGGTGGTGATGTATCACCAGCACGTTCCCCAACCCGATCCCATGACCAACCCCGACACGCAGGCGCGCAGCAAGTATTACAACGTGACCGGCGTGCCGACGTATACCGTCGACGGCGAGACGGTGAGGGGTGGCGGC
>Ga0187889_10005205_pt1 | contig 10292 bp, 12 predicted proteins | sample June2016WEW_7_10_2_FD_132992 | JGI IMG/M metagenome (GOLD analysis project Ga0187889, IMG submission 132992) | Peatland microbial communities from SPRUCE experiment site at the Marcell Experimental Forest, Minnesota, USA - June2016WEW_7_100 | ecosystem: Environmental > Terrestrial > Soil >...
CTTCGGGCCGTGGCGCAGCCTGGCTAGCGCGCTTGCTTGGGGTGCAAGAGGTCCCGAGTTCAAATCTCGGCGGCCCGACCAAATCCCTCAAAGAGTTACAGTCCAAACATTCATCGAAAACTACGTTTTGGAGTCCAAGTGGAGTCCAAAATGGACGCCGGCCCGCACGGCCTCCCGAGCACACGAAAAAAGCTGCTCAAATTCCTGGCGCCTCTCTCCTGCTAGAAAAACCCGACATTCCCGACATTTTCGACCTAAGCAAATGATTCTGTTCGCAAAACTGATGTCGGGTTCTTCCAAGAAACCCGACACGGACCCGACATTTCCTCCAAGAAACCCGACACTCGGCCACGGGATGGGCGCAAACGCTACCTCGCTTCTCACAATCCTCACAATACTCAGAATGCCCCGCACCGCCCCCTTTTGACGACTGCGCGAACTCGGCGAACTCCACTCTCCAAGTTTTCTGTTGACGACTGAAATCCGCAACTGCTCTATTCAGAGGTGGAATGACCAAGTCTGCGCAGCCGCTGGAGATTCAGTTCTGGCCCATCGACAAGTTCGTCTTCTACGCCCGCAACCCACGCAAAAACGATGCCGCCGTGGACCGCATGTGCGACAGCATTAGGGAGTTTGGGTTTGCGGTTCCGGTGCTGGCGCGCAGCGACGGGGAAGTGGTGGACGGGCACCTGCGTCTGAAAGGTGCGCTCAAAGCTGGATCGTGGCCCGGCGGTGATACCACGAGAATCCCCTTGATCCTCTGCGACGGGTGGACGCCGGCGCAGGTCAAGGCATTTCGCTTGATGGTGAACCGCTCCGTGACGTGGGCCGAGTGGGATGAAGACTTACTCACCGTGGAGCTGCAGGAGTTGAACGAGGCGGACTTCGACCTCAGCCTCACGGGCTTCGACCCGAAGGAACTCGACGACCTGCTGGTTGCGCCCGAAGCGGATCAGATTGCCAACGCTGTCCCGCCGCTGCCCGAAAGCCCGGTATCCCGACTCGGTGATCTGTGGGTCTGTGGCCCGCATCGCGTGCTGTGCGGCGATGCGACCAGCCCGGACGACGTGGCACGGCTCCTGGGCGAGCGCAAGCCGTCACTCATGGTGACCGACCCACCCTACGGAATCGAGTTGGATTCCGAATGGCGCGATCGCGCCGGTCTCAACAGTTGTGGCCCAGCCGAAGCCAGCTACATGAAGCACCGCACGACGGGCCACACCGAAACCACCATCTCGGGCGACACGAGGGCGGACTGGTCGGAAGCGTTCGAACTCGTGCCGAGCCTTCAGATCGCTTACGTCTGGCACGCTTCGGTCTTCACGCGCGAGGTGCTGAACGGCCTCCTGCGCATAAATTTTCTCTATCCGCAGCAGATCATCTGGAACAAGGGCCGCACCGTTTTGACGCGCACGCATTATTGGTACCAACATGAGCCGTGCTGGTATGTACGGAAAAAGAATGCGCCGTGGTTCGGCAAGGCTGGCGAAAACAGCACGGTCTGGGATTCACCTTCGCCCAAGTTCATCATGGGGAGCTCCGACGAAGAGAAGTTCGACCATCCCACCCAGAAGCCGGCCGAGTTGATGCGCCGCCCGATCCTGAACCACCTCAAACGGCATGGCTTGGTCTATGATCCGTTCTTGGGCAGCGGCACCACTCTGGCGGCCGCGGAACTGACCGAGCGCGTCTGCCTGGGCATCGAGTTGGATCCGAAGTACGTGGATGTCATCTGCACCAGGTATTTCAACCTCACGGGCAAGCAGGCCGTCCTAGGCGACGGCGATTACAAGGGCGCGACCTTCGAGCACGTTAAGGAAGGCCGGCTTCGTGAGTGGCAGGACCAGATCGGCAAGGAGGCGTTCGATGCTGCCGAGTGACGTGCCGGACCACAAAGTTCGGCACCCAAAAAAACGCGCGAGCCAAGCTAAGTTCCTGGCGGCTCTGCCTCAGACGGGCGGCAACATCCTGCGCGCGGCGCTCGCCGCCGGGATTGACCGCGACATGCACTACTTCTGGCTTCGAACGGACCTGACTTACAGGGAGCGGTTTGCGGTCGCCTGGGAGGAGGCGATGGACACCCTCGAGTCGGAAGCAGTGCGGCGAGCATACGAGGGCGTGGCGGAGCCGGTGTTCCATGCCGGGAGGCGCGTGCTGGACGTGACAGTCGACGAGAAGGGTGAGATCAAGCGGAACGGTGCCGGCAAACCAATCGCAGCGCCAGCCTCCGTCCGCAGGTACTCCGACACGCTGCTGATGTTCCTGCTGAACGGCAACCGCTCCGGTAAGTATCGCCAGCGGACCGACGCGCGGTTCGTTGACGAAAAAGGTAAGGACCGCAAGCTGGACATGGACGCGGTCTCTGCCTACATGAACTCGGTTCCTGACGACAGTGCTTGATCCGGTCACTTTCCAGCGTAAATTCCTGCTGCGGAAGCTGTGGGCCAAGCAGCAGGAATTGGTCCGTGCGATCCGCACCCACAGCCAGGTCGCGGTAAAGGGCTGCCACGGTTCTGGCAAGACTTATGCATGCGCCGGCATGGTGCCGTACGAGGTGACCGCGCACCAGGAATCCATCGTCCTGGTGACGGCGCCCACGCTGCGCCAGGTCAAGACCTTCTGGCGCGAGATAACGGAGGCCATAACCACCAGCCAGATTCGCTTTCCAGACCCGACCGCGACGATGTGGGAGATCTCTTCCAAGCGGTACGCCCAGGGCTTTTCATCCACCAAGGGCGTCAACGCGCAGGGTTTCCACGGCAAACGGGTGACCATCCTCGCGGACGAGGCCATCGGCATCTCGTCGGAGATTTGGGACGCCATTGAGGGCATCCGCTCGGCTGGCGACGTTCGCTTGGTAATGCTCTGCAATCCCACGGTCCCATCGGGCCCGGTCTTCGACGCCTTCGCCAAGCTGCGCGGGACTCCGGGCCACGCCACCATCACCATCTCCGCTTTCGACACGCCCAATCTGGCCGGCTTGACCATGGAATCGCTGCTGCAGCTTTCGGAAGAGGAGCTTGACTATGCGCCGTTTCCCTGGCTCATCCGGCGGCGCTGGGTCAAGGAGATGTATTACAAGTGGGGACCGAACAACCCGCGGTTCCTGGCGCGGGTCTTGGGCGAGTTTCCCAGCCAGAGTCAGTGGGCGGTCTTCTCGCTGGAGTGGCTTGAGCATGCCGACCGGGAGCCCACGGAGGAGGAATTGCGCGAGGCCCGCGGCAACTACATTCAGGTGGTTTGGACGTGGCGGCCGGCGGCGACGATGAAACGGCGGCCTGTGCCCGAGTGAACGGCATCATCCTCGCCCGGGAGGCGTGGTCGGAAGCGGACCCACGAGGGAAGGTCACGGCCTGGCTCCATCAACTTCGCAAACAGCACCCCTATCCCCTGGGGCCGATCGTGGTTGACGTGGTGGGCGTGGGTCACGGCATGGGGCTTCACCTGGCAGACTGCGGATTCACCGTCTATGGCTTCCGAGCCGGCGGGGAGCCGCTAGACAAAGAGCAGTTCCTGAATGCCAAGGCCGAAGCGTATTTCCGGTTGCGGGAGGCGTATAAGTGCGGATACGTCTCACACTTGCCAGCGGCCATAGATGAAGACACGAAGGCCCAACTGTCAGGCGTGGAATACCGCGAGCTATCGCGCGGCCAGATTCAGGTCGAGCCGAAGGAAGATGCCCGCAAGCGGGGCGTCCAATCGCCGGACCGCGCGGAAGCCGAGGTCATCGCCTTCTGCCGAGTGGTGCCACGCGAGCAGCACGTCGTCCTGGGCGGCCAGTACCAGATCTCGCCTATATAGAAGCAACATCGCTTTCCCAATTCACGAGATATTTTCATTCGTAAGAGCAAAAAAAGCCCGCCGCGGCCGGAGCCGGGCGGGCGGAAGGGAGGGATCCGATGCTACTGGTTGATCCGGTAGGTGCGATCGCCCTTGTCGGATTTGAAGGACTCGACGGTGTACCCGGCCTTCTTCATCGCGCCGGCCATGAACCCTCGAACGGTATGTTTTTGCCAGCCCATGGTTTTCATAATCTCGGCCAGGGTGGCGCCGTTCTTCCGTTGGAGCATGGCGACCACCTGGGCCGTCTTGCTGCCCTCGCGGGGACCATCAGCCTTCGCCTTCGCGGCTTTCTTGGGCGCCTTGGCGGGCTTCTTGGCCGGGGTCGTCTTCTTGGCCGACTTGGCCTTGGCGGGCGCAACACGGCGCGCCTGTTTCGCACCCTTGGCCTTCGTGGGGGCTTTCTGCTCCTGGGTTTCGGTACCGGGGGCGGCTTGCGCCTCCAGGGTGGTGGTTCCTTCGTTTTCGCTCGTTTTCATGGCTATTTCTCCTTGGCGGTAAGCACCGCGTCACGACATCAATCGCTCTGGTGCGGAACCAAAGCAAGTGGATTCTTTGGCCTGGGCGATGGAAAGGCGATGCAGCGTGGAGTTGTGCGGACAGGGCGTCGGCGATACCTACCGATAATCCCAAATAACGCCCCCGAGGATTTGAGCGACGCGCGCCGGCGACGGGTCCATTCCACGGGTTGGCGACATTGCGTCAAAGTGGATTGACGGAACGAAGCGCGTTTCTCGTTCCTAATCGGTGTACCACCTCGGCGCAGTCCGTCACTTCATAGTCCTCGTCTAACAAGCTGACACATCAAGGGCACACACCTCTGGCTGTGGACAGTCCTGACCGGCGCCTGCAATCAGCGCCGCTTGCGCTGACAAGCGAGCAACTACCTCGGCGAACGAAAGCCAGACGCCGGTACTCGAATCCTTCCACCGTTTTCGGCGAGGGTTCTGATGGACAAGCATGAGGACGCCGTGTCGCCCATCCTTTGCCCTCAGGTACCTCCCACATAGCTGGCCCTCCAGGGCCTCCTCGAGTTTCTTAAGGGTCCAGCTATCAGCAACCTTGATTTCCATTGCGACGCTGGCATCTGTCGCCTTCGCACGGACCCTGACGTCAGGTTCCTTCTCGTCGGCTACATGCGGCTCACGTTCGATCGAGAAAGATCGTCCCTGTTTCTGACGCAACCTGTCGGCGAGCCAGTTCTGGACATCAACTTCATCGCGAAGAGTGCTTAGCGTCCGTCCCTGTGCATAGTCCCCGTGCAGAAGGTCGTGCTGCATGTCTTCAATGCGATGGACCAGCACGGACTGTAAGTCCTTGGGCGCGCGCGGTGCGGTTTCATACTGCTTCTCGAAGTCAAGAGCCTCGGAAGGCAACCATGGTTCACTTTCAGAGTCCTGAATAGCCCGGTCCTCTGCTAGAGCGCTTAGGGTCCCCGGCGGTATCGGGCAGGTTGGGTCGTTTCGGAGTCTGAGCAACGCCTGGAAAGTGAATGCGCCCGGTGTCTTCGCGAATCGGTCAAAAACAGCACTGCGCGCATAATCGGCACGATCGTGCTCATCGAGCTCGCCTGTCGTTCTCCCAGGTCGTTTCCGCTCCCCGGCTGTCCGGACCGCCCGAAACGTGAGGCGGACGATCTGCTCCAGCACTTCAGCCGGTACGTCTCGGGCCTCGGGCCCGATGCCGAAGATGGAACTGCCGAAGGCGGCGGACACGAACAGGTCAATGGTCGTGGTCTGCTCGCTGTCGCTCATTTCCTCGAGCCTCGCTGTGAGTGTTCTTATGGCCGCGGGCGCGTCGAGGCTGAAGACGGCCGCAAGATACTGCACTGCAACTTCGATGTCCTTTCCCCACCGTTGGGTCCCAAGCGCCACGAATCGCGTGGTGGATTCCGGTTGGATTCCTCGGACAATTATCTGTAGGACAAACGGGAGGGCTGCCGCCGGGACCTGCACTCGGGTCTCTAAATGGTCTAACAGGCGAGAGGCTACCAGCGCGGCGATCTTGTCATCAGCGTGCGCGACCTTGTTGACAGTATCGTATATTGCCAGACCCGGCTGTGAGAGTTCATCCGTGATCTCTCTAACCAGAACAGCCCTCACCTCCCCTGGCCTTGACGCTGCCAGCGTTGACATCCAACCTGGGAACCCGTTGAGTTCGAGGGTAGCGTACCCAGCGGCCACCGTCGCCTCACTAGGCGATAGACTCGCGGCCCAGCCTTCGTAGCTGGCAGCCTCCAGCGAGACGCCTGCGATTCCCATCAAGTCAACATGTCTGACCGAATTCCGGTCTGCCGCGTCCCTCTGGCTCCTAAGGAGGGGTGAAGAGCTTCGCCAGTGTGCGATCAGGCCCGCGCGTGTCGCATCGGCGACATCGGGACCCGCGATCTTCTCCAGTGGGGAGACGCTGCTAATGGCATAGCCCGACCTTCGGGTGGATGCGTCTAGCAGTTGCCAAAGGTCGTACAAATCCCGGTTGACCCCCGAAGCCGGAGGCGTTCTCAGTCTGCCGACCCTCGCTGAATCGCTCCCAAGACTGCGAATGAAGTTGATCCAGGATTGCTCCCGCTTCTTTTCTGCGGTCGCGTTTTGCCGATCGATCCTCTTGGCCCTTTGCTCAAGCGCGATCTCCTCAGCCGAACGCTCGGGCGGATGCGTCCAGTTGTCATAGGCTTCGAGGGCGATGGGGTCCTTGGCGGTCGCCACAGCGACCTTCTCATCCAGGCCTGCCGGCGCACCGACCGACCGGCTTATGGCCATGGCCGAATTCACGGCCAGGCGACGGTCATGCTCGCCTCTCGCAAGGCCATCGCCGAGCAACCACTCGACGTCCTCGACTTGTAGGTCTGGCCGGTAGCCCAACATCCCCATCTGCCATGGCGATTCGACCTTGTACCGTCCCTGCGAAACGTCACGCAGGCTTTGCGCCGCCCGCCAGAAAGCAGAACGCCGACGATCTTTCGTCCGATGGAGCTCCGTCATAGCGCCGGTTAATGCTCGGTCCCAGTCGTTGTCATGATGTCGACGCTTACCGACACGAAGGATCGCATCTACGGCCATGTCAGGGGCGATTTCCGGCGGAGAGACCTTCAGCAACCGCAGGGCTGCAGCGATCATCGCGGGGAAATATCTTCCTTCCCGCGTGGTGCGTTCGTGGTCCGCATGTTCGCCCAACTCTCCGCCGAGTTGCGTGAGCAGTCCGGCAAGAAGCTGTTCAATGTCGGCAGGGGAGTCCAAGCGATCCACGAGCCCCGGGCCGTCCGATTGAAACCCAAGCCGGTCCGGGTCATTAGAGCTATCCTCGGATTGCAGAATCGACAGCAGATCACCGACGCCGATGCCGCTTGGGAAGAACTCCGCGATCGCATCCCGCACCATCCCTTCTGGCAGAGCGGACCGTTCAGCGATGATGTACCCGGCGTAGTCCTCCTTGATGTTCTCACCGCCAGTCGCGAGGAGGGCCCTTCCGGCGAAGACTCGCGTAACTGAATCCAGGCCGCGATCGTATGCTGCCTCGCGGGCAATGCTCGCGCAGTGCCTCAATCCGCCTAGCCACACCAGTCGGAGAAGCAATTGGGCGGCCTCGCTATGCATGCGGCACTCGGCCCACAGGGACAGGATGGCGACGCTGACGTCGGGTTGGGCGAAGCGACGCAGTTGGTCACGGTCCCACCACGGCTGCCTGTGCCATGGTCGCTGGTGATCGCGGCGGAGAAGCTCCCTTACCGTGCCCACCAGCGCTTTCTGCCGGATATCGGGCGGAATACTGGCCGGATCACCACGTCGTCGAACATCTTGCTGAAGCGGTTCCTGCCCTCGCACAAGGTCATGCCGCTATGTGACCTGGTCGTCATCCACGGCGGGCAAGGCAGCGTGCAGTCGGCCATTGCGGCCGGCGTGCCGTTGATCGGTATCCCGCTTCAGCCGGAGCAATTCTTCAACGTCAAACAGGTGGAGCGACACGGCGCCGGGCGCTGCCTGTCGCTCCGCGATTTCAAGAAGGGCAAGTTGAAGGCGACGATCCAAGACCTGCTCGGAGATCCGAACTCTCGTGCGGCGATGGGCAAGCTACAGCGGTTCCAGGCCGGGCGCAACGGGCCGTGCGAGGTGGCTCGCGCGATCCGCCAGCTTGTCGCCTGAAGCAGTAGACGACGAAACAGCTTGTGGCAATCAGAAATGGCTCTCGGACGCAGTCTCGCAACAGGGCAGATAAACAGGCTTATCGTAGAATGAGCTTGGCCGACTCCCAGAGCCCAGCGCCGGCCAGCCGCAGACGGTATTGCTGGCTTGGAACGTTGTAGGTCGGCCCCGTGCTTCCACCGTTCACGCCCAATCCACATCGTCGCGATACTTTGTCGAACAGATTACGGCAGATTGGACGTCGAAGCAGTATCCAACGGACCTTGCAACAGCGATAAACGATGCGGCCAAAACTCTCAAACGAAATCATCACCGCCGCCATCCTTGGATTCGAGGAACAGAAGCGGCACATCGACACTCAGATCGGCGAACTCCGAGCCGTGCTAACTGGCGGACCCGCCGCTCCTGCCACCACGCCGGAACCGCCCACCGGCAAGCGCAAGAGATTCAGCGCCGCCTCAAGGCGAAAGATGGCGATGGCGCAGAAGGCAAGGTGGGCCAAGATCCGGGGAGAGTCTGAGCCGTCAGCGCCAGCCAAAGCACCGAAGGCAAAACGCCGGATCAGCAAAGAAGGTATGGCAAGGATCATCGCCGCCACGAAGAAGCGGTGGCGTTTACAGAAGGCTGCTGCGAAGGCGCAATCAGCCGCAAAAAAGGCCGCACCCGCCCGCAAGAAGGCCGCTGTCAATAAGGCGGCGGTCAAGAAGACGGCCAAGGCTCCTATACCGGCTGTGGCGCAGACTGCTGATTAAAGGAAGGCGATGGGGCCAGATCGCTACCTCCCATTCCTGCCCACGATACTGAATTGGATTCAGCAGACGCTCGACGCCCACGCTGGTGAAAGGCGGGCCGTGTCATCATTCAAGTTTTCCCGTCTGCCACGGTACTTCTCGACTTTCCGCCAGCTTCCAGGCCTATTCACCAGTGATCGTGAGCCATCTGCTCCAGATGAACGAAAGCGCCACGGGCCACGATTTCGTCAAGTGCGGGCCTTCCATCCGGCATTTGGCCCTGCGTCCGAATCTCCAACGAACTGCCGCCCTTTTCCCAAGTCATGTAGCCATCATAAAATGGAGTCGAGACCCGTAGGGCCTGGCAGTTCGGCAGCGCTGCGGTGAGCCTCATTTGCAAACGGTTATATTCGAACCAGATGGATCATAGAGAACAGCAGGAGAAACAAGCGAAAGCGAACACTATCTTAAAGCGAATTGACAAGATACTTGACGAGATAGAAGCAGAAGGAGAGCGATTAGAAGCAGGTTCGCTACCGGAAGACCTATCGAAATTGGTGGAACAATTGGAGCATCTTCGCTTGGAATTGAAGCAACTGACGGACGAAGGCGTAAAACCCACGTACCGACTTCATGGTTGAACCGGCAAGCCGCTGGAAAACCGCGGAATGCTTACAGGCCAAGGCTCTTCACCACCACCCAGAGCCGACAGCGATCCTGCCGCCTGTTGGAACGGCCCACCTACCAGCGTTTGCGCCCAGAACCGCCGCCGCCCGGAAGAGTACCCCTAGGCCGATCCGTTTTAGGGCGTGCCTCATTAACATTTAAGGTGCGGCCGTCGAGTTCCCAACCATTCAAAGCGGCGATTGCTTTCACCGCTTCCGCATGGTTGCTCATCTCGACAACTCCAAAGCTCCTTGGCTGTCCCGTGTCACGATCCGTGCCGATATTAACCCGCTCCACGGCTCCGTGTTTTTCAAAGAGCGGACGGAGCATATCTTCCGTTACCGAAACACTCAGGTTTCCTACATAGAGTTTTGTCATGCGTTTGGTCCTTCCTCAACCGACTTGCCATAATAACCGAAGATCTCACCCGGCGACATAGCGTTCCTGGAATGCATGAAGCAAATGTTTCGGCGTGTCACGTTGCAGAAACCTCAGCCGAAAGGTGGTCCTACGCCGCCGCCGTTGCCATCACTTTTCGTGACATCGTTGGGACACGGTACTGCCGCTGCCAATGCAGCCAAGCCGAACTGAGAGTGCGGGTTACTTCCGTTCGGTCAAGAGGCTTCGCCAGGACATCGTAGGCTCCGAGCGAATCTGTGAACCTTGCTCAAGAATATCCGCCCACTTCGGGTCATCGTCCCTGAAACTGAGGAAGGTTCCGACTGAACCTTGGTAAGACCCCTTCGCAAGAAAGACCGAATCGCCTTTCCGAAATGTCAGCTCTCGAAAAAGGTCGGGTGATTGTAGAGTGTGGAAGCGGAGCATGTTATTCCGTCCTTTCTGGCAGGAGACATCAGGGACGGACGGTTCAATGGGCCGGAAACAGCTTGCCGCACGGCTCTTGGTGGGAGATGCC
>Ga0187889_10005207_pt1 | contig 10285 bp, 10 predicted proteins | sample June2016WEW_7_10_2_FD_132992 | JGI IMG/M metagenome (GOLD analysis project Ga0187889, IMG submission 132992) | Peatland microbial communities from SPRUCE experiment site at the Marcell Experimental Forest, Minnesota, USA - June2016WEW_7_100 | ecosystem: Environmental > Terrestrial > Soil >...
CAGGACCAGAGTATCTGCCGTTTCGGAAGCAAAGGGGAGGGCCCCCATTACGCTTGCCGCGGGGCCGGAGAGGATCGTCTGCCCCGGCACATCGATGGAGGCTTCGAACCTCATAGTTCCCGCGTCGGCCTTGAGAACAAAGATGGGAATTTCGAGCCCTCTTTTCTTCAAAGAGTCCCCGACAGCCTCGAAAAACAGTTTGTGAACAGGGTGAACAGCCGCGTTGAGCCACGCCGTGGCGATTCGGCGGGGAAAACTGAGGTTTGCGGAAATGCGGTGCCCCAAAACTACATGGTCGCACGAACGGCGTAAAATCTTGGCCATCTTGAGTTCGTGCTCCGGGTTTCGCACTGAGAACTTTGATATTACGGCAACCTGGCGGATATTTTCGGCAAGAAGTTTACCCGCTATCTCTTCAATTTCCCGCTCTCGCAAAGGCTGGATTTCCCGCCCGCGATGGTCTATCGACCCGGATATACAATAATAGTGGCTGCCGATTCGGAAATTGGCCGGGTCTATGCCGGGCCCAGCCGATACGACCACGCCGGTTTTTGCAAGCTTTCCTTCAGCAATCGCATTGGTGGTAAGAGTTGTGCTCAGGACCGCGCGGCGGATTGCCCCCGTCGGCACATCCGCAGTTACTTTGTCAAGTCCCGTCCATACGCAATCGAAGAGATTGGATTGGTCCGTGGGGACCTTGGCCTGACGCAAAATACGGCCCTCTCCGATCAGCACGGCGTCTGTGTGAGTACCCCCCACGTCGAGACCGATTATCATTGTGCCCCCTCAACGCGCTTCCATCGAAAGGTTAGCGAAACCATCGACAATCAAGCCGGCGCCTGTCGGCCGCCTAGGCAAAAAAAACTGCAGCCGGTGAACTGCGAGAAGTGCATTCTGCCTGGAGACAACAATCCTAGGGAATGATGTTTCCATCGCAGAGTTGAAGTATTGTGTTTAGAAGAGCTTTTAGCTCCGGACAAGCGTTGGCCGAGACGAGCAGGTCTTTTCCCTGCAGTATCCGGTTGGCATCCCGCGGCTTGACATAAGAACTCCGACAACTGCCGACTTCGAACAACTCCTGGATGTGATATGCGGGAGGTTTATCGTGATTTACATCCTCGGGGTTTTTCCCTGGGGATCTCTTGTTGTGACCTGCAAGCTTCACAATGTCTGCCCAGTACACCAAGAGCCAAGCTTCGAAATCGTGCTGTGCTGCATGAGGGTGGAAGCGCGTTTCTGGGCCGACCCACGCGCGCATCTTCGCTTTAGCATCTGCAGCATCGTTGAATTCTCTTGTCCCGGTGTATACATCAGTCAAAGCGACTACCGCATCAGCGGCTCGATCACCATTGCTTAAGAGGTTTTCAACAACTCGTTTGAGCTTTTCGCCCTTAGGTATGCGACCATGATACGGAAGAGGGTCAACATTAGGCATCTTGCCATGCAAGCGTGTTTCCAGAAATTGGCGCAGATGAGGCAGAAAAGCTTTCTCCGTGCGGCCCTCGATCAGCAAAGAAATTTTCATGACCGTCCCCCCATCCGTCCCATCCGCCACACTTCATCAAGTGTATAGTCCGAAAGCCATTTTTCCAGATCCAGCTTATCGGCCCATTCAGCACTTGCATGACCGTCCTCGTCTATATCCATCACAATGACTTCTTCAGGTCTAAGAAACCTGATGAGACTGTCGGAATGGGTGGCTACTATGATTTGGGTTCGCCGGGAAGCCTCACGGAGCAAGTCCGATAATAGCAGTAGCAGTTCCGGGTGGAGGCTCACCTCAGGTTCATCGATCATTGTGATGGTAGATAACCCCGGACTTTGCAGAAGTGAAACCAGCCACAGAAATCGCAATATACCTTCTGAAAGCTGGTTCATGTACATCGGTTTCTTGAAATTCTTATCCTTCCAAGTCATTGCCAACATGCCCGCCGCAACAGGCGGAAATCCCAGGTTTTCGAATCCGGGAAACGCCGATCGAAGTGCATCTTCAATAGTATCGTAGCAGTCTCTACTACTTTCTCGGAGATAATAAAGAAAGGGGACTATGTCCTCGCCATGTTCACCCGGAAGTTCGGCTGGCTTCATCGCCTGAGGAAGCTTTACGGGAGCTCTCGACCCTACATTGAGAACGTGATAGAGGGTAGCCGAACTAAGAATACGCCGTAATTCCTCAGGTTCATGAAACATTTTTGGGACTTGAGATAATGAAGTTTCAAACGGGTTGTGTTCCCATGTGGGCCTTACGAGTTTGTTCCCTTTAATTTCATAGTACCGGACGTCGCCATAATGTGATTCTATATGCTTAAATGGCCCTAGTGCTCTTTTCCTCTCTTGAGAAAGCATTTCCCTTGAAACAGCATACGATTGTCCCTTCGCAGCAAGATGAAGCTCATATTTCAACGGGTTATAACCTGGAACCTCCATATCTACCAAAAAGGATAATTCATCGGTTTTATCCCAGGTCAGTACAGAAGCTATTCCGCCCATTTCATTTAACCTGCTGTTCAGCTTGCCTTCGGCAGAAGCCGACAAGAGGGAGATAGTGTCCAAAAAAGAAGTTTTACCTACGCTATTTGCACCGATCACTACCATGAGTGGGCGCATTTCCAGATCAATGTCATACAAGCGCCTGAAACCTTTGATGCGGAGGTGGTTGATTTTATACATTTTTAGCAAGCTCCTCTTCATCATTTTCTGCCGAGGCCACTCCTTCTTCGGACCTGAGAGGCTTTGGCTTTTAAAGATCTTCCAGACCGTGGGCGATGCCGATGGAACGGTCCTTCCTGTAGGCGTCCCTGACACGATTTGGCCATATCGTATAGGCCAAATGCGCCCATCCATAACAGGTCCTGCAAAAAAATTGCCGATTTTTCAAGGTCCGAAGGTTGACACCGCCAAGGCGGAAAAGGACGCTTGCCGGACGGAAACTAACTAATTAGCCTGTGTCTGATCTCAGGTGGAATGCTATCGGAAAGGTCCTGGACTGTCAAATGCAAGAAACGGCAGACCTAAAGGCCGACGAACAATTCGACGCATATATAATCATAACAGCCGACGCCAACACGGTTAAAGCGCGGGTCCACGATGTTTTTCCGGTGCGTTGGACTTTGCATGAGCGCCCTGTGAATATTCGCCGGGGTGTCTTTGCCTTTTGCCAGGTTTTCACCAGCCGGCACCCTGGTCCTTCTCCGGTTGGCGGGAACACATTGGCTGACCGAGGCCCAAACCGGATTCGTGCCGGTTTGCGGGTCTTCATGGTCGAAATAGCCCCGCTTTACCATTCGCCTGGCGCGCAGCATGGCCTTTGTGGCAAGGCATCCGTCCCAGCCCAGCCTCCGGTTTTCCCTCCTTAACAGTTCATAGAGTTGGTGGGCCCTGTCCGTGTCAAAGGAATCGGTACGCGAGGTCTGGGCTTGAGGATATATCGGAAGAGGCCTTGACTGCTGGGCAGGGGCGGAACCGGCCAGTGCCCAAAACAATATGATCACTATGATGACTATGGTGTTTTTCATTCGTTTGTCTTCCAAAGGACGCGAGTTCCCGTGAAGTCATTACCCTTACTGCAAAGATGAGATTAAATACTCTGAAAGCCGCCCAATTTAAAGCCAAATCCTTTCCGAGATCGGAAATCGAGCCCGGGCGCCTGTTCTGTCCGCCTTACCTGATACCGTACAACCGCAAGAGCATCTTTTGCCCTTTTGAATAGTTAAACCCGCGAAATGCGCCCGCCTGTCGCAGTTGCAGACCTTGTTGTATTGCCTCCCGTTTGAAAGCGTCATCTTGGCCTGCAGCGATAAGGGCCAGGGCTTCGGGGTTATTTCTGAGAAAGATGGCGGCCCCGCCCGGATTGGTAAACCGGGTTCGGGTCCCGAGCAGGAAAACCAGGCTGGGCTCGTAGTAGCCCGAGGAACAAAGCATGACATTTGCGCCGGCGCTTTGCTTCGCCGCATTGGCAACGTTGCTGCTGAGCCACAGCCAATCTGCATTGGGCAGCACCCATTGAAGTGAGGGGGCCAGGAGAAGGGCCGCTGTAACTATTGTGACAGCAGTTGCCTGCACGTAGCGGCGTTTGAAAAATTTCCAGGTGGAAAACGCCGCTGCCGCCGCTGCTGCAACCGCCGGGACCAGGGCGGCCGGTCGAAAGCGATGGTCTGCAAACCATGGGATGGCGAGGGCTGCGAGGCCAAGCAGGATGATAACCAGTTGGCAGGCAATATATCCGGTTTTCACGAGCTTGGAGCCAAGTTCGGCGGTTTTGCCCTCCTCACTGGAAATTATGGCATGCGCGACAAGAAGGCACAATGCGGGGTAGAGTGGAAGCACATAGTGCGGGAGCTTTGTTGGGACCAGTTCGAACAAAATCCAGGCGGGTACCGCCCACGCAAGGCAAAACCTTACGGCGGGAGTAGAGCGCGCTTTCCACGCTCTGAAAACAGACACTCCGGCAAGCGCTGATGCCGGCCACAGGGTAAGCGGCATGAGCAAAAGGTAGTAGCCGGGCGGAAATCCGTGCGATTCCATGCCGGAGGCCACCTTAGAAAGCAAGTCGCCCCCAAGCGCCTGCTGAAAGAAGGCCCCTCCTGTGGCGAGGCCGATCGCTATGGCCCATGGGCTTGCAAGAACGGCCACTATGGCCAGGCCGCGAAACGGCTTTATTCCCTTCAGCCATGCAAAGTCCCTGTCCGCAGCCGTGAGGCAACCGATTGTCAGCAGGCTGACCAGGGGGGTAACCGGCCCTTTCACGAGAATGCCGATGGCCTGTGCCGTCCAGAAGGTCAGAAAAGCCCCGGTTCCCGGCGGTCCTTTCTCCCGTACATAAAACTTGCTCAAGGCAGCCTGGGCGGCCATGACCGTTGCGAGCAGCACGGCGTCCGTCGTCGCAAGATGAGCCTCCATTACCAGCAGAAGCGAGCTGGCGGCAAGAGCGGCCCCAAGCAGGCCGGCCCTCTCACCGAAGAGCCGTTTTCCCATTGCAAACGTTAGCAGTACGGAGAAAATGGCCCCAAGAAGTGATGGGATGCGATAGGGCCAGATCTTTCGATATTGGGCGGGCCCGCAAAGAGCGGCACTTGCGGCCTGGAGCCAGTAGATGGCGATGGGCTTTTTGTTGCGGGCTTCATCCTGAAAGTATATGCGAACGAAATCTCCGGTCTCGATCATCTGGCTCGTTGCCTGGGCGAACCTTGCTTCGTCCCGGTCAACGGGTGGAAGTGTGAAAATCCCGGGAATGAAGAAAGCCAGGCAAATGAGTACAAGAAGGAGATAGAGCCCCGGCCTCAAGCGGCCGGCTATCTGGGACAAGGCCCACCTCACGGGGCGTCGGGTCATTTTCTGCTCACCGCTCACCGTTCATTGTGCGCTCTTTTTAAATTAGCTTTGTCAGTGCCATTTTGACAGCGTCGAATCCCTGGTCAATTTCTTCCATCGATAGCGCATAGGAGAACCTGGTACAGTTGTCTTCGCCGAATGCGATTCCGGGGACTACCGCCACGTGCGCCTCCTCCATCAAATAGTCGGCGAAATCGAAAGATCCTCTTATTATACGGCCCCCACATCTTTTCCCGAAGTAGGCGCTGAAATTGGGGAATACATAGAATGCGCCACCCGGTTCGGGGCACGTTACGCCAGGAAGGTCGTAAATACGCTCCAGCACGCGGTTGCACCGTTTTTCGAAGATTTGCACCATTTCCCGGACCGAGTCCTGATCGCCAGTGATTGCCTCGACGCTTGCCCACTGTGATATAGAGCACGCATTGCTGGTGACCTGGCTCTGGAAATCCGTCGCGGCCTTTATTACGGCCGGGTCGCCTATGAGAAAGCCCAATCTCCACCCGGTCATGCTATAGCTTTTGCTGACGCCGTTTATGATGAAAAAACGGGGACGCAGCTTTTCTTCGACCATGCCCAGGTTGACCCATTGCCGGCCTCCGAAAAGGATGCGGTAATAGATATCATCGCTTGCGATCATCACATTTTCATGACGCACGAGCACGTCGGCCAGGGCACTGAGATCGGCGGGGCCATAATACTTGCCGGTTGGATTTGAAGGGCTGTTCAGAATCAAAAGCCGCGTATTCGGCGTGATGGCCCTCTCCAGGGCTTCGGGCCGCAAAATGAAACCGGCTTCCTCCGGGCAGGCCACCGTGACCGCTTTGGCGCCCGCGAGGTAGACCATGTCCGGATAACTCACCCAGTAAGGCGAAGGTATGATGACTTCGTCTCCGGGATCGAGAAGGGTCATGAGCAGGTTGTACAGGGCATGTTTGCCGCCGCAGGAGATGAGAACGTTTTCCCGCCCGCAAGGCATACCGTATTCGGTCTTAATGGTGTGGCAGACAGCGTCTTTCAATTCATCTACGCCCCCTACAGCGGTATACCTGGTCTGACCGCTGCAAATGCTTTCTATCGCGGCGTTGCGGATATTTTGAGGAGTATCGCAATCGGGCTCCCCGACACAGAAATTGATAATGCTGACGCCGTTTCGTTTGAGCGCCTTGGCTTTGGCATTGATTGACAGGGTCGCTGAGGGTTTGATGCCGCGGATTCTTCCGGATATTTTCATTTTATTACCTCTGGTGAGATTATCTTGAGCAGTCCAGGTAATTTACAGAAACGAGATACAGACCATGGCCCGGGGCAGTCATTCCAGCGCGCTTGCGATCTCCGCTCCTGATGATGCACTCGAAATCGTCGGCTGTGCGCTTTCCTTTTCCGACCTCAACTATTGTACCTATCAGGTTCCTGACCATGCGTCTAAGGAAACCGTTCGCCTCGAGCGTGAACCGCAGCCGGTCGGGCCATGGTTGATCGAGCACGGCCCTGAGCATGTCACGCTCGGTCGAGGAGGCCCGGGAACCCGATGCCATGAAGGCGGAAAAGTCGTTTCGGCCGTGAATCCTTCTCAGACATTGCTCCATCGGCGCAAGGGCAAGGGGCCTGCGGACGTGCCAGGCATAATTGCGCAGGAGCGCCGATGGGACCGCACGGTTAAGTATGTGATATTCGTACACCTTGCTCACGGCTGAAAAGCGCGCGTGAAAGGATTGGTCCATGTCCCCGGCATTCAATACGACGATATCGTCAGGAAGAAGGCTGTTGAGCCCTCTCAGGATCTCATCGGGCGTGAGATTTGTCCTTGTATGAAAATTAACTGCCTGTCCCTTCGCATGTACCCCGGCGTCAGTGCGGCCGGATGCGTAAACACCCACTTTGTGTCCGAGCATGACCCCGAGGCGTGTTTCCATAACTTCCTGAATGGAGAGTGAGCCCGCCTGCCGTTGCCATCCATGGTAGGCCGAGCCATCGTATTCGAGCACCAATTTTATGTTGCGCCGGCTTAGAGGATCATGCGTATTCATTTTAGAGCCATGGAATAAAGGGGGGCCGGGAGCCAACGGTACAACCGGTTTTTCCCCAGAGCTCCCGCTGTCTGCTTTTTGCTGCCTCACGGTTGCCAGGGCGCTTCCTGGAGCCCTGCGTCCTCGGGCAATCCGCACATGATGTTCATATTGCAGACGGCCTGGCCGGCTGCGCCCCTGGTGAGATTGTCAATAACCGAGATTACAATCAGCCGTCCGGTGCGCTCATCGACCCGCCAACCCAGGTCGCAATAATTGCTGCCCCTGACCTGAAGCGATACGGGCAGATTGCCGGGATTGCTGAGACGAACGAAACGCGCGTCTTTGTAAAAGCCTCGGAAGGCCTCCTCGACGTCTCCTGCTCCCACGCCTTTGTTCAAATTGGAATAGACCGTGCTCAAAATGCCGCGGCTCATCGGGACAAGATGTGGGGTGAAACTGATCGTGACCGGTCTGCCGGCAAGAATGCCGAGTTCCTGTTCGATTTCGGGCGTGTGACGGTGCTCGGCTACCTTGTAGGCTTTGAAGCCCTCGTTTACCTCGCAGAAGTGCGCGCCAAGAGACAAACCGCGCCCGGCCCCCGACACCCCCGATTTAGAATCAGCAATTATCGTTTCAGGATCGATCAGCGCGTGCCGAAGCGCGGGCGCCACGGCCAGAATGACGCTCGTCGGATAACAGCCCGGATTGGCTACGAGCCGGGCGGTGCGGATTTTTTCGGCGTACAGCTCAGGCAGCCCGTAGACAGCTTCCTTCAGAAGCCCCGGCGTTTTGTGCGCCGAGTACCACTTTCCATAAATCTCCGGGTCCTTGAGCCGATAATCCGCGCTGAGATCGACAACCTTTACGCCTCGATCGAGCAGACCCGGTATCATGCCCATAGAGGCCTCGTGGGGCAGGGCCGTAAAGACGAGATCGGACGACGAGGCGAGCTTTTCCGGGTCCGTGTCTTCAAACACCAGATCGCAGTGCCGCATGAGAGCCGGGCAGAAATCGTCGAAGCGCAGCCCTTTCTGCTGTCTGGAGGAAATCATGGAGATCCGGGCCGATGGATGTGCACTGAGTATGCGCACCAGCTCGATTCCCGTGTAGCCGGATGCCCCGGCGATCGCGACTTTGAGCATAAAACCGTCCCTTCATAAAAATGAAGGGCGCGTGCACCTAGGTGCAGCGCCCCATATTCAATCCGAGAAATCGATCTTGGTTGCCCGGATGGAAAAATCGGCCCCATGGACAAAAGCAGATAAAAAAAACCACTTTATCCTGGGAGCGGGATTAACGCTTCGAATACTGGAATCGTGCTCTGGCGCTCTTGCGGCCGTACTTTTTGCGTTCCTTGACGCGCGAGTCGCGCGTGAGGAAACCGGCCCGTTTCAAGACCTCCCTATATTCGGGATTTAGTTCGAGGAGTGCTTTGGAAATGCCGTGCCGGATCGCTCCGGCCTGCCCGGAAATTCCTCCACCCAGCACGTTTATGGAGACGTCCAGCTTGCCGAGCGTACCCGTGAGGACCAGAGGCTGGGCGATCACCATTTTGCTTGTTTCCCTGTCCAGATACTTGTCGGACGGCTTTTTGTTTATAAGGATCAGACCCGTGCCGGGCTGAAGCCAAACCCGTGCGATGGAGGTCTTTCTTTTGCCAGTTGCGTAAAAGCGTTGTTCGGGCATCTAAGAGCGTCTCCTAGCTGTATTTCTCGATAAGTTTAAAGTTCTCGGGCCGTTGCGCCTCATGTGGATGAGTCGGGCCTTTGTAGACCTTGAGCTTTTTTATCAGTTTGCGGCCGAGCCGGTTTTTGGGGAGCATTCCCCAGACCGCAAGCCGGATCATTCGGTCGGGTTTTTCGTCATTGAGCTTGCGGGCGACGGTCGCTTTAACTCCGCCCATATAACCGCTATAGCGATAATATGTTTTCTGATTCCACTTATCGCCGGTCAGCCTGACCTTATCGGCGTTTACGACGACGACGAAGTCACCGATGTCCACGTGTGGGGTAAAAGCGGGCAGGTGTTTGCCTCGGATTCGCATGGCGATCTGACTTGCGAGGCGGCCCAGCACCTGGTTTTCAGCGTCAACGACTATCCATTTGCGCCTTTGCGGTTCGAACTTTGCGCTCTGCGTCTTCATTTAGGGGCACTCCAAAATCTACGAGAATTAACCTCAAAGCTATAAATGATACAAGCTACATGGCAGCATTGTCAAGATGGTATTTGCTCAATCCCGGGAAAAAAAGTCCTCTACCTTGAAAGCATCCAGCTCTCGGGATACTGATATCCAGCGCGGGACTCACCATAGAGCGCTCTGCCGAAGAAGTGCGGCTCGCCAATACCGCCCAATCCCAGCAGGTCGAGCGAGAAAATAAACCGGTTGTCATTGCCCTCCCGTTCAAATCCGCCGCCCACTCCCCAGCACCCTCGCACATACCTTATCCCGTATCCCTGCGTGAAGACCAACCCCTGAGACAGTGAGTAATCGTGGTAGGTGTTAAGATAAATATTCTCATATGCTTTAAAATACGTGGAGACCGTAACTTCGTTTACCTGGAGGTTCGGAATCTGCTCGTAGTCCAGCCTGAGAATATCTCCCGAGCCGCTGTCCAAGGTGAGGAAGAGGTCCTGGGCTTCTCCCTGGCTGAGGCCATTCATGTCTGCGTCCACATCATAGGAAAGGGTAAGGTATCGTTTAGGCGTAAAATCCAGCCTGAAAGCCATGGGTGAAAGTCCCTGGGGCATGATATTGGTGGTGTCGAACATTGGGTCCTCCACCGCGGGCTGTTGCACATTAAAAAACTGGAACACGCGAAAACGAACCAGTTCTTTGTAAGTCGTCGAGGAGTTTCCGGAGCCATCGGTAATCACTTCCTTGCCGGTGAGGAAGGTCGAGAAGCCGTAGCGAACGCCGTTTCTGGCCTGGTTCTCGTCGAGCC
>Ga0187889_10005216_pt1 | contig 10273 bp, 10 predicted proteins | sample June2016WEW_7_10_2_FD_132992 | JGI IMG/M metagenome (GOLD analysis project Ga0187889, IMG submission 132992) | Peatland microbial communities from SPRUCE experiment site at the Marcell Experimental Forest, Minnesota, USA - June2016WEW_7_100 | ecosystem: Environmental > Terrestrial > Soil >...
AAGACGGGAGATCCTCCGGTGCAGCCCGAGGGAATGCTCGAGAGAACGGTCCGTGTCTCGGTATCGTCGGATTGGCAGCTTCCCCATCCTGAATAGGTGAAGCTGGTGCAGGGAGGGGTCTGTGCTTGGTTGTTGACCGTCACCGTTATGTTTCCTGAGGTGCCTATGTTCCCTGCGGCGTCATAAGCCTTTGCCATTATGGTATGGGTGCCGTTTGATGAGCTTGCGGTGTTCCAGTTCCATATATAGGGGGATGCTGTGTCCGCTGTCTCAAGGACGCCGTCCAGATAGAACTCAACTTTTGTGACGCCTACGTTGTCTGAGGCTGATGAGGTAACAGCAATCGTGCTTGAGACAGTGGCGTTGGATGAGGGAGAGGTGATGGATATGGTGGGAGGGGTGAGGTCGGTTATGCCCCAGCCGATTGGTCCGATCATAGGGTTACCGTTTGCGTCATACTGCCAGCCACCAACAGGGGGAGCAGAGGGAGTTGCAATGGAAATATCGTCATGATCTTCATACATATCTTCACTGGTGTCACTTGTCCCATTGTAGGAACCATAATGAGTATTATTAAATAGTGTGATTGATTGAACACCAGTTCCGCCCCCTCCAGCAAAATCATACACATGCATATTGATGTTATTGGCATGTAAAATGCGAACTCCATCAACCCACATATCAAAGTCACCATCTGTTGCTCCATATCCGGACTCCGATTTGAAATGATACTCATAGGAATGCCAAGCACCATCAGATACACCAGTACCACCTGCGTAGTTGGTACTGATATAATTACTACCCAGAAGAGTGTTCATGGTGCACTGAGTTGAAGACGACGACATATAATCTTGGAGTCCAGCAGCCTCATAAGCCATGAAAGACCCGTAAGGGAAAGCAGTCCATCCTACTAATTTGGTGCCGCCAGCACCAAGGAAAAACCTGACAGTTTTTTCCCCTACATTTAATTCTTTCGGATTATATGAAAAACCTGCCTGTCTTCGTGTGTAATAACGAAGCCAAAGTTCAGGCTGAGGAGCAGAAAACTGTATTAAGTTATCATTGTTAGAATTACTATTTCCGCTTCCATACCAAGCCCGGATGCCTGAACCTCCAGCTCCTCCAGGATAGTTCGCACTCGGATAAATTGTGGGATCAGAGCTTCCTCTTGAGGCTCCACCAGCAGGATCAGGAATTTCAAGATAATGCACATAGGTAGTGGGAACCGAATTGACATGGCCAAAAAAGCTGCCTGTGCCGCCAGGGCCAGTATATAAATCCTCTCCATTTTGAGGAGTACCGGAAATAGTTCGATATGTCATAATATTAGCTACATTTCCAGAAGACCAAGCCTGCCCGGATAAAGGCACACAAAGAACATAAGTAATAACAGACCCGCTTGTCTTTCCATATAAAGTTATTGCACCTGGAGTCGTTGCATATGTTCCATTTGTAAGATTAAAGCTCGGCATTGTAGGAGCGTTCGTCAGCGGACTCAAATATTGAGAATCATCAGTACAACTAGGATTATTCGGATAAGAGCGAGCATCCCAGGGAGAGCAGTTGAAAGACAAGGTGGACGGCAGAGGCATATTGGTATAAGCAAGGATTGTGCCTGGGCTTATAAAACAACTGATTATGACAAACATGAAAAGACAGAGGAATCTTTTTCGTATCTTCATATGTTCCTAATTATTGATTAATTCCCTATCCACACGGATAAAAGTGTTACAAGTATTATTAGAAAGTGATAGTTTAAGCTGCCAAAGAACTTTTCACAAAAGCAAAAATGCCGAGGAATATAATCGCGGCAAGAATGAGTTTTGTTTTCATGGTTTTTATTACATTAATGGCAAGCGTAAAACAAAGCCCAGTAGCTGAAATACATCATCTATCTCTTGTTTATAATACTACTGCTCACGCAAGCTATAGACAAGTGCGGTATAATATTGGTTATGATAAAGAAAATCAAAGGGAAATATGTCGTCATGTCTGAAACCACCGATCGTTCGTTCGGCAACTACAAAACCATGGTTGAAGCAAGGCATCGCCTGGCTCAAGTTGAATTTTTTAAGCATTTGGCTCAGCACCCGGAAATACAGAAAGGCCTGAAGAAAAAAATCCTTAAATAGGTTTTTTGTCACTAAAAACCAACCACGGATAAATGGCTTTGTTTTCATGCAACTTTCCAAAATTGGAATTTTTTATTCTAGACCGGCAACTATTTCTTCGGTTTTTCTCACAAGACCGATGCGCGGAAATGTTTTCGTAATCGTGAAAATATGTTCTTCGGCTGACATGGCAGACATCGCATCTTCCGCAAAAATCTGATGGTATCCGTATTCGTACGCGAACCGGGCGGTGCTCTCAACACCGATATTCGTGGCAATGCCGCACAAAACCATAGTGGTAACGCCGCGCCTTCTGAATTCCAAATCAAGTTCCGTGCCGTAGAAAGCGCCCCACTGATGTTTGGTGACCACGAAATCGCCTTGTCTCGGTCCTAGCTCGGGAACGATCTCCGCCCAACCCGGCTGAGGGGTTTGATTCCATGCCGCCGCATCAGTGATGGGACGCAACACATCCTTCCCGTCCGGAGACGGGGTTACCCGTACCAAAAACACCGGCATGCTATTTTTTCTAAATGCTTCGGCAAGCGCTACCGCATTTTTTATTACGACCTCAGATGCATGCGGAGCGGTTTGACGTCCCGTGATGCCTTTTTGGAGATCGATGACGACCAACGCCGTTTTGGACTTATCAATGGAGAGATTATTCATAACCCTCTCTTGGAAATGAAGACGCGGAGTCCTTACTCCCCCGCATTCAATGCGGCTCTTGTAGAGGGACCGACATATCCTTTTACGGTAATGCCGTGCGCCGATTGGAATTTCTCCACTGCAGCTTGCGTAAGTGTACCGTAGAAACCAGTGATCGGGCCGGAATAAAATCCATTGGCGGCGAGGCGCTGCTGCAAAGCAGTCACCTGCGCATCTTGCGAACCCATACTTAAGAATTCAGTGAAGTTATAGGACGTTGTATTGCTGCTTCCATTCGTGCTGCTCCCCACTTGTGATCGCAACTGGACAAGCTGGTTCTCAAGCGATTGGATCTCAGTCGCGAGATCGCTACTCGAAGAAGCCGCCGTCGTTGTTGTTGCTATTGCTGTCATTGTTGTTACTACCCCGATCGTAAACGGCGAAACGACGAGTTGATTGCTGACGTTTCCTGCTGTATCCGTAACAGTAATCGTGCAATTGCTGTGGGTGCCGTTTGCGAGCGTGTTCATTATAATCGTATTCAAACCCGCCGCGGCGTATGTGGTGGGACTTGAACAATCCCCTCCATAATGGATGGTGCCTGCCTCGGTCGATACGAACCCATAACCGGGATTCGCATTCGTGCTCGGCGTCGTGACCGGAGCCGCCTGGTAAATGGTGATGGGGCCAGTCACAGCCGCAGTAGTGATCGTTTTTTGGACATCCGTGCCGGAGAACGGACCGATGGTGTTGCCGTATTGATCAACGAGCGAAACGCCGCTTATCTGGAGCGGATAGGCCGTATTGCTCTGTCCGGCCGAAACCGTATAAACGGCAGTGTAGGTTGCCCCATTATTCGTCGTATACCACGAGAGAGGCACGCCATTATAGGACCCCGTCACCGCTCTGGCGTTCGGTTCGGCCGTCGAAGGAGAGAGGGTAAACGTGATGGTATTGCCAGGATACAATATGCCAGGAGAATTTGCATTTGAGGAAACATAACCGTTTGCGCTTCCGGTGATTCCAGTGCCGTTGCTTAAAACATTTACCGTCGCGCTCCCGGAGTTGCCGTTCATATCGGTAAACATAATCGTAGCAGTTATGGTCCCCTGGGCATCCCCGCTCACAAGGGTGTAATTGACAGTATAGGGCCCTGGCCCCGTACCGCTGACGCCGATCGTGTGTCCCAAAAGAGTCACCGTAGGATTTACCACCGATTCATTTGTGCTAAACGTAAGAGTAATCTGGCTTCCCGTCGCCGTGAATGCATTGCCGCCAATACCGATATTATTCACGGAAACTGATACCGAAGAAAGAACCGGCGCTTGAGCGCTCGTGACGTTGTAGGTCCCTCCTGGGAAGGAAGAACTGGTGCTTATGCTTACTACTCCTGTTCCGATCGTAAGATATCCGGACGAACCGCTGGAAATAACCGGATTGCCGCTCAAGGTGAGCGTGATAACATTGCTCCCCGAACCACTTATGGACGTAACCCCAAGGCCGCTTAAGTTGCCTGTGAAATTGGTATAATCCCAACTGTTTGTCGTGACGGGCTCCGAGTAAACGACGGTGATGATGTTCGATCCAGTCAATTTCACGCTCACGACCGACGACACTGCAGCGTACGCGCTTGATGCTATGGTGAAAAGCCCGATGGCCACTACCACCCCACCGCTTACCATAGATAAAAATTTTTTAGACATCCTTTAAGTGTACACTTTTTTGCTATTTAAAGAAAGTGGATTCTTATCGGTTTTGAAGATTGAGTTTTCGAAGGGATTGAAATTCCGTACGCGCATTATTATTGAAATTCCTCATATTGTTGCCGAAATTCCTCAAAAAAGAAGCGGGGCTTCCAAGAGAAAAATGCCCATTACTCCGCGATGTCTGCGGGAGCGGCGCATAACCCTGAACGCCGATACCCGTACGCGACCACCTGCCGCGGCGAATGATCGTCGGCGTGGCAGGAATAGTAACGCTCGAACGCGTTACTGTGAAGCTCGCGCCGTCGGATCCTATGGATGTTGGCGCCGCGAGCACCTGACTGGCATTCGTGATCATCGTTATGGGTTGAGCGCCCGACCCACTTATGGATATATCTAACCCATTCTGCACCGCGAAGCCATTACTGAAAGATATGGTTCCGAAATTATCAAGTGGGACAAACCCCATCTGATCGCTCGGCATTTCTTCGATCCATTCAGCTGAAGAGAGTGACGAATTGTAAAAAACCAGAGTTTGATAGTTTTGGCCGGTCGTCGCATTATTGAATGAAATCCGCCATTGATTATTCGGTTGTTCAACAAGAGAAACTATCATTGCATCGCCAGGATGGATAGTGAGCAGAACCTGCACTGATGCCACAGGAAGAAGTTCATACCACGCCTGATATGTCGGGATGCCGTTTTGAATAATGGTTTGAGTGCCTGCCTGTATAAGATCGTCGTGGCTCGATATGCCTCCGATGCCAACCCATGTCGCGTCGGCGGAAAGATTGTTATTGGTGCTGGTCGCATGCGGTATTGTCCAAGCGGCGCTGACCGACGTAAACGTTCCGCTCGACGCAACATACCCCGCCCAATTGAGCGAGGTATCGGCACTGACGGAAGAATTTGATGCGCCATTTCCGGCATTCATTGTTTGAACCACAAAAAGACCCTGATGCGATCCGAAGAACGGCGCGAGAAGCGAAGGAAATGCAAAAAAGCAAAAATTAAATTCTTCTTCATGTGGATAATACTTACATATTATGTACGCCCAGGAAGTTTATAAAGTTTCATCCTCACGCCTATCGACCGTTGTATTGCTTTGGAAATAGTGTTTCGTGAAAATGTTTTCTAATAAATTTGCTTTCCATTAGGTGTGGGATTCATGGATAATTGGCTTGAAAGATCAATATAGTTGATCCACAGCAAGAAACCCTCCACCTAGGATGGAAGGTTTCTTGAAAACCGCTAATTCGTAGAAGTGGTACCTGTCCCCGAATTTGAGGATGTGGTTGGTGCCGGTTTATGGCCACGCATCCTGCCGAATCCGCCGGAGCCGCCCTGCCAGGTTCCCGATGCATTTTGCATCTTTGTCCGCATGGCCGCTTGCTGTGTCGCAAGCGCGTTGAGATACGATGTCTCCTGTGCGGACGTTATCGTACCCTGCGAGACGAGCGCATCGAGGTCGGCCTTCTGCTGCGACTGCGCATAGGTCTTCATATCTGTTTGATATTGCGAAGAACTGATGCCGTTCGCGGTTGCAATCTGCTGCAGGTTCTCGCCTGACGCCCAGCCGCTTATGATGGTGGCCTCGGGAAGATTAAGCGCCATTGCTTCGTTCTGGAAAGTCGTCGCTTGGTTCGTAGCCCATGTGGTTGGCGAAACGCTGTTCACGCCGCCGCCAAAGCCCATCGGACCGCCCACTCCACCGAACACTCCGGCTGCCGAAGCAATGCCGACTCCCGCAATGGCGAGTCCGCCAAGTATCGGCAATCCGATCGTAAGAAATTTCTTTTTCATATTCATCATGGAATTTTAATCATTAGGTTTATATGCCGACCTTTGCCCTTGCCCATACTGCTACACGGCAGCCAACATCCTTTTCGAGCTCGAAATACCGGAGGAAAGAGTCGAATAAAAAACTCCGGCATCCCGGCTCGCTATTACTTACTACACGCCAGACAAATCTTTTTCCGCTATTGATCGATGGGCTGTATCCCCTGAGCATTGATGGTTCCGCTAGGCGACCGCTCACCGAAAACTACGACGTTATTTCCGATGCCGAAAACGCCGTTTGGCTGAAAATGCATCTGCGCATTGGAAAATATCGTTGAGGTCTGCCCGCCATTATCTTGAATGATGAATCCATTCGTTGTCGTCCCTATTATGGTGCCGCGATGAATGTCCCCGAAATGTTGCATACCGAAGCCGCGATAAAATCCGCCGAGAATCGGCAAATTGCCGTGGCGCGCGGAATCAAAAAGCGATCTATGGAAAGGCACCTGGACGATCAAAAATCCACCCAGGGCGACGAACGCAACGATGCCGATAAAAAGATATAACGACGGCCGTTCATAAACGAAGGAGTATCGTTTTGCAAGCACACCGATGATCACCATAAAAATAACCAGAAGAAGGATGAGAAACCACGGGAGCGAACGGAAAAAAGAGTACCACCCGAATGCGCCGAAAGCCGGCGCGAACCAAACACCGGTTTGCTGAAGGATAAAAATAATAAAACTTGCAAGATACAATAAAAGCAAAAGTATAATGATGCCGCCCGCAACAAAGAGCGCGGCTTCCAAAACAAAGTGCCACTTGGGCTGCATTTTCGCTTCCCCGCTCCGGATAGCATTGAGCATTTTTTGCTCCGCAACATCCGCTTCATTTTGGTTTATGTGAGAATCCATCTTATTATAATACACTTGGGTTGACGGTTTTTCCAAGCATCAGCTTGCCCTGCTTGATGCGGGTTGCAATAGTCGAAACGGGAATCTGGAGTATTTGGGAAATTGTCTTGTAATCGAATTCTTCAAAATAATACAGGACGATCGGCTCACGGTACTTTGGGGCAAGCGATCCAAGTGACGTATCAAGCATCCGTTTCATTTCTTCACGCTTTGCCCCATCGTCAGTTTTTTCCTTTGCGATCGGATGCGGAAAAAGCACATCAACATCAAAAAGTGAGAGGTTTGCGCGGTCTTTGGCGTTGTCGCGCATTGCGTTTAAAAAAATATTGTGCGCGATGCGATAGATCCATGGCGAAAACCGCCGCCGGACGTCGAAACTTTGGATATTCGCATACGCTTTCATAAAAATATCCTGCACGAGATCCGCGACGTCATCGCCCCGGAACAAAAATTTCCGCGCGTACCGCGCCATTTTCGGCTGATAGCGAAGCACCAAAACACCAAAGGCCTCCCGGCCGCCTTCCTGCACCTCGCGCGCAATATCTTTGTCAGTCTGTTCCACTTTTCTTTATACGATTCCACGAGCATTTAAGTTTCAGAGAATGATAGAACTGTCTAAGATTCAAATCAATTTCTAAAAATCAACGACGCCTTTCGGTAGCTGGCCAAAACAAATCAGATCAAAAAATTATCATTGCAGGATTTCTGTCGGCGGATGAGCGACGTCGATCGTCGCCGTGCCGTCGGGATTCATAAGAAACGAAAATCCGAACGGATCCTGCGGAACCTGCGGGATAATATGCTTTGCCACGAGGTCATCCGGCGTTTTTGGATATATCCCATATGCGGCTTTGTACTGTTTCGCAGCGGCCCCAAGATAATCAAGCTCGTCAAGCCGGTTGATATACGCCTGCGCGCGATCTTTTGTGAATTCGTCGTTTGTCGTGTCGCGGATCGCTATCCATAACGCTTTCGTTTGATCGCGCGAACCAAACCCGATGCTGAAATTGACCGCAAACCGCTCCGTCGTGGATGGTACGCCAGGCGTCCGCGCGGCGATATCGTAATACCGAAGCGCATCCGCTTTATCATGAAGTTCGAGATAATAATTGGTTGCCACGTAGAACGGTATCCGCCAATCGGGATCGGCAACGCCGATCCCGCGCTCGCCTATCGCATTCGCCGTTTGCACGGCATCCGGGAACGACGTCATTAAAGGAATGGTAATGACAGAGAAAGCGTACGGATAGCTCATTTTCGGGTCAACTCCCATCACAAAACCAAGATCGGAAAAATATTCCGTTTTACCATTGAAAAAAAGATCCAACGCCTCCGGCATGGTATTGATCCATGCAAATGACGCTACAGGCGCGTGGAATCCCATATCAACCGCGCGGACAAAATTAGGCGAAAGCCGATCTGAAACTGAAGATGCTGAAACCGCCGTCGCATCGTATCCGTATTGAAAAAAAACAATGGCGGCGAAGAAAAAGAGGAGGATAAAAATCCTGAAAACCTTGTTTGTAAAAATTGTTGAGCCAATCATAATTCTTTCTTCTCAAATATCCAGATAGCGGCGAAGAGAAGAAAAACGATATACGCGGCGGCATAACAAAGGGCCAAAAAGAAAGATAAAAACGGCACTGCGACTGGATGCACTGCGATGTCGCGGATGTTGAATTTTTCAAGATTCGGCAGGATATAATAGAGAACTTTGATGATCAAAAATTTGATGCCGCCGATGCCCATCGCTTGCGCGTCAGTAACCAGCGAGCTTACAATATGCCCCGCGAAAAAAACGGCGGACGTATAGACGATGGATAAAAGCGAACTTGAAAAAGTGGTTACAAAGATCGCAAACGCGAGGAAAAGCGCCATTTCAAGAAATTGCATGGTAATGGCGAGGAGCCCTACCGCGTCAAACCCGCCGGATGCGCACACGACGACAATGACATAGGCGACGGCAAGGATCGCGCTCGCGAAAAGCACGACACAACACAAACCAAGGAATTTTCCAATGACAAATTGCGCCCGGGAGACCGGCTTCGCCAGAATGAAATAAACGATCTTCTGGTCGACGTCCTTATAGAATGACGTCGTGCCGAGAAAGAGCGCCACGACGGCAGTGAAGAAATAGATTCCCAAAAGGCCGAAACTTTTGACCATCGGAAGCTCTTGAAGCACAAGCTGCGCCATGAAAGACATTACGACCACATAGAGGATGCCGAATCCAAGGATGGCATACAGGATCTTATCGCGGATCTCAAGCTTGAATGTGTTCTTTGCAATGATGAAAATAGTGGACATAATGATTTATATGCAACGTGCGATGTCGATGTTTTATTTCTGGATCCCGGATATTCCTCGCAAAGCCTCGGAATTCCGGGATGACACAAAAATGTCATTTTTCTCGTATTCTTCGACCACCTCGACAAATCGCTTTTCAAGCGATTGCCCGGCGCAAAATTTTTTGACCGGACCGGCATACAAAAGGCACCCCCGATGGATGACGCCGAGCTCATCGCACACTTCCTCCACGTCATAGAGAATATGGGTATTCAAAAATATCTTCTTTCCGTCGCGCTTCAAAGCACGCATCACATCTTTCATCTCGCGGCGGCCGACGGGGTCAAGCCCGTCCAGCGGCTCATCAAGGAAAATATATTCGGGGTCGTTCACAAGCGCCTGCGCAAACCCGAGCCGCTGGCGCATGCCCTTCGAATACGTTTTGATCTCATAATCGCGCGCGTCGCAGATGCCGACTTTCTTCAAAATATCCAAAACGAACGAATCGAATGCGCGGCCGCGCCGTCCGAACAATTCGCCGCAAAATCTCATGAACTCCATCCCCGTGAACCGCTCATAAAAATACGGTGTTTCGGGCATAAACCCGATCTTTTGTTTTGATGCCTCATCTCTCGATGGCTTCCCGTCTATCGTGATCGCGCCGCTCGTGGGCGCCAAAAGCCCGACGGTCATTTTCATGAGCGTTGTCTTCCCTGCTCCGTTCGCGCCCAAAAACCCGAATATCGGCGCATCAACGGAAAGCGAAAAGTCCTCCACGGCCACGCGCTTTTTATAATTTTTTGCGACCGAAGAATACGTAACCATCCCGTTA
>Ga0187889_10005228_pt1 | contig 10256 bp, 11 predicted proteins | sample June2016WEW_7_10_2_FD_132992 | JGI IMG/M metagenome (GOLD analysis project Ga0187889, IMG submission 132992) | Peatland microbial communities from SPRUCE experiment site at the Marcell Experimental Forest, Minnesota, USA - June2016WEW_7_100 | ecosystem: Environmental > Terrestrial > Soil >...
CGCGGCGGTGCGGAAGGCGGCCGAGGCTGCTCCCGCGGCCTTGCCCGACAGGATTTTGCTCGGGCCGCTGGGCGAGGCCTTGCCGGCCCAGGCGCTGCACTTCTATGCCGAGCGCCTGCCCAAGGAGCGCGGCCAGGCCATCGAGAAGATCCTCTACAACCGGGCCACCGCTGACGACACGTTCGTCCACCTGGCGGGCAGGCTCGACGAGGACGGGCTCGAGATCATTTTACAGAACGAGGTGCGCCTCTTGCGCTCGACCGCACTGGTCGAGGCGCTTTACTTCAACAAGAACGCGCGCATGTCGTCGGTCAGCCGCGCGCTCGAGCTGTGTGCGCGCAACCAGGTGCGACCGGCCGGTATTCCGGGCTTCGACGAGATGGCCGCCGCCATCATGGCCGATCCCAACGCGGCGGTGCCCTCCGCCAGCGACGAGAGCTTTGCGGCGGTGCTGCGCGCGGAGGAGGCGGGGGAGGGGGAAGGGCAGGAGGGGGAAGGCCACGGGTTGAGAGAAGGACAGGGGGTGGGCGAGGGAGGAGCGGGGCAGATCGCCGCGGCAGGCGCGGCGGACCCGGCCGTGCGCGCCGAGGGCAAGCCGCGGGCGGGCGGCTCGACCTTCATCAAGCTCGAGGGGCTCAAGATCTTCGAGAAGATGCGCTTGGCCACCGTGGGAAATGCTCACTGTCGCCAGGTTCTGATTCGCGACACCAACCGGCTGGTCGCCATGGCGGTCATTCGGTCGCCAGCCATCACCGATATGGAGGTGGTGGCAGCGGCGGCTAACCGGGCGATTTGCGACGACGTGATCCGCTACATCGCCAACCGCCGCGAATATGTGAAGGAGTACGCTGTCAAGCAGGCACTGGTTGGCAATCCCAAGTGTCCCCTCGCCGCGTCCCTTCGCCTGCTCGGTTTTTTGCGGCCCGATGACCTCAAGACGCTGGCGCGATCCAAGAACGTTCCTGGAGCGCTGGCCGCCGCCGCGAAAAAGCTACTGCAGACCCGGGAGAGCTCGCGTGGAGATTGAAGGCAAGCCCATGCCTGCCGAGCCCTGGTTGCCGGCTCGGTTGGGCCTCCTGGTGGCCAGTCCGGCGCAGGCGCTGACCGGGATCTTCCAGCGCAAGCGGGGGGGAGTGCGCGATGCCCTCACCCTGGTGGTGCTGGGCAGCGTGGCCTTCCACCTGCCCGAGCTGATCCGAGGCTTGCGCGCGCTGGTGCGCATTTCCCTGCCCTCGGCGCTGACACAGATCATGGGTGTCTTCGCTGCCGAGCTGCGCATCGCCATCATCATTGCCCTGGGCTCGGGGCTGGTGGTCACCGTGCTGGCCGGACGGGGTCGCCGGGATCCGGCGATTGCGCTCGAGCTGGGGGCAGCCTGCTACCTGCCCCATTTCGTGGTGTGGGCCCCGGTCAGGCTGCTCAACCTGGATGCCGGGCTGGGCTTCGTACCGGGCGCGGTCGCCGCCCTGGCCCGGGTGGTGGCCTGGCTCTGGGTGGCCGGATTGGCCGGGGTAGCGGTCTGGGTGGTCAGACGATCCGGCCACGAGCCCCCAGCGCTCACGGGTGCTGCCCCCCGCCGGGCACATGTGGTCGGGCTGGGCCTGCTGGGGCTGCCCGCGCTGGCGCTACTGCTCAATTCCATTTGGAGCGCAGAGCACTACGCCGAGCTGCGGCCGCTCGGCCGGCTCGACCCCGCGCCCGATTTTGCCCTCGACCGCATCGACGGAAAGCCTGGCCAGATCAAGCTGTCCGAGCTACGCGGACGCGTCGTATTGCTCGACTTTTGGGCCACCTGGTGCCCGCCGTGCCTGGCGCTCATGCCCACCTTGCACGAGCTCTACCGCGATTGGCAGCAGCGGGGAGCCGAGTTCGTGGGCATCGATGCCGATTGGCCCGCCCGCACCCCGGACGAGGTGCGGGCTTTCCTGGCCCGTCAACCTTTGCCCTACCCGGTCGTCATCGACGATCGCAACGCGGGCGGCACCTACGGGGTTTCATCCATTCCGCACATCGTGATCGTTGGCCGTGATGGCCGGATCGCTCGGGTCTTCGTCGGCGGAGTTTCTCGCGCCCAGCTCGACCGTGCTCTCGCCGCGGCCAGTGAATGAGCTCGCGTTACTTGTGGCGCATGGGCCAGGGTTTACAATTCGACCATGCGGATCGAGCGCTACCTCGCGGCCGAATGCCTGGTCATGGCGTTGGCGCTGGCCGGGGCCGCGCTGGCGACGCGGGGCCTTCTGCACATAGCTCGCCGGGGAGCGAGCCTGGGGGAGCGGCTGGCCCAGGCCCGACCCGGACCAGGCTTGACTGCGCTAGCGCCGCTAGGCCCCGCGCGTATTGCGCTGGCCGTGCCGTCATTGCCGAGGGTGAGACAGGATGCGGCGGGCAGCTTCATGGGGCAGGACGACGAAGTCCTCATAGCCCGCATGCGCACCCAGGCCATCACCCGGATGAAATTCAACCATGGCGGCTCTTCGCTATCCTTCCGGGTCGACTTCGCTGACGGATCGCGTGCCGCTTTCAAGCCAGCGCAAACCAATTTGCAGACCATCCCGCGCAAGGAGGTTGCCGCGTACCGCATCAACCGATTGCTCGGTCTCAATGCGGTGGCCCCGGCCACGCCTCGCCTGGTGACCCGCGCCGAGATGCTCACCCACCTCCATCCCGAAACCCTGCCCATGTTGCCGCGGATTCGCGCCGAGACCATTTTCGACCCGCGCGGAGAGACCGCCGGCGTCATGATGTACTGGATTCCCGTGATCAAGGATTCCGGGCTGGACACGCCCGAGGGCATCGCCCAGAGCACGCGATGGCTGACGCACGCGCAGCCGATCCCGCCCGGCAAGCACGGCTTGGCCGCCCAGCTCGCTAGTATGCTGGTATTCGATTTCCTCATCGCCAACCCCGATCGATATAGCGGTGGCAACATGCTCACTGACGAGGAGGGCTCCCGGCTCTATTTCATGGACAACACCATGTCGTTCTTCATCGAGCCCGAGGGCACCGCGAAGACACGGATCGCGCTCCACCGCTGCGAGCGCTTCTCGCGCAGCCTGTACCAGGCGCTCGGCCGCATTGCGGAGGAGAGCCTAGCCCCCATGCTGGCGCAGGCCTCGGAGGGCGACTACCAGATCCTGACCAGGGCTGAGATCCGAGCCGTGGTGGCACGACGCGATTACGTCAAGAGCTACGTCGATCGCCTGGTCGCCCGCTACGGCCCCGAGGAAGTCTTCTTCTTTCCCTGAGCTCGCCGAGCCGACCCCGACCTAAAAAGTTGCGCAACCGACCTGAAGAGTTGCGCAACCTACGTGACTTCTTGCGCAACTGAAGGAGCTTCAGATCAGCCTGAAGCTGCCGTGGACTCCGGATTGGTTGCGGCCGCGGCTACGTCGCGAGCTCGATCATGCGCTCCATGGCGCGGGCCGCTCCCACGCGCACGGCCTCGGGCACGGTGACACGGCACGAAGCCGGTTCGTCGCGCAGGGTGAGATACACGTTCTCGAGGTCGATGGCTTTCATATGCTCACACAGGCGGCATGGTTTGTAGAACTGTTTTTCCGGGTGCTCGAGCTCGAGCCGCACCACGAGCCCGCATTCGGTGAGGATGGCGAAGCGGGTCTTCTCCGGGTGGGTCTCCACGTATCTCGCCATCTGCGAAGTCGACATGACCTCATCCGCGGCCTCCTGCAGCTCCGGCCTGACCTCCCCATGCACGATGACGACGGCCTCGGGGTCCTGCCTGCGAATGGTGGCGATGTCGGCCACGGTCATGCTGTGGTGCACGTGACAGGCGCCCTCCCAGGCGAAGACGTTGCCGACCAGGCCCTGCCGCTCGGCTGCGCGCATGAGGGGCTCGATGCGTTCCAGGTATTCGCCGGGATGAAAGGCATGGGGCTCCGGAGGCGGCAGGTACATGCGCCGGGTGGCGAGCGCCACCTGGTAGGCCAGGTTCTGGTCGGGCACGAAAAGGATGTCCTGGGCCCCCAAACGGCCCGCGATCTTCGCCGCGTTCGCGCTCGTGCAACAGGTATCCGAGAGGGCTTTGACGTCGGCGTAAGTGTTCACGTAGGTCATGGTGACCGCGGAGCGACCGAGGCGACGCAAGAACTCCTGCCGCTCGATCAGCTCGTCCGCGTCTACCTCGGCCAGCGAGCACAGGGCGCGCTGGTTGGGCAGATACACCGGCAGATGAGGGGCCAGGGTGTAACAACCCTCGGCCATGAAGCGCACGCCGCAGAACACGACCATCCTGGCGTCGACGCGGCGGGCCCGCACCGCCAGCTCGAACGAGTCACCCACCGTGTCGGCTACCGCTTGCACCTCGGGCAGCTGGTAGTTGTGCGCCGGAATGAAGGCCTTCTTGTCAGCTTTGAGGCGGCGGATTTCCTCCCACAAGAACACCACGCGCTGGGCGCGGCTCGCTTCGACCTGGTGGGTCTCCACCAGGCGATCGATGGTCATGTCGAACATCGGCTCGAATCTACCATTTACCCAAGGCCAGTCTATCGCGGGTGGACCTGGGTGAGGGCTTTGGCGCGGGTTTGGGCGGCATGGCGCAGCTGGCGACCGGTCGGTCCTTGGCCCAGCTTGTCGCGCGCGTCCTCGCCGTGGCCGGGACCCAGCACATCACGCAGATAGGCCTGGTACTGAAATGTGTCCGAGTGCCGGTCGTTGTGGCAACGCAGGCAGACGGATTCGGGTGCTAGGAGCTGCACGGCGAAGGGCGTCTCCCGGCCCTTCTTCTCGACGTGGAGGGAGCCCGGGCCGTGGCATACCTCGCACTGCACGTCCTCGAGGCCGTGCGTGTGCCCCAGGCTCGAGCCACCAACCTCGCCGTAACCGGTAACGTGGCAGCTCACGCAGTCGTCGTGGGCTTCCTTGCCCACCTCGACCAGGGTTCGCCAAGCTTGGGCGTGCACGGTCTTGCGCCAGAAGCGGGCGGCGGGCGCGTGGCATGCCACGCAGGACGCCTCGCCCACATATGCGGCTCGCCCCGGCTCGGCCGGTGCGGGTGGCGCGGCCGCGGCGAGATTCGCAGCGCCGATGGCACGATCCAGCCTGCGCATGGCTGAGGATAAGGTCGGGTCGCGCGGCAGATTGCGGCGGATGGGCAATAACGAGTTGACGAAGTAGGATCCTCGGGCCGGCGGCTGCCCGTGCTGACTGCGCGACGCACTTTGCTCGTCCCGCAGCTCTTGCAGCTCGGCCTGCTTGGCGGCGACGAAGCTGGCATCCGAGGCACGGTCGCTCTGCCAGCGAGCCAGGTCTTGGGCCAGCCGGGCTATCCGCTGATCGAGCTCGGCCTGGCCGTCGGGAGAGCTGTGCGTCCGGCTGGCGTCGATGAGGGGCAGGGTAGGGTCGCGGCGGCCGCGGAGAACGATCTCGAGCTTGCCGACGCGCTCGAGCTCTTGCGCCGGCGCGAGCAAGAACCCGGCACCCACGGGCTCGGCCTCGTTCATGCCCGAGCCGACGTTTTGGCCCACCACCACGAAATCGGCGCCCGCGCTGCGGGCGATGTTGCGCGCTGCGGGTCGGTCGAGGGGCGCGAGCAAGATCACCACTTCGGCCCCGCGCGCGTGGAGGCGCATGGTCTCAGCTCGCGCGGCGCTAACCGGATCGGTGGCCGACAGCCCAGCTTGGGCCGCGGTTTCCCGAGCGACGAGGCCGGCGATGCCGATTTTGATCTTGGCCACCTCGACGATGCGCGAGGGCTCGACGAACCTCGCCGCCGCCGGAGATCCGTCCGGCGGCGAACCGCCGGCGGCGCTCGGGGCCAGGTTGGCGCAAAGTCGTTTGGGCGCCACCGCATCGCTGCCCAGGCGCAGGTCGGTCTCGCCCAGGCCAACTCCCCCGAGCGGCAGTCGGCCGAGCTGCTCGGCCAGAAACCTGGCGCGCAAGCGCGCGCCCGCGCGCCGGGCGGGTGCCAGGTCGCCCGCCGGGTAGAGCAGGTTGCCGGCGTCGACCACCAGGGTCGAGTGCTGGCTGCCCGCGCTCTGACGGACGAGCGCGCTGACCCGGGCAAAGTCGCCCAGAGGATCGCTGGTGCAGCCGCAGGGCTCGAGGGTGCCGTGGGCTTCGGCGGTGTAAAATACCGTGGCGTGTCGCTCGGGGCTCCGGGATGGGCTGGCAAGGCCGTCGCGGCCGATGGTCATGCTGCCGCCAATGGCAACCAGGAAGAAAATGAAGAATCGTGCGCTCACCGAGATCAATAACTCCGACATCGTGTCCCTTATTCGTTTCAAGACCCAGAGCTCAGAATACGGGCTGCTTACTCGTGGCGTAGCGCAATGTAACGCGCCCCGTCCTCAAACTGCGCGAAACCCCACCCTGCCTGAATACTCCAAAGAAGCAGCTTCGCCTTGACATTTGCCTGCGTTATAATCACTCTCACCCGCTGGCTCACGACGAGCCCACAAGGAATCCAGAAAGATGGCCGTCACCCTAAGACTCACCCGATGCGGAGGCAAGAAGTCACCCCACTACCGTGTCGTTGCTGCGGATGAGCGTAGTCCGCGCGACGGGCGATTGATCGAGCAGGTCGGTACGTACGATCCGCGCCAGGATCCGCCCAAGGTCACCCTCGACCTGACTCGGCTAGACCACTGGCTATCGGCCGGGGCCGTGCCCAGCGAAACGGTTGGCCAGCTCATCAAGAGGGCCCGGCGCGTGGTCGAGCCACCTCCTGCCAAGGCGTGATCGCGTGACCGATGGCGACTTTCCCGCCGCTGCCGTGAATAGCGAAAAGGCGCCGCCCGTGTTGCGCGAGCTCGTGCTCTACCTGGCGCGCGCCCTGGTCGAGCACCCGGACGATGTCGTGGTCGAGCAGATCGAGGAGCCGGATGCCACCGTGTTCGAGCTCAAGGTAGCCGAATCTGACTTGGGCCGGGTCATCGGCCGGCAAGGTCGGACGGCCAAGGCTCTGCGCACGGTAATCTCCGCGGCCTCGGCCAAGATGAAGCGACGAGCAATTCTCGAGATCCTCGAAGAATAGGCGGCGTTTGGCTGCCCTGCCGCCTTTCGGGTGGACCCATGGAACCTAGGTGGCTGCCGTTCGGATTGCTCGGCCGTCCCCATGGCGTACGGGGAGAAATCAAGCTATCGCTCTACAACCTCCGGGCGGCGGGCGCGGCAGGGGTGTGGCCCGGCGGGCTGCCGGCCGAGGTGCGCTGGATCAAGGGCGAACGCGCCGTCTCTCTGCGGGTGGTGGCCTGCCGCCCGGTCGTGCGCGGCTGGCTCATTCGTATGGCCGATCTCGACGACCGCAACGCGGTGGCCGAGCTGGTCGGCGGTGAGATCCAGGTAAGACGCGCCGATCTGCCCCGTCTCGACGGGCAGGAATTCTTCGTGGCCGACGTGGTCGGCTGCCTGGCTTGCCTTGCGGGCGGCCAGCGTCTGGGCCTGGTCAAGGGGACCTTCTGGAACGGTGAGCATGACGTCATGGCCATCGTGGATGACGAGGGCGAAGAACACCTGTTGCCCGTGCTTCCCGCTTTCGTGCTGAGCTTCGACGCGGCTCTGCGCCGGGTGACGGTCGACCCGCATGAGTAGCTCCCCCGCCACATCGCCTCCCCTGCTCGACATCGAGATCGTAACCCTCTTCCCCGAGATCTTCGACTCGTTTCTGACGGTGAGCCTGCTCGGCAAGGCGATCGAGAAGGGAATCGTGCGCGTGTCACGCACCAACCCGCGCGAGTTCGCGCCGGGACACCAGCGCAAGGTCGACGATGCGCCCTATGGCGGTGGCCCAGGCATGATAATGATGCCCGGGCCCTTGGCGACGGCCATCGAGAGCGTGGAGGGCGAGCGGGGCCCCGCCCATCGCATCTTGCTTGCGCCTTCGGGACGTCCCTTCGACCAGTACCTGGCCGAGACTTTGGCTCGCCGGGGGCGGCTCTTGCTCATCTGCGGCCGCTATGAAGGTATCGACGAGCGCATCGTGGACTTGTTCTTGCCCGAGGTGGTTAGCGTTGGCGACTGCGTGCTGTCCGGGGGCGAGATGGCTGCCGCCGTGATCATCGAGGCGACGGCGCGCTTGGTGCCGGGAGTGCTCGGGTGCGAGGAGTCCACGCGAGATGAGTCATTCGCCGCCGGGCGCCTTGAGTATCCCCAGTGGACGCGACCGGCCTCGTTTCGCGGTCGGGAGGTGCCCGAGATCCTGCTCTCGGGCAATCATGCCCAGGTGGCGGCCTGGCGGCAGCGGGAATCCCTCCGGCGCACCGTGGCCCGCCGGCCCGACCTGATCCGAGAATATCCCTTGGCCGACGCGGAGAAAGCCCTGCTCGCGGAAGGCGCTCGCCCGGCGGAGGTCCGCGGTGGCCCTGCTCGGCCCGGTCGAAAAGCGCACGGGGATATTGACTAAGCCTCGCCTTCCGCGTAGTAAGTACGCCCCTGAGCGAAGAGCGGAGCCATGAGCAGCCATCCCTTGATCAGAGAAATCGAACGTTCGTTGCGCCGGAGCGCGCTTCCTGATTTTCGCCCCGGCGACACCGTGCGGGTGCACAATCTGATCAAGGAAGGGGACAAAGAGAGGGTACAGGTTTTCGAGGGCGTGGTCATAGATCGCCGCGGCGCCTCGGCCCTGGCGTCTTTTACCGTGCGCAAGATTTCCTACGGAGTGGGTGTCGAGCGTGTCTTTCCTCTGCACTCGAGCCGCATCGAGAAAGTCGATGTGATACAGCGTGGGCGGGTTCGTCGCGCTCGTCTCAACTACCTCCGTGATCTGCAGGGTAAGGCGGCTCGCATCAAGGGCGAGCGGGCACAGATCGAGACGGGATCCGGCGAGGCTCCTGCCTCCGCTGCTTCCGAGGCGGGTGCTGCTGCCACCCCTCCCGCTGCCCCAACCGCTTGATGGCGGCGCTCGGCAGGGGCGCCAGGCATAGGCGTCCCGCCCGTCCCGCTTATTATTCGGCGCGAAAGGCGTCTTCCACGTGCGCGATGTCGGGCCGCCCGGCGGTCCCCGGGGGAGGGAAGGTCACCCCCACGACATCGAAGCGGAAGGCGGACGCGCGCGGTCTCTCCTCGTAGAGGTAGAGTCGAGCCGAACGCACGATGCGGGTGCGTTTGGCGGGGCCGATGGTTTCCAGGGGATGGCCGCTCCTGATCCCGGTGCGCGAGCGCACCTCGACGAAGACGCACAGGCCACCGCGGGCCGCGACTAAGTCGATCTCTCCCCCGGGCCGCCGCCAGTTGCGGGCGGTGATGGTGTAACCCTGCCTCGCCAGATAGTCGGCCGCCAGGCCTTCTGCCCTCTGGCCGAGCGACCTCCGTCGCTCCAGCGCTCCTCCCGCCACCCTCCGGCTCCCTCCCTCTCTTCCCTCTGCCCACGCCCCGGCGAGAGGCTAGTCTTGGCAGGTGGCCGCGCCGCCATTCTGGCAAGCGGTGGGCGTCGTCGCCCCGTTGGGGGGGAGAAAGTCCCTGCAGACGCAGAGCTTCTGGCAGCAGATGGTCCCTGTGACGAAGGGGATGGTGCACGCGAAGCCTGACTTGCATCGTGTGTCGTCAGCCCCGCCTCCCCGGATCTCGCCTCCGGAGCAGTCGCTGTCTTGGCTGCAACCCGCCGAGCAGAGCGCCGTGGTCGGCGGGGTCTGATCGGTCTGGTTCTGGTCTACGGCCGGCTTGATGCAAATGCGGCTAGGGCACTCTAGCGCATCGGTGCTGTAGATGGCCTGTTGGTCGTAGGACGCCTGATCCGCCGGAGTTACCGCCGGCGCGCCCGGCACCACTTCGCATGGTCGCCCGATGTCTTGGTTCTCGCAGCTCGTGTTGCCGAGCGCCACGATCGCGACCAAAGTGGCACCGAAAAGTGACAGCGATAGGGCCGTGGGTCGCAGTTTGTGGGTATTGGCACACAATTTCTCGCTCATCGAAGGACTCCTTGCGTCCGGTTGGGCGGCGAACATATTGCAACGCACTTGGGCGCCGAGCAGTGCCATCTTAGTCAGCGACATGACCCTGTCAACAGGGAATCGCAGGTCCGTTCGCGTCGGTTTTGCCCCGAGGAATCGCTAAGTTAGATGGCTTCGCCTCCGGCGGTTCTCGCTTGACACCCATAACCCCCCTTGCCTAGGATGGCCCGGTTTCCTAGCCTATCGGCGGCGACCAGCCACCGCTTTTTCGACCTGCGTCGGGCGGCGATGGATGGCCGTCGACTTTCCTGTTCGTGCTTGTCTGGTTATCTGTGTTCAGGTAGGCGACAATGTCCCCGATCCTGAGTTGGCCATTTTCACCCCTTGCCCGCCCGTTTTGGCCAGGTGGGC
>Ga0187889_10005232_pt1 | contig 10252 bp, 8 predicted proteins | sample June2016WEW_7_10_2_FD_132992 | JGI IMG/M metagenome (GOLD analysis project Ga0187889, IMG submission 132992) | Peatland microbial communities from SPRUCE experiment site at the Marcell Experimental Forest, Minnesota, USA - June2016WEW_7_100 | ecosystem: Environmental > Terrestrial > Soil >...
TAAATAAACTTGGATTTAAACCGCAAATTATGGTAGAACAAGGTTTTAATGAAGTTATGAACGCTGTCAAGAAAGGAGTGTTTCTCGATCTAAGCGATTTTCATTATAATGCTTGGTACGATGACAAAGTTTTTGAAGACTCTTATGCTAAAAATCTCCTCTAATAAAAAAATTAGCCAAATGGAGCCATGGATTGATGAAAAGGAAGAACAGGCAGTTCTGCGTGTTCTAAAATCAGGATGGATTACGGAAGCAGATGAAACTAAAAAGTTTGAGCAACAAATTGCTGACTTTGTTGGCAGCAAATACTGTTCAGTAGTATCAAATGGAACAGTTAGTCTATTTATTGCACTTAAAGCTTTGGGAATTAGGGTAAAAGATGAAGTAATTGTTCCGGATATGACAATGGTGGCAAGCATTAATGCCATTGTTATGGCTGGTGCAACTCCAGTGGTAGTCGATATCGAGAAAAAAACATTGTGTCTAGACCTTAGCGAAGTAGAAAGAAAAATAACTTCTAAAACAAAAGCAATTATGCCAGTTGCCTTTAACGGTCGTTCTCCGGATATGGAAAAATTATTAAAAATAGCTAAAAAAAATAAATTATTTATTGTTGAAGATGCGGCGCAGGCCCTCGGATCGTACTATAAAGGGAAACATTTAGGCACTTTTGGAGAAATCGGGAGCTTTTCTTTTAGTACGCCAAAAATCATCACGACTGGTCAGGGGGGGGCATTAGTGACAAACGATAAATTTTTATATGAAAAAATAATTAGACTTAAAGATTTTGGAAGAATTAATAGAAATTCTCAAGAACATGACGAGATAGGCCTTAATTTTAAGTTTAGCGATATTCTTGCTGCAGTTGGTGTTGTTCAAATGGAGAAATTGCCATGGAGAATTAAACGGAAAAGAGCAATCTACTCTTTGTACGTCAAGGAGCTAGGCGGAGTTAAGCAAGTAAATTTTATTCCGACAGATTTGTCACAAACGACACCTTGGTTTATTGATATTTTTGTCCTCGATCAATTAAAATTAAAGCATTTCTTAAAAGAAAATAATGTTGGTACTAGAGAATTTTACCCTGCGATTCACACTACGAAACCATATAATAAAATTGGAAAATTCCCTAATTCATTTTGGGTTTCCCAACAAGGCCTTTGGTTACCCTCGTCTTCCTTTTTGAGTGATGAGGATGTAAAATACGTCTGTGCTCGGATCAAGGAATATTATGATAAAGACTGACCAGGATATTAAAAAAATTCTTCATAACAAAACGGTTCTCGTGACAGGAGCTGATGGCTTTGTCGGTTCTCATCTGACAGAAAAACTTATAGATTATGGAGCAAATGTCCATGTTCTAATTCGCGCAACTTCTTCCGGGATGCTGCATAATCTTGGTTCCGTTCGGAGCCAAATAATCGTTCATCATGGTGATCTAACTGATAAGCAGGCGCTAAAAGGAATACTCAAAATTGTCAGAGGCGAAGGAAATAAACCAATTATATTCCATCTTGGTGCCCAAGCGCATGTTGGTGAATCTTGGGAACGCTCTTATGAAACATTTAATTCAAATGCCCTAGGCACCCTTAATCTCCTGCAGACGATAGTAGATTTAGACATGGATATTTATAAACTTGATGTTGCAGGAACCTCGGAGGAATATGGAAATGTAAACCCCGAGATGAAAAAACAATATCGATTTGATAAAAAAGGAGGTCTTATTCTCGACGAAAGATCACCCTTAAACCCACAAAGTATTTATGCGACATCAAAGGTTGCCGCTGACTTTTTAACCAGAGATTTTTATGCGGCTTATGGTCTCCCGACAGTCGTAACCAGAATGTTTAATAATTACGGTCCCCGTCAAAATCCCCGTTTTATAACAGGTACCATTATAACTCAAGCACTTTCCAACGATTCGATCGAACTTGGCTCTTTATCTCCGAAACGGGATTTTTGTTTCGTAGAGGATGGAGCGATGGGCCACATCAATGTCGCTCTCTTCGGAAACCCGGGCGAAGTCTATGTATATGGATATGGCGAAACAATATCAATTGGAGATTGGTACAAAAAGATTATAAAGATTGGGCAAGAAGCGGGATATTGGAAAAAGAAGAAGCTCATCGCGAGACATAAAAGTAAAAGGGGTCGTCTAGGCAAAAGCGAAGTCAATGAATTACGCGTTGATTATGCGAAACTGCACAAATTATCTGGATGGAAGCCTCGGGTTTCTTGGGACGAAGGATTAAGCCGAGCCATAAAATGGTATGCTGAGAACAAAGACAAATGGATTGGGAGGATTGATTGGTAACGTGGCAAAAGCAAAGAACAAAAATTTTTGGATTGGCAAGAGAATTTTGATTACTGGTGGTAAAGGCTTTGTAGGTAGACACGTTATCAATTACTTAAGAGAAAACCGTGGCGTCAACTTCAAGCAAATTTTTATTCCAGAGAGCTCAGCTTGTGATCTTCGTGAATATTCCTTAACCAAAAAAGCAATGGAAAATATAGATATAGTTATCCATTTAGCCGCTGACGTTGGGGGAATAGCATACAGCAGTTCTCATCCAGCGACACAGATGAGAAATTGCCTTTTAGTGGATAGTAATGTTTTTGAAGCGGCGGCAGAAGCAAAGGTAAAAAAAATGGTTTGCGTCTCAAGTGCAGTTGCATATCCTGTTAACGCTCCATCTCCCCTTAGGGAGAAAGATCTTTTCTTAGGGGAACCTGCTAGTAGTGGATATGGATACGGCTTTGCCAAGAGAATGTCAGTTGTTATGGCCAAAGCTTTTAAAGAAGAGAAAGGCTTAAATAGTTGTGTTTTGTTAGCAGCAAATAGCTATGGTCCCGGTCAGGATTTTGATTTGAAAACTGGACATGTCATCCCGTCACTTATTAGAAAATGTTTAACGGAAAAAGAATTAATCGTGTGGGGAGATGGAAACCAGGTGCGCGATTTTTTCTACGTTAAGGATTTTGCACGGGCTATAGTTATCGCAACAGAAAAATTATCTACACATGAGCCGGTCAATATAGGGACGGGCTACGGAATCAGTATTAAGAAATTGGTGAAAATTGTGGCTAAAGCAACTGAATTTAAGGGAAAGGTTGTTTTTGATACTTCAAAACCGACTGGGCAGAAAAAGCGAGTCCTTTCAATAGAGCTCGTAAAAAAACTTATTGATTATAAACCTCAATACTCTTTACAAAAAGGAATTCAAGAAACCGTTGATTGGTACAAAAATAACTACTTGGAATAAACTTATACATGGTAAAGGTTATATGAAAATTAATACTTCCGGGATAAAATGGTGGGATAAGTATGCTCAAGCGTTTGATCTAGATACCGATCCTTTCGATCCAAAAAATAAGGCAAGAAAAGTTGAGCTCGATGCGATTTTAAAGAACTTTTTGATCACCCCCGAAAAAGATCCAAACATTGTTGAGTTGGGATCCGGCACTGGACATTTTGTCTTAAATTTTGCTAAAAAAAATTTTACCGTTACTGGTATAGAGATATCTCGGGAGTCCAACAAGGTTTTAGAAAAGAGGGCAAAAAAATTCGGTCTTACAAAAAAAATTAAAATAATGAATAATAATCTTAATAAACCAATAGAATCATTAAAAGATAGTTTTGATGCAGGTTATATGATATCGACTTACCATTGTATTTCTCAAAGCGAGAAACAACAGTTGGTTGTTTTAAAGAACTTCGTTAAATTGATAAAGAAAAACGGTAAAATTCTCATCATGGAACCTAATCCTTTCAATCCTCTTTATTATGTTTTTTACCCGTTCGTTTATGACTCGAATCTAAAAGAAGGATACAATTTTATTAACAGTAGTCAGGGAAAGCTTATTAAAAATTTAAAAAACCTCGGAATGAAACAAATAACGGTTTACCATCATAGTTTTTTACCAACCTCCTTTATAAATATATTGGGTGCTGTAAAAGACATTAATGCTTTTTTGTGTAAGGTGCCATTTGTTAATAATTTTTCAGCCTTTAATATAATTACAGCGATAAAGGAATAATATATGTTATTCCTAGAGGATAATTTCATAGCATTTCTCTAGATAATTTATTCCGAAGATGTTATACTTCCTACCGTGTCCGTAGTAATAGGCCTTATGATTTCAGTTTTTCTTAATAGTAATACTTATTGTAAATAAAGCTCTTTTTAGAAAGAAATCTTAATTTCGGCATAAGTTATCTCTAGTATCTTTAAGCTGCTCAAACGCGTCATTTTTTAAAATTTTTAAGATGAAATCGTGTATAATAAGGATTGAAAATCCTATTTAGAATAATATTATGAACTACGCCTTAATTTTAGCGGGTGGGGTAGGTTCTAGAATGAAGTCGGACCTCCCCAAACAGTACTTGGAGCTTGAGGGGAAGCCGATTCTAGCTCACGCTCTTTCTCCCTTCGAAGAGTCGCCTTTAATAAAAAAAATAATTTTAGTTGTAGAAGAACGGATGACTAATTATTGCAAGGATAAAATCATTGATAAATACGGATTTAAAAAAATTCAACTAGTAACAGGAGGAGAGTTAAGGCAAGAATCGGTGTTTAACGGCATAATGGCAATAACTGAGAAAGATTGTGACTATTTAATTATTCACGATGCGGCAAGACCCCTAATAAAAAAAATGGATATTGAAAAACTTATCCGCTCTAAAAAAAATTGCGACGGGGTTGCTCCCATCATTCCATTAGCAGACGACATTGTTAGATCGGATAATGGTTTATTAACAGAAGTTCTATCCAGGGAAGGTTTATATAGCATGCAGACGCCAATGATTTTCAAGTTTGACAAACTAAAAAAGGCCCACCTTAATGCAAGAAAAGATAGATTTAAAGCGACGGAAGATGCCAAATTAATTTTGCGCGAGCAAGGGAAAATAAGGTTAATAGAAGGGTCACCTTATTATTACAAAATAGTTTTCCCTCAGGATCTGGAAATAATAGGAAGACTTTTAAATAAGCAAATAGTTGAAAATGACACCTTTGTTTCCGTAGAGGAAGCAATCGAAGAATTTAGAAAAGGAAAACCAGTAATTATTAGCGATTCCGAAGACAGAGAAAATGAGGGTGATCTATGTATTCCCTCAGAACTCGTTACCCCAGAAATTATTAACTTAATGGTTACATATTGTAAAGGAATTGTTTGTACTTGTATTACCAAAGATAAAGCTAAAAAATTAAAACTTAATCTTATGTCTAAGAATAATAATTTAGCTCTCCCAGCTTTTACCATTACTGTTGATGCTCTTGCAAAGTTTGGCGTAGTTAGCGGAACTTCTGCATTTGATCGAGCTAGTACAATACTGGCTTTGATTAATGATAAAGCAAAGCCATCTGATTTTAGATCACCGGGACATGTGTTTCCGTTGATTGCAAATCCTGGCGGGCTAAAAATTAGACGAGGTCATACTGAGGCTACGATTACCTTAGCTAAAATAGGCGGTTTTAGCTTATCGACTACAATCTGTGAAGTGCTTAGTGAAGATGGGACTATGGCAAGAATGCCCCAATTGATAGCTTTTGCCAAGAACCATAATTTAAAAATCACAACTATAGACAAGATAATCAGATATGCAAAACAACATGACATCTTCTATTAACCTGCCAAGAAAATTTGAAGTACCAGATCTAAAGTCAGGTGATATAATTGGTAAGACCGTTATCGTAACAGGCGCCAGTAGAGGAATTGGTAAGAGTACTGCAGAATTATTTTCTAGATTAGGTTTAAAGGTTGGAATAGTCGCAAGAGATACGGACGAACTTTATGTTACGGCCAAAGAAATAGGATGTGTTGCTTTCCCTTGTGATGTCAGCAAAGAAAATGATGTTAAAGAGGTATTTAGAAAAGCAAAAAAAATGTGGAGGAAAGTTGATATCGTAGTTGCAAACGCAGGATTTATCAAACCAAGTCCAATAAAGGATACTACTCTTAGCGATTGGCAAAAACACTTAAATGTTAATTTGACTGGAGTTTTTTTATTTGCCCGTGAATTTTTAAGACAAAAAATTAAACCTGGTTGTTTTATTACGGTTTCTTCCACGTCTGGAATGAAAGGTCGATCTGTCTGGAGTGCATACTCAGCATCAAAAGCAGGTGCAATCAATTTTTCAGAGGCGCTAGCAGAAGAAGCTAAGAAAATGAAGGTTAAAGTATATGATGTCGCGCCATCAAGAACAGCAACTAAAATGAGGAGAAGCCTATTTAGAAATGAAGATCAAAGCAAAATGAACCAACCGGAAGATGTAGCAAGATTAATTGCTTTTTGCTGTTCTTCTAAAAATATATATCCCGAGGGAACATCTTTTTGGATAAATAACAAAATTACAATGCTTTGGAAAAAATATTCCTTTATCATGAAGGAGCAATGACCCTTTTAAGTTAAAATAATGATTGAATCTTCTACCTCTTTATTATTCAAACTATTGTTTTTCCCGCTCTCGACATTGTTAGACATTATTCCAGTGAACAAAAATATTTGGGTTTTTGGTACAGGATTGGGAGAGAACTATAACGATAATTCCAAATACCTTTTTGAATACGTCATCAATAATAATGGAGGTAAAAGTAAAATTAGACCAATTTGGTTAACAAAAAACAAAACAATTTTAGAAACATTGAAAAAGGAAGGGAAAGAAGTTTATTTATTCCATTCCGTAAAAGGCTTATTCTATAGTTTGGTTTCAGGTGTCGTGATCGTATCATTTTCTTGGATAGATTTACCCCTTACGTCATTTATCCTTAGAAAGAAAAAAGTTGTGCAATTGTGGCATGGAACCCCTTTTAGAAAAGTTGATTTTAAAAGTGGAAGTTTATTCGAAAAATTGCTGAAAGTAATATTTCTTAGCTATCTTGGGAGGGAATTTGATTTAGTTCTAGTAGCTACGCCAAAAGTTATAGAGATCCATCGTTTGAAAAATGTATCAAACATAGACGAGGAAAAGATTAAAGTAACTGGATCCCCTAGAACAGATATACTTCATAAAAATTATGGGCATTTTGCTTTTTTAAAGCAAGGGAAAACGGAGAAAGTTTTCCTATATTTGCCGACATGGAGACATTACAGGCATAATTTATTTGACGCAAAATATGGCTTTAATTTTGCAAGAATTAACAACTTTTTACATAAAAATAGATCTTATCTCGTAGTTAAAGTTCACCCAGAAGAGTTTAAAAAGTATAAGAAATTAAATCGCTTAAATAATAGTAGAAGTAGAATTATATTTACTTTTGTGGAAGATATATATCCCTTTATGAAAAGTGTGGATTGTCTTCTAACAGATTATTCAAGCGTATATTTCGATTTTCTTATTCTAGATAAACCAATTATCTTTTTACCTTTCGACATGGAAGAATACGTTAAAGATAACCATGGTTTTTATTACGATTATGACTGGGTTACGGCTGGTCCCAAGACGCAAAATTGGATAGAGACTTTAACAGAGATGAAAAAAATAATTTTAGGTAAAGATAAATATAAAAAACAAAGAAGAATAATCGATAAGTTATTTAATACATATTCAGACGGGAATAATTCCAAGAGGGTATTTAATGAAATTTGCAATGTAGAATGATATAATAACATAGACGTTTTTAACTTATGAAAGAGAATTATAGTAATTTTAATATTTGTATCATTTTTTGCTCACTATAGATGGTTTTTTAAAAATTTTATGAGTGGCGGTTGGTCGTTTTTCTATCCGTTAACCCCAAGTAATTATTTTATCCATTATTCTTGGTTTGTTGTTTTTATGGTGAGGTTGACCTATTATTGTGAGAATTACCATAGATTTAATTTCGGCAATTTTTGTTTTTAGAAGACTTTTAATATTTTAAAAACACAGTGATTCTTTTTTGAAATGATAATTCCAATTATAATCATAGTTTTAATATCAATAATAACGCATGGAGTGTGGTTTTTTAATAGTTCTATTTTAAGTAGTGGTGATTGGGGATTTTTTTTTAATGAAACACAAAAACAGTTAATTTACCTCAATTACATATGGCGCGATTATGGTGATTTGGGTAATATTTTTCTATATATGTCAATGGTTGTCCCAAGAGGTGTCTGGCAATTTTTATCCTCGTTCAATTTCGCCATAGATGAGAGAATTTTATATGTATGGCCAAGCGCTCTGTTAGTGGGAATAGGCAGTTTTTTATTAGCGTATAGAATAACTAAATCAAAAATAGGTTCTTTTGTAGGTAGTCTAGCTTATTCCTACAATACATATTTTTTAAGCCTTTCGGTTAGCGGTGAACTTACTATAGCGATGGTTTATGTACTCGCGCCTTTTATTTTGTGGTTAACAATAAAATCATTAGAGGAAAAGAAATTTTATTTGGTCGTTTTTAACGGCATATTATGTTTTATAGCAAGCTCTTATGAATTTAGGATATTCTATATACTTTCAGCGATAATTTTTTTGTATACAATTTATTGCATTATTATAAGCAAAAATATAAGTCTTAAAATTATCTTTAAAACAATTTCTCTAGGATTAGCCCCAATTATTATTGCACTCACCTTAAATTTATATTGGATATTGCCTTTAGTAAGTACGAATACTTTATTAAACAATTATATTTTCAGCCGCGACTTATTTGGTGATGAATTTTATAATTTACTTTACGCTTTTACTCTTTTTCATCCTTTTTGGACAGGCGCTGAACCCTCATTATTTAAGGTAATGCCGCTTCCAACCTACGTATGGCTCATTCCCTTCTTTGCTTTTCTTGGGTTATTTTTAAACAGAAAAAATAAATTGGTTCTTTTCTTTGGTCTAATTTCTTTAATAGGAGTTTTCTTAACTAAACAAGTTGCAATCCCTTTTGGGAATGTATATCCCATTCTCTATAAATATCTACCTGGATTTGGCGCTTTTAGGGAGGCAAGCAAATTTTATTTTTTAATAGCACTTGGCTACGGTGTTCTAATAGGAAGTTTAGTAGGCTGGCTTTGCATAAATCTTAATAATAAAAAAGGGAAAATTTTTATAAAATATTTATTAATAACTTTAATTTCTTTCATTTTTTTATGGAATACAAAGCCTTTGTTAACAGGTGAATTTCATAGACTTATGTCTCCACGGGAAGTTCCTCAGGATTATGTAATATTAAAAGATTTTCTCTTAAAACAGCCTGAGTATTCGAAAACTCTTTGGATTCCGGCTCCTTCGAGGTGGAGTTTCTATTCACTTAGCCATCCAGAGGTTAATTACGTTGAAAGTCTGGAAGATAAAGACAGATGGAGTTTCCTTTATAAGTGCACTTCCAAGACAAACAAAAATCCTTGTACAGAAGGTGACGTAATGCTCGATGTTTTAGAAACCAACGTAGCCCATAACTTATTTGATATATCTTCAATGAGGTATGTAATCTTGCCTTTCGATGAGCTTCAACGGAATGATTATTTTTTCTCCTATGGAAGAAACAGGGCATCTTTTATAAAAGAATTAAATACTCTTAATTATCTCTCTAAAATAAATATTGGCACAAAAACTCTTCTCGTTTATGAAAATAAACAATATAAACCCCACATATACACTACTCAAGAGAAAGAGACAATTCATAAAGATGTCCCTTTTGAAAATGTTAAATTTCAATTTATTAATCCAACTGAATATACAGTCTCATTAAAAAATATTTCGAAACCTATTTATATTAATTTTTCAGAGAGCTATAATTCCGACTGGAAGATTCATATTGGGAATTTTAATTTGATCGAGACACTAATAAATAGGAATTATTTTCTGCCCGATAAATATCATTTCCGAAATGATGCGACGCTAAGTTCTTATTATCTAGATCCCAATTATATTAAGAATAATTTTTCTAAGGATAGTTACCATGAAAATCCAGATGGGTCTATAGACGTAAATCTAATGTTGTATTTTATGCCCCAAACATATATGTATTTGGGATTATCAATTAGCGGATTAAGCATAATTGGATTTATTGGATATCTTTCATTCCTATTTATCAAAAAAATAAAGTATGCAAAAAAATAAAACATTTTTTAAAAAAAAATGGGTAGAACGAGGAATAATTTTTACCCTACTAATTTTGCTATGGTTTTTTCTTACTTTTTGGTTAATTGCTGGATTTGATACCTCTTTCTCAGTATTATCTTACAACTATGGTAAAGGTAATTTTACGAATTTAACCTACGGCAAAATCCTCGCAGGACAAAAAATAAGTGGGGAATTTCAGGCACAAGAAAGCA
>Ga0187889_10005234_pt1 | contig 10250 bp, 7 predicted proteins | sample June2016WEW_7_10_2_FD_132992 | JGI IMG/M metagenome (GOLD analysis project Ga0187889, IMG submission 132992) | Peatland microbial communities from SPRUCE experiment site at the Marcell Experimental Forest, Minnesota, USA - June2016WEW_7_100 | ecosystem: Environmental > Terrestrial > Soil >...
AGGAATTCCGCGCCCCCCCGGAGCGCGGCCCCGTTGAAGCCTCACGGCCCGTGACCCGTGCGCCAAGTGCGGCGCCGAATTCCGCGCCCCCCCGGAGCGCGGCCCCGTTGAAGCTCCGTATTACCCACAATCACCGACCAATCGGGACCACATTCCGCGCCCCCCCGGAGCGCGGCCCCGTTGAAGCGCTGTGTTGCACGGTGACGCTGAGGGGTCTCGGCTGTATTCCGCGCCCCCCCGGAGCGCGGCCCCGTTGAAGCTACGCGGAGCGGATGGGGGCTGGGGGCGTGGTGGCATTCCGCGCCCCCCCGGAGCGCGGCCCCGTTGAAGCTCGACTTCCTCGAAGCCGCTCTACATCCAGATTGCTGGATTCCGCGCCCCCCCGGAGCGCGGCCCCGTTGAAGCTACCGCCATCGGCTGGCTGATAGTCAGCCTTGGCGCGGATTCCGCGCCCCCCCGGAGCGCGGCCCCGTTGAAGCTATATGGCCGAGAGTGGTCAGACCGGGCCTCCTGGGAGATTCCGCGCCCCCCCGGAGCGCGGCCCCGTTGAAGCTATGCGGAGCGGATGGGGGGTGGTGTGGTGGCTGTGGATTCCGCGCCCCCCCGGAGCGCGGCCCCGTTGAAGCATCGCCGATGCCGTGTGTGTAGAGCAATGCGTGCCTCATTCCGCGCCCCCCCGGAGCGCGGCCCCGTTGAAGCAAAATCCACTTTGCCAAAATGCGGCGGCGGCAAATCTATTCCGCGCCCCCCCGGAGCGCGGCCCCGTTGAAGCCGATACTCGCCGGGGCACATACTGCACCAAGTCGTGATTCCGCGCCCCCCCGGAGCGCGGCCCCGTTGAAGCTAACCTCGACCGGCTGATAGGTACTAATGGAATTGGATTCCGCGCCCCCCCGGAGCGCGGCCCCGTTGAAGCGAGGGAGCCGCCCCGGTCGGTGGTTGCGCCGGACCCGATTCCGCGCCCCCCCGGAGCGCGGCCCCGTTGAAGCCCTTGGCGTCAATCCCATTGCGACGCGCCAAAACGATATTCCGCGCCCCCCCGGAGCGCGGCCCCGTTGAAGCTGCTCCCGGTCCATGTTGATCTCGGATGGCCCGCAATTCCGCGCCCCCCCGGAGCGCGGCCCCGTTGAAGCCCACGAGTTTTAGGTTCATTTCTGAATCAGGGAAAGGTTATTCCGCGCCCCCCCGGAGCGCGGCCCCGTTGAAGCTTTTGCCCGCTTTTGGGCCGTTTGCAGGTTACTCCGCAATTCCGCGCCCCCCCGGAGCGCGGCCCCGTTGAAGCCCTCAAGTGCCGCACCTGCCATTTGCTCGTGGCCGAGATTCCGCGCCCCCCCGGAGCGCGGCCCCGTTGAAGCTTGTGCGGGGGACGAATGTGTGGGCTCGGTCGCGTGATTCCGCGCCCCCCCGGAGCGCGGCCCCGTTGAAGCACGCCTCCGCCATAAGCAACGGCTATAAATTTGTCATTCCGCGCCCCCCCGGAGCGCGGCCCCGTTGAAGCGCCGTGGGCTGGGTTGGGGTTTGGGTTGGGGTTGGGATTCCGCGCCCCCCCGGAGCGCGGCCCCGTTGAAGCCTGTTGTGGACAAGGGTGCGGAGCATGTTCAGCACTAATTCCGCGCCCCCCCGGAGCGCGGCCCCGTTGAAGCTCCGCAGTTCCCAGCGCGAAGACCCAATCGTGCCGGATTCCGCGCCCCCCCGGAGCGCGGCCCCGTTGAAGCAGGCCCAAGTGATTGCCGATGCTCCTCGCGGGAGAGCATATTCCGCGCCCCCCCGGAGCGCGGCCCCGTTGAAGCAAGAACACTTCGGTGGTCAAGATGGGGGCGCCGGGATTCCGCGCCCCCCCGGAGCGCGGCCCCGTTGAAGCCCGGCAGACCGCTATCCGGTCGTCTTATTCATCCGGGATTCCGCGCCCCCCCGGAGCGCGGCCCCGTTGAAGCTCTGCGCCTGATATGCCAGCTCGATCCACAGCCGCATTCCGCGCCCCCCCGGAGCGCGGCCCCGTTGAAGCCGCATCCCGGGTTTCCGGCGGTCCTCCGGTCCGGCCCAAATTCCGCGCCCCCCCGGAGCGCGGCCCCGTTGAAGCCTTGATCCGCCTGCTCGCTGCCTTCCAGTCCCGCTATTCCGCGCCCCCCCGGAGCGCGGCCCCGTTGAAGCCGTTTTGAGGTTGCTCGGAAGCGCCGCTGGCTTGCATTCCGCGCCCCCCCGGAGCGCGGCCCCGTTGAAGCGATCACGCGGGCAACGAAGTGATGTGGTTGGAGCGGAATTCCGCGCCCCCCCGGAGCGCGGCCCCGTTGAAGCGATCACGCGGGCAACGAAGTGATGTGGTTGGAGCGGAATTCCGCGCCCCCCCGGAGCGCGGCCCCGTTGAAGCGACAACTACAACCAGGCCGCCATCGCGCGCAAGGAACATTCCGCGCCCCCCCGGAGCGCGGCCCCGTTGAAGCGGGCAGTTGGCTGGTGGGCCAACGCCAAAAACGAAATTCCGCGCCCCCCCGGAGCGCGGCCCCGTTGAAGCACATACCCGACCTGTGGCATATAGCACAGGACCAGGATTCCGCGCCCCCCCGGAGCGCGGCCCCGTTGAAGCCGAAAATCGCAGGACTGTTACATTCACGCAGTTTCCTAATTCCGCGCCCCCCCGGAGCGCGGCCCCGTTGAAGCGCGTGGATTAGCGGTTCAATTGCACTCCACCATCATCATTCCGCGCCCCCCCGGAGCGCGGCCCCGTTGAAGCGGGTCATCGAGCAACGCGAGCTTGATTGCGTCCTCTGATTCCGCGCCCCCCCGGAGCGCGGCCCCGTTGAAGCGGAATACCGTGGATAATAGATTTGCTGGCGCACCCGATTCCGCGCCCCCCCGGAGCGCGGCCCCGTTGAAGCCCAATGATTCAGCTTGGAGCAAATGGCGAGTTTATGGAATTCCGCGCCCCCCCGGAGCGCGGCCCCGTTGAAGCCCGGATGAAGGCGACGTTCACGCCGGCCCACTTCCGGATTCCGCGCCCCCCCGGAGCGCGGCCCCGTTGAAGCTCCGGGTCGAGCGGCAATCTCAAGACCAGCCTCTTTATTCCGCGCCCCCCCGGAGCGCGGCCCCGTTGAAGCTTTTTGGTTTTGGGTTTGGGTTTGACTGTGCGTTTGGATTCCGCGCCCCCCCGGAGCGCGGCCCCGTTGAAGCTTTCTTTCTTTCGTCAACCCAGGATTTTTCGCACCCATTCCGCGCCCCCCCGGAGCGCGGCCCCGTTGAAGCTATAAGTGAAGGGAAAGCGAAAGCGCAATCGCGCGGTATTCCGCGCCCCCCCGGAGCGCGGCCCCGTTGAAGCAGCCTCGAAAACGCCGGCACAGTCCCGCTGACCAACATTCCGCGCCCCCCCGGAGCGCGGCCCCGTTGAAGCACCGCTTGGCCAGCGCGCCGCCCCCGTCGCCCAGGTAATTCCGCGCCCCCCCGGAGCGCGGCCCCGTTGAAGCTCGAAACCCTTTGGGGTTTGGCGCGACGACCCCGGCGGATTCCGCGCCCCCCCGGAGCGCGGCCCCGTTGAAGCGCCGGTCGACAGCCGGCGACCTGGCCCCTGGGCCTGGCGATTCCGCGCCCCCCCGGAGCGCGGCCCCGTTGAAGCGCCGCAGGGCAGGCCGGAGTGTGGGAGCGTGTGGCCGAGATTCCGCGCCCCCCCGGAGCGCGGCCCCGTTGAAGCCAGGCGCCGACCGCATCCTTCAAAGCGCGGGCGATGTCATTCCGCGCCCCCCCGGAGCGCGGCCCCGTTGAAGCCCTGTGGTGGGTGCGGTTACCATGAAGGCATTGGCGATTCCGCGCCCCCCCGGAGCGCGGCCCCGTTGAAGCGGATTGCTCCACGCCCTAACCGCCGCAGCCGCCTCAAATTCCGCGCCCCCCCGGAGCGCGGCCCCGTTGAAGCAATTGAAACTGACCACCCGACGCCACAGGAGACCCAATTCCGCGCCCCCCCGGAGCGCGGCCCCGTTGAAGCCCAATGGCCGCAGTCAAGGGCCGGCGGCCATCTTGATTCCGCGCCCCCCCGGAGCGCGGCCCCGTTGAAGCTTGGCGGCTCGATGCTGCTCACGAGTTTGAGTAGATATTCCGCGCCCCCCCGGAGCGCGGCCCCGTTGAAGCGAGTTCATGTTGTTTCATAATTTCGGCTTATTGGGCCGATTCCGCGCCCCCCCGGAGCGCGGCCCCGTTGAAGCAGTGCTCGGTGTCTGGTGGGTATGCTTGACCGTGCTGGGATTCCGCGCCCCCCCGGAGCGCGGCCCCGTTGAAGCTACATGAACGAGAGTGGTCAGACTGGCCCTCCTGGTAATTCCGCGCCCCCCCGGAGCGCGGCCCCGTTGAAGCAACGCCAGACCCGCGTCCCCTCTTTGTTCTCTTCGTATTCCGCGCCCCCCCGGAGCGCGGCCCCGTTGAAGCACGGCGGGCGGCTTCTGTCCAGGCCATTTGTCGAGGAATTCCGCGCCCCCCCGGAGCGCGGCCCCGTTGAAGCAACGCGACAACGCATCAATGCGCGGTGCGCATTGCGATTCCGCGCCCCCCCGGAGCGCGGCCCCGTTGAAGCCTGGACGGGATTGTGGTAGAGGCGCAAGGCGCAAAGGGCATTCCGCGCCCCCCCGGAGCGCGGCCCCGTTGAAGCCTGACTCAGGCTCCGGAGTTGGTTGCGTTGCCTTTATTCCGCGCCCCCCCGGAGCGCGGCCCCGTTGAAGCGTCAGGGGGACACGTATGTCCTCGATTCGGACCGAGATTCCGCGCCCCCCCGGAGCGCGGCCCCGTTGAAGCGTCCCCGTGACGACTGGCACGTTGACGGTGAATGCGATTCCGCGCCCCCCCGGAGCGCGGCCCCGTTGAAGCCTCCGAGGCGCGCTCAAGCTCGTTGGTGACGTGCTATTCCGCGCCCCCCCGGAGCGCGGCCCCGTTGAAGCGGCGTCAGCAGAAGATGGTTTGGCCGCCGGCGCCGGCATTCCGCGCCCCCCCGGAGCGCGGCCCCGTTGAAGCGAATTCTCATGGTTTCAATGCGGTTTCGTCGTTTATCATTCCGCGCCCCCCCGGAGCGCGGCCCCGTTGAAGCGTCATCGGTGATGAGCCGAGCGGCCCCTGTCCAATAGATTCCGCGCCCCCCCGGAGCGCGGCCCCGTTGAAGCCTGGCCGCGTTTCCAAGCCATCCAAATGTGCGACTGATTCCGCGCCCCCCCGGAGCGCGGCCCCGTTGAAGCCCAAGCACTTGTTTGTGGACCTGGCCCTGCGCGCGGCATTCCGCGCCCCCCCGGAGCGCGGCCCCGTTGAAGCCCGTTCCCCCAACCGGAGTCGTCCTATCTGGCCGACATTCCGCGCCCCCCCGGAGCGCGGCCCCGTTGAAGCACCGATGAGGAAATCCTCTCCATGTTCGTGGACGGCATTCCGCGCCCCCCCGGAGCGCGGCCCCGTTGAAGCGGGCCGTTGCACAACGCCTGCATCTATCCCGGAGTAATTCCGCGCCCCCCCGGAGCGCGGCCCCGTTGAAGCCCAGACGTTGCGCAATGCGGCGTGGGTGTCGCAATCGATTCCGCGCCCCCCCGGAGCGCGGCCCCGTTGAAGCAGCAATGAAGTCACCTACAAGACGCCATCCACGCCCCATTCCGCGCCCCCCCGGAGCGCGGCCCCGTTGAAGCGTAATAGTACGTGGGGGGCGCGTCGCGAGCATCGATGATTCCGCGCCCCCCCGGAGCGCGGCCCCGTTGAAGCCGGCGTCTGGGTGCTGCTCTTGAAGGGATTTGGCCATATTCCGCGCTCCCTGTGGGCGGCGGCGTGAACATGTATGAAAACCGCCGGTTTGAAATTGCGGTCGGTTCTGTGGCCTCCAGGTGGAAAAACCGGCAGCAGTGACTGCCGGTTTGCCGGGCGGAGGCTTGGACTGACAGGCCCCAAATCGGCTTTGGATTGGGTCCTTCATACGGAAGCTGGTGCCTTCGATGATCACGGTTTCGGCATGGTGGAGGAGCCGGTCCAGGACGGCCGGCGCGATGGTGCTGTCGTTATTGAAGATGGTGGCCCACTGTTTGAAGGGCTTGTTGGTGGTCAGCACGATGGAGCCGCGTTCGTAGCGGTGGCTGATGACCTGGAAGAGGAGGTTTTGGACCTGAAGGCGATTGATTTTCTTGGGCCAGTCCCAGTGGAACTGATCGAGCGTTTTGAGGACCGGAAAACGCGCGGCCTGAATGCGCCGCTGGATGGTGTGCTGGAGGCGTTGCTGGTATTGGGCGTCGATGAGCCGGCAGAGGTAATCGACGTGGGTCCAGGATTGCTGGGCTGCCTGCGGGGCCGGTTCGGCATGCTGGGCTTTGAGCGAGGGCAGGTCCAGGTCCAACAGGTCCTGCCGCCGGGTCAGGTGCAAGGGCGAGGGCGCCGGAGTGTGGCGCTCCCGTTGTTCGAGGAGGTTGGCGATGTATTCGCAGCCATAGGCCTCGAAGGTCAGCGCGTCGTCCAGGGCGCGGGCCGCTTTGTCGGGGCTGTAGACCTGGCTCAACGCAACGATCTTCTGGATGTGGCGCGGAGCATTGAGCCGCTTTTCCTGAAGCTTGCGTGCGTAGAGGTCCGCTTGCGGACCCAGGCTCAAGCAGGTTTGAAGGAAGGTTTGCTCGCGCGCGCGATGGCGATGGACCAGGAGTTCCTGGAGGTGATCCGGATTGCGAATGTCCTGGCGGCGATCGCAAGCGCGCAGGTGGGTGGCGATGAGTTTTTCGTGGTGATAGAGGAGCAGTTGGTCGGGATAGATTTTGAGGGTGAGCTTCTGGGAGGCGTAGAGATAGGGCACGGTGTCGCGGTTGGTGTCCCGCACGACGCGGCAGCAGCCGTTGGCGCCGGTGGAGCGTATCACCGCGCAGTCGTAAGGCAGGGCGGGCAGTGGCCGGAGCAAGGGCTTCTCCTGGGCGAAGCACTCGAGGGGCTGGCAGTGGGTCTCGCCATGAATGCGCACGTTGGCCACGGTGTCCATCCACTGGCGGGCGGCGGGATTGAGGGCGCTGAAAGAGGGGATTTCCAAGCCATTGAGGAGGTTTTTTTTGACGTAACCCACGCCGTTCTCGACGCGGCCTTTTTCGTTGCCCTTCCTGACCTGACAGGCGACCGGGCCAAAGCCGTAATGGGCGGCAAAGTCCAAGAAGCGAGGATTAAAACGCGCTTCCATCCCCGGGGGATGTTCCAGCACGCCGGTCTTGAGGTTGTCGATCATTACTTTGGCCGGCGCGCCGCCGAAGAACTCCAAGGCGTGCCGATGACCGGAGAGGAACTGCTCCCTGCCCTCGGAGAGGGTAAACTCCTGGATTAACGACCCTGAGGCAGATTTACTGGGTGGGTGCATCCATGGTGCAGTTGTAATGTGCACCAAATGGACGACGTTCTGGACGCCCCCATCGCAGGAAGAACGGTTCAGACTCATCTTCGGTGGAGTAGGTATCCAATACCACAGCCAGGAGTGGCGGCGCGAAGCAGATGACAAATCTGAAGACGCGGCCTTCCTTGTATTAAAAGTGCTAACACAGCGAGGAATTGCGGCTGAAGTTGAAGGACTAAGGCTTGCTTGCCCACGCGGCGACAATAATAATATGGTGATGAAACAGGATATTCCGTCTCCCGCCAACCAGCGAGATTCGTCCGGCGATCACGAGCTGTGCCAAAACCAGGATTCCCCGGGCAATGGCGATCTGATTTTCCTGGTGGCACTTTTCTCGATAGGTTTGGCAGCCCTCCAATTAGCCATGGCGGCCAGCGGCTACGATATGATGCGAGTGCAGCACCTTGCCACCGCCGTGCATTACGCCCGGGGGCACATCGACCTGATGCGGCCAGTCATCCCCGGCTTCAATGCCAACGGGGCCCCTACGCCAGTGGAGTTTCCGATTTGGCAGGGAATCACCGCCGCGCTCATGAAGCTGTTCGGCGTTTGGTATGGCTGGGGCAACGTGGTTTCCCTGGGGTTTCTGTTCAGCTCCATGTGGGCCTTGTTCGATTTGACTCGGCGGCTGTTTTCAAAGCGCGCGGCCTGGTGGACCCTCTTGTTTTGGGTGACCCAACCCATAAACATCCTCGTCGCGGCAGAGGCGGGCGGGGATGGGACGGCCTGGGCCTTCGCCCTCTGGTTCGTTTATTGCGCCTTCCGCATGATGGCCGGCGGCGGCTGGCGCTGGTGGCCGGCGGCGGTCCTGGCCGGATGCCTGAGCGCCACCACCAAGGCCCCCTTTTTCATGACGGCAGGCCTGACCACATTTCTGTGGCTGCTCCAGAGTTACCGGCGCTCGCGCTCGGCCTGGATAGGGTTGGCCTCTGCGGGAGCGGTCAGTTGCGCGGTGTTCCTGGCGTGGAGCGCCTACTCGCACCGGGTCTATGCCGAGGCTGAATTCCCGCTGACGAACTTGAATGTATTCGCGCACGGCGGGGCCAAGGGGGTGTACTTCGGAGACCTGGCCTATCGGCTGAAGGTGTCCAATTGGATTTACGGCTGCTGGCATGTGCTTACTTGGGTGGTCGGGAATTTCACGTTGATCTTCCTGCTGCTGGCCGCAGTGCGGTTGCGCCGGATGTTGCCGGTGTGGTCTTGGCTGTTGGCGGCAGGCTGCGCGACGTTGGTGTTCACCCCCACAATTATGTTTCGGGGACACGTGCAATATTTTTTTATCTTCTCGCCCGTCGTGGCGCTGCTGTGCGCGCGGGCGGCCGAGGAGTCCGAGCCGCAGCTCTGGCAGGCCCTGCGGGCCGGGCCGGTCTGGCGTTGTCTGCTCGTGCTCGCGGCCACCCTCTTTGGGCTGGTGGAGTCCTCGCAAGTCCTGCATTTCAACGCTTATTTCGACACTTACAATGACGACGTGGCGCTGATCCTCAAGCAGCACACGGCCCCGACCGACAAACTGATCGTATGGGGCCAGGTCTGGGGCGAACCGTTCATGCGCGCCGAACGGCAGGGCCTGACGGGCGGCTTCACGCTTCAGGACACGGCCTGGCTCAACGATGCCAACACGCTGGCCCGCTTGAAGGAACTGGGTTACACCAAGCTCGTGCTGGTCAATGCTTCGCCCCTCACGGTCGCGCTGACCCAGGTGACGGGCTCGCACCTGAGCCAGACATTCGAGCTGCCTCGGTTCCTGCCTGCGGCAGCGAAGAATTGGCCGGTGGCATTCAATTCGAGGTCTGTTTTAATTGTCGAGATCCCCAAGTGAGTCGCATGAAGGTCCTGTTTGTCTATTCGAGCCATAGCTGCCGGTCGCCCCGGATTCCGCTGGATTCGCTCCAGGACATTCATCTGGGCATCTCCTACATCTCGGCGGTCTTGAGGGCCGGTGGACATTCGAGCCGCAGCGCGGTCCTTTCGAGCGAATGGGAGCGCAAGAGCGCGGAGGTTCTGGGCGCCGTGATGGGTGAATTCGCTCCCCGGCTCGTCTGTTTTACTTCGGTTTCATCGCAATATGGATTTATTCACGAGCTTGCCCGGGGTATCAAGGCGCGTTGGCCGGACACGTTTCTCCTGGCTGGCGGGACTTGCGTGTCCCTCGACCCACAGGCGGCCATCGGCGACGCTTTCGATGCGCTCTGCGTGGGCGAAGGCGAGTATCCTACGGCGGAGTTGGTCGAGGCGCTGGAAGCCGGCCGGTCTCCACTGGGGATTGCCAATCTCTGGATCAAGACCCCGGCCGGTTCGGTGGAGGCCAACCCGACCCGCCCCTTTCTGCCCGATCTCGACCAGTTGCCTTTTCCGGATCGCCAGATGTGGGAGCCCTGGGTTCAGCCGAGCGGCAAGGACCGGCAGACCCTCCTGGTTTCACGCGGATGCCCCTTTCGATGCTCCTATTGCAGCAATCATGCCCTATGCAAACTGGCGGATGGCCGTTACGTTCGCTTTCGTTCCCCAGCCAACATCGTGGCCGAAGTTGCCCACCTATACCGGGCGTATCCCGAGATGCGTGAGATTTATCTGCAATCGGAAACGATTGCGCTGGACCTGGATTGGGTGACTGAACTCGGGGACCAGCTCGCCGGGTTCAACCGGTCGCTGCCGGAGCCGTTGCGGTTCGTCTGCAACTTGCGCGTGACCCGGTCTTGCCTGGACGAGCGGTTTTTCAGCGCTCTTGCCAGGGCCAATGTCCGCACCATCGAGATCGGCTTGGAATCAGGCAGCGAACGCGTGCGCCAGGAAATCCTGCGCCGGACCTATACCAACGAGGAGTTCCTGGCCGCGGTGGACCTGGCCCGCCGGCACGAAATGAGGGTGAATGTCTATAACATGGTCG
>Ga0187889_10005239_pt1 | contig 10240 bp, 6 predicted proteins | sample June2016WEW_7_10_2_FD_132992 | JGI IMG/M metagenome (GOLD analysis project Ga0187889, IMG submission 132992) | Peatland microbial communities from SPRUCE experiment site at the Marcell Experimental Forest, Minnesota, USA - June2016WEW_7_100 | ecosystem: Environmental > Terrestrial > Soil >...
CTGTTTCCAGAGCCCGCCCGCGCCGCGGAAAGTGGGAACGCCCGATTCGGCTGAAATCCCGGCCCCGCTCAGGACCGCCACGTGTTTTGCCAGCCACAGCTTTTCCCTGAGGTTTTTAATGTCCGTTTCAATTTTATGCTCGGCCACATTGCGCTCCTTCACTCAAGCGGATCAATCCCCAGGTCCCTGAGTCTCCAGGTCAACTATTCGAGTTGAGCGCATTACCCGTGCAAACAATGTCCGTCCCATCGGTGTGCAGGAGGTCATCGAAGTAATCGATGGTCTTCTTCAATCCCTCTCTCAGTGGGACTTTGGGTTGCCACTCGAGTGTTTCCCGCGCGATGGATATGTCCGGCTTGCGCATTACCGGGTCATCTTGCGGGAGGGGCTTCCGGACCAGTTCGGATTTTGACCCTGTCATCTCGAGTACCATATCGGCCAGTTCTATAATGGTGAACTCCACGGGATTTCCGAGATTCACCGGGCCTGTAAAGCCTTTGGGAGTGTTCATGAGCTTGATGAAGCCATCTATCAGGTCGTCAACATAACAGAAAGAGCGGGTTTGCTTGCCGTCCCCGTAGATCGTTATGGGCTGTTGGGTCAGGGCCTGCACTATGAAGTTTGAGACCACCCGGCCGTCGTTGGGGTGCATTTTGGGGCCATAAGTGTTGAAGATCCTGGCGACCTTGATGTCCAGCTTGTGCTGCCGGTAATAGTCGAAGAAAAGGGTCTCAGCGCATCGTTTTCCTTCATCGTAACAGGACCTCGGCCCAATGGGATTTACATTCCCCCAGTATGTCTCCTTTTGCGGGTGCTCGAAGGGATTGCCGTAAACCTCGGAGGTGGAAGCCTGCATGATCCTTATCTTGAGCCGTTTTGCAAGCCCCAGCATATTGATCGACCCGTGCACATTGACCTTGGTCGTCTGGACCGGATCGTTCTGATAATGGATCGGAGAAGCCGGACAGGCAAGGTTGTATATCGCGTCGACCTCGATATACAGAGGGTAGGTTATGTCGTGTCTGAGGAGTTCAAAATAAGGGTTGCTCATCAGATGGACGATGTTTTTCTTGCTGCCCGTGTAGAGATTGTCGATGCAGAGTACGTCATGCTGGTCTTTGAGGAGCCGTTCGCAAAGGTGAGACCCGAGGAACCCGGCCCCGCCGGTGACTGCACATCTTGTTCGAAGATGCATGGTTTTCGTTCCTTAAACAATGTGTAAGATATCAGTATCCATGAAAAAACCAGTTAAGGTCATTGGACCGCCTTCGGCCCGGGCTATTATATCCGTTTGCAATGCGTTGACAATCTTTTCCAACAAACCTGGCGGGAGGTCCCTCGAAAAACCACGCAAAATCTCATGAGCTTCGAATCTCGCCCCTTAACGCTTTTTCGAATTTTTCCTTTTGTTTCAGGAAGTAATTTCTCTGTGGGCCGTCTACCGAGAGAGCCTCGTTGATCGTCGAGACCGCATCGGCATATAGGCCGTTTATATAGTAGGCCTCCGCGAGTGTATCGAGAATGAATGGTTCGGGGCTCACGGCGGCGGCCTTCAGCGCCATGTCGAGGGCGTCATGCGGGTTGCGCAAAGACGAGGGTCCCGTCGCGTAAAGCCATGCCAGGTTATTCAGAACGGATGGGTTTTCCGAATCTTGCATAAGAGCGGCCCTAAGGACAGACTCGGCTTCAGAGTACCTGCCTTTTTCGTAAAGAAGCCCCCCGTATGCGGCAAGGTATTCGGTGTTGGTGGGTTCCCGGGAAATGCCGTGCTCCAGGATATGAAGCTGTACATCAGAGCGCAGGTCCCTGGTCAGCCCGCGTTCGTCAAGTCTCCAGTTAATGAAGAGAAGGCCGCAGACTACCGCCACAAAGATCAGGGCAGAGCCGTAGAGCTTTCGGTCGTGCCTGCGAATGAGGTCCCGATCTTTGAACGCCTCGACGAGAAACTCCACTCTCTGCCTTATGCTGAAATGGTGCCAGCTCGGGAGGTCCTCTATTCTACCACTGCGGAAGGCTATTTTTTCAAGCGAGGAAATCAGGGGCTGAGGGTCCCCGATGAGTTCCATGGCGTAAAGGTCTGCCTGTCGCTCGCTGTTTCTGAGAAAATATCCGAAGATAAAGCGAAAATAGAGGACCATGAGCACGATGACCGGGAGGGCGGACAGCAGGGAGACAACAGATCCGGCGAAGTCTCCGGGAGCGGCATACCAGTTGAAAATGGTCCCGTTCGAAAGGGCGAGCAGAGTTAGAGAGTCGCTCAAATCGTAAGCGAACAGAATGAACAGGATGAACAGGAACACAAAAAGGAGCAGGTGTTTTTTGCGCACGTGTCCCATCTCATGGGCTACGACGGCTTTGAGTTCGCCGATCTCGAGACTTCTCAGCAGTCCGGAGGTAATCAAGATGTAGCGAAGGCCCGGCAGGATGCCAACCACCCCCGCGGTAAGCATCTCGGTGCCGAAAATAGGCCAGAGTAAAAGACCGCCGGTCCTGAATTTATGATCGCTGCAGAACCTTTCCAGCTCAGCCCTGACATAATCCTGGGGCAGCGGCTTGCAGCCCCACATTCGAACGATCAGCCAGGGCCCTAACAGGACGAACCCGACAAACGCGAGCACTATTAACAGCAGCTGAGCAAAATCCGAGGCCATGAAAGACGGCGTTTTTATGGACTGGAGCAGGTCTGTTACGATGGAAATGAGAAACCAGGGGACCAGAATGACCGAAGTAAATGAAAGGTTGCCCCTTATGAAATTTGACCGGGAAACCCTGGCACCGAATATGGCCTGGTGGGTCGAATGGCTCCAGAACCAGATCCCTGCAAGATGTATCAGATAGATTACCAGGCCGGTCAGTCCCGATACGGTCAGGAATCTGTCGAACCCCGGGATTAGGCGCAGGCAGGCGTCGAGGTTGAAAACATAAAGATATACGGCGCAAAATCCAATGGCCACGACAGATAGAAGGGCCTGTGCGCGGTAGTGGGCGCGGGTAACGGCGGCAAGCGGGGCGCCTAGATCGGCCGCTTTTCGAAGTCTTTGAAAAGTCCTGCGGCAATAGAGAACAAAAAAGCAAAAAAGGATGGCTATATAGAGAATATCCGGCAACGAAACGGCGTGGGGCTTGCCCGTCTGGCGCTGGACGCTGAAAAGCAGCAATACGACAATGAAGTAGATAAGCTGATTATACATTCCCAGATATTAAAGCAGCTGAGAGCTAAGAGCAATCAGGAATGTTTCGGCTTTTCCTCGAAGCAGTCTTTTCGCACCTCATCGACAAATCTGATCGGGTAATTGCCGTCAAAGCACGCGAGGCAGAACGGATGATCGTCCACCGTGGCCCCGGCCGCCTCCAGCAATCCCTCGATGCTGAGATAATGAAGCGAATCCAGCCCGATAAAATCTCGTATCTCCTCAACCGTGTGTGAGGCTGCGATCAGCTCGCCCTTGGTGGAAAAGTCGATCCCGTAAGGGCATGGGTGACGGTGTGGAGGGCAGCTGACCAGCATGTGCACCTCTTTTGAGCCTGCCTGGCGCAACGAATTGATCCTGGTCCTCGTCGTGGTGCCGCGTATTATTGAGTCCTCAACCAGCAGCACGCGCTTTCCGTTGAGTAACTCCCGTACGGGATTCAATTTGACCCGCACCCCGAAATCGCGCATGGCCTGGCTGGGCTGTATGAAGGTGCGTCCCACGTAATGGTTTCGTATTACGCCCATTTCCAGAGGGATATTCCTGGCCTGGGCCAACCCCAGGGCGGCATAGTTTCCCGAATCCGGGAACGGCATCAGCAGGTCGGAGGAGATCGAAGGGTTTTCTTTGGCTAACAGTGCCCCCAGCCTTTTGCGAAACATGTAAACATTCTGGTTGAAAATATTGCTGTCCGGTCTTGCGAAATAGATAAACTCGAATATGCAGTGGGAACAGCGCTGTTTGGGGAAGGGGAAAAGCGAGCGCGGCCCGTTATCGTCTATAATGAGGACTTCGCCGGGCTCCACGTCGCGAATGTAGGTTGCTTCTATGAGGTCAAGGGCACAGGTTTCGGAAGCAAGCACATAGCTGCCGTTCAGTTTACCCAGGCAAAGGGGCCTGAAACCGTTTGGATCGCACACTCCGATCAGCGTGTCTTTCGTGCACATTACCAGCGAGTAGGCGCCCTTGACCCTGTACAATGCTTCAACCAAAGCTTCCTCGAGGCCGTATACCAAGTTTTTGGCCAGCAGGTGCATGAATATTTCCGTATCCATGGTGGAACGGAAAATCGCCCCCTGCCTTTCGAGTTCACCGCGCAGTTCGATCGCGTTTACAAGGTTCCCGTTATGACCGATCGCGTAGTAGTTGTTTCCATGGAAAACCACGAACGGCTGCGCGTTTGCCAGAAGGGACGATCCGGTGGTCGAATAACGGACATGCCCGATGGCAAGGTGGCCTTTGAGGGATTTGAGACTTTCTTCAGAGAAAATATCATGGACCAGGCCCATGTTTTTAGAGGCCGTGATCTGGCACCCGTCTCCTACGGCGATTCCCGCGCTTTCCTGCCCCCGGTGCTGGAGTGCGTAAAGGCCGAAATAAGCCATTTTGGCGGAATCTTCATGGCCGAAAATCCCAAAGATGCCGCACTCTTCCCTTTTGCTGGGAATGAAAGAGGTCAAAATCTCCGGGTCTCCCGGAATTATGATTTTGCGATCGGGTACCAGCCCACTCTCCATGACGGTTATATCTCCCGGTGATATTCCTGTAGTGTTTTTACGTCCCAGTCGCCTTTTTGCAAAGCCAGGACTGCTTCGGCAATGGCTTGTGCCCCTGCAATGGTCGTCGCGTAAGGAATATTGTAGATGAGAGTTGTGCGCCTGATTTCATAGGAGTCGGAGGTGGTCTTCTTGCCGAGGCTGGTGTTGACGACCAACTGTATCTCGCCGCTCTTGATCCTGTCCACGACGTGAGGGCGGCCCTCATTTAATTTGTACACCTGATCGGCGGGTATGCCGTTAGCCTCGAGGAACCTTGCGGTCCCCGAGGTGGCGATCAGCTTGAAACCCAAATGGAGGAATTCTCTTGCCACAGGCAACGTCTTGTATTTGTCCGCGTCATGAACGCTTATGAAAACCGTTCCACTTGTCGGGAGTTCGTATCCGGCCGCGGCCTGGGCTTTTGCGAAGGCAATCCCGAAGTTTTCGCCGATTCCCATGACCTCGCCGGTCGACTTCATTTCGGGTCCAAGCAGGGTGTCCACTTTCGGGAAACGCGAAAAGGGGAAGACGGCCTCTTTTACCGATATGTGCCGCGGCTCTATTTCCTTTTCAAACCCAAGTTGCTTCAGGCTTTGGCCAAGCATGACCCTGGTGGCGAGCTTGGCCAGCGGACGCCCGATGGCTTTGCTCACAAATGGGACCGTCCGGGACGCCCTCGGGTTTACCTCGAGGATGAAAACCTCCCCGTTCTTGATGGCAAACTGAATGTTCATGAGCCCTATTACGCCGAGTTCTTCGGCGAGCAGCCTTGTCTGTCTTTTGACCTCCGCCTGCAGCTCCTTTGAGATGCTGATGGGCGGAAGCACGCATGCGGAGTCTCCGGAGTGAATTCCGGCCTGCTCGATGTGCTCCATTATGCCTCCGAGGACCGTGATCCGGCCGTCGCTGATGGCGTCCACATCGAGTTCGATTGCATCCTCGAGAAATTTGTCGATCAGTATCGGATGTCCTGGTGAGACGTGCACGGCGGTTTTCATGAATTCCTCGAGCCGGGCGTTGTCATAGACTATTTCCATGGCGCGCCCTCCCAGGACGTAAGAGGGGCGGACAACAACAGGAAAGCCTATTTCGGCGGCCGCAACGACGGCTTCGGCTATGGTGAACGCCGTTGAGTTTTCAGGCTGCCTCAGACCGAGTTTGTGGAGAAGCTGTTGAAAGCGCTTGCGATCTTCTGCCCTGTCGATTGCGTCGGGAGATGTGCCGAGAATTTGCGCGCCGGCTTTTTCGAGCGGGACCGCCAGATTCAAAGGGGTCTGGCCCCCGAACTGCACGATCAGGCCCTTGGGCTTCTCACGATCCAGAATGTGGAGAACGTCCTCGAGGGTCAGCGGCTCGAAATAGAGCTTGTCGGAAGTGTCGTAGTCGGTGGATACCGTTTCCGGGTTGGAGTTCACCATGATGGATTCGTGGTCTGCTTCCCGGAGCGAGAACGAGGCGTGAACGCAGCAGTAGTCGAATTCGATGCCCTGACCGATTCTGTTGGGACCGCCTCCCAGGATCACTACTTTAGGTTTGTCCGAGGGCCTTGCCTCGTCTTCTGTCTCATAGGTCGAGTAATAGTATGGGGTGTAGGCTTCGAATTCGGCAGCGCACGTATCCACAAGTTTGTAGACGGGCTTTATGCAATGCTGCAGGCGCTTGCAACGCACGGCTTCCTCGTCGGTGCCGGTGAGCTGTGCGAGCCTGCGGTCCGAAAATCCCCAGGACTTAGCGAGTCGAAGCTGTTCGGCATTTTCGAGAAAAGCAGGCCCCTCGGCCGACTGGACTATAGCTTTCTCTACTTCGACGATTTCCATGATATGCTTTAGAAACCATGGGTCGATATAGGTGAGCCTGTGAATTTCATCTATCGATATTCCAAGCTTCAGGGCTTCTCCGATTTGAAAGAGCCTGTTGGAATTGGGCCTCGTGAGGCTGAACTTGAGCTGTTCAATGTATTCGGGGTCCACTTTGGCGGGTGGATCGCAAAATCCGAATCGACCGATTTCAAGCGAGCGGATGGCCTTCTGGATCGCTTCTTTGAACGTGCGTCCGATAGCCATAGTCTCCCCCACCGACTTCATCGAAGTGGAAAGTATGTCGTCGGTGCGCGGGAATTTTTCAAAGGTGAAGCGCGGGAGCTTCACAACGCAATAATCTATGGTAGGTTCAAAGGAAGCCTTGGTTTCGCGGGTGATGTCGTTTGCGATCTCATCGAGAGAATAACCCACGGCGAGCTTGGCGGCAATCTTGGCGATAGGGAACCCGGTAGCCTTGGAGGCGAGCGCGGAGGAGCGTGAAACGCGCGGATTCATTTCGATTACGACCATGTCGCCGTTTTCCGGGTTGACCGCAAACTGGACGTTGGAGCCCCCTGTTTCGACCCCTATCTCCCGTAAAATGGCGATAGAAGCGTCGCGCATCCTCTGATATTCGCGGTCGGTGAGTGTCTGGGCGGGAGCCACCGTAATGGAATCCCCCGTGTGCACGCCCATTGCGTCCATATTTTCTATAGAGCAAATGACGACCACGTTGTCCTTGAAGTCGCGCATCACCTCGAGTTCGAATTCCTTCCACCCGAGAACGGATTGTTCGAGCATTACCGAACAGATCATGCTCGCATCCAAACCCATTTGCGTCTGTTCAAGAAGCTCTTCCCGGTTGTAGGCGACCCCACCTCCGGTTCCGCCAAGGGTAAACGAAGGTCTTACGATTACCGGATAGCCGATTTTCTGGGCAAAGGCTTCGGCTTCGACAAGATTGTCCACGATAAGGCTTTCGGGCACCCTAAGGTTGATGTTTGCCATAGCGTCCCGGAAAAGCTGACGGTCCTCGGCCTTTTTGATGACCGAAGCGCTGGCGCCTATCATCTCCACGCCAAATTCCTCGAGAATGCCCGTTTCGGCGACTTTTACAGCCACGTTGAGGGCAGTCTGGCCCCCGAGTGTGGGAAGCAGGGCATCGGGACGCTCACGCCTTATGATCTTTGCGACCGCCTCGGGGGTTATCGGCTCCACGTATGTATGCTGGGCCACTTCCGGATCGGTCATGATGGTGGCGGGATTGCTGTTCAGCAGGACTATTTCATAGCCGTCTTCGCGCAGCGCTTTGCAGGCCTGTGTCCCGGAGTAATCGAACTCGCACGCCTGGCTTATGATGATCGGCCCGGAGCCGATGAGCAGTATTTTCTTTATGTCTGTTCGTTTGGGCATGAATTCGCTTCCTTCTACCCGGCCTGTCAACGGCGCCTGTTGAGCGGCTGCCTCAACCGCGAGGCGTTCTTTGCGATCATTTGCATGAACCGGTCGAAAAGGTATGAGGCGTCATGCGGACCGGGAGAGGCTTCCGGATGATACTGAACACAGAAGGCGGGAATCTCCAGATGATCCATTCCTTCCAGCGTATTGTCATTGAGATTTATATGCGTAAACCGCACAGGCATGTTCGAAAGCGAATCCGGATCGACGCAAAACCCGTGATTCTGCGAAGTGATCTCTATTTTGCCGGTTGTGAGGTCCTTTACCGGCTGATTTGCCCCCCGGTGTCCGAACTTGAGTTTAAATGTGGTGCCCCCGAGCGCAAGCCCCATCATCTGATGCCCGAGGCAGATGCCGAATATCGGTTTTTTCCCGAACAGATTTCGAACGGTTTCGATTACATAATGCACCGCGGCCGGGTCGCCGGGTCCATTTGACAAAAAGATGCCGTCCGGATCGCAGGAAAGAATCTCATCGGCAGCGGTGTGAGCGGGAAAAACCATAACCTGGCATCCCGCCTCTTCCAGTTTGCGAAGGATATTATACTTTATCCCGCAGTCCAGGGCAGCCACCCGGAACCCCTCGACGCCGGGGAGCCATTGGGCCGAGTCGATTTCGCGCCTCTTGCCGTCCAGCCACCTGTAAGGGGTTTGGCAGGTCACATATCTTACCAGATCGATCCCGTTGAGGCCAGGATACGCCTGGACCTGCTCCATCAGTTCGCGCACATCCTCGGTGTCGGTCGCAATGATCCCGCGCATCGCCCCTCCAACCCGAATATGCCTGGTCAGCGCACGCGTGTCGATGCCATCGATTCCAATCTTTCCATGCTCGTCCAGGAAATCGGCCAGAGACCGGTTGCTTCGCCAATTGCTGGCAAAGTCCTGGTACTCTTTTACAATAAACGCCTCCACATGCACGGCCGCCGATTCCATGTCCTCAGGATTGATTCCGTAAGTACCGGTCAGAGGATAGGTCATCGCGACGATCTGGCCTTTATAGGAGGGATCGGTCAGCACTTCCTGATAACCGGTCATGCTGGTATTGAATACCACCTCTCCAAGCGCCCGGCCATGGCCGCAGAAAGTGTATCCCCGGAAAACGGTCCCGTCCTCGAGAAGAAGGATTGCTTTGGGACGATTCCACGGAAGGCTCATAAAATGTTCCTTATCGTTTTGCTAAATCATTCATATTCCTAAGAGTTGCAGGAGATCTGCGTGGTTGACACCCCGAAACGATCAATTGTAACGGGTAAGCCCCGAATAGCAAACCTTTTATAATGATTCCGAAGAGCTTGCCTTCCGCCTCGCGCTCATCAGAGCGGCCGCCCTGATCAGGTCCTCCGGTGTGTCGACTGCCACCGAGTCCACTGGAGAAAGTGCGACCCTGATCGAGAAACCGTTCTCAAGAGCGCGCAACTGCTCCAATTTTTCGATCTCTTCGAGTTTCCCCGCAGGCAGAGAGGTAAACTTTTCCAGGAAGTTGCGCCGGTATGCGTAGAACCCAAGGTGCTTCAAAAAGGAGCGCACAGGCTCAGCGCGATGAAATGGAATCGGCGCCCTCGAAAAGTACAGGGCCTTTCCATTGTGGTCTACCACGACCTTGACAACATTGGGATCCACAAACTCCTGCTCGCTTTGGCTCCGATAGGCCAGAGTGGCCATCTCGCAGTGCGGGGGCGAAACAATTGCTCCCGCGAGTGCCTCGATCATTGCGGCGTCCAGCAAAGGTTCATCCCCCTGGATATTCACAATGATATCGTCTTGAGCAAGTCCGAGAATGTCGGCCGCCTCAGCCAACCTGTCAGTTCCGCTCTGATGATGCGTTCCCGTAAGAATGCAGTTTCCGCCGAACGATCTGACCGCTTCCAGGATCCGGCTGTCATCGGTTGCCACTACCACCTTGGAGAGGCGCCTGCACGCGGCTGCCCGTTCAAAGACATGCTGTATCATGGGCTTTCCGCAGATTGTGGAGAGCGGTTTGCCGGGGAGCCGTGTTGAGGCGTATCTGGCTGGAATTAGTGCATAAATTCGCATCTTCAGCCACTAAAAAAGACCGCGCCGCAAAACGGCTGCGATCGTGATCTGAAAAAACGCGTTTGCAAAAACGCGAGACTTTGTTTAAGGGGAATTCCAGACGCGAGCCATACTATGATAAACTTGCGACCGGATGCAAGAGAGACTTTAACCAAAAGAGCGACAGGCTATTTCATGACGGAGATTGAATATATCGGTAAGTGTTCAAAGTATCTGGA
>Ga0187889_10005241_pt1 | contig 10237 bp, 10 predicted proteins | sample June2016WEW_7_10_2_FD_132992 | JGI IMG/M metagenome (GOLD analysis project Ga0187889, IMG submission 132992) | Peatland microbial communities from SPRUCE experiment site at the Marcell Experimental Forest, Minnesota, USA - June2016WEW_7_100 | ecosystem: Environmental > Terrestrial > Soil >...
AGAACACGACGGGCGACCGGCCGGTCGCCCCTACGCTGTTGGGGGATGAGGTTGCCACGTCGAACCGGACTTCGCGTAACACCCTGGCAGGATCGCGATGACTATCTTCTTCATTCTGAATCGAGTGAGGCCGACCTTGTTTAGATCTGGTCGTGGTCTTCGGGGCGTTCTACAAAGACGAGTGTTTTCTGGATCTCTTCAATGGCTTTGATTCCTTCTTCAAAAGCCAGCTTATTCAGCTTCTCGGTCCCCTTGGGGATTCGGGCCATGACTGCGGCTTCCATGGATTCCTTTGTGACCACCCCTGCACCTGCAGGGATAGCCGGAATGAGTTTGCTCAGGGCTCCCAGGGCTACGATGTTGGCCATCTGCTCCCGCCCGCATTTTTCCCTGGCAATCTGGGTGAAGGGAATTTTCACCACCCGGGGATAGGTAACCTGAGTAACCAGTTGCGAATCCACCACCAAAATCCCCGCAGGTTTCAAATCAGAGGTGGACTCATCGCAGGCCATCTGGGTCATGGCCAGGAGAATATCCACACCCATGGCTTTGGGATAATCGATTTCCTGGTCGCTGACCACCACATCCGCCCGGCTCGTCCCCCCCCGGGCCGCCGGGCCATAGCTGACCGTTTGGACAACGTTCTTCCCTCCGTAAATGCCTGCGGCCTCGGCCAGAATAATTCCCGCCAGGACCAGCCCCTGTCCCCCTGAACCGCTCAACCGAATCTCGTAACGATCTAACATAATGACTCGCTCAAGTGCCTAAAATTCGAAATGCCTAAAATTAAATAGGCAGAAATTATTTAACTTCGAACTTCGTACGGGCGACCGGCCGGTCGCCCCTTCAAATTCCGAACTTCTTTTATCAGTGCCGATCGGATACCTCTCGTCGGTCGGTTTCCTCTTTCTCCTCTTTTTCGACTACTGGAGACATGGCTTCCTTGGCTTTCTGGCGGATTCTGGCATATTCCTCATGATAGGTGGGCGCTTCCCGGTCCACCAGGACGCCGATCTCAAACTTCCCGGCCATCTCTTCAGGGGACAGGCTCTTAGCCTTCTCCACCGGGACGGCACTGTCTCGCTGCCATTTCATCATCTCCACCTGGTTCCCCAGCTTATTCAGCCGCCCGAAATGCGTCTGGCACTGGCTGATCACTTCGACCACGCTGAACCCTTTCTTAAGCAGCGCCTTTTCGATCAGCTGATCCAGCTGCCGGGTATGGTAAACCGTTCCCCGGGCCACAAATACCGCTCCGGCACACACGGCCAGCTGCGAGATATTAAAGGAATGCTCTACCGAACCATACGTGGCCGTCGTCGCCCTCTGTCCATAGGGGGTAGTGGGGGAATATTGCCCGCCGGTCATGCCATAAATGTTGTTATTCACGATGATCGCCGTCAAGTCAATATTGCGGCGGGCGGCGTGGATAAAATGATTTCCCCCGATGGCGGTGGCATCTCCATCCCCCATCACCACGATCACCTTCAGCTCCGGCTTGGCCAATTTGGCCCCGGTGGCGAAGGTCAAAGCGCGTCCATGGGTGGTATGCAGGGTATTAAAATCAACGTAAACCGGCAATCTCCCCGAGCAGCCGATCCCGGAAACCAGAACGATTTCGTCCTTCGTGTAGCCGATGTGATCAATGGCCCGGATGAGCGAGCCTAACAGGATCCCGATTCCGCATCCCCCACACCAGACATGCGGGAACTTTTTGTCATGGCGGAGATATTTATAAATCAAGGGTCGATCTTCGATCATCTCTCCTCCTTTATCTTGGCTAAAATCTCTTTGGGGCTGATGATCGTGCCATCGATTTTATTTACCGTGAGCACCGGGGTCATTCCTTCATTCACCCGTCTCACTTCCCTGGATATCTGGCCCATGTTCATCTCCGGCACCAGAAGGGTCTTTCCGGCTTTGGTCAACGGTTCTATGGATCGACGCGGAAAAGGCCACAGAGTGATTAGCTTTAATAAGCCGACCTTCAATCCCTGGGCTCTGGCTTCCACCATGGCTCGATGGGCCGATCGAGCCACACACCCGTAAGCGATGATGACCAGGTCCGCATCCTCGATTTGATATCGTTCCACCAACTGGATGTCTTCAAAATGGGTGGAAATCTTACGAAAGAGCCGGGCCAAAAACGGCTCGATCTCATCCTGGCGTAATGTAGGAAAGCCCCGAATGTCATGAATCAAGCCGGTCACATGGTACCGATAACCTTCCCCAAATATCCCCATGGGCGGGACTCCATAGCTGGTATCTTCATAAGGCAAGTACCATTCCGGGGGGACGGATGGTCTGACCCGGTCGATAACTTCCACCTCTCCCGGACCGGGCAATATGACTTTCTCCCGCATGTGGGCTACCACTTCATCCAGCAGAAGGATCACGGGGGTGCGATATCTCTCCGCAAAGTTAAAGGCCTTAACCGTCATGGTAAAGCATTCCAGAACGGAACTCGCGCTGAGAGCGATGATGGAGTGATCTCCATGGGTTCCCCAGCGGGCCTGCATGACATCCCCCTGAGAAGGGTTGGTCGGGAGGCCGGTACTGGGACCTCCGCGCATCACATCGACCACCACGCAGGGCACCTCGGCCAGGCAGGCATACCCGAGGTTCTCTTGCATAAGAGAAAATCCCGGCCCCGAAGTTGCGGTCATGGACTTGGTTCCTGCCAGGGAGGCTCCGATGATGGCCCCCATACTGGCGATCTCATCTTCCATCTGGATAAACGTTCCATCCACCTGGGGAAGACGGACCGAGAGTTGCTCGGCAATCTCCGAAGCCGGAGTGATAGGATAACCGGCAAAGAAGCGGCATCCCGCCACGATGGCTCCCTCGGAGCAGGCTTCATTCCCCTGCATAAGCTTAGCCCTGGAATCGGGCTTTTTCGCCTTATCCATTCGTTCCTTCCTCGGCCTCTCCCGATGTTTTTGCTGGGGCCTTCGCTTCCTTTTTCTTGGGTGAACGGACATTAATGGCAAAATCCGGACAGCGCAGCTCGCAAAGCTGGCATCCCGTACAACGCTCGGGGTCCTTTACATAAGGGGCCCCTGACTCATCCTGGGCCAGGACTCCAGCCGGGCAGAAGGCCACGCAAATCCCGCACCGCTTGCACCAACTTTTGTATATCTCTATGGTATGTTTACCCTTCTTGGCCATAAACTTAGCTTCCCTTTCGTTCCTGCACAACTCGTTTTATGGTCGGGCCCATGTCCGCCGGATTTTCGATGACCACTGCCCCGGCAGCGCGAAGGGCCTTCATCTTGGCCTGCGGCGAACCGCTGCCGCCGGAAATGACTGCGCCCGCATGCCCCATTCGACGTCCAGGAGGCGCGTTTTGCCCGGCGATGAATCCCACCACCGGTTTCTTAAAATGTTTGCGAAGGTACTCAGCAGCCTCCTCTTCAAGCTCCCCGCCGATTTCCCCGATTAGCATAACGACCTCGGTCTGGGGATCCTGGTTAAAAAGTTCGAGGACCTCCACGAAAGTCATCCCAATGATGGGGTCTCCCCCGATGCCCGCACAGGTGGATTGGCCCAACCCCTGTTGAGTAATCTGATCCACGGCCTCGTAGGTCAGGGTACCGCTGCGAGAGGTTACTCCGATCGCGCCCGGTCGGTGGATGTACCCGGGCATGATACCGATCTTGCACTTTCCCGGGCTTATGACTCCCGGGCAGTTAGGCCCGAGCAACCGACATTTTCTCCCTGCCAGGTATCCCTTGGCCATCACCATGTCCTGAACCGGTATTCCCTCTGTTATACAGACGATCAGCTCTATCCCCGCATCCGCCGCCTCCATAATGGCGTCGGCTGCGAAAGGGGGGGGGACAAAGATCATGGAGGCATTCGCGCCGGTCTTCCGAACGGCTTCATTCACCGTGTTGAAGACCGGAAGGCCATCCATGGTGGTTCCCCCCTTGCCGGGGGTCACCCCTCCCACCATTTTCGTCCCATAGGCCACGGCCTGGCGAGTATGGAACATCCCCTGATTCCCAGTGATGCCCTGGCAGATCACCCTCGTTTTTTCATCCACCAAGATACTCATCGCGGTCTCCTTGGCCTAGTTAAATGGAAAAATCTATCTGTATCGTATAAATTTGAGGCCTCTTCGTCAAGGGAAAAACCCTAATAAAACCTTATGAATCCTAATCCATCTCTTCTGCTACTTGGAGCCAGATATGAAGGGACAACTCGCGAACCGCCTTAAATCCAGCGCCGGAACCCTCTTTGGCCCAGATCGGGGCTGTTGGGTTGATAACCTCAGCCCTGCCAATAGGTTTTGAAAATAGGAAAACAGTCTATTACAATTTTTTCAATTTTTCCCGAGATTTTCCATGATCATGATCATGGAATTCGGACTGGCGACAGGCTCTAATTTAGAAAAAACTTGACGTACCCTCTCCTCCTAAGCAATATTGTTATTAAAATAAATCCGTTGTGTTGAATCAAAGAGGCGTCAAACAATTTTTCCATCTATCCACCCCCACCCCGTCTCTCGAGCGAGAGGGAAGGAGAGGGTGAGGACGTGCCGGGTAGAAAGGGGGAGCGATACCTTGAAAGAAGGCTCCGACAGGAAGAAAAAGCCGGTCACCATCCACCTCAACCAGAAATGGTGCAAAGGATGTTATATTTGTTTGGAAGTTTGTCCCAAGAAGGTCTTTGAAAAATCTCCGGAAGTTTCCGAGAAGGGGTTTCAGCCTGTGGTCGTCGCCCACCCGGAACTCTGCACCCGCTGTCTTCAGTGCGAGATGCTCTGCCCGGATCTGGCCATCAACGTAGAAAAGGGAGAATGAAAAAAAACCCATGCAATTGAAAAAGGTAAAGAGCGCATTACCCCCCGGCTGGTACTTCATGCAAGGGGATGAGGCCTGCGCCGAGGGTGCCATAGCCGCAGGCTGCCGTTTTTATGCCGGTTATCCCATCACCCCGGCGAGCGAGATCATGATTCGCATGGTCCACCGGCTTCCGGAGGTGGGGGGAACCTTTATGCAGATGGAGGACGAAATCGGCTCCATCTCCTCGGTTATCGGGGCCGCCTGGGCCGGAGCGAAGGCCATGACCGCCACTTCCGGACCGGGCATCAGTTTGATGACCGAGAGCATTGGTTATGCCGTCATTACCGAAACCCCCTGCTTGATCGTCGACGTTCAGCGCGCCGGACCCAGTACGGGGCAGGCCACCCGACCCGCCCAGGGCGATATGATGATGGTCAAATGGGGCGCTCACGGTGACAATGAAATCGTCGCCTTCTCTCCCTGGTCGGTGCAGGAGATGTATGACCTCACCATCAAAGCCTTCAACTTCGCCGAACAATTCCGGGTCCCTGCATTCCTCCTTGCGGATGAAGCCGTCGGCCATCTCCGGGAGACCCTGGTCATAAAAGAAGAGGTAGAAGTCTTCGATCGGGTCAAGATCCCGGGCCAGGCGCCCTTTGGCACGGAGGAGATCAACGGCGTTCCCCCCATGCCCGCCTTCGGAGAAGGGGCGAACCTTCTGGTCACAGGCTCCACCCACGATCCCTGGGGATTTCGTAAAACCCAGGATTCCGCAACCCAGGCCCGACTGACGGAGCGGCTCGTTCGCAAGGTCAGAGATTTTAAATCCGAAGTTATCCAGACCGACCCGCATCTTCTCGAAGACGCCGAGGTCGGAGTCGTGGCTTATGGGTTTACTGCCCGGGCTGCGCTCCAGGCAGTGAAAACTCTAAGGAAGAAAGGGATCAAGGCTGGGATGCTACGTTTGGTTTCCATTTGGCCCTTTGCCGATGAGGCTATTGCTGACCTGGGCAAGCGCTGTCGGGCCATTTACGTCGCGGAGATGAACCGGGGCCAGATCGCGGGGGAGATGAAAAAATACACCGCCACTCCGGTCATCTCCTTGCCCAAAACCAACGGGGAGGTCATCGAACCTGCGGAGATCGTGGAGGGAGTGCGGAGGAACCTGCCATGAACGAAAAGATTTTCCAGATGATCAACGCCCAGGCCTTTCCCACGCCTTTCTGCCCGGGATGTGGCCACGGAATTCTGATGAACGCCGTTCTCCGGGCCTTCGCTGAGCTGGAATATGATTTGAAGCAAACCCTGTTCGTGTCCGGAATCGGCTGCGCAGCCTGGATCCCCAGTCCCCACTTCAAAGCTGACACCTTGCATACCCTGCACGGTCGGGCCATTGCCTATGCCACCGGGGCCAAGCTCTTCAACCCCAAGCTAAAGGTCATCGTGATCAGCGGAGACGGCGACTTGAGTTCCATCGGCGGAAACCACCTCATCCACGCCGCCCGGAGAAATATGGAGCTGACCGTGGTTTGCGCGAACAACTCGATCTATGGGATGACGGGCGGGCAAGTGGCCTCGACGACCCCTCTTGGCTCCCTGACCACTACCACGCCCAAGGGGAATCCGGACCGTCCCTTCGACCTCTGTAAATTGGTCGAAGCTGCCGGAGCGACCTTTGTTGCCCGTCATCCGGTCGCTACCCCCATTCCGCTCACCCGTACGCTAAAAAAAGCGATCGCCCATCGCGGCTTTTCTTTCGTGGAAGTTCTCTCCCCCTGCCCCACTCAGTTCGGACGGAGGAATGCCTTCCGATCGCCCTTCGCGATGATACAGGCCCTGAAAAATACCTGTGTATCCCTGGAGAGGGCCAAAGGCCTGTCGCCCGAAGAGCTTGAGGGAAAAGTGCTGGTGGGAGAGTTCGTGGGTCCGGGCAAAAATAATTAACCGCAGAGGGCGCAGAGAACGCGGAGAAATAAAAAATAGAGATAATCGATCCTCTTGCAAAAAACCCCCACATGAAGGGAAATTCGTCATTCCGGGCAAGCAAGGCGCGACCCGGAATCCAGTTCCGCTGTCGGCGGGATTCAAGCGATCCTAGATTCCCGCCTTCGCGGGAATGACGGAATAAGGACTTTTGCAAGAGGCTCGATCGTCTCCAATGGGGAATCGAAAAAGCGGTTTTCAAAAGGCGGGGGTCTTTAATAACTTTCTTAAATCTCTGCGGGCTCGGCGTTCTCTGCGGTAAAAATATTGGAGGAATTTGATGATCCAGGTTCGTTTTGCCGGTTTGGGTGGCCAGGGAATCATCCTCATGGGAGAGATCCTGGGAGAAGCAGCAGTTATCGACAAGAAGTACGTAGGCCAGACTTCTTCTTACGGGTCGGAGGCTCGCGGGTCAGCCTGTAAGGCTGATGTGGTAATCTCCGACTCCTGGATCGATTATCCTGAAGTGACGGAAGCCGACGTTCTCGCCTGTATGTCTCAGGGAACTTACCGGCAGAACCTGGAGAAAGTTAACCCTTCCCGAGGGATCGTCTTTATCGAATCCCAGTTGATCAAGCCCGACCCATCCTCTCGCTTGAAACACATCCTTATTCCATCCATGGAAAAAGCCCTGAAGGTGTTGGGGAACCAGATGGTAGCCAACATCATCCTCCTCGGAGCCGTGGTCAAGACGGTCGGTTTGGTCGACGAAGAATCCCTCCTTCAGGCTCTGTCCAACCGGGTACCGCGGGCGCATCTGGAATTGAATAAAAAAGCTCTCGCCCTGGGATTTGAATTGGCCAACGACTTCCACTCGCCAACTATCGAACATCCATAAATTTTTGATACCTATTCGGTAAAATCTTCTTTCGAATGCCCTGCTCAGCCCAGCAGAGCCCATCTCTGAGGCAGCTAACCCTATGGGAATTCCCCCTTCAAAACAAACAAAAAAATTGTTGCTTTCAAAGAGAAAATGGGTAAAATGGAGCGGGGTTAAAAAGAAAGGAGGTTCTACGATGAAAAGGGTTCTATTTCTTTTTGCGATTGTGGCCATATTTTCCTTATTCACTTTTCCAACGACTCTCCCGGCCCAGGAGGTAAAGATCGGGATCATCTACCCCTTGAGCGGCCCCGTAGGCCAGGCCGGCATCAATAACAAGAGTGCTATCGAACTGGCGCTGGAGATCGTTCAGAACCCCAAGTATAAGAATTTAAATGTACCTCTTGCAGGGGCAGGAGGGCTCCCCAATCTGAAGGGAGCGAAAATAAACGTGATCTTCACGGACAATCAGGGCAAACCCGACTTGGGCATGAGTGAAGCAGAACGCCTGATCACCCAGGAACATGTTGTGGCCCTCTCAGGCTGCTATCTCAGTTCGGTAACCGAGACCGCCAGCATGGTGGCCGAACGGATGAAGATACCCTTCTATAACTTTGAATCCTCTTCTCCGAGCCTGACGCTTCGAGGATACAAATGGTTCTTCCGCAGCTCGCCTCACGACGGGACTTTTTCCGAGGCCATGTTTGCATTTGTGAAAGAATATGGGCAGAAAAAGAACATAAAGTTCAAAACCATTGCCGTGTTGTATGAAGACACCCTCTACGGGAAGGACAGCGCCCGCATTGAAAAAGAGTTAGCCGCCAAGGCAGGATATCAGGTTGTAGCCGATATTCCCTTCCGCCGTTCCGCTACTTCCCTGTCCTCTGAAATCCAAAAGGTAAAAGCGGCCAATCCCGATATCTTCTTCCCCACTGCCTATATCTCGGACGCCATCCTGATGACCAAGACCTCTAAAGAACTAGAATACAATGCCCCCATGATCATGGCCCAAAATTCGGGCCATACCGAGCCATCTTACGTGGAAGCGGTGGGGAAAGACGCCGACGGCCTTTGCAGCCGGGAGGAATTTTCCCTGGACCTGGCCAAGCACAAACCGATGCTGGCCGAGATAAATGCCCTCTATAAAGAACGCTTTGGAAGGGATTTCAGCGGACCCGCGGCGCGCGCTTTTGTGGGGTTCTTAGGCCTCCTCGACTCCATCAACCGGGCTGGTTCAACCGACCCCGAAAAAATACGCGAAGCGATCAAGGCGACCAACATCCCGGGGGATAAACTCATCACCCCCTGGCGGGGTATCAAATTTGACGAAAAAGGCCAAAACATTTTGGTGGACGCGATTGTCATCCAGTACCAAGATGGGGGAAAGCGATATACGATCTATCCCTTCAACCTGGCGACCAAGGACATCGTTTATCCGATTCCTAGATGGTCCCAGAGAAAATAGATAGGTACCCGATGATTGGAAATAAAAAGAATTCAGCTCCGGCACATGGCGTCATCGTAGCCATCCGACGGCTGAAAATTCCTGGTCTAAAAATTCGATTTGAGTAAAATGGAGCAGCTTTATTCCAGAAAGGAGGCCTTACAATGAAGAGGGTTTTAGGTTTTTTATCATCCATTGCTATCATCCTGGTTCTCATGAGCCCGGTGATTACGTCTGCCGCCGAAGACGTGAAGATCGGGGTGATCTATCCAATGTCCGGCCCCATCGCCCAGGCCGGGCTTGACAACAAGCATGCCATCGAGCTTGCCCTGGACATCATTAACACCACCAAATATAAAAATTTAAACCTTCCTCTGGCGAAAACAGAAGGGTTGCCCAATCTGGGGGGCGCGAAAATCGCGGTAGTTTTTGCCGACCACCAAGGAAAACCCGATTTGGGCTTAAGCGAGGCGGAACGTCTTCTTACCCAGGCGCAAGTGGTTGCTCTTCTGGGCTGCTACAACAGCAATGTGACCGAGACCGCCAGCATGGTGGCCGAGCGGATGAAGATGCCTTTCTTCAACCCCGAATCTTCATCCCCCCAGCTCACTCGGAGGGGGTTCAAGTGGTTCTTCCGCAGCAGCCCGCATGATGAAACTTTCTCCGAGGCGATGTTCAAGTGCCTGGTAGACCTGGAAAAGAAACGGGGTGCCAAATTCAAGACCATCGCCGTGGCGTATGAGGACAGCCTTTATGGAAAGGACAGCAGCCGCATTGAAAAAGAGCTGGCCGAGAAAGCGGGTTATAAGGTCGTTGCGGATATTCCCTACCGACGGTCGGCTACTTCTCTCACCTCGGAAGTCCAAAGGCTGAAAGCAGCCAACGCGGATGTCCTTTTCCCGACCTCCTATGCATCCGATGCGATTCTTTTATTAAGGACTTCCAAAGATCTGGAATACAACCCTGCGGCTATCATGGCTCAAAACTCGGGTCACACCGATCCTTCCTTCATAGAAGCGGTCGGAAAGGATGCGGACGGGATCGCCAGCCGTTCGGAGTTCTCCCTGGACCTGGCTGCCCATAAACCCCTGGTGAAGGAAGTTAACGATCTCTTCAAGCAGCGCTCGGGAAGGGACTTCTCCGGGACTTCCGCTCGGGCCTTTGTGGGATTCTTTGTCCTGGCCGATGCCATCAACCGGGCGG
>Ga0187889_10005248_pt1 | contig 10229 bp, 6 predicted proteins | sample June2016WEW_7_10_2_FD_132992 | JGI IMG/M metagenome (GOLD analysis project Ga0187889, IMG submission 132992) | Peatland microbial communities from SPRUCE experiment site at the Marcell Experimental Forest, Minnesota, USA - June2016WEW_7_100 | ecosystem: Environmental > Terrestrial > Soil >...
CTTCCAGGCCGTGCCCTATGGGGTGCGCAGAGACACCGGGCGCATAGACATGGATGAGGTGCGCGACATAGCCCGCCGCGAGCGGCCAGCGTTGATCTGGGCTGGCGGCACTGCCTATTCGCGCCTGTGGGACTTCGCCGCTTTTGCCGAGATCGCGAAGGAAATCGGAGCCCGCTTCGCGGTGGACATGGCCCATGTGGCCGGACTGGTGGCGGGCAACGCCCATCCCACACCGATTCCTCACGCCGACGTGGTCACCACCACCACCCACAAGACCTTGCGCGGCCCGCGCGGCGGCATGATCCTGTGCAAGCAGCCCTTCGCTGCGGCGATCGACAAGGCGGTCTTCCCGGGACTACAAGGCGGCCCCCACGACCACAACACGGCCGCCTTGGCCGTCGCCCTCGACGAAGCCTCCCGCCCCGAGTTCAAGGAATACGCACACCAAGTGGTGGCCAACGCCAAAGTGCTGGCCGGCGAGCTGATGGCGCGCGGGTTCCAGGTGCTATCCGGCGGAACCGACAACCACCTCCTCCTCGTCGATCTGACGAGCAAGGGCGTGCCGGGCAAGGTGGCGGCCCGGGCGCTCGACCAGGCTGGGCTCGAGCTCAACTACAACGCCGTGCCCTTCGACACCCGCAAACCCTTCGATCCCTCCGGCATCCGGCTGGGCACACCTTCGGTCACCACCCGCGGTATGGGAGCAACCGAGATGAAGCTCATAGCCGGCTGGATCGACCGCGTGATAGGGAAGCCGGACGACGAAACCACCGCCCAGGTGCTGACCGAGGTTCGTGAAGTCACCCGACGCTTCCCTGCCCCTGGCATTGTCCTCTCATAGGCCGTCATGCACATTCATTCCGGGCCCTTCTCACGCAATCTGTGCGCTACCGTACTCGCCGGCATCGCCTGCGCCACCGCGCTCGCTTTCGCCCGCCCGGCCGGCGCCGAGGTCATCGAGCTGGTGGACAAGACCAAGATGAGCGCCAAGATCGTCCACTACTACGATGGCGTATATACCGTGGAGTCTCAAGGCGGTACGATCAAGCTGCCCAGGGATAAGATCAGGACCATCACGTTCCAGCTGCCCACGCCGCGTGCCGAATTCTCCACGCCCGAAAAGACCTTCGATCGCTGGCGCCGGGCGCTCGCCGACGGCAATCTGGAGAAGGTCGTGGACTGCTATGCCCTGATGTTTCAGGGTATGCTGGCCACCCAGCTCAACCAGGTCAGCGACGGGCTCAAGAAGATGCAGAAGGAGATCGAGGGCACCAAGTTCTCACTCAAAGGCTCGTCCGTCAAAGGCGACAACGCCACCCTCAAGGTCACCCGGCAAAAGGGCGACGACCAGGAAACCGTAGACATCCCGTTCGTCCAAGAAAACAGCGAATGGAAGATGCTACCCCCGCAGTGACCGGCGCGCCCACCCCGAGCTTCCGGTCCCGGATGAAGAACCGATTGCCCCCGAGCTTGCTATACGCTGGGGCCGCGCTCGCCCTATGGCTTGCGCCTGCGGTGGTGCTTGCCGGCATGAACGCGGATCCATTTGCCCGGCCGATCGGGCATGGCCCGTCACCCTTTCACACCGCCCAGGCTGGCCAAGCCGCCCTCGACCAGTCCGGCCAACGGCCCGACCTCCACGCCGACCGTCAGCCCGGCCGCCAGTCTGACCCTCCGGCCGCCAGCACGGAAGCGGGCAAGGCGTGCGCCCACGACGAGGAATGTCCGGCCAACACCGTGTGCGAGGACCGGCACTGTCAGGCCTTCGAGCACACCACCGACATCATTTTATACCGCAGCGCAGGTCGGAGCACGCGCTTGCTCCCCGTCTACTTTGCCCAGCGGGGCACTCCGGGCTATCGGGTGGTGGCTCCCTTCTACTTCCACTTCTGGAGCCAAGAAGGGCGCAGCCAAATCGTGGCCCCTTTCTATTGGCGCGTCGAGGACTACCTCAAACGCCGCGTGGTGCTGGTCATCCCGCCCTACGTGCAGAGCAAGGAGCCCGGCGCTAGCTCTCTGGCAGTCTGGCCGCTCTTTTACGTGTCGACCAAATTCGGCTGGGCCGCACCGCCTTTCCTCTCCTTCAAGATCGGCGATCCCGACCACGGCAGGGCCTTCGGCATGTGGCTCCTGCTCTACTTCTGGACCCGGGCGCCCGACTCAAAGCTCGACCTGCTCTTCCCCTTCGCCTTTTCCATCCGCTCACAACAATCCGCCTTCACCTGGGCCGTGCCCCTCAACTTCTATTGGCGCAGCCACGACGACAAGAATCTGCTGGCCTTGCCTTTCTTCTACCGCAACGAGCACAAGGACGGCGGCAACTTCGTTTCGTGGCTGGGCTACGCTTCGGCCGAAGGCAAGAACACCAACGGCGCCTACCTGTGGCTCTACTGGTACGGGCGGGCTAAAGCCTCGAGCTACGACGTCGTGTTCCCCCTGCTATGGAGCTTTCGCTCCCCCACCTCCAACACGACCGTCCTGCCCCCGCTCTTCCACTACCACGGCGGCGAGACCACCCTGGGCACCTTCGCCTTCCTGGGCTGGTGGGGTGCCGATGGCAAGGCCGGCTCCAACTGGCAGCTGGCCTTTCCCTTCTACTTCCGCGCCAGCAGCGCTCACGGCGCCAAGACCTTCCACCTCTGGCCGACCGGCCTCTACCAGCGCGACGATGAAGAGGGCTCGCGCAGCCTGACCTTGCTCGTGCCCCCGCTGGCCTACTGGCGCGACAAGACCTCGGCCACCGATTTCGAGCTGCTCTATCTGCGTCACCTGGACATACCCGGCAACGCGCGCACGCGGATCATCGGACCCTATTACCGCCGCGACGATCCGGCTGGCCAGACCAGCGTCCTGTTCCCGCTCTTCTGGTACTTCCACGATCAGGCCACCGGCGCCAGCGCGCACACCCTCTTGCCTTTCTACTTCCGGAGAAGCTCGCCGGGCGAAAAGCTGACCGCGGCCGGGATATTCCCGCTCTGGATCTACCATCGCAGCTTCACCGACGGCGGGACTAGCGGCGGCATCTTCCCCCTCGCCTTCTTCGGCAGCCGCAAGGGACGCAGCCACGCCATCGTCTTTCCCGTGTTCTGGCGCTGGCACAGCCAGGAAGACACGACCTTGGCCCTGCTTCCCTTCTTCTACCGGTCGGATAGTCGACTTGGCTCCAGCACCGGGATCATACCCTTGCTGTACTTCGCCGGCGACCACCAGGGCCAGAGCTATCACTTCCAGATTCCGTTCTACTGGCATTTTGCCGACCGGCGCAGCGGAACTTCCACTACCGTCGCCTTGCCCTACTTCCGCTACGACTACCACCAAGGCCAAAGCTACACGGCGGGGGTGCTGCCGCTACTCTTCTGGGGGGGCGGGGGGCCCCAGCGACATTTCACCCTTTTCCCGCTCTTCTGGTGGTACCGCGACGACCTGCAAGACCGCACGACCACCGTTATCGCCAACTACCTCCACCGCCGGCAAGGCGACGAGGTCACCGACGCCTTCTTCCCCTTCTTCCATTATCGTCGCAACACGGCGCCGGGCGGACCCGAGCATACCAGCCTGACCCTGTTCCCGTTCTTCCACTACCGCCGCAATCCCCAGCGGACCCTCTTCGCTTCTCCCCTGGCGGTCTGGTCGCGCACGCCGGAACGCAAGGTCGGGCTAGCCGGCCCCTACTTCTGGTACGGCGACGCACGGATTTCGGCGCGCCTCGTCCCGCTCCTCTACCTCGATCACACTCAGCTCGATACCGGCGAGCGCACGCGCATGTGGGGCCCCTACTTCGCCTTCGATGGCCCCGGCCATCAGGCCCGCGTTCTGGCACCGCTGTGGGCTAGCTACCGTAACACCAACGAACGGGGCACCTTCGTCTTCCCCACCTTCTTCCACCTCCGGCGCAACGACGGCTACCAACTCGACACGCTGTTCCCCCTGCTGTGGCTGTCCCGCTCGCCCGACACCCGTACCACCGTGGTCGGCCCCTACTTCACCCATAGCTCGCCCGACACGCACGCTTTCGGCCTGCTGCCCTTCTATGCCGCCATCCGCACCCCGAAGCGCGCCATGAGCGTGACCCCACTTTATCTCACCCACGAGAACTATAAGAGCGGCGTTCGCAAGACCTTTGCATGGCTCTACTACGAAGCGCGGGACCCGGACGGCACCTTCCGGACGGTCTTTCCGCTCTGGTGGCAGGCGGAGCATGGCGGCAAGAACGCAGTCGTCCTCTTCCCCCTGTTCTGGCACTTTGCCGATCGCGAGCACGACCGGTCCACCACCCTGGCTGGACCGCTCTACTCGGCGCATGCGGGCTCCGAGCACAGCCGTGGGCTCTTGCCCCTCTTCTGGTATTCGCGCGACAGCGAGCGAAGATCGCACAGCAATGCCCTGATGCCGCTGTTCTACGAGCAGCGCTCGCGCTCCACCTTCGCCTTCCTGACCTTGCCGTTTGGCTACCGCCGCTCGGGCGACACCGCCTGGTGGTATGCCCTCAATCTGGTGCGCAAAACCTCGTGGCAGAGCAGCTTCCACACCTTCTTTCCCCTGTGGTTTTACCATCACCAGCACACCACCGACACGACCACCCTGGTGGTGCCACCCCTCCTTCACTATGCCCGCACCAGCCCGGCGCGCTCGCTCAGCGAATGGTTCCTGCTCTTCTGGCACAAGAGCGACATCACCTCGTCGGCCACCTTGGGCTTGCCGTTGGTCTACGACTTCCACGCCTACCATCAAAGCCGCATCACCATGGTGTTCCCGTTCTACTTCCGCTACCGCAACGAGACCACCGATCGGTCGACCGTGATCTCGCCCCTCTTCTTCCGCTACAGCACGCCCACCGATACCACCACCGTCGCGCTCCCGCTTTATTGGCGCTTCTACGGCGTGGACCGCGCCACCACCGTGCTATTCCCGTTTTATTTCAACGTGCGCCGACCGGCAGGCGATACCACTTACATTTTCCCCAACCTCTACTATCGTAAGGGTCTCGGTCCCGCCGCCGGCACTTCCCATCTGGTCGTGTTCCCGTTCTGGGAGTCTGAGGTCAAGCGGCCCGGCGATTACGCCTGGGAGGTGCTGCTAGGTCTGGTGGGCTGGGAGCGGGTAGGGCGTAATCGCTTCCTCAAGCTGCTCTTCATTCCCATCGAGCTCGAGCCAGCCCCCGCCGCCAAGACCGCGTGGTACGGCAGCCCGCCCCCGGGCGGCCGAACGAAGCTGGCGCGCGGGCTCGACGTCAAGTCCTGGTAGCGTGCGTGGTGCCATGCATGGTGCGCCAGGGGCTCGTGCACCTCACGATCCCTCATTCTTCACCGCTAACCCCAGCATCAAGGCAGGGTGGCGTATGCCCTTCCCTGGCGCCGAGCGGCAGGAGGAGCCCGTTGCGCAACGCGAAGCGCACGAGATCGGCGGTGGAATGCACATTCAGCTTGTCGTTTATGTGGGTGCGATGGGTCTCCACCGTCTTGCTACTGATGCACAGCTCAGAGGCGGCCGCCTTGGTGCTGAAGCCGCGGACGATCAAGTCGACCACCTCGCGCTCGCGCTGCGAAAGCGCCGCAAGAGGGTGTCCGCCACCGGCCAACGGTTCGCCCACGACGCGCAGGGTCTCGCCTGACCGGCGCAGGGTGGGAGAGAGGTAGCGACGCCCGGCCGCGAGCTCGGCGATGGCTGACAACATCACGTCGGCCGACTCGTGCTTGGTCAGACAGCCATCGACACCCGCGGCCCATGCCGCATGCAGGCGGTGGGGTTCCAGGCAGCCCGTGACCACCAGGATCTTGCATCTGGATTGCAGCCGGCGAATCTCGCGCGCCGCCGCGACCCCGTCCACCCCGGGCAGGACGAGCTCCAGCATGACCAGGTCAACGCCCTCTTGCCTGACCTGTGCGTAAGCCTCCCGCGCACTCGACGCCTGACCCACGATCTGCGCGGCCCCGCGCTCACGCAACAGCGCACAAACAGCATCGCGGAACAAGAGCTGATCATCGACCACCAGCACGCGCATAGCCTCATCCCTTCCTGCCCTACCGCGCTTGGACTTGTCGGTTGGCCTTGGTTGTCAGCTGTCTAGCGAGGTTGCCATGATCGACAAGAGACGCTCCACGCGAAAAGGTCGGCGCAGGACCGCGCTCGCTCCCAGTCTGATGGCCTGGCTCGTACGCCAGTCCGAGAGCAGGCTGGTGGTGAGAATGACCTTGGGCATGAGGGCCACCCCGCCGAGCTCCCGCAACAGAGCCAAACCGGGCAAATCACGCTGCTCCATATCCGATAGCACGACCTCAACCTCACCAGACTTGAGCAGATCCATACACCTGCGGCCATTGTCCGCCAAGAGAACTCGGTGACCGACCCGCTCCAGCTCCTCGCGCAGCCACTCGCCCATCTGCGGGTCAGCAGTGACGACGAGAACGAGTAGGCGCAACTGGCAGCGCCCGGGCGGCCGAGGTCGGCGCGGCGACACCGCCTCCTCGTCAGAGGAGTAGATCCAGACCATCTTCGCGTGGCGTGGGCCGGCGCGGTCGTCAGCACCCCTGGCCTTGCCCTGCTCGTCACCTGGCTTTGCACCCGTCCACCTGATCATGGCCGCCTCCCATCCGTCAGAAAACCGGGCGGGGAGGAGACTTGGCCGTCCCCCCGCCGCCGCCCCCGCTATGTGCTCGTCCCCACCCTCATCAAAATGCTCGTCCCCACCCTCATCAACCAGGGGGAACATTAGTCAGGAATTGGACGGCCTTGCGTATCAGGACCAGTCCGTATTTTCCTGACTATGCGGAATGGCCCAACGGCGGGATGGCCCAACGGCGGAATGGCCCAACGGCGGAATGGCCCAACGGCGGAATGGCCCAACGTGCCACCTCCCCACCTCCCTTCTCTACCCCTACCCCTCCCATTCATTCCCCCCCTCGCCCGCCCCCTGCCGGCCACCAATTGCCTCAGAGCTCGAACTCGGCCTCCGGGAACGTTGCCCACGACGTACACGGCTTGGTCGCGTCCACCGTAGGAGGCTGACCGTTAGCCTGCTTAACCACCGTACCGGTGCAGCTCGGCAGCTTGGCCGCTGGGACGGCTACGCCGGCAACCGGTTGACTGCTGAAGGGGATGAAGCGAAGCACTTCGCTGGAGCTCGGGGAGATGTCGGTCACGGTGAACGACATTCCGCTCCCGTCCACCGGGGCCACCGTATGCGTGCCGTTGAGGAAACCCGCCGGGGTTACCCCGCTGAAGGCCACCTTATCCCCGGCACTGAGGGCAGCTCCCGCCACGCCCACGAGTGGCGTCACGGTGGTGAAGCTAATCGCCTGCGCCGAGCCACTTGCCCCACCGCTTGCCCCGCCGCTCGACCCCGGCACCGTTACGCTGGCCAGCGTCGCGCCTCCCATGGCGCTGGCACTGCATGCCGTGCTGCCTGGCTTCGCCGCCACGCAGACGCGTATCGGTCGCGAGACTTGCTTGTTGCCGAGCTTGTCCGCGGCCACCACGGCTAGGCATGCCCAGCCATCGTTCAGGTTGTTCGAGGCGTCGTACTGGCGCCCCGCACACTCGAGCCCGTCCGACACCACCGGACCCAGAGTCCAGATCGAGGGCAGCTTGTCGACCGAGTAGCCGAGCGAGTAAGTGAGGTAGCTCCTCTGCAACGGGCTGTAGGCCGTCGCGCACAAGGGACTGGGTGGGCTGGTGGCTGACCCCGTCGGGCAGGGCGCGTTCGGTTCGGGGCTGAAGTCCCCTGCCCCATCGTCGGCCGCCAGCGCCACCATGTCGATCGACTGCAGCTCCGGTGACGACTGTGCCGACGCGGAAGAAAGCAGCGCGGGGTTGATGTCGTCGCATATGCCATCGGGTGGGTCGGAGGTGTCGACCACCAGAGGCTGACTGGTGTCGCCGAGGATCAGCACCTTGACCGTAGCCGGATCCACGCCGGCAGTGGGGACGTAGTCGAGCTGGCCGGTGAGCGGATTGTTGCCTTGATCCTCGATGCGCGCCCGGACCGTGAAGACCTGAGAGACCACCGCGCCGTCGTTGACGGCGTCTGGGCCCACCGGATCGAAGGGCCAGCTGCAGGTGTATGAGCAGTCCGGACCGGTCGGACCGGTTTGGGGATCGAAGGGCAAGCTACAGGTGCCCATAGTTTCGACTAAGCGGACGTCGGCCGGAGGATCGAGGTCCATGATGGGAGGCGCATTGTCGAGCGAAACCAGATATCCCGTCGAGGACTGGTTGCCGAGCACGTCCTCGGCGCTGAAGGAGATGCTGGGGTATACGGCATAACTCGGCAGCTGGGTGGTATCGAAGGAGCCCTGGTAGATACCCTGCGCATTCTGCACCAGGACCACCTGGAACTTGATATCGCCATTGGCAACCACCGCCACCACCGAGCCCGCCATCACGCCTGCCGGATCGGTAACCGTTGCCGAGATGTCGATGACCTTCCCGATCAGATCGCCGCTGGCGGGCAGGGTGGCGCTGATGGTTGGGCCGGCGTTGTCGACGTTGAGCGGCAAGGTGGCCACCGCGGTCACGTCGTTGCCGTTGACCGCGGTTACCGTGACCACATGGGCGCCATCGAGCGGAGGATTGAAGCTGTTGCAGTCAATGGTCGCCGTGTATTGCACGCCACTGTTCGCGATCACCGCGGGAGCAAGCGCGACCTGGCCCACCGAGAAAGCGACGCTCTTCACCCCGGCCTGGGCATCATCCACGACCGCGGTGACCAGCACGGACCCCTTGACGTAACTGCCGGCAGCGGGCGCTAAGAATGTTATGGAGGGACCGCTATCCACGTAAACCGAGATCTGGGCGCTCGCCGTAGTGCCACCGGTTGTGGTGGCAGTCACCACCAGGGTGTAATACCCGCTCGGGACCTTGCCCAGATCAAGAGGTGTGCCCGCGTAGATGTAGCTCTTGCTCGCCGTCTCGGGCAATACGTTCAACTGGGTCATGTTCAGGGCGGCGGCAGCGACCGGGCTAGCCGAGTTGGCGCCGAGCAGGCTGGCCATGACCGAGCTGATCACTTCGCCGGTGGGATCGCCGCCCCGCGACTCGACATCGACGCTGACCTCGGGGGCAAAGCGAAGGGCGGCGTTGATTATGGGTATAGCGGGGCCACCATCTCCAGAAGCATCATCTCCAGAAGCATCCACCACCCCACCGTCGCCATCCTCGCCGGGCGCCGGCCAGAGAATGGTGACCGCCAGTCGGGGTGACAGCGCGAGAGCGCCCCCCTCGGCCAAAGCATCCCCGCGGGCCGCCAGCACAGCGGCGACCTCCGCAGGCGACGCGTCGGTCGCGACCTGCATGCCGCGCGAGCCGATCCCAGCATCGGGCTCACCCACGCCGGGCGGCAGCACGGGATAGCTCCCGCTCCCGCAGCCGGCCAAGGCCAGCACGGCGGCGACGCCGGCCAAGCGCAGCCCAGAGGTCGGCCTCATCGCCGCACTGCCTCATCGCCCGTGCTGGTGGAGGCCAGCTCGTGGCCCGCGGCGGGCTCCGCCACGGCCTTACCCGGCGGAAACCCCAGGACCACGAATTGGGTGCCATCGGGGCCAGCCTGACTGCGCTCGTCCACGCTGGTCGGCTCGCGCAGGGCAATCATAACCTCGATATCCTTGCCTCTTTGCTTTGCCACCACCGAAGTCACCGGCGTAGCGAAGAAACGCGTGTCGATCTTGCGGCGATTGTTGGCCATGTGAATGCGACACCCCTGCAGGCGAAGGACCAAGGTCGATCGGGTCGACTTGGTGTGCTCGACGGTGATCGCCCGCGTAGTTTGCAAGAAGACTTCGGAACCGCTCGCGGTCATTTGGAATCCGGTCCAGACCAGATAGGCACCCTCGCGCGGTGCCGATGGCAAGGGATTCCTCGTCGCGCTGCCGGGGGTGACCCCGTCGTACTTCTGGCTCGGGACCGTCTCCTGTCCTGCGCCTTGTGCCTCCGAGCCAGGCACCGGCTCAGCGAGCAACGAGCGCGCAGACGCAAGCAGCAGGGCAAAGCCCGCCAAGGTGAGCAGACGTGCTCCGGGAGAGCAGGTGGTTCTATGCACTTTGACCTCAGCCCTCTTCATCATCGCCCCATTTCCGGACCAGGGCAAATCTCGCGAAAGCGTTTTAGGGCATCACAACATCATCCGCGAAACGCACATCGCGCACATCGCGCACATCGCGCACACCGCGCACACCGCGCACACCGCGCACACCGCGCACACCGCGCACGTCGCGCACGTCGCGCACGTCGCGCAC
>Ga0187889_10005252_pt1 | contig 10223 bp, 5 predicted proteins | sample June2016WEW_7_10_2_FD_132992 | JGI IMG/M metagenome (GOLD analysis project Ga0187889, IMG submission 132992) | Peatland microbial communities from SPRUCE experiment site at the Marcell Experimental Forest, Minnesota, USA - June2016WEW_7_100 | ecosystem: Environmental > Terrestrial > Soil >...
ACATTGACTGGTAAACAGGCGAAGAGATCGCGTGCTTTTTGTCCCCGCGTCCGCTCTTCCCCCCGCGTCCGCTTCCCCCTCCAGCTTTTATGCGAGCTGCTGGCATCGGCCGGAAAGATCTCACAAGGCGCCGATGGCCACGAACCACTGGTTCGCCTTCTTTCGAAAATGGCGCCCGGTCTGCCGGCCTGGCTTTTTGAAAAAAGATTTCGCCTTGGCCCGTTTATCGACAATATCGATGCAAGAAGGATTTTTCCCGGCGTCGGGCAGCCCAATCAGGTCCTAAGGAGAAGATGGAGGCTTCTCAGAAAGTTCATTGCATCGAGTTCGGGTGCGGCGTGCGGCCTGACGGGCCATGGCCTTGAGACCACCACTTCGGACCTGGGGTTCGTATTGAAGGGCCGGAGGCGGCCCCGGCGCGTGGAATCCGAATGGAGAATTCACGGCAGGGCCGTTTTGTCAAGAGCTGCGAACGTTTCGGAAAAACCTGTCCAACCCCTGAGGCGCCTGTATTGGGGAGGTGCGGGGAGTCGCAAAATCGCGTTTTGGGAAAAACTCATTTCGACCCAGGCCGGGGAACTCGCCGAGGTCCGGCGGCTTGCCGGGGAGGTTAGCAGGCGAACTGGGCGGGTCGTTTTGAGCTGGCATAACGCGTCTCTGGGCGCGGCCGGAGGCTGGGCCTTCGAGGAAACGGCGGCCCAGTTTGATTCCCCCGAGCTCTACGGCCGCTTTGTCCGTGCGGTCCGCGAAGAAGCGGCGCAAATCCGCAAATCGTTCGACTTTTCTTCAGCCATGGACCTTTTCGATCTGAGGGCCGATCGAATTTTCGCTCCCAAACTGGTCCGCGCGGTCGAACACAGTCAAATCTGCGCAAATTTCGCCGGCCTCGTTCGAAAATCCCCCCTGCCCCCCTTTGGAAAAGAGGGGGAAATTTTGGGACTGCCCCTTTTGGGAGAAGAAGGTGCGCAGATGGGGAGACGGGGGGATGGGGAGACGAAGTGCTCTCACAGCATCAACGCGCCGCCGCGTCCCCGTGTCTCGGTCTCACCGCGTGTTTGCGTCTCATCGTCTCCGCGTCCCGGCATTCCCGCCTCAACGTGTCATCTTTTCTCTGGGGCCGGCATCCGGGACGAAACCGAATGGCCGGGGGCGCTCAGCCCCCATCAGATGTTGGCTGCCGAACAGGTCCGGGCATGGATCGACAAAGCGCGAGAGGGCTGGACGGACGGTCTCATTTTACTCTTTGCGCTTGCAAACCAAGGGCGGCGAATGCTCGATTCCGGCAAAATCGATTCCCTGGTCCTGCCCTGGATAGACAAGTTCTTCATCTCGTCGAGGAGGAGGTCGGACGGCATATACCTCGAACGTCTGCTTGGATTTGTATCCTCAAACATGAGAGAGCCCTTGATTTTGTTTTGGGAAGACACGGCGCGCCGTGAGGCCCCGAGCCTCGGGCTTGCCCTGGAAGATCTGGCCGGACGTGGCCTGCCAGTAAGAGGGATTGGCATATTCGGCCCCGGGGTGCCGGAAGGCGGATCTTTCGGGGCAGAGCGGGCCAACGCCCTCCAAACCATTCTCGACGAGTATCCGGAAAAAGCGCTTTTCGCTCTTAGGCCCCTTAACGAAAATCATTGCCCGGACGCGTTTCGCCGGGTCTTCAAAGATCTCGACATGAGATTTTTCCTAAACTATGATTCGTCCTGGAAGGATAACCTCGCTTTCATCTATGCGGGAACGCAGGTTTTTCCTCTCCTGTCCGAGCAAGTGGAAATGGAGTGCATATCGCCATGGGTTTGTGCCGGACGAAAGAGGTTTGCCTTTGGGGCATGGCTCAGGCGAATGCTGCGCGGTATTTTGCTCGGCGATCTGGACGGGACGTCCTGTCCTGTCTGCCTCGAGTACAGTGCTTGGGCCAACCTGCTCTGAGTATGGCCTGAGTGATTTTAGAATCTCCTTGCTTTATATTCTCTAATGTTGGAAAAGTCGTCAAAGTTACCCTGATCTCGGCGATATAAGATAGGCTGGGCAGCTGCTGGACTGGAAATAGTGATATGGTGAACTTCAAGAAGGCCCGGGAACGCATGGTGGAGACCCAGATAGCGGGCCGGGGCATTCAGGATGAACGTGTGCTCGAAGCGATGAGGAAGGTGCCCAGGCATATGTTCGTCGACGAGGCCCTCCGGGAGCAAGCCTACAATGACCATCCGCTGCCTATCGCTGAAAAGCAGACTATTTCCCAGCCCTATGTCGTCGCTCTTATGACCGAGAGCCTGGAACTCACGGGCAGTGAAAAAGTGCTGGAGATAGGAACGGGTTCGGGCTACCAGTCCGCGGTGCTTGCCGAACTGGCGGACCGGGTTTTTTCCATCGAACGCTACCCGGACCTGGCTTACCGGGCAAATTCGGTATTGCAGAAGCTTGGATATAAAAAGGTCATTATCCGTGTCGGAGATGGTTCTTTGGGCTGGCCGGACGACGCGCCCTTCGATGGTGTCGTCGTAACGGCCGGCACTCCGAAAATTCCTCAGCCGCTCGTGGATCAGTTGGCGATGGGCGGCAGGCTGGTCGTTCCGGTCGGCGACCGGTTCGGCCAGGACCTAATTCTCGTCAGGCGATTTGCTGACGGCATCAGAAAAACAAGTCTGGGCGGAGTCCGGTTCGTGGACCTAGTGGGGAAATGGGGATGGAGCGAATAGAGGTAGGCAGTCCAATCATCGGGGTGATCGGCTCAGGGACCATCCGGCCGGATTTGGCCGGGCTGGCCGAGGAAGTTGGGCGGGAAGTTGCCCGCAAGGGGGCTGTCCTGGTTTGCGGAGGTCTGGGAGGCGTAATGACCGATGCGGCCCGGGGCGCAAAGGAGATCGGCGGGGTTACCATTGGCATTCTTCCGGGACCCAAGACGGTGGATGCAAACGAATTCATCGATTTCCCAATAGCGACCAACATGGGTCAGGCGCGCAACTCGATCCTCGTTCACACGGCGGATGTCCTGATCGCAATCGGGGGCGGATACGGCACTCTATCCGAAATAGCGCTTGCGCTGAAGATCGGCAAAGGGGTTGTGGCGCTTCAGGCGCAGTATCAGATCCCGGGGGTGATCGGCGCACAGACGGCGCTGGGGGCGGTTGACGAAGCCCTCACGCTGGTCGAACTCGGCCGCAAACCAACTAAAATGTAGTGGTTTTATCCCGAAAAGATCGGGTATGCCCGCGGCCGGGCCTCGGCTGAAGTTTTTTTACCGGTGTTTGCAGAGTGCCGGGACCGGTGCGCTACCGCCTGATTTGGCGGTATTTGATTGCATCAGGTCTCGGGGGTGATCGGCGCACAGACGGCGCTGGGGGCGGTTGACGAAGCCCTAACGCTGGTCGAACTCGGCCGCAAACCTTAGATAGTGACTTGTGAATGATGAATAGTGACTGGGAAAAAAGGCTTTGTCTAATCACCAGTCACTAATCACTAATCACCAAAGAGTTCCATACCAGAGGCGCCAAACTCCATGCTGAAACGAGGCCGCAAAAAAAGTCCCAAGGCCCCAGCCCCGCCGTCCCCGGCGCCATGCGAGAACACCGCGGACGAGGGCAGCGATCTCCAAAGGCTGAGGCTGGAAAACGAGGCGCTGCGAAAAGAACTCGCCGGGGTGCTGGCAAATGCCTCGGAGAACGAAAAAATCTGGAGGCATTTTGCCGCGGTCGAGCGGCTCCTTTTCAGGACACGGGAGTTGGACCGGCTCGTCGAGGAACTGCTTCGGGAGATAAAAGACCGGTTCCTTACGGGGCTTCTGGTTTTATACCTGTCGCATCCCGAGGCCCTGGAGAGGTTTTTCCAGGGCGATCATGGGTCAAGCCTCGAAATAGGGGCCAATACCTGGATTTCGCCCCTGGACGGCGAAGAGGCGCGCTCTCTTTTCGGACCGGCGCTGAAGCCCGTTCTGTTTTCGGCGGGGGGGGCGGGTTATCTTGAAATGCTCTCTGCGAGCCGCCAGACCGTGCGCTCTGGGGCCCTGATCCCGCTGAAGATCGGTGAGGCCCTCTTCGGGGCGCTCCTGCTCGGCAGTCCCGACCCCGAAAGATATCGTCCGGAAGACGGCACCGACCTCCTGGAGCAACTCGGGGTCAACATAGCGCTTTCCATGGACAATTGCCTGACCTATGAAAAGGTCCGTGATTTCTCTGTAAAGGACCAATTGACCGGGCTTTATAATTTCTTTCAGATACACACGATCCTGGAAAAAGAATTCAGAAAGGCGCGCCGGTCGGGGAGCGCTCTTTCGGTTTTGCTCATTGACCTCAATTTCTTGCAGGACTGGGAGGAGTTCGAGAACGGAATGGAGGTGCTAAGACACGCGGCGCGGGTCCTTGGGGGCATCTTGCCCATGGATGACTGCTTTACCGGCAGGTACGGCGGCGACGAGTTTCTGATCGTGCTGCCAGGGGTGCTCGAGGAGGAAGCGCGGGAAGTTGTTCCCTATATTTCCTCAACGATGAGAAAATCCCCATACCTGGATGGCAACACGGCCATACTGATAACTACGGCCATCGGGGTCGGATCGCTCAATGAAGGCACGGCCGGCGCGCAGGACTTGGTCGATGCGGCTTACGGCGAACTCTGCGCGGTAAAGCTCCGGCATGTGGACTATCGGTCAACGGGCCAATAGGTGAACAGGCGATACACTTTGCCTTTTGGCGTCGCTCCCCGTTCTGGGGGCATGGAATGAAACGAGCAAACAAACTGACTTGCCTTATGGATGCCGGTCGTGATACTAAGACGGCCTTATCGGGGCGTAGCGCAGCCTGGTAGCGCACCTGCCTTGGGAGCAGGGGGCCGTAGGTTCAAATCCTATCGCCCCGATTGAGTTTGCGGGGAGTCACATCGGAAGTTGTGACACTCTTGTGACAGGTAGATTCTGAAGAAGCATTGCTGGCGGTGAATCCATTGAGAAGGTTCACCGCTTTTTTCTTGCTCTCCTTGCTGAGATGGGCGTACCGCATTGTCATGTTGATGTGTTTGTGCCCGAGCAGTTCCTGGACTTCCTTAAGGTTGGCTCCCCTCATTACCAATTGGCTTGCGAAGGTGTGGCGGAAATCATGGAATTTAAAGTCTTTGATCCCGGCCCGCGATAGTGCCGCATTGAACGAGGTCTTTATGTTATGCCACCAGAGGTTTGATACTGCCGGCAAATTAAGTGATACTGCCTTTCCGAGGTTGATCCTCAGCTTCAATCGGCCAGCAAGCCCGAATGGTTGTCCCCATGCCAGGAGTCGACTCGATTGAGAAGCTCCCCCTGGTCAGTTCGGCCCTTTCTCTCATGCTGGTAATGCCAAGACTCCTGGCTGCGCTTGTGTGAAGGATTAACTCCAGATCCATTCCCACACCATCATCAGAAACGACCAACTCGATTCCACCCCTATTCTCTGAGAGCGAGATGTCAACCCACTCAGCCTTGCTGTGCTTGGCAACATTGTTCAGTGCCTCTTGGACGATTCTGAATATGTTTACCTTCAGAGTTTCCGGAATTTCCTCTTCTGCAACTCCAGTTTCAAGCTCAATGTGACGATCCGGATAGAGTTTCATGCATTCCCGACGCAGCCACTCAAGCGTGGCCAAAAGCCCCATACTGTCAAGCACCGAGGGCCGCAAGCCCATGTAGATACTTCTGGTTTCCTCAATCGACCGCTGGAGGATCGGAATAAATTGCTCCGCGTGGTTCAAGACAGCACTTCCGTCACCTTCATCGCCGAGCTTGAGGAGCATCTCCACCCAAAACTTGACAGCGGCAAGAGTCTGTCCAATGCTGTCGTGGAGTTCGGAGGCAAGTCTTTTCCTCTCTTCCTCTTGAACCGCTATGAGCTTTGATGGAATTTGCCGAAGTTCCTTATTGGCCTTCTCCAATTCTGCCGTTCGTTCCTCCACCCTTCGCTCCAGTTCGCGGTGAGCCTTTCGCAGTTCCTCCTCTGCTCGCTTATGGACTGTTATGTCCTCATATGTACCCAACATCCCCTTGATTTCACCTTTAACATCAAACAGAGGAACCTTACTTGTACGAAGCCAGATTCTGTCACCACATGGTGTGGTCTGAGGTTCTTCGTAGCCGAGTTTAGGTGTCCCCGTTTCTATCACGAGCCGGTCATCCGAACGATATAGTTGTGCCCCTTCCCCCCACCCCACCTCAAAGTCGTTTCTACCTACGATCTCCTCGGGTGATTGGAGACCCGCATCGAGAGCAAATGGGCGGTTGCAGCCCAAGTAGTTTGAATCAAGATCCTTCCAGAAGACCCTTACCGGGATGGTATCCAGGACCGAATGCAACATTTGCTGCGACTCACGCAACGCCTCCTCCGCCTCCCTGCGCTCGACAATGTCCCATGAAAGGTCACCCAATTGTGATACTATCTCCATGTCGCTTTCACCATAGTCAGTAGATTTGTTGCCAACCCCAATGATCGCCCTTATATGGTTGCCTCTGAAGATCGGGACAACGACTTCTCTAACGACCGGCGCGTGACCCTCCGGCATCCCTTTGCGGTGAGGCAAAGAAGCATAATCGTTGTGAATGACGGGATGACGTTCATATACACAGTCTGCCCACACACCCGCTTGGGCAATATCATAATGGCTGCCTTTCCCCACAGCTGTGCACATGGTCTTCAGGGTATTGGTCGACCAGTTCCGCAATGAAAGCGTTCTTTGATCTGATTCAAGAAAATGGTAGAAACCAATTGTACTTCCAGTCAGTGCTTCAATTTCATCCAATGTTGCAGTAAGCAACTCGTCCATCGAGTGCGAATTGGCGAATTCTAACAGACGAAGGCGCGCCTGCATAATATTCTCAGCCCGCTTGCGCTCCGTGATATCGCGTATGATGCCCCGGTAAGAGGTAACCACTCCCCTTTTATCCTTCACGGCGGATAACGAGCAGTAGGTAACCATCTTTTCGCCGCTCTTTTTCTTAACGACGACCTCGTACTCGGCGCTTCCCTGGGCATTTACCGTTGTAAGTATCCGCTTTCGATCGGGTGAATATGCATAGGCATCTGTTTCTAAATCGAGACTCAGCATTTCCTCTTTCGTTTCATATCCGAACATCATGACACCCTTCTTATTAATGTCGAGGATTTTCCCGGAGGGGGAAGTGATGAAGAGGCCATCGAAGGACTCTTCAAAGAGAGTCCGGTATTTCTCCTCGCTCTCCCGCAGTGCCTCCTCCGCCCGCTTGCGCTCGGTGATATCCGCGATCAGACCATCGTAACCTATCAGTTGTCGCCGCTCGTCGTAGTGTGGCACGGGTGTATTCCTCACCCAACGAATTGAACCGTCTCGATGAATGATTCGATGTTCTAAAGGCGATGCTCCTTCTCCGGAGAGCACCCTGGCGGCATGCTCCGTCACAGCATCTCGGTCTTGCTCATAGACCATTCGATACCAAAGGTGCGGATCAGCCTTGTAGCCTTCCGGCGTATAGCCGGTCACCGCAGCACAACCCGGACCATGAACAGTGGCGACTGGACGGCTATCTTTGACTTGCACCGTGCAGATATAGTCCGTGACCGATTCGAGAAGCTGCTTGTAGCGCTTTTCGCTTTCTCGTAACGCTTCTTCCGCTCGCTTGCTCTCGGTGAAGTCGCGGGCGATGGTTGACGCGGCCACAATTCCGCCTTCCGAGTCCAGGGTGCGTGAAACAGTGAGAGACATAAGAATGTCTCGTCCGTCTTTTGTTCGACGCACCGTCTCATAGTGTTTGATGTGTTCTCCCGATTTGATCCTTCTAAGAATCTGCTGCAGGTCATCTTCGCGTCCTGGCGGAACCAAAATTGCGATAGACTTGCCAACCACCTCCGTTTCGGTATAGCCGTAAATCCTCTCTGCACCTCTATTCCAGCTTGTTATTATTCCGTCCAAGGTCTTGCCGATGATGGCATCGTCAGAAGACTGGACGATGGCACCGAGTTCCCGAGTCTTTTGCTCCGCCCGTTTGCGCTCAGTGAGGTCATAAACGGTCGAACGGCTCATGACATAGTTCCCATGAGAGTCTGTCACAGCACTGGCGCTCAGGAGCACCGGGAAGATTGTGCCGTCCTTGCGGACCATTTCGAACTCGAGGTCCCGTATCTGTCCCTGCACCACGAATCGAGGGAAATTGTCCTGAAAGGTCTTCAGACTCCTGTCGGTGATGAGGTCGGAAAACTTTCTTCTGCTGATGATTTCGTCCCGCGTATACCCCAGCCATTGGAGCTCAGTGTCGTTCATTTGTACAAAGACACCGTCGGAGTCCAAGGTGTGATAGCCGCAAGGTGCTCGGTTGTATAGATCGTATATCTCTCTTGATGACTTCTCCAGTGCATCTTCTACCCGCCTGCGTTCTGCAAGTTCGAGCTGCAACTGATCGTTGGTTTCTCGTAATTCGGCTGTCCGTTCTGCCACCCGCGCATCAAGCTCCTCCTTGGCCCTGCGCAGGGCATCCTCTGACTTCCTCAGCTCTTCGTTCGCCCTTGCTAATTCATTGTTCGCATCTATCAGTATCGAGTAGCTTTCTATCTCGTTTTTCAGGACAAGGGCCGCGTAATTGAAAAAGGGCCGGAGCTGTGTGCGGACCTCGGCGGCGGCCATGAGCATCCCCTCCATCTTGAGGACGCCGATCATCCTCTCCCCGACCATCAGAGGAAGTGCCCAGTAGGACGCCTTCGTGAACTCGGGCGTCATCATTTTTGTATCTTCGAACTCTCGCACTTCCTCCACAAATTCCCTGCCTTCGAATGCCCTTTGAACCATGTCGTCAGCGACGGTTTCCAGAATTCTCTTTTCGCCGTACACATCTGCATAGTGGATTTTGGAATCGATCATGTAGTAGATGCTGACATTGGAGCCTCCGATGTTGTCGAGGATGAGCCTTACCATCGCTTCGACTGTATTCTCGAGGCCCGGCACCGTACTCAGACTGTTCATCAGGTGGTTGACGAGCTGAAGATAGGACTTCTCCAGGGCAAGTTTCCGGGCGCGCTCCTGCAGTGTTTCCAGTTCTATCCTGGGTATACTGATCGTGTCGGCCATTCCAGTCCCCTCATTTTGCGGCGCTGAAAAAGTCGGATATGAAACCATTCAAAACCAGTGGAGATAGTCAAGACAGGGTTGCAGATAATCCCAAATGGTCTAGTTACAAATTCTTTGAAATGGATACATAGAAAGTGATTCCCTTTTTGCCTCTCGGTTCCACCCACACCCTGCCGCCATGTTGTTCGGCTATTTCTTTTACTATGGCAAGGCCCAGACCTGCGCCTTCGACACCCCTGGATGTTTCGTTGCGTTGAAACAGCCCAAAAATCTTTTCGGAATCGGCCTCTTTAAGTCCCTTGCCGTTGTCGCTTACGGAAAAAATGTGGAGGCTTTCAGAGTCTTCGTAGCCGATCGAAATCCTGGTAAGGCTCTCTCCGCCGTATTTCAGCGCGTTGTCAATTAGATTCCTGAAGATTCTAAGAATCGAAAGCCTATCCGCCTTGATCTCCACTTCAGACTCAGGCGCAAGCCAATCGATCCGGCGAAGGCTGAGTTGCGTAGAGAATTCGTCTCTGAGCATCCGAACAATCTCTGAAATGTTTATCGTCTCGATCAACAGAGCAGACTCTTTCGTCGCTATGTACATATTGATCTTCTCAACGAGGGCTGCAATATGCTCCGATACCTTCATAATCTGATCACAATAGGTCCTGCCCTTTTCATCAAGAACATCCCTGGCGTGTTTGCTCAGTCGTTTTGTCAGTCCATAAACACCGGTAGCTGGACTTTTGAGATCGTGAGCGACCGAGTAAGCAAAAAACTTCAACTTTTGCGAGCTCTCCTCTAACGCCTTCTCTGCTTTCTTTCGGTCAGTGATGTCGCGGTTGCTCCCGCGGCGGCCAAGAAAATAACCACGGCCATCGAAAACTGGTTGACAGACGTGTGCGATCCACCTCGTCGTTCCGTCCCGATGAAGAATGCGAAACTCCAGGCTGCTTGATGCGGCGCTTTTAGTTCGGGCCTCCACCACATGAGCCTCAAACTGGGTCAGATCATCAGGGTGAACGATGCGGGAAGCCAGCTTGGGGTCCGCTTCAAACTCACTCACCGTGTAACCGGTGATCCTTTGGCAGGACGGAGAGGCGTATAATACTTGTCCTTCGGGACTCGACCAATACTCCCAGTCGTACGTGTTGTCGGCAACAATCCTGTATCTGGTCTCGGATGCTCGCAGC
>Ga0187889_10005258_pt1 | contig 10218 bp, 10 predicted proteins | sample June2016WEW_7_10_2_FD_132992 | JGI IMG/M metagenome (GOLD analysis project Ga0187889, IMG submission 132992) | Peatland microbial communities from SPRUCE experiment site at the Marcell Experimental Forest, Minnesota, USA - June2016WEW_7_100 | ecosystem: Environmental > Terrestrial > Soil >...
ACGTCGCCATCGGGCAGAAGCAGTCGACCGTGGCCACGGTGGTGGAAAAGCTACGCGAGCGTGGCGCCATGGCCTACACCACCGTGATCTCCGCCACCGCCGCCGACTCCGCCCCCCTGCAGTACATCGCGCCCTACACCGGAGTCACCATGGGGGAATTTTACCGCGACAGCGGTCGCCACGCCCTCATCATCTACGACGATCTGTCCAAGCACGCTGTGGCCTACCGTCAGCTCTCCTTGCTGCTCCGCCGCCCTCCCGGGCGCGAGGCCTTCCCCGGCGATGTCTTCTATCTGCATTCGCGCCTGCTTGAACGCGCCGCCAAGCTGTCCGACAGCAAAGGCGCGGGCTCGCTCACCGCCCTGCCCATCATCGAGACCCAGGCCGGTGACGTCTCGGCCTACATCCCGACCAACGTCATTTCCATCACCGACGGCCAGATCTTTCTCGAAGGCGACCTCTTCTACGCCGGCCAGCGCCCGGCCTTGAACATCGGCATTTCGGTCAGCCGCGTGGGTGGCGCGGCCCAGATCGCGGCCATGAAGAAGGTGGCCGGCAAGCTGCGCCTCGAGCTCGCGCAATACCGCGCTCTCGCCGCCTTCGCCCGCTTCGGTTCCGACCTCGACAAAGCGACCCAACAGCAGCTGGCCCGTGGAGCCCGCGTCACCGAGCTGCTCAAGCAGGGCCAGTACGAGCCGCTTCCCGTAGAGAGGCAGGTCCTTATCCTCTTTGCCGCCACCAACGGCTTCGTCGACACCTACCCGGTCGAGGAGCTTGGCCGTTACGAAAAGGAGCTCTTCGCCTTCGTTGACAGCAAGAAGGTGGACGTGATGCGCGAGATCGCGAAGAGGGGTGGGGACGGCAAAGCCTTCGACGACTTGGCGGAAAAAATGCGGGCCGTGCTGAGCGAGTTCGCCAAGCTCTTTACTCTCCCAGCCACCTAGCGTCCGATGCCCTCGCTCAAGGCTGTCCGGCTTCGCATTGCGTCGGTAAAATCGACGCAGAAGATTACCAGCGCCATGAAGATGGTCGCGGCCGCCAAGCTGCGCCGCAGCCATGACGCCATCCTGGCCGCCCGCCCCTACGCCAAGAGCATGGCCGACATGACCGCGCGAGTGGCCGCAGGCGCAAGCGGCGATGACCATCCCTTGCTCGAGCGCCGGCCAGGCCGGCGTATCGCCATGGTCGTGCTCACCTCGGACCGCGGACTGTGCGGAGGTTTCAACTCCAACCTATGCCGGACGGCCCAGCGCTATGCCGAGGAAAAGAGCGCGGCCAAGGCGATCGACGAGTGCCGCTTCGAGGTGGTGGGGCGCAAGGGCCGCGACTACTTCCGGCGGCGCAGGCTCGACCTGACCCGCGATTTTCCTGGGGTAGCGACCGACACCGCACTGGTCCGGGCCAAGGAGATCGCGGCCCTCGTCACCGCTGAGTTCCAGAGCGGCACGGTCGACGCGGTCTGGCTGGTCTACAACCAGTTCCGTTCCGTCATTTCCCAGCGGCCGGAGATCGAGCCGCTCTTGCCTATCGCGCCGACCGCGCATGGCGACGTTACTCCCTCGGAGTTCCTCTTCGAGCCCGGCAAGAGCGAGATCCTCGGCTACCTGTTGCCGCTCTACCTCGAGACGCAGATTTACCGTGCCCTGCTCGAATCCATTGCTTCCGAGTTAGGCGCGCGCATGACCGCCATGGAGAACGCGACCAAGAACGCGACCGATATGATCGGGCGGCTGACTCTTCAGTATAACCGCGCTCGCCAGGCGGCCATCACCAAGGAGCTGATGGAGATAGTGGGCGGCGCCGAGGCCCTGAAGGGCTAGCGATCGCCACCGAGGTTAAGACCATGAGCAACGGCATGAGCACACAAGGAAGAATCGTACAAGTCATCGGGCCGGTAGTGGACGTCGAGTTTGGCGGGGCCGACTTGCCAGAGATAAACACCGCGCTGGCGGTGACCAATCCCGCCATCGACGACCAACCCGACAACCTGATCATCGAGGTGGCGCAGCACCTGGGTGAGCGCACCACTCGCTGTGTGGCCATGGACTCGACCGACGGCTTGGTGCGGGGCATGCCGGTGAAGAACACCGGCGCACCCATCCGCATGCCGGTCGGCAAGGAAGTCTTGGGCCGCATCCTGAACGTGGTGGGCAAGCCGGTGGACGAACGCGGGCCGGTGGGTGCCACCCATTTCCTCCCCATTCACCGCGCTGCCCCCAAGTTCGTCGACCAATCGGTCAAGGTCGAGATGTTCGAGACCGGAATCAAAGTCGTCGATCTGCTGGCGCCCTACCGCCGCGGCGGCAAGATCGGCCTCTTCGGCGGCGCCGGCGTCGGCAAGACCGTGGTCATCCTCGAGCTGATCAACAACGTGGCCAAGAAGCACGGCGGCTACTCGGTCTTCGCTGGAGTCGGCGAGCGCACGCGCGAGGGCCGCGATCTCTACGATGAAATGACCCATTCCAAGCTGTCGACGGGCGAACCGGTCATCTCCAAGGCGGCCCTGATTTACGGCCAGATGAACGAGCCGCCCGGCGCTCGCGCGCGGGTGGGCCTGTCGGCCCTCACCGTGGCGGAATACTTCCGCGACGAGGAAGGCCAGGACGTGATGCTCTTCATCGACAACATCTTCCGCTTCACCCAGGCGGGCTCCGAGGTTTCCGCCCTGCTCGGCCGCATACCGTCCGCGGTCGGGTACCAGCCCACCCTCTCCACCGAGATGGGCATCCTGCAGGAGCGCATCACCTCGACCAACAAGGGGTCGATTACCTCGGTGCAAGCCATCTACGTTCCCGCCGACGACCTCACCGACCCCGCGCCAGCCACCGCGTTCGCCCACCTCGACGCTACCACCGTGCTCTCGCGCGATATCGCGGCCATCGGCATCTATCCCGCCGTCGATCCGCTCGACTCCACCTCGACCATCCTCTCGCCCGAGGTAGTTGGGGTCGAGCACTACGCCGTCGCCCGCCAGGTGCAGAAGATGCTGCAGCGCTACAAGGAGCTGCAGGATATCATCGCCATCCTGGGCATGGACGAGCTCTCAGAAGACGACAAGCTCGCGGTGTCGCGCGCACGCAAGATCCAGCGCTTCCTCTCCCAACCCTTCCACGTGGCCGAGACCTTCACCGGTCAGCAGGGCCAATATGTCGAGATCAAGGAAACGGTGCGTGGCTTCAAGGAGATCATCGAAGGGCGGTGCGACGACATCCCCGAGCAGGCCTTCTTCATGATGGGCGGCATCGACGCGGTCAGAGCACGCGCCGAGAAAATGGCCAAGGAAAGCTAGGAGGCGGCGATGCGCCTGACCGTCACCACGCCGCATGGGTACCTGGTCCAGGCCGAGGTCGAAGAGCTCGTGGCGCCCGGGGCGCTGGGTGAGCTCGGCGTGCTGCCAGGGCACATTCCCTTGATGTCGGCGCTCAAGCCGGGTGTGCTCTGGTATCGGCAGAAGGATGGGGTGAGGTACCTGGCGGTGGCTGATGGCATCATGCAGGTCGCGCGCGGCGATAGCGATAGCAGCGAAGTGGAGGTCTTGGTCACGCGCGGCGCGCACGGCAAGGACGTGAACCGCGAGGCGGCCCGGCAGGAGCTCGCCCAGCTCGAGACCGAGCTGGCCAAGACTAAGCCGGAGGCCACGGCCGAGCTCGGGCCGCTCCAAGATCGGCGAGCTTGGGCGGCGGCTCAGATCGATGCCGCCGAGCGCTCGCAAGGGCGCTGAGCGGCTGCGGACTGGCCTTCGACCAACGCCAGTATCTCCGGCAGCCGGCGCTGCAAGTCGTCTTGGTCCTTCACGGGCAGGAAACGACCGTCCCGCCCGCTCCGTTCGACCACCAGGAACTGCGTGGGCAGAAGCGCGGTCACCTGGCCGAGCAAACGCTCACCTTGAATGGCCTCTCGCCCATCGATACGACGCTTGACCGGGAACCACTCCAACGGAAAATCACGATCCAGAGCGTCAGCATCGAACACGAAGGTGTTGGTATTGAAAAAGGGCACCCGGGCCACGTCGAAACCCTCCGGCAAGCGAAACTCCTCGACAATCTGCAGGTGTCCATCTACCCGGACCGGCACTCCCCCGCGATCTCCTGGCTCTTTCCTCACCACCTCTACGGTAACGCTCTTGCCCCCCCGACAGTGAGCCCCGATCACTCGAGCATCGAGCGACGCTGCCAGATTGTCGACATTGGACACAAGGAGCATACGCCCCCCGGCCTGACGAAAGCGGGACAGTGCCCCTGATGCACGCAGGGTCGGCAGCAGATCACCGTGGCCCGTCGCACACAGCGATGGCTTGCCCGTTGCGTCGTAGAACACCTCGCCCGCGGGAGTAATACGCAACGTGACAGACTGCTCGAGGATATACAGAGGGTCACCCGGCGCGATCAACTCGCGCGCCGCACTTCTAACCTGGTCGGCGGTGGAAAAGCTGGTGAGCAGGTAAATGGCAACTCCGGCGTGGGCGTGGGCTGCCATCCGCTGGATGTCGCCCAGCTTGACCCGCAAAAACGAGCTCCCGGGCGTCACCTCGACCACCGCCTTCACCACACCCCCGAAGCGAGTGGCCATCCCCCCTGCCAGCACCACTACCCCCACTTCACCTCGAGCCAAGGCAGCCATGCCCAAGCGCGCCAGCTCGTCACCCTCGGCCGAATCGCGCGGCGGTAGCGTGACCAGATCGGCGGACGTCGGGGGCAGTACCGCCGCAGCCAGGCGCGACTTACGCCACGAACCGCCACCTGCCACCTCTCGCTGTAATAAGGCGAACGCTTCGGCGTCGAAACGAAAACGCTTCAGCACCTCTCTCGTCGTCTCGTCCAAGTCTAGCATCGCGGGCCCCTAATATGATGAACCCTTGCCCCGCAGGTTGCCAGCCCGGCCACGCTGCGAGCGCCTCGCCGGCGCCCGCCCTTGCTAGCCCGCGGCAGCGTGAGCGCGGACTTCGCTGCGCACTCGATCCATGTCGAGCGACTTGATCTGCTCGATCACCTTCTGCAGAGCGTGCCCCGGCAAGGCGCCCGGTTGCTCCAACACCAGAACCCCGTCGCGGAAGGCGAGCAGGGTCGGAATGGCCTGGATACCGTGTTCCACCGCCAGGTTGGGCTCGTCCTCGGTGTTCACCTTGACGAAGGTCACGTCGGGATTGTCCTCGGCGGCCTTCTCGAAGATCGGACCAAAGGCCCGACAAGGGCCACACCAAGGTGCCCAAAAATCCACCAATACGATGCCACTTTTGACCGCGTCCTTGAAGGTCGACTGGGTCAGAGCTGGTAATGCCATGGCTTCCTCTCCTGTAGGGTTAGAATCCGAAGCTTGGCGAAAGTTTCATCCGGGTTTCCTGCCGGTGCCCATGAGCCGTACCATGAGCCGTGCTATGAGCCGAGCCGTCAGACACTTGCATGGACCCGCAAGAGCACTGCGCAGACTAGGCGGATCGGCTGATCCCGTCCCCGGCAAATCCCCGCACGATGCTGACCGTACCGTCTGCTCTCTGCGCGACGACGGCGACCAGAACCCTGTCCGCGCCCTGGGCACGCACCGCACACGCCGGGCTGGCCAGGGGTTGGCCGCGGGCCATGGCCAGCCAGTCGAGGCGTTGCCCGCGCGCCAGGGCTAGCGCGGTCAGCTCATCCACGGTCACGGCGGGCAAGTGGGCCAGCGCCCGTAGAGGTGAGATGGTGGGCAGCGGCCGCCCCTGGGCGACCTGGTCGGCGAGCTCGTAGAGCCCCACCGCTTGCGCGAGAGTGAACGGACCCGACGCCGTCCTGCGCAGCTCGACCAAGTGGGCACCCGCGCCCAGCTTGCGGCCCAGATCAGCCGCCAGGCTGCGTATGTAGGTTCCCTTGGAGCAGCGGACGCGGATGGTGGCGCGGTCAGGAGGGGCGAAGGCCAACAGGTCGAGAGCAAAAATGGTCACGGTACGCGGAGCGCGCTCGACCTCCAAGCCCGCGCGCGCGTATCGGTAAAGAGGTGTCCCTCCCCGTTTGAGCGCGGAAAACATGGGCGGCATCTGCTCGATGGTGCCCCGAAACGCCGTCAACGCGGCCTTCACCGCCTCGACACCCAGGCCATCCACCCCGCGCTCGGCCACGACTTTTCCGGTGACGTCAAGCGTATCGGTTTCGACGCCAAAACGAACCACCGCCTCATAGCTCTTGTCGGCACCCAGGAGAAAGGGCAAGAGCTTGGTTCCTTCCCCGAGGCCGATCGGCAAGACCCCGCTGGCGAACGGATCCAAGGTGCCGCCATGGCCGACCTTGCCCTTACCGCCGAGCAGCCCCCGCACGCGCTTGACCACGGCGAACGAGCTCATGCCACATGGCTTGTCGATGACCAGCACGCTCAATCTGACTACCCTTCCCCACCCCGATCCCGATGCTGGTTGACCTCGCGCAACAAGGCATCGATGCGCGCCTCTTGCTCGAAGACGCGGTCCACCTCGAAGCCGAGTGAGGGGGTGCTCTTGAGCCGCAGCTGGCGGCCAATGCGTTTCCGCATATACCCGGCCGCGCTGGCCAGGCCTTCGCGCACCCGTCCCAGACTCTCCTCGTCCATGCCATGGACTACGAAAAAGGCCGTTGCCTGCCGCAGATCGCCAGAAACGCGCACATGGGTGAAGGTGATGATGCCCGCCCCCCTCACCCGCGGATCCTTGATCTCCTGGCGAGCTACGATCTCGCCCAGGAGCGCGCGAAGCTCACCCGCAACCCGATCAGTTCTCTGGGTCATCAGTTATGAAACCCCAAGTCGTTTACCGCCAAAGCCTTGTAAGTCTGGATCTCGCGCTCGACATTGGTGACTTCGACCTCGCCGCGGATGAAGCGCACGACCTCATCAAGAGCCGATTCCACGAACCGCCGATCGTTGCCCAGCACCGCCACGCCAACCAGCGCGCGTTGCCAGATGTCATTTTCGCCCACCTCGGCGATGGCAAGGTTGAATTTGTGTTGCGCGCGATCCTTGACTCGCCGGAGCACCATGCGCTTCTCCTTGAGCGAGTGAGCCTCGGGCAAGAACAACGTGAGTCGGGCCAGGCCAACCGTCATCAGAGCTCGCGCGCCGCCAGCTAGCGCCGCGCCGGCTTCTCGCGTTCGCTGATGGCGGCATCGAGGGTGGGCGCCACCGTCTCGATCTCGAAAGCCTCGACGACATCACCTTCCTTGACGTCGCCAAAGCCTTCGATGGTAATGCCGCACTCATAGCCATGCGTCACCTCGCTGGCGTCCTCCTTGAAGCGACGCAAGGAGGACACCCGGCCCGTGTACACGACCACGGAGTCGCGCACCAGGCGCACCTGGGCCTTGCGAGTGACCTTGCCTTCGGTGACGAATGACCCGGCCACGCTGCCCGCTTTGGCGATGTGGAAGACCTGGCGAACTTCCGCCCGGCCCAGGGACTTCTCCCGAGTGACGGGCGAGAGCATACCCACCATCGCCTTCTTCACCTCGTCGATCGCGTCGTAGATGATCTGGTACAGCTTGATATCGACGCCTTCCTGGTCAGCCAGAGCGCGCGACTTCCCCGCCGGGCGCACGTTGAAGCCGATGACGATGGCCGAGGATGCCTTGGCCAAGGTCACATCGGATTCGGTGATGCCGCCCACACCCGACGAGATGACATTGACGCCCACCGTGGGCGTAGACAGATTGCGCAGCGCGTTTGAAATGGCTTCGACCGAGCCCTGCACGTCGGCCTTGAGCACGATGCGAACTTCCTTGACGGTACCTTCTTTGATGCGATCGAGGATGTTCTCCAGCGACACCCGCGTGGTGGCACTGGCTTCCTTGCGTTTGCGCTGCTCGCGCCGGTGCTCGACCAGGGCCTTGGCCGACTTCTCGTCGGTGACCACGTTGAAGAGCTCACCCGCATCAGGCACGCCATCGAGCCCCAGGATCTCGACCGGGGTGGACGGCCCCGCCTCGTTGATCACCTGGCCCTTGTCGCCGAGCATGGCGCGGATCTTTCCGTAGGCTTCCCCGGCGACCACCAGATCGCCAGCTTTCATGGTTCCTTCTTTGATCAGGATGGTGGCGATGGCCCCGCGCGCCCGGTCCAGCCTGGCCTCGACCACGTTGCCCCGCGCTGCTTTGTTGGGATTGGCCTTGAGCTCGAGCACTTCCGCCTGCAAGGCCAGCATTTCCAGGAGCTTATCGATGCCGGCCTTGGTCTTGGCCGAGACCTCGACGTATATCGTCTCACCGCCCAGCTCCTCGGGCACCAGCCCATGCTCCATCAGCTTGGTACGCACGGCTGCGGGATTTGCCCCCGCCTTGTCGATCTTGTTGATAGCGACCAAGATCGGCACCTCGGCCGCCTGGGCATGCTTGATGGCCTCCACCGTCTGCGGCATAGGCCCCTCCTCGGCGGCAACCACGATGACCACGATGTCGGTCATCTGGGCGCCGCGCGCCCGCATGGCCGTGAAGGCTTCGTGGCCGGGGGTGTCCAGGAATACCACGTCACCAGTAGACGTGTGCACCTTGTAGGCGCCGATGTGCTGGGTTATGCCCCCGGCTTCACCCGCCGCCACGTTAGCCTTGCGGATGGCATCGAGCAGCGACGTCTTGCCGTGATCGACATGCCCCATCACCGTGACCACCGGGGCCCGCGGCAGGAGGTCCTCCGGGCTGTCGGAATGCCCTTCCGAGATGATCTCTTCTTCGCGGAAGGCCGTCGACTCGATCTGATAGCCGAACTCGGTCACGATCAGCGTTGCGGTGTCCTGGTCGACGTTTTGATTGATGTTCACGCCCATCATGCCGAGGGCCCACAGCTTCTTGATGACCTCGTTGCCTTTGACCCCCATCTTTTGGGCTAGATCGGACACGGCGATGGTCTCGCCCATGCGAATCACACGCTTGTGCTCGGCTGGCGTGGTGATCTGGGTCTGCTTTGTCTTTTTGCCCGCAAGCGCAACCCTCTTGCGCGGCGGGCCACCCATCCGTTGCCCGGGCGCGGCTCCGGGCTGGCGCCAATCGCGACCACCTGGGCCACGCGACACTAGGCCGCTGCGCCCCAAGCGGCGCAGCTCCTCGTCGCGATCCTTGATCTCGATCTTGGGTACCGAGCCATCCCGGCCCGGCATACCGGGCAATTGGATAAACTGTCCCGTCGCGGCCGAGCCGGTGACCACCGGCTGGGGAATCTTGATCACCGGGCCAAGAGCGGATCCAGCTCTGGGCTCGGCAGGGGCTGCGGGACGCGGCTGCGCCAACGGCGTGGGGGTGGGCGGTGGCGGCGCCACTGCCGGTTCATCGAGCGGCGGAGGCGTAGCCTCAGCTGCGGGCTCGGGCTCGCACGCCAGCGGAACGGATGGATCAGCGACCTCCGCCAAGCTCGCGGGCTCTGGTGTCGGGGTCGCCGTGTCGGTCGTCGTCTCGGGCTCGGGCGGCGGCGCCACGGGCTGATGCTCCTCGACCACCGGCGTCGGCGGTTCTGGCTCGGGAACGGCGAAGACCTGCCGGTGCTCGACCGGCGGAGGCAAAGTTGCCACCGGCGGCTCCGGAGCAGGCGGCCTGATCGCGGGAGCTTCCGGCTGGGGGCGCGGAGCACCCGCGAAACGAGAACGGCGCCGAATCACGGTGTCGTTCAGCCGTGTCTCCACCAGCGACTCCTGGCGCTCACGCTCGACCGCGCGCCGAATGCGCTCGGCATCGCTGGCATCCAGGTTCGACATGTGGTTGGCCACATCGATGCCTAGCCCGCGAATCTTGGCTACCAGATCTTTGGGCACCAAGCTGAATTCCTTGGCCAGCTCGTAGACGCGCACCTTCCCGCTGGTGCCACCCTGCCCGTCGCCGCCGGAGTCTCTTCGATCGAATCCGCTTCCCATCATCGTGAATTACCCGACGTGATTGGTCGCCCGGGCGCACCATGCGCCCGAGCCAACAGTGCCAGTTGTTCCCCTATCTCGACCTGACGACGAAATGCCCGCTCCAGCGCTCCCCGTGCAAGAGCTTGCCCCAGACAACCGAGGTGCACCCAGGCACCGCGGCCCCGCTTCGCGCCGGGCATAAGCTCGTCCCGCGCTCGGCCGGTCAACGCCCGCACGCGACCATCTGGTGCGATGAGACGAACCATGCTCGACGCCGGGCCCGGCGCACGACAGCCGACGCAGGTCCGCTCGGGCTGAAAAGCCATCGACGTCACCCTCCCTCATGGTCGCTCCTCGGCGGGCACGACCGGCGCGGACGCTGCGGCGGCCTCCCGATCGGCCTG
>Ga0187889_10005266_pt1 | contig 10201 bp, 4 predicted proteins | sample June2016WEW_7_10_2_FD_132992 | JGI IMG/M metagenome (GOLD analysis project Ga0187889, IMG submission 132992) | Peatland microbial communities from SPRUCE experiment site at the Marcell Experimental Forest, Minnesota, USA - June2016WEW_7_100 | ecosystem: Environmental > Terrestrial > Soil >...
CGACAATGTGATCGGCATCGATCGTTACGGCAACCAGCGTGGACAAGACCTCGACTTTCTTCTGCGCGACCTCGGCAGGCACGGCGAGCTTCCGTGTCGCTACTGCGAAGTACTCCTGCAGCACCTGCGTCGAGATCACCGCCTCGCCGTTCGCCAGCGCCGCCACGACCAGGGCCTGGGACTTGCCTCGCTTCGCCCCCGAGTCGACGTCGTCGGCGTAGGCCAGCACGCTGGTATCGAGAAAGGCGCGAGCCATTACGAACGACGTCCATCGTAGGCGTCCGACCGGTGTATGCGCTTGCCACCTGAACGACCGGGCGACTGCGTCCATAGCCTGTGCATCTCGTCAGCAAGCGCCTGCCCGGTCGGGCGCCCGGCGACCATCTCGAGCTGACGGCGCACCAGATCGTTGAGGGTCGTTCCCTGGCTCTGCGCAATCTCGCGCACTCGTGCGACCAGTTCATCCGCAAGCGCAATTGTCACATTCATCGTGTACACAGCTTACGTGTGCACTTTATAAGTGTCAAGGAGGCGTCCTTGGCGGTGGTGTTTACGAAGAGGTGCCACTTCGCGTCGCGCGCCGAGGTATTTCTTGGGTATTGCACCCGGTGGTCGCGACAAACCTCCGATGTTTCCTCACAATACCGCTGGTTTCACGCGCCAGCCGCTGCAGCGCCCGTACCCACTCGAGAGACGAACACGTAGGGTATCGTGCTACTAATCCATCACTAGCGCGCAAACCGTTGCCCCTATGCTTCCCGCCGAAGGAGAGAGCCGACATCAATCATGCAGTATCCAGCTTCGCGATCCTTGTTGGTGCAAGTAGCCCTAGCCTCCAACGTTATCCTGACCTTGGCCGCGTGTAGCTCCTCTGGGGGTGGGGTCTCGAGCGGCGCTGGCGGTGCGCAGCGTGCTGGGGGCGGCGATGGATCGGGGGGAAGCCGTGGCACGACAGGCACGGGCGGCATTAGCACGTCCGGCTTTACTGGCGGCCTGAGCGCGGGGGGCGGTGTCGCTACGTCCAGCTCCACTGGCACAGGAGGACGATCTATCCCTGGTGCGGGGGGCGGCGTGGCTGCGGGCGCTGGTGGGACCTCTCCTGCTGGTGGTGCGGCGTCGGGTGGCGCAGGGGGCAAGGGCATCGGCGGGGCGGCGGGGAGCCTCGATGGCGGGACCGAAATTAGCAGCGGGTGGGGTAATGTGCGCTTCGACGGGGGCGGCTTTGTCGACGGAATCGTCGCTTCCACGCAGGTCAGTGGTCTCTTCTACGCCCGGACAGATGTGGGAGGGGCCTACCGCTGGAGCGACGACCAGAAGGCGTGGGTCCCGCTGCTGGACTGGCTCCCCCAGGACGACGTGGGCCTTTTTGGCGTGGAGAGCATCGCACTCGACCCGAGCAATCCGGGGTGGCTCTATCTGCTCGTGGGGACCAGCTACTTCAGCAACGGCAAGACGGCGATTCTGCGCTCCCAAGACTACGGTGCGACTTTCATCGAGACCGACGTGTCCTCCTTATGGCGGGCGAACGGTAACGGGATGGGGCGGCAAAGCGGGGAGAAGCTGGCCGTGGATCCCAACGACCCCAACATCCTGTTCTGCGGGAGCCGCGCCGCCGGATTGTTCAAGAGCTCGGATGCCGGACAGTCCTGGGCCAATGTCAGCACGATCGGGTCTCAGACCGGGGCCGACCTGACCAACGTCAACGGCATCAGCTTCGTCCTCTTCGATCCGTCCTCCAGCCTCACCGCCACCGGGGCTACCGGCACGATTTACATAGGTGTCTCGGACGTAAATCATCCCCTCTACGTCAGCAAGGACGGTGGGGTGACGTGGAACCCGATCGCCGGCCTGCCCGCGAATCAGATGCCCAATCGGGCTGTACTCGAGAACGGGAATCTCTACGTCACCACCTGTGGTTCGCCCGGCCCCTACAATGTTTCTACCGGTTCGTTCTACGTCTACTCCGTGGCGTCGGGGGCCTGGACCAACCTGACCCCCAAGACCGCCGACGGAACGGCTTACATGGGGAGCGGCGGCCAAAACGCGGCCAATGGGTTCGGTGGGGTAAGCGTCGATCCGTCGAATCCGAATCACATCTTGCTATCAACGCTCAACTACTACGGAGGCCAGACGCGCTTTCCTGACGGCGGTGTGAACGCGGGCGACATGATCTACCAGACCACCGATGGGGGAGCCACGTGGACGACCGACTTCGAGTGGTCGACTTCGGCCACGCCGGCAAATGCGAACGCTTCCGCCAACGGCAATGCCTGGATCAGCGGCAATGCCATCCAGTGGGCTGGACATCTCGCCTTCAACCCATTCAACACCAACGAGGCCTGGGTCATCTCCGGGAACGGGGTCTTCCATGCCACCGACCTGGGCGACGCCGCACCGGTTTGGAGCTTCGATGCGAAGGGTATCGAGGAGACCGTGCCGCTCGATGTCGTCAGCGTGCTCGGCGGGCCCCTGGTCACGGCCCTGGGCGACTACGACGGCTCCACATATCAGGACATCACCCAGTCGTACCCCCGCCACCAGCCACCCATCGGAACCACCCAGTCGCTGGGCTATGCGCCGTTGGTCGGCGCCTTCTTGCGCGCCGGCAATGTCACGGACTACTCGACCGGCACCGGTATTTCGAGCGACGTGATGTACTATTCTGCCGACGATGCCGTCACTTGGACGAAGCTGCCGACCCCAAAGGGCACTGGCGGGCTGGTAGCTCTCTCGGCTGACGGCGACGTTCTGCTACAACGACCTCAGAGCTCGACCACGGTGTATCGCTCGGCCGATCAGGGCAGCACATGGACGACGGTCACCGGTCTCGACGCCCAGGCGCAATCCGCTGCCATCGTGTGCGATCCGGTGAACGCGAACGTCTTCTACGTGTTGAACCAGCAGGGTAAGCTTCTGCAATCGACCGACAAGGGCGCCTCGTTTGCCGTGGCTGGCTCGGTGGAGAACGACGCCCAGAGCTTGTATCAGTCGAGCACAGGCTTGATTCGCACCGTTCCAGGGCGCCAGGGCCACTTGTGGGCTCCGCTGGATCAGGCTCAGAGCTGGGCGCCCAACGGCAAGTACAGCACCAATGGGCTGGCTTTTTCCAGCGATGGCGGCGTCACGTGGACACGCTTTCCTTCTGTCTATTCCGCTCAAGCCGTGGGCATCGGCAAGTCCGGCCCGGGGAGCAGCTACGAGACCATCTTCATCTGGGGCGTCGCCGCAGACAGCACCAATCCCGTCGGCGTGTACGTGTCGACGGACCAGGGCGTTTCCTGGACCCGCATGAACGACGACCAACACCAGTACGGTGGACCCGGCAACGGCGCATTCGTGCAAGGAGACATGAACGTCTTTGGCCGGGTCTACATGAGCACCGTGGGACGCGGCCTGGTCTATGGAAACCTCTAGTGCAACAGCCGGAGCGCTCCTCCGCTGCGGGCCCTTGGCAAGAATCCTCTCACTTGCTCGTCGTGAGGGTAATTTTCTCACTTCGAACAAGGCCTCCGGTTGTAGCCTGGATGGTGATGGGCACGGCCCCAACCGAGGCAGAGGCCATCGCCGATAGTTTCATTTGGGTGGTGCCAGTTCCTGGTGCAGCGAGAGTGGCCGGTGCGAAGCTCGCAGTTACACCGGTGGGTAGGCCGGTAACCGAGAAGGCCACCGATGAGCTGAAGCCGCCGGCAGCGTCGGTCTGGATTTGAACGGTTGCTGTACTACCCACTTTCAGGGTGATGGCACTGACCGCCGGATTGACGGTCAAATTGGGCACGGACAGAACCAGGCTCGTGGTCTTCGTGACGCCCCCGCCGGTGCCGGTCACGGTCACGGTGTACGACCCGCCCGTCGCCGCGGTACCTGCCGTTAACCCCAAAATGGCGGTGCCCGAACCCGGGGCAACGATTGTCGCGCTCGAAGCCGTGACTCCGGCGGGCAGGCCCGATACCGAGAGGTTGATGGCGGAACTGAAGGTGGAGTTTCGCAACGTGGTCGCGGTGACATTGCCCTTCGCGCCGGGGGCCACGCTGAGCGCTGTCTGGCCGATGCTGAGCGTAAAGCTGGGCGCGGGCTGAACCTCGATGGTCAGCGGCAACATCTTCGTAATGCCGCCGCCCGTTGCGCTCACGTTCAGCGAATATGTTCCGCTTGCGACAGTGGCGCCAACTGTTGCCGTGAGAGCGGCCGACCCCACGCCTGGGGCGGCGATACTGCTAGGCGAAAACTTTATTGTCACGCCTGCCGGCGTGCCTGAGGCAGTGAAGCTGACAACGGAGTCGAAGGTAGCGTTGCGGCCCGTGGTGATCGTTGTCGTGCCGCTCGATCCCGCGGTCACGGTGATGGCGCTTGTCGCAAGCGTCGCGGTGAGCGTCGGGGCACTTACCACGGTCAAGCTGAGCGTGGCAGTTTGCGGGGCTGTCCCGCTCTTACCGGTGACGGTGATGGTGTAGGTTCCTGGGGTGGCGGTAGCAGCAGCGGCCAGCGTCAAAGTTGTGTTGCCGGAGCCCGAAACCGAAGTGGGTGAGAAGGCTCCGGTAACTCCGGTCGGCAACCCGGAGGCGGAGAACGCGACCGCGGAGGTGAATCCATTGCTGCCTTTGATGCTGTAGCCGGCCGTGGTGCTGAGGCCGGGCGTGATCGATGCGGTCGGCGTCGTCGCGGTGAGCTGAAAGCTTGGCGCCGACGTGCCGTCGCCCCAGTGGTTCACGAGCTGGGTAGCATCGACCGAGCCGAGGCCCGTTGTCATGTCGTAGCCAACGCCCGCGCTGTAGCCGGTGACCCCTGGCACCGTGTTGTTGCCGCTGGTGACATCGTGGAACACGGCCGCACCGCCGCTGTTGGTCTGCTTGTAGGCCAGGTTGTACAGGACGGAATTGACCAGGCCTTGCGGAGTACCATTTTTTTGGATGACTAGCGCCAAAATGCTCGCAAAAACGGGCGTTGCGGCCGAAGTGCCACCGACGCCATACCAATTACCATCGGCGTACAACATGTAGGGCTCTCTGATCGCGGAGGCGAACGCAACGTCCGGGAGATCGCGCTTTCCGTCGGCCAGGACTCCCAGCCCGAACTGCCAGGATGGCTTTGCGTAAAGGGTGCTCACTCCGCCACCGGTGGCGTACAAGCTGCCAAAGCCCTGGCTTTCGTTCCAGGCCATTTCGGGAATGTAGCCCAGGGCCGATGCCTTGGTGACGGAGTTGTTGGTCGCGGCCCAGTATTGGCCGCGGTCGGAGGCGTCATTGAGCTCCGTGCCGCCCACCGCGACGTTGTACTGCGTGGAAGCGATGCCATTCACGGCGAGTCCGCCGGTTGCCTTGGAGGCGGTCGCCGAATCGCAGCCAGCTGCGCCGCTATCCATCGCAGCCACCAACACGGAGATGCCTTGGGCGGCCGCTTGCTGCCACAGGTTGTTGAAAAATGCGTTCCCTGACGTGCCGAGGGATTTCTCGCAAAGGCCGAAGCTCACCGAAACGATGGGGGCGACCTTGTTGGTCACGGCATAGGTGGCCGCCAGGTCAACGCCGTCGCTGCTGGTGGTGGACGCGGACACCACGAGCTTGATGGTGGCATTCTTGGCCAATGCGCCAGCCCATTCGACATCGAGGTAGGCCTCGACTTCGTCGCCGTTGGACGCGATGCCTGGGTTGTTGCCGCTCACGATGATGGTTGGGTCCTTGGCAGCCAATCCAAAGTAGCTGCGGAAGGTGCGCACGTTGCCGATATCGATATTGCTGCGACCGATGACCGCTATGCTCTGGCCAGTGCCATCGATGGACGACGTGTAGAGCGGTGTGATGTCGTAGATGGTGGCTAGGTCTTGCGGCGCGATGGAGCTTTCTTGGCTGCCGTTATCGTAGGTAGTGTTGCCTGCCTGTGATTGTTCCCGGCTAACGAAGGCTGGAGCGGACCGGAAATCGTGGAGCGATACCACGCCCGTAACGACTTCGGACAGTGCGCGCGGTATGCTTGGGGCGGAAGCATTAGCGTGGTGAAGCTCGCCCGCAACCATGTAGGTGTCAATCTCGGTCTGGAACGTTTCTTCAACTTGCGCCACGCTTCCGCTGAATACGAGCAAACGGTTGCCCTGGGTGGGTTCCTCTACCGACATTCCATGGCTGCGCAACCAGCCCCCAATACCAGACACATCATGGGCGGAAACGCCAAAGCGTTCGGCGTAGGTCTCGGGCGAAAGCCATTGGTGGAACTGCGGAGACGAGGGGTCTTGCTGTGCGACGATCAGCGCGGCCAACGCGCTCGCTTGTGTTTCATCAGGGCGCAGGACCAGCATGATCCTCTCCATGGGATGCTCGGGCGAAGCCCGGCCAGCATAGAATTCGGCGCGGGCTAGTGGATGCCTATCTGCCGGCAGCATGACCCGATCGTTGGCATCGAAATTGTCAGGCAGCCTATCGCGGGGACGCACCACCATGGGGTCTGCGACTGGGGCCGACGGCGGCGGATTTCCGACGGTTTGTGGGCTACCCGGCGCCGGAACCCCGACACCAGAGGCGTCTTGGCCGAGGGGCTGGCCATCACAGGAAACGCCAAGCAACCCGAAAAATGTGCCCAGAAGCAGCGCCTTGCTGCACGAACGAACGATGCGGTCCATTCCTGTCTCCTTTCGACAACCCGGCTAACTCAAGGAGTCCCGTGGCTTTGCGTCCCCCGGTCGCCCGGGGTTTGCCGTTTCGAGGAATAACTCGTCAAGTCAGGAAGCCTTGTTGTATCGCCTGCAGCTATCCGACTGTCTCGTTCGCGGCGTTTCAACAAAGGTAAGATGAGGTTCTAGCCGCGAAATAGAGCAAGATCAGGGCCGACTCGCAATTCCCAGAGATTGTTGGATCAGGCCAACAGCGAGCTGACAGTCTTTGTCACACGGGGGTACATATTTCGGCCAGGAAGAGAGAAGCTGTGGGGCAGCGCCGAGGACGCCGAGCCCGGCGTTGCGCCCATCGACGAGAGTCTCCTCCAACGTACGCAGGTGTTTTGCGTTGAGGTGCAGCACCTGAGCGCAAAGCGGAGGGCTTAGGGACGTGTGGTAGAGGTCGGGCTCCGCAGCGAAGTGGGCCTCCTCTCCTCGAGCGAGATCGCTCCCAGATCCAGCAAGACCGCGCCACGACGAGGTCCTCTACACTGCCCTGGAAGAGAGGCGGTCAGGAGCCCGCCTTCGAAGGCGCGGCGATCCGTCAGGACCGGCTTGACGCGCATCGGCGGCCCCTCGCGCACCGCCTGTGGCTTGCGCTGAGTGAGCGGTACCCGCCACGGGCTCGGCACCTGACGTGACACCCCTACAGCTTGATCACGCCCTGCTTGAGCGCGAACTTCACCAGGTCGGTGCGGTTATGGATACTCAGCTTTTGCATGACTCGCTCGCGGTGGGACATCGCGGTTTTCACGCTGATACCTAGCACCTGCGCGACCTCTTTGTTCGAGCTTCCCTCGGCCACCAGCTTCAAGACCTGCTTCTCGCGGTCGGTAAGGCTGGCGTAGAGGTCGTCGCGCGTGCCCGAGGTTGCCGGAGCGGCCGGGGAAAGTACCTCGCGCGCCAGCGCGGGATCGATAACCAGGCCGCCACGATACACGGCCCGCACCGCCGAGGCCAGCTCCGATCCCGCCGCCTTCTTGAGCACGTAGCCCGCTGCGCCGCTCTTGAGAAAGCGGGTCACGTACTCGCGATCGTCGTATTGGGTCAGGACCAGGATCTTGGCCCTCAGGTTCTCGCGGCGGATGGCGAGCGTCGCTTCCAAGCCACCCAGCCCCGGCATGTTTATGTCCATCAGGACCACGTCGGGATCTAGCTGGCGAGCAGCCTCGACGGCCTCGCTTCCGTCGGCGGCCTCACCCACCACTTCGAGGTCGTCACAAAGCGCAAGCAGGGCGTGGATGCCTTCGCGGACCAGGGCGTGATCATCAGCGATCAGGATGCGGATCTTGGACAAGGCGCTCCTCCTCTGGAAACGGAACAGAAAGTACAACCCGGGTACCTTCCCCCACCGATGACACGACCTCCGCCGAGCCGCCCACCAGGGCCAGTCGCTCGCGCATGCCCAATATCCCCAGCCCGCGACCCGAGGGGGACGGCTCTGTGACTCCGGCTAGATCGAAGCCCCGCCCATCGTCCTCGATCTCGACCACCAGCCGCCGATCCCGAGATTCGACCTGGATAAGCGCCTGGGTAGCACCCGAATGGCGAGCGACATTGCGAATCGCCTCTTGAACCGCGCGGAAAAGCGTCGTCTCGCGTTCCGGCCCCAGACTTGGCCCCTCGCTCGTGACCTCGCAGCGGGACGCAATGCCGGCGGGTCCGAGGTGATGCTCGGTCAGCCAGCGGATAGCGGGATAGAGCCCGAGATCGTCGAGCACGGACGGACGCAGCTCATAGATGAGCGCGTGAACCTCGGCCAGGCAGCGGCCGGCGAAGGCACGCGCCTCGCTCAGGCGCTCGTGGGAGGCCTGCGCTGTCGCTGCCGCCATAGCCGCGTCCAGCTTCATGGCCAAGGCCGCGATGGTCTGACAAGTCTCGTCGTGCAGCTCACGCGCGATGCGCTTGCGCTCGTCCTCCTGTACCGACACGAACTTGCTGAGCACCAGGCGCAACTCCTGGGTACGCTCACGCACCCGCTGTTCGAGGGCTTCATGGCTGCTGGTCAGGTCATCGAGTGAACGCTTGAGAGCGATGCGCATCGACTCCAGCGCTGCCGCCAGTTGGCCGATCTCATCATCTCCCTGCGGCGGAACCTGAATCTGCAGATTGCCCTCGGCGATCCGCTGGGCCGACTGCCCGAGGGTCTTGAGCGGCTGGGTCACGCTGCGCGTCGCGCCCCAGGACAGGAACAGCGCCACCCCGAGCAAGAGCGGGAGCAGCCACGCCAGCCGCCTGCGTTCGGCGCTGAGCGGCCCGAGCGCCTGGTTGCGCGGCTGCCTGACCACAATTTTCCACGGCACTACTGCCAGCGTCGCCCGAGAGACTAGGTCGTCGGGCGACGCGGTCAAGCCACGGCTGACCACGACACGGTCGCGCTGGTCGAGCAAGGCCCCCATGCCGCTTGGAGCACGGACGTGGTCGAGCATCTCGACCCAAGCGGCAGCATCGGGGCTCACCAGGGCGCACGCCACGTTGGTGACGTGGCCGTTCCAGTCGCGCACGGGCGCGAACAAAGCCACCTGGCTCCGCTGTCCGCCCGCGAGATGAGCCACGCCCTGCCGGCCCGAGGCCAGCGCCACGCCGAGCTCATCGAGCGCCAGTAGAGGCTCGAGGACGCCCTCGCCGTGCCGGCTTTCTTGCCAGAGCAGCCTCCTGTCGCTTCCTACGTCGGCTACGGCCACGAAGAGCGGCGAACGCAGGAATGCGGCATGGAGTGAGCGACGGGCGTTGCCGTTCTGCCAATCCTCGGGAAGACGGGTTAGAGCCGACAGCTCGGCCAAGTTGCGCCGCAACTCTTGATCGAAATAGAGGGCCAGACTCGCGCTTGATCTTTGCTGCTCCTCGAGCACGCGATAGGCCACACTCCGCGAGGCTGACCACAGCGCCCAGAGCGCCGCGACGAGGGAGGCCGCCACGCCGAATCCGACCAACACGGCGACCCGGCGGCGGATGCTAGGGCTGCGCTTGCGCATCGAGATCATGGGTGCTTTCGACCAGCTGCTTGGCGAAGCCCAGCAATTCTACCGTGCTCCCGACCGAACGGATCACGGTCAGCCGGCTGCCTTGCCACCATGCGAGCTCCTCTACCACGCTACCGCCCGGGCCCAGCTCGGCCTTCAGCGTGGCGACGAGCCCGGCAGCCAAGCGCACGTCGAGCGAGTTGAACGAGCCCAGGGGCGGGCACAGAACCGCCGGAACGCCTCCGACGCCGCCCTGATAGAGCACCAGGTCCATCCCGTGGGTGCCGGCCCGGCGCAGGCTGATCGCTACGGCATGCACCGGACGCACGGTTACGCGGCTGTCCGTGATTTGCCAGCCCGCCAACCGGCCCACGCTGCCGAGCGCTAGACCGCTGCGGGCCTCGGCCTCTTCCAGGCTCGTCGACACGTGTACCCCACGCGGGATGCCGAGCAGCCATCCCGGGACGGCGTCGAGGATGCGCAGCGCGAGGGCAGCGCCAGCCAGCACCAGCACCGTGCCGACGAGCCCAGGCGCTGCTCGTCGCCGGGGACCGGCAATGGAGCGTGGCTGCAAGGTGGATTCCGCCATGGCTAG
>Ga0187889_10005267_pt1 | contig 10195 bp, 9 predicted proteins | sample June2016WEW_7_10_2_FD_132992 | JGI IMG/M metagenome (GOLD analysis project Ga0187889, IMG submission 132992) | Peatland microbial communities from SPRUCE experiment site at the Marcell Experimental Forest, Minnesota, USA - June2016WEW_7_100 | ecosystem: Environmental > Terrestrial > Soil >...
AACCGAGACCTCGCGCGCCATCGCGTTGCTGCCCGTGAACACCAGCACGCGCTGGTCCGGGTGCAGCCGGAACAGGTCGGCCAGGACCCGCAGCTTCTCGGAGGCCCGGTCCTCGATCGATTGCTTGGCGCGGAGGGCGGCCAGGACCTGGCGCGCCTCGGGGCTTTTGGCGTACTCCCGGCGCAAGTCGTAGCCGCTGTACTCGGGGTCTTCCTGGCGCCGCTCGAGCATGTGGCGCCGTATCGTCTCCGAGCACTGGTCATATCGAGCCTGCTCCAGGGCGGACAAATAAACGGGGATGCGCTGGACCTCATAATCGGCGAGGATGGTGCCGCGGGCTTGCGCCAGGGGAAACCGGAAAACAACCGGGCCGATCAGCCCGTCCAGGGCCGCCTCCCGTCCGTCGCTCCGCTCCGGCGTGGCGGTCAACCCCAGGCGAAACGGGGCCGTGCTCATTCGCGCCGCATCGGACCGCATCGGCCCCGGCAAATGGTGGCACTCGTCAAAGATCAGGAGCCCGAAGTCATTCCCGAAATCCTGCATGTAAATGCAGGCGCTGTCATAAGTCGTTACGGAAACGGGCCGCTTGTTGAAGGTGTTGTCTCCGATGATGCCGGCGTCATAGCCGAGGCGCTCCTGGATGCGCCGGTGCCACTGGTACATCAGGTCCCGCACCGGGGCCACCACGAGCGTCGGCGCCGCCACACGGTGCATGATGTGCAAGGCCACCTCCGTCTTGCCGGTGCCGGTGGGCATCACCAGCACGCCGCGCCGGCTCTGCATCCAGGCCGCCGCTGCGGCCTCCTGGTCGGGCCGCAGCCGGGGCAAATTGGCTTGCGGCCAGGTGATCCTGCCACGGCCCGCGATCTCGACCAAATAAGCCCGCGCCTCCTCGTTCAGGGCCTGAGCAACCGCCTTGTAGTGCAAGGCATCGCAACGCCATCCTTCCCCGCGCGCGTCGCGCCGGCACAAATGGGCGACGCGCTTTGGCGGCGGATGGCGCAGCAGCAACGTCCCTCGATCAAACTTCAGCGGCGGGCTCTTCCCGGCCTGTTCCATGGGCAGACAATACCACCGGCAAGCAAAACCGGAAACTGCAAAGCAACCACAGAGAACGCAAAGATCGCAGAGAAACAATGGGGTCATGATCTCCCCGCGTCGTTTGACGTGTGAGGCCGACCTTGAATGATTGGGGTTTCGACTCCCGGATTTGTCGAGGGCCCGACCGACGGAAGGAAGGCCAACAGGTGATTACGCCCGGGCCGAGCCGAGCGTCGGACGCGGTAAGCCGACTAAAGTCGGCGCTCCGCCGGCGGTAGTCGCCTGCCGCCACATCCCATCCGGCAGCCGGCGCCGCCGGGAGCGCCGACTTTAGTCGGCTTAAACCGCCCGATGACCATCCCATGCTGAATAGGGCTGCGATTTTCGCCTGGCCCTTTGGTTCTGGCTACGCCAGGTGAGGATTTCTTTCGACCTTGGACCTTCGACCTTCGGACTTCGGACTTCGGGGCTGCTGGGTCTGCACTTTCCCTAACCAGCGTGACTCCAGAGCAGCCCGGTGCAGAAGCTCCATTGTCCTCTCCAAAAAGAGTTGAAAAAAGTATTGACTGTAACTACTACCATGGTAGTATTATCTCAGTAATTGATACGCTGCCATGCCCAAGTCCAAGATTCATCGCCTCGGCGAGCGGCAACTGGAAATCATACAGGTGCTCTGGGAACGGGGCGAGGCGACGGTGGGCGAGGTGCATCGGGTCCTGGCGGAAGGGCACGACCTGGCCTACACCACGATTGCCACAATGCTTCGAAAAATGGAAGGGCGGCGCCTGGTGTGGCACCGGCTGGAGGGACGGACTTTCATTTATCGGGCGCTGGTGGAGGAAGCGGCCGTGTCGGGGGGCATGGCAGATGACTTGCTGGATCGCTTGTTTGCCGGGAGTCTGGCTGACATGGTGAGCCACCTGTTGCGCACCCGTGAGGTCAGCCGCGAGGAACTGTCCCGGCTGGAACGGCTCATTGCCGAGCGAAAGAGGAACCGATGAGTGCGGGCTCGCTCCAGACCTTTTGGCTTCCGCTGCTGGCGCTGTTGGCGGTGGAAGTGGGTGTGATTGCGGCGCTGGTGGCGGGGTTGCAGCGGTGGAGTTCCTCGGCGGGTTGGCGGCGGACCTTCTGCCAGGCGGGGTTGCTCGCTATCCTCGTATTGAGCGTCGGCGAACTGTCCGGAGCGGCCCGGCTCGTCGCGGGCCGGTTGGTGAAGGCGGCTGTGAGCGTCGGGCGATCCGTTCCCCCTCACCCCGGCCCTCTCCCCAAGGGAGAGGGAGAATCCTCGGCCGCCAGTCGGCGCATCCGAGCCTCGAGGAAATCTCCAAGCGCGTACACGGCTGTTCCCTCTCCTCGGGGAGAGGGTCAGGGTGAGGGGAAACTGGGCCGCGATGATAGCCTGTCACCCGGAACTTACAGCACGGTTCCTGGTGGGAATGGCCGCACTGGAGCGCCCTCCGGCTCGCGCCTGACAGCAGAGTTGCCCCCTGGATTTTGGCTCGTCCTGGTTTGGGGGACGGGCGCGCTGGCGGTTGGGGGACGCGTCTGCTTTGCGCGCTGCGTGTTCGTTTTGTTCCGATTGCGGCGCCGCGAAACGGCGGACAGGGCGCTGGTGGAGCGGCTGGCGCGGCTGGCGCGGACGCTGGGGCTGCGGCGGCGGGTTAGGTTGATGGTCTCGGCCCGGCTGGCCGGCCCCATCGCCTTTGGCTGGATTTGGCCGAGCGTGGCGTTGCCGGCAGGTTTTGCGGCACAATTGGACACAGTAAAACAGGACGCAGTGCTGTTGCATGAACTGGCGCACCTGGCGGCCCACGATCCCTTTTGGAACCTGCTGGCCGATGCGGCAACGATGATTTTGTGGTGGCACCCGGCGGTGTGGTGGATGAGACGCCGGTTGCAATTGGCCAACGAATTGGCGGCCGACGAGGCGAGCCTGCTCGTGGCGGACGGACCTCGGGTGCTGGCTGAATGCCTCGTCCAGTTTGGCGCGCGCCTGCTCGAACGGCCCGTCGCCGGCCAGATCCCGGTCACCGGTTTCCGGTCGCACCTGGGGCGGCGGGTCCAACAGTTAATGCGCCTGGAGGGCGGGACGTGGTCGCCCCCGCGCCGTCTGCCGGCGGCGCTGGTCCGAAGTTTCGGAGCGGCGGCGACGGCCGCCGCAGTCGTTCTGTGTACTGCCTGGGCCACACCCCGGGAATTTACGAAAGGAGAAAGCATGAAAACCATTCAACAAAACTGGAAACAATCCCTGGCCGCCTTTGCATTTTTGGCGGCAATCAACGGCCAAGACGCCGTCGGGCGCGAAGCCCAAAGTCAGCCGGCGGCCCCCGCCCCTGCGGCGTCGGCGGCGTCGGCTGCCCCGACCCCGGCCGCAGTGCCCCGCCTGGCCAACGCCGACCCGCAGGATGTCCAACAAATCCTCCAAGACCCCTTCCAACGCTCCGGCAACATTCGCGCCAACAACAATAACAACCGCAACCCGATGCTGGGCACCGCCAATCCCCTGATTCAGGGCGCAATTGAGAACCCGACCCCGGCGGCGGCGCGCGCCCTCGCGGCGTCAGCCCTGGTCCCTGCCTCCACCAACCGGATCGAGGCCAAGCTCAAGTCAATAGTTCTCGATGAGGTGAAGCCCATGGAAAACCTGCCGCTGTCTGAGGTAGCCAAGTTGCTGAGCCAGTGGGCCGTCAAGAGGGACCCTGAGGGAATCGGGGTAAATTTTCTGATGGATTTCAAGCAGCCATCCAGTCCCGCGCCCGGGGCGCGAGCGGTGGATCCGGCGACGGGACTGCCGCTGGCAGCGGCGCCGGCCGAGACGGTCGACCTGAATGCCGTTGGCTTCAGGATCCCCTTGCCGTTGCACAACGTTACTCTCCGAGACATGTTGGACATCTTGCTCAAGGCATCAGAGAGGCCAATACAATACACCGTGGAGGAGTACGGCGTCCTGTTCTCACTCAAGCCGGAGGCGGGCATGGCGGAACCGAAGCCGGCCCTGGCGGCGGCTCCGGAGAGGCTGAGCTTCCGCACATTCAAGGTGGACACTAACACTGTGGAGGGTGCGCTCGAGCACACGTTTGGCATATCCGTGTCAGTCAACTCGGCGCAAGGCGTCGATGCCCGTTCCCGGGCGGTGCGCGATGCCATGAAGAGGTTATTCCACGACAGGCTGCGCGTCGCGCTGGGGCAGGACTCCGTTTTCTATAACGGACAGACCGGGGTGTTGATGGTGCGGGCGAGCCGGGAAGACATGGAAGTCGTCAGCGCGGCCATGGAGACGCTGACCGGGCTTGAGTCGAGCCGTGAGTTGCGCAATCCTGTCACCCATTTGAGGCAAATTGAGCTCTCGGATTATTTCAACGGGTCTCTTCATGAAGGCTGGCTTCCTTCCACCGAGAATGGCACCACTGCCCAAAAGATCCTGCCGATGCCTTTGGGCGTGGCCGCGTTCGGCGGCGTAGAGTTTAATGTGCGAGGCTTGATTCAGCTCTCCGGCCAGACCGTCAAAGGGTACGGCGCGAATTTTCCCGAGCAAGTCTTGGGGATCAAAGTGGGCCAGAAATGCAAACGCCTTCATGTTCTGCACGCGGCGGGTTGGGCAAACTACGTGGACGACGGCGTGCAGATTGGAAGGTACGTTCTCCATTATGCCGACGGCTCGGAACGGGAAATCCCGCTGATCAACGGTGATAACGTCGCAGACTGGGGGGGTATTTCCACGGAAAATCCAAAACATGCCACCGTCGTGTGGACAGGCCACAATGACACAATGGATCTTCGGATGTTCAAGACGACTTGGGAAAATCCTCTGCCGGATCAACTCATCGAGACTATTGATTACGTTTCCAAAATGACCGCTGCTTCACCTTTTTTGATTGCGATTACGGCCGAATCTGATGAGCCGAGGCGCGAGCCGCCTCAGCCCGAGGCGGGGACTGCAGGAAAGGAAGGCGGGAACGCGAGGAACAAGGGACCCGACCAGTCGGGTGCAGGCAGTCGCGTCGCCCCGCCCGAGACCGCGCCGAAGCGTTGAAGCGTTTAACACTTTGGTTCGGCGAAGTCGTCATAGGTGTTCCGGTTTCAGGCCGGTCCGACGTGCTATCCTCGCCAGCATCCTCGGTCCGACCTCCTCGCCGTCGTGGAAGGCGAAGACGTAGTCAGGCCAACCCTCGCGCGCCAGGACGCGATGGGAGCCGGCGGCCTGACGTTTGACGTGCCAGCCGATCCGAAGCAAGGCCGCCATAACCAGCCGCGCCTTTCTGGAGCCCCAGTGGCTCATGCGGCGACCGAGAAAACCTCGACAAGTTCGGGGACCGTTTCCCCATGCTCCAAACGGTCGGCAAGCACCCGGAGGGCCAACGCTTTGACTCGGGCTACAGCCTCCTCACGAGTCGCGCCGTAAACCATCACTCCCGGGAGGTCCGGAATCTCCGTCAACCAACGGCCATCTTCTTCTTGTTCGATTTCGATGTGCATAACAATGGCAAAAAGATAGCCCCGTCACATCCACCATGTCGAACCCAAACCCCCCACAGCGGAACAACGCCCCCCACACGCCGTCGGCGGGCGCAGCCAAAGCGCGGGAATTCCGCGCACTCCAAAGGCTTCGCCAGTTCGCTGGCCGGCAGCCACGTCGCGAAGCGTATGGAGTGCGTCCAGCTTGCTGGCGCTTTCGAATTGGCTGGGCCGTACGAAAGCGGGAGCAAGCTCCACGCAGTCCAAACGCTTCGCGGTTCGCGGACGGGACTACTCGCGCACGACGGCTTGCAGGCGCTGCCTCAAGACGGCGACCAGTTTTTCATGGGCGGCGTTGGCTTCCGCGTCGGTCAAGGTGCGCTCGGGGCTTCGGTAAGTGAAGGCGTAGGCCATGCTTTTCTGGCCTGGAGGAACGTTCTTGCCCCGGAAGACGTCGAACAGCTCGACTGATTCGAGGTTGGCCGGTTTGGCCTCCTTTACTGCTTGGAGCACCGCGTCGTGGGCGGTGGCTTCAGGCACGAGCATGGCAATGTCCCGGCGAATCGAGGGGAAGGCGGGCAGCGGCCTGAAGGACTTGGTCGTATTTCGACGGGCAAGGAGGAGATCGAGGTTCAACTCGGCGAGCAGGACGGCATCGCGCAGGTCATAGCTCTTGGCCAGCGAGGGGTGCAGTTGGCCCAGTTCGCCGAGCTGGGATTTGCCCAGGTGGATGGTGGCCGACTCGCTGAAGAGGGCGGTGCTGTCAGGCCGGCGGGCGTAAGCGATGCCGCGCAGGCCGAACTGATCGAGGAATTCCTCGAGGGAACCTTTGAGGTCGAAGAGGTCGAACCTCGCCTCGCGGTCTTCGCCACTCCAGCACAGCGGGTTGCGCCGGCCTGTGAGGGCGAGGGCGAGGCGGCGTTCCTCGCGGACGCCGCCGGCGGTGCCCTGCGAAAGGGCGGAGGAGGACGGCAGGCCCGGGGCGGCGCCGAAGACGCGGCCTAATTCGAAGAGGGCGGCATCCTCATTCTTGCGGCTCAGGTTATGGCGCAGGGCCTCGAGCAGGCCCGGCAGGAGACTCGGACGCAGCACGTTCATGTCGCTGCTCAACGGGTTGGCCAGGGGGACCAGCGTGTCGGCCGCGATGAGCCTTGCAGCCGTGTCCGAGATCAACGTCTGGCCCTGGGCCTCGAACATGCCAAGCCCGGCCAGGATGCGGCGGGCCTCGGCCAGCGCGTCGTGGACGGCGTCGTAGGCGTTGGAGCCGATGGCGCCGCGCGGCGGCGTGGCCGGGATTCGGTCCACGCCGTAAAGCCGGGCGACCTCTTCGGTCAGGTCCACTTCGCGTTTGAGGTCGACCCGGAAGGTCGGGATGCGGAAGGTTATCGGCTCGGGCGCCGCCGGTTCGGCGTCCACGGGCCGCGGTTTGCGGGCGAGGGTCTTCAAACCGAGCCGGCCCAGGCTGGCCTCGATTTCCTCGGGGCGCAGATCGATGCCGAGCAACTCGTTGACCTTGTGCGGGCGGAGCTTGATTTGCGTGGGCTGGACCGGAGCAGGATAAGCGTCCACGAGGCCTTGTGCGAGCGTGCCGCCGGCAGTCTGGAGGATCAACTGCGCGGCGCGCCGGCTGGCCCAGTCACAGATGCCGATGTCACCGCCCCGCTCGAAGCGGTAAGAGGATTCGGTGCGCAGCTCGAGTCTCCTGGATGTGAACCGGATGTTCTGCGGCTTGAAACAGGCGCTCTCGAGCAGCACGTCCACCGTGTTGAGGTTGATTTCGCTGTTTTGGCCGCCCATGATGCCGGCCAAGGCGACCGGCTTGGTCTCGTCCGCGATGAGGAGCATCTGCCTGGTAAGGGTGCGTTCCTGGCCGTCGAGAGTCGTGAACCTCTCGCCTTCGGCTGCGCGACGGACGACGACCGTGGACCTGGCGTCGGGGCCCGTTTTGGCCAGGAGGCGGCAATCGAAGGCGTGCAGCGGTTGGCCGATTTCAAGCATCACGTAGTTGGTCACATCCACGACGTTGCTGATGCTGCGGATGCCCACTTTTTCGAGGGTGCTCCTAAGCCAGTCCGGGCTGGGGGCGACCTTCACGCCGCCAATGATGCGCGCTGTGTAGCGCGGACAGAGCTCCGGGTCTTCGAGGCGAACGGCAACGAGGTCTTCGGCTTTGGGCGGGGGCTCGGTGTTGCCGGGGCCTGCCGGTTCGCGGGTCCGTAGTTCGGGCAAGCGCAGGGGGGTGCCGGTCAGGGCGCTGAGTTCCCGGGCGATGCCGATGACGCTGTTGAGGTCGGGCCGGTTTGGGGTGATCTCGAGGTCATAGACCACATCGCTGGCGGGGCGGCCGAGGTATTCGGCGAAAGGCTGGCCCACCTGCGCGTCCTCACGGAGAATGAGCAGGCCGGCAGCATCCTCGGACAATCCAAGTTCTTTGGGGGAACACATCATGCCGCGGGATTCGACGCCGCGGAGCTTGCCGACCTTGATCGTGAAGGGCTCCTGGCCGGGCTGGACGGGCAGGGTGTGGCCCGGGAGGATGAGGGGCACGTTGTCCCCCGCCTTGAAATTCTGGGCGCCGCAAACGATTTGGCGCTCGCCTTGGCCGTCGTTCACGCGGCAGACCGAGAGCTTGTCGGCATTGGGGTGTTTGTCGCGCGTGACCACTTGCGCGACGACGATGCCTTCAAACTCCCCGCCCAGCCTGCGGATGCCTTCGACCTCGATGCCCAGCATCGTCAACCGCTCCGCCAGTTCCTCCGGCCGCCAGTCGAAATCGACGTATTGCCTGAGCCAATTGTGGGTAGTTTTCATGCATGCATGTTCAGACGCGGTCAGCGCGTTCTCTCCACCTGAAATCCGGGAGAGGCACAGAGTAATGCCGCGGCGCTCTCAAAAAGTCCCCGTACAGTTCAACCCGCACTTCCCCCGAAATGGCGAAGCCGCAAATCCAGAGCTCCCGGAGCTTCAAGTGGGGAACCCTGAGCGCACTCAAGTCGAGCATTAGATCGCGATTGACGAACACGGCACCGATGAGCTCGTCAGCCCCGTTATAGCGCTGGAACTTGTCGATCTCCGTCTGGAGATTAGCGGCAAGGTTGAGCTCGGATCTCACGACCTCCTTCAACTGGACAGTCGCGAACTCAAGGGCACTTGGTTCACCCCAGCGCACGGCTGCGTCAAAATCTCTATCTGTCTTTGGATAGTGTGCGTACTTGAGACCCGGTTTTAGTCCGGCGCTCTTCAGGGCATAGGCGAGCCACGCCGCCTGCTCGCTTTCCGCGTACTTCCGAAGCTTGTGATGCCGCCAGTCCCGTAGCTTGTCGGAAGCGGGAGTTGCCAGGGTGAAAAGGTGCAGAGGCGCGAAGAGCTTCTTCAGTGCCTCCTCTGGATCCTCGTAATTGAGCTGCCGTAGTTGGTTCTTTAAGATCGCCTTCATTCTTCTTGGATGTGCTAACCCGTCGGCAGTTCATTGCCTTGTGCTGCGTGGCCTTCCAGCCGCGCCGTCAGTCGGGTCCGAAGCAGTGCCGACCTCGGCCCAGCCCTTGATAACCCGGCCGCGATAGAGGCGCTGCCGCTGGCGCAGGTACTCCAGCAAACGGCGCGGCTCATTCCCAAACCGGGCGCAGAGCGCTTTGCGCGCCGTGCGCACCTCCGCAATAGCTTCGTCCCGGGGCGTCTTCATACAGCATCTCCCAACAGTTGGAGCGGCGTAACGACAGCCGGTGTCGGCAGCCCCAGCCGCTTGTTTATGGCCTCAATATGACGGAATTTGTTTGGATTGGCCAGATGAATGCAGTTCCAGGTTAGCAGCATGTCACAGGCGTAGTAGGACGCCGGAGCCAGGTGGAGCGCGTCGGCGGTCGGCTGCCGTGGCATGAGCAGGTTTTCCACGTACTCCTGCACTATGCGCTCGATGGGCGCATTGATATCCAGCAACGGCAGCTCGCTGATAAGCGCCAGAGCATCACGGCGTTTGTGCGCCGGGTAGCCTGGGTTTTGAAGTTCCTCCCTGACCACAAGGCTCGTTGCCAAGTCCTACTCATGCCGACGGCGATCCCACCATTCGCGTGTCCACCTGCGTCGGACGATACAGTCCATGCTCCGCCGCGCTTCAAAATAGAAGCTGGGGATCGTCGTTTCGATGTACACCTTCAGCGGCATGGAAACCTCAGAATTGTTTCAAGAACCGGACATCATTCTCATAAAAGAGCCGGATATCATTGATGCCATAGCGGATCATGGCGATGCGCTCGATGCCGAAGCCGAAGGCCCAACCGGTCCAAACCTCGGGGTCGTAGCCCACGTTCTCGAAGACCTGGGGATGCACCATGCCGCAGCCGGCGATCTCGAGCCATTCCTTGCCCATCTTGCGCGTCAGGGCGCTGCTGAAATCGATCTCGAAGCTCGGTTCGGTATAGCTGAAGTAATGCGGGCGGAAGCGGATGCGGGTTTCCGGCCCCATCAATTCCCTGAAGACAAACTCGACTGTGCCCTTGAGATCGCCGACCGTCACGTTCCGGTCGACGTAAAGCCCCTCGACCTGGTGGAAGGTGGGATTGTGGGTGGCATCGGCGTTGTCGCGTCGATAGCACCGTCCGGGCACGATGATGCGCACGGGGGGGGCCTGCTTTTTCATGACACGGATTTGCACCGAGGAGGTATGGGTGCGCAGCAAGAGCCGCGGGGCGGGGTCTTGGAG
>Ga0187889_10005276_pt1 | contig 10187 bp, 8 predicted proteins | sample June2016WEW_7_10_2_FD_132992 | JGI IMG/M metagenome (GOLD analysis project Ga0187889, IMG submission 132992) | Peatland microbial communities from SPRUCE experiment site at the Marcell Experimental Forest, Minnesota, USA - June2016WEW_7_100 | ecosystem: Environmental > Terrestrial > Soil >...
CGGCTGACCCGCCACGCCCGTGCCGCTCTTCACCGCGCCGGGCAGGGTGACGTAGCCCTCGAGCACCGCGCACCCGCCCGCGAGCAGCTCCCCCACGAGCAGGTCCCGTTCCTTGTCGATGTCCGGCGCGATCCGGTGCGTCACCGTCCGCTGCCTTGCGCTCACCAGCATGCCGACGTCCTCGGTCGCCGCCGCCGCCCACAGGGTGCCCGCGGAGTCCGCCTGCCAGAGCCGCACGTGGTGCCGTGCCCGCGCCGTGGGGCTCGCCCGCTCGAACCGCAGGTCCTCGATGCGCCCGAAGAGATACTCGTGACTCATCGGCGCCTCGGAGTCCCGCCTGGCGAGCAGCACAGCCTCCGCCTCGGCGGCCAGTGCGCCGAACGTGGAGCGCTGGGCGGGGAGCCAGCCGGCTCGATTGAGCGCCGAGTCCACGTCCTCGCGGGCGCCCCGGAGGATCAGGTTGATGGGATCGGCGCCCTTGACCCCGCTCTTGTCCGTGGCGCGCGAGGGCAGCGCGGGCACTGCCGGCAGAGCTTCGCTCGCAGTCGCCTCGCCGCTCTCGCACCGGTCGGGAATCGGAACGACCAGCGGCGCCGTGAGGCGGAGCAGGCCGCGCTGCCCCGCTAGGATCTGTGCGCGAGGCCCGCGCAGCACGAGGTCGAGGCCCGTCACCGCGACCAGGGGAACCAGGCCGAGCCCCGTCGCGGCGCCCGCCAGGCCCACCAACCCCGCCGTGCCGATGACGCCGCGGATCGAGCGGCGATTCTGCTGCACCCCGCCGGCCGCGGTCCACGATCCGCGGTTCGTCCACTCGAGCGAGTCGAGCACCGCCGCCAGCGGCACCCAGTCGTCCGCCGCCGCGAGGACCGAATCGAAGCGCAGCTGGAGGACGCCGCGCCGGCCGAAGATGCGGCCCGGGCGCGACTGGACCACCGTTCCCCGGATCGGCGTGAACGCCGGCACGAGGATGCAGCCTCCGGCCTCGAGCGGGGCCATCGCCTGGACCTCGAAGGTCGCGCCCTGCCGGTCGCGGCCGCCGGTGAGCGATCGCGCGAAGCGGACCGGGATGCGCGTGCCGGGCGCGAACACCCCGGAACGGTCCTGCGGCTGCGCCTGGAGCGCCTGGACGACCGCGAGCGCGAGGAAGAAACCGCCTGACATGACACGAAATAGGCTGGCTGCCGCCCGAAACCGGAAGTGACGCGGACCCTTCCCCGGCCTGGGTCCCCGCGATAGGCTTGTCGCCATGCAGCGTCCGATGGGTGTGCCCCCGGCGGGTTCGTCGGACGGCGACGCGGGTGGGCTCGGCAGACTGCCGCCCGCGCGCGTCGGCCGCGGAGGCATGCCGCCCGCGCCCTCCGGGGCGCGAGGCCCCATGCGGCGCATGTTCGGCGCGCTCAAGGAGGCGGTCGAGCGGCTGTTTTCCCCCTACACGACCTCGGAGCAGCTGCTCGACGCCCTGCGCCGCGTCGAGGGCATCAGGACCGCCGCCGAGATCTCGGAGCGCCGCTGGCTCGAGACGCAGCTCCGCCAGGCCCAGAAGCTCGAGACCGTCGGCCAGCTCGCGGGCGGCATCGCTCACGACTTCAACAACATCCTCGCCGTGATCCTGGCGAACACCGAGATGCTGCGGTCCTCGCTCCCGTCCGACCGGCAGGACCTGAGCGACAGCGTCGACAAGATCCGGGCGGCGGCCTCCGGCGGGGCGAGCATGGTCCGGGGCCTGCTCACCTTCAGCCGCCGCGCGGATCTCACCTTCACGACTCTCGACCTGCGCGAGGTCGTGGCGAACATCGGCCAGATGGTCCGCGCGCTGCTGCCCGACGACGTCGAGATCAAGATCGTCGTGCCGCCGGCCGCCTGCCCCGTGCGCGGCGACGCCAGCGCCCTCCAGCAGCTCCTGCTCAACCTGGTGACCAACGCGCGCGACGCGATGCCCTCGGGCGGGACGCTGGTCATCGAGGCAATGCAGGATCCCACGGACAAGAGCTTCCCGGAGTCGGTCCCGTGGGTGAACGCGGACGCATTCCACTGCGTGGCGGTGAGCGACACGGGCGTCGGGATGGACCAGGCGACCGTCGAGAAGATCTTCGAGCCGTTCTTCACGACCAAGGCGCCCGGCGTCGGCACGGGGCTCGGGATGGCGATGGTGTACGGCATCACCAAGCAGCACGGCGGCCTTGTTCACGTCTACAGTGAGCTCGGCACCGGGACGTCGGTGAAGGTCTACCTGCCCAAGTCCGCGGAAAGCGCGGCCGCGGCGGCGGTCGCGGCGCGCGACACGGCGCCCCACCCGGGCGGCGGCGAGACGATCCTGCTGGTCGAGGACCGGGACGAGCTGCGCGGCACGACTCGGCGCGTCCTCGAGCACCTCGGCTACACGGTCGTCGAAGCCACGGACGGCGAGGACGCCCTCGCCAAGCAACGCGCGCACGGCGGACGGATCGACCTGGTGCTGTCGGACGTGCTGATGCCGAAGCTCGCCGGCCCGGCGCTGTTCCGCGCCGTCCGCGAGATCGATCCCGGGATGCGGTTCCTGTTTACGAGCGGTTACAGCGAGAACGACATCGCGATGCGGTCGCTGCTGGATCCCGGAGTGCCCTTCGTCGCCAAGCCGTGGGCGATCGCCGACCTCGCGCGCCAGGTGCGCGCCGCGCTCGACGCCCCTCCCGTCGCCCCCTAGCTACTTCGCGCGATCCAGGTAGGTCCCCGTCCGCGGGTCCACGCGGATCTTCACTCCTTCGCCCAGAAACTCCGGCACCTGGATCGTCACGCCGTTGCTGAGCTTGGCCGGCTTGCTGCTCGCCGTTTTGGTGGCGGTCTTCATCACCGGCGACGTTTCCACGATCGTGTATTCCATCGCCGCCGGGAGTTGAATGGCCACCACCTGACCATCGAGCAGCTCGGCCGTGATGTGGATCTCCGGCTCGAGCCACGGCAGTGCGTCCCCGACCACTTCCTCGGTCAGCGAGTACTGGTCGTAGGTCTTCGCGTCCATCACGTGGACGCCCTGGTCGTCCCGGTAGAGCACCTGGAACTCCTTGGTGTCCAGCCGCGCCTCGTCCACGTACTCCGTGGCGATGTACCGGCTGTCGAAGGTGTTACCGGTGACCAGGTTGCGCATCCGGACCTGCACGAACGCGCGCAGGTTCCCGGGGGTGCGGTGCTGAAAGTCCATGACGCGACAGGGCTGGCCTTCGACCAGGAGGACGTGCCCTTTGCGGATTTCGGATGCCTTCATGCGTCCCTGCAACAGGTAGGGTTGACTCGGCGGGCGGGAACCTAACCGGGCCCTCAGCGCCGCGCCACCCAACCGCCGAGCCGCCGCTCTCGCGAGCGCGGCTCGCCCGCAGCAAGCGCCGGGTCGGCCCCCCGCGCCTGCGGATCGAGCGCCTCCCGCAGGCCGTCGGACACGGCGTGCAGCCCCAGCACCACGGCGGTTATGGCCAGACCGGGAAAGAGGGACGCCCAGGGAGCCGTCGTCAGCAGGTCCCGGGCGTCGGCGATCATGTTGCCCCAGCTCGGCACCGGAGGCTGCACCCCCGCTCCGATGAACGACAGCCCGGCCTCCAGCAGCATCATGTTCGCGATGCTCAAGGCCGCCGAGACCATGAGCACCGCCGTCGCGCCGGGAAGCACGTGGCGTGCGATGACGCGCCACGGGCGCGCGCCCAGGGCCCGGGCCGCCTCGACGAATTCGCGCTCCCTGATGCTCAGCACCTCCGCGCGCACCAGGCGGCTGGTCGTGAACCAGCCGGTGAGCCCCAGCAGCACGGCGAGCGGCACCGGGCCGAGGGGCCGGCCGAGCGCCACGGCCACCAGCACGATGAAGATCTTCGGCACCGCGAGCCCGACATCCACCAGCCGCATCAGCACCGCGTCGGTCGCGCGCCGGAAGTAGCCCGCCGCCGCGCCCACCGCCGCGCCCAGCGTGACGGACACGAGTGTCGCCAGCACGCCGATGCCGAGCGAAACGCGCGCCCCGTACACCAGGCGGCTGAAGACGTCGCGGCTGAACAGGTCCGTGCCGAGGAGGAACCGCCACGACGGCGGCCGGCTCTGCAGCCCCACGATGTCGAGCTGCGCCGACGGGCGGTACGGCGCGACCAGCGGCGCCAGCACGGCCAGAGCCACGAAGAACAGCAGCAGGCCGAGGCCCGGCGCGGCGGCCGGACTCGCGAAGAAGCGCCGGGCGGCCGCCGACCGCGCGCGCCGCGCCAGCAGCCGGACGGTCGCCGCCACGCACGCCAGGATCACGGCCAGCGGGAGCAGCGGCAACGCCGTCATCGCGCGCGCTCCCGTCCGACCCGCGGGTCCGCGGCCGCGTAGAGAATGTCGGCGATCAGACTTCCGCCCACGACGAGCACCGTCGCCGCCAGGGTGGTCGCCGTCACGATCGGATAGTCCCGGCTCAGCACGGCGTCGGCCGCCAGCTTTCCCATCCCCGGCCACGCGAACACCGTCTCGATCACCACGGACCCCGTGAGCAGGAAGGGAAGGGCGAGTCCCATCAGCGTGATCGTCGGCAGCAGGGCGTTCCGCAGGGCATGGCCGAGCAGCACACGCGATTCCGAGAGCCCCTTGGCCCGCGCCGCCTTGACGAAGCCCTGGTTCAGGGCCTCGAGCAGGGCGGCGCGCTGGAACCTCGCCGTGCCGGCCGCGCCGACCAGCCCGAGGGTGAGCGCCGGCAGCGCCAGGTGGCGCAGCCGGTCGAGGAGCCGCCCGGCCGGCGACAGCGCCTGGTGCAGCACCGGATCCACGACGCCGCCGACGGGGAACCAGTGCAGCCCCTGGCCGAAGACCAGCAGGAGGACTAGTCCGAGCCAGAACGTCGGGAGCGAGTACACGAACAGCGTGGTGTGGGTGAGGAGCGTGTCGAGTCGGCGACGGGCGTAGGCGGCCTGCACCGCCCCGATGGCCAGTCCCAGCAGGAGGTCTATCGCGAGCGCGGTCGTCGCGAGCACCACGGTGTTGGGAATCGCCTCCTCGAGTGCGAGCGCCACGGGCCGCTGCTGGCTGAACGATTCACCCAGATCGCCGCGCGCCAGCGCGCCCAGATACCTCACGTACTGCGCGCCCAGCGGCCGGTCGAGCCCGAACCGCGCCCGGAGCCCCGCCTCCACCGAGGGATCGAGCGGACGGTCGCCCGTGGGCAGAAAGGGCGTGCCCGGCGCGAGGTGGATCGCGAAGAAGACCAGCGTGACGACGGTGAAGACGATCGCGAGCGCGGCGGCGAGCCGGGCCAACAGCCAAGCGACCACTCAGCGCACCAGCCGGTCGCGGGCGATGAGCTGGTCCGGGGCGATCCGCCAGTCGCGCAGGTACGCCCAGTAGGAGTCGGGGCGCAGGCGCACGTTCGTCACGCGCCTGTCCACAGCCGCCACGTTGTCCTGCGCGCTCAGCACGATCGTCGGCGCATCCTCGGCCAGCACGGCAAAAGCGGCGCGCCAGGCGGCCGTCACCGCCTGCCGCGTCTGCGCCGTCGTGGCCGCACGCGCCCACCGGTCGAAGGCGGGGTTGGCGTAGTGTCCGAAGTTGGAGCCCCCGCCAGTCATCCACATCTGCGGCATGCCGGAGGACGGCGTCAGATCGGTGGCCCACGACACGATCGCCGCGTCGTACGCGCCGCTGTGGAGCCGGGCCTGCAGCGTCACGTTGTCCATCTCCTCGATCGACACCGCGACGCCCACCGCGCGCAATTCCTCCTGAACCAGCTGCGCGTACTGCATGCGGGGCGGGCTGGTGGAGGGAACCGCCAGGGCGAAGGCCAGCCTCCTCCCCCCGCGGCGCCGCACACCGTCGCTTCCCAGTTGCCAGCCGCGCTGCTCCAGCAAGCGGGCGGCCTCCGCCGTGTCGTAGGGCGGCACCGGCAGATCGCGGAACCAGAGCGACGTCCACTCTTCCGGGATCGGCGCCGGCGGCACCTTCGCCGTCGTCCCGTAGATGCTCTGGGTCATCCGCACCCGATCGGTCGCCGCCACCAGCGCCCGCCGGACCGCGGGATCGTCGAAGATCGGCTGCGGCGGCGATCCGTCGCGGCCGCGGAGGTTCAGGCTGACGAAGGTGAACACCGATCCGGGATACGGGTACAGCGCGAGCCGCGGCGCCCGGCGCGCGCGATCGATGTTCGCAGGGGACACCAGCACCTGGATCGCGTCCGCTTCGCCCGCGATCAGCTGCGTCACCGCGACCGAGAGGTCGCCGGCGAAGCGCCAGATCAGTCGCCGGATATGCGGCCGGCCGAGGAAGAACGTCGAGTCGGCGGCCAGCTCCAGGCTCTGCCCCGGATCCCAGCGGACGAAGCGGTACGGCCCGTCCCCGATCGGGCTGCGCCCGAACGCCGCGTTGCGCCACTGGGATCGCGGGAGATCGCGGAGCAGGTGCTCCGGGAGGATTCGGAGGTAGTACACGGCGTCGTAGAACATCTCCGGGTACCGCTGGCGGAACCGGAAGAGCGCCGTGGCGCTGTCGGGCGCCGTGACGGACGCGATGCGCACCAGGTTGATCCGATCCGCCGCGTCGAGGACGGAGTCGGTATAGGCCGCGAAGGTGAACGCGACGTCGGCCGCGGTCACCGGACGGCCGTCCTGCCAGCGGGCGCGCGGATTCAGGTGGAACCGCAGCGTCAGCGAATCGGCCCAGTCCCACCGGTCGGCCAGGAGCGGCTCGAACCCCGAGTCTCCCACGGTATTCAGGCCCGGCCCCACGTCGGCCAGCTTCAGGAAGATCTGGTCGAAGATGTCGCGGTCGAGGATGTGGTCGCTGGCCGGCGGCAGCAGGGAGGCTGGCTGGCCGATCGCCGCGAAGACGACCGTGCCGCAATACTCCCCTCGGCACGATCCGCCTCCGCGGCTCGTGCAGGCGGCTGCGAGGATCAGCGCGAGCGGCGCTAGGCGGCGCACGGTGTCAGCTCCCGGCCGGCGGCGGCCATTCGGTGTACCACGTATGCGGCGACCCGGCTACAATGCCGCGCTTGAACTCGCGGCGTCAAGCCGGCCTTGCCCTCCGACGCGTCTCGTGCAACTGTGGTGATCATGCGCAACGCGCTACGCCTGGCCCTTCTCCCCGGTCTGCTCTCGGCCGCCGCGTGCGGCGGCTCCTACGCGGGCTTCCCTCAGGGCGTGGGGGGCGGCTCGGGCGGCACCCCGGTGTCGTGGTCCCAGCTGGCCGCGGGGATGGAGCAGACCTGCGGCGTTTCCACCTCGGGCGTCGCCTACTGCTGGGGCACGAACGACTTCGGAGAGATCGGGGACGGGACGACGATCGCCGTGCGCTACACGCCGAAGGTGGTGACCGGCGGCCTCGTCTTCCAGCGCGTCACTGCCGGACAGCACCACAGCTGCGGCATCGTCGCCGCCAGCGCCGCCTACTGCTGGGGTGCGAACGCCGACGCGCAGCTTGGCGACGGCACCACCACCAACCGCTCCGCGCCCGCGGCCGTCGCCGGCGGCCTCACGTTCGCCCAGCTCAGCGCCGGCGCCGTCTTCACCTGCGGCGTCGCCGCCTCGGGCTCGGCCTACTGCTGGGGCGATAACAGCGTCGGGGAGCTGGGCGTGGGCGACCTGACGCGCCGCGGCCAGCCGACTCTCGTGGGGAGCTTCATGGCCCTCACGTTCTCGAGCGTGAGTGCCGGCGACTGGACGACATACCATGCCTGCGGCATCACGCCGGCGAGCGTGACGTACTGCTGGGGCGACAACGCCTCCGGAGAGCTCGGCACCGGCGACAGCACGGGCCACACGCTCCCGGTGGCGGTGACCGGCGGCCTTTCGTTCACCGCGGTCGCGGTCGGCGGGCCGCACACCTGCGCAATCGCCGGCGGCACCGCCTACTGCTGGGGCGGCAACGCGTCCGGCGAACTGGGCACCGGCGACAGCACCGCGCGGCCAAGGCCGACCGTCGTGACGGGGAGCCTCACGTTCTCGAGCCTGTCGGCCGGCGGCCTTCATACGTGCGGCCTGGTGTCCGGCGTGGCGTACTGCTGGGGCCGCAACGCTTTCGGTCAACTCGGTGTCGGCGACACCCTCGACCGGGCGACGCCGACGCCGGTGGCCGGCGACCTGGCGTTCAGCAGCCTCAGCGCCGGCTACGAGCACACCTGCGGCGTCACGACCGCAGGGGCAGCCTACTGCTGGGGCCGCAACCTGGAGGGCCAGCTCGGCGACAACACCACGTCCAACCGCAGCCAGCCCGTGGCGGTGCAGAATCCCTGACGGCGCCGCCGCAAGCTTCCCCACAGCCTGAGTCCCCGCCTCCGCGCAACCCTTTTCCGGCCACCCGTGTCGCACGGATGGACACAGCCGTCGGAGCCCCGTGCACGAAGCTGAACTGATCGCCCGCGCGCGCGCCGGGGATGCCGCAGCGGAACGCGAACTCTACGAGGCGCATGTGGATCGCGTCTACCGGCTGGCGTATCGGTTCGCGGGCGACGCCGATCTGGCGCGGGACTTCACGCAGGACACGTTCATCCGCGCTTTCGAGCGGCTGCGCGATTTCCGTGGCGAGTCGCAGTTCGCGACCTGGCTGCACGCGATTGCGGTGTCGGTGGCGTTGAACGGCCTGCGGGACGTGAAGCGACGGCGGGAGCGGGAGACGGATCTGGAGGAGGGGCACGACGTGGCCGGTACGGGACGCGAAGCGGAGCCGGACTTGAAGCGCAGGCTACGGGCGGCGATCGACGCGCTGCCGGAGGGATACCGCACGGTGTTCGTGATGCACGACGTGGAGGGTTACACGCACGAGGAGATCGGCAACGTGCTCGGCGTCGAGGCGGGCACCTCGAAGGCGCAGTTGTCCCGCGCCCGTGCCAAGCTGCGTGTCGCGCTGGCGGATTTCGCAGGAGAGTGGGCGTGATGGCCAACGAACGCGATGACGAGCCGCTCCCCGAGCGGCTGCAGCAGGCGGCACGGGGCTACAATCAGCCTCCTGCGGCGCCGCGGGAAGAGATGTGGTGGGCCATCTCGGCCGCGCGCGCGCGCCGCCGCTCTGCCCGGCATGTCGCGCGCCGCGTCTACTGGGGTCTCGCCCTCGCCGCGACGCTCGTCCTCGGCATCGGGATCGGCCGGCTGGTCTCGCGGGGCGCCGGGCCGCTCCCTGCGCTCGCAGGCTCCGCCGCCTACGCCAGAGCCACGACTGCGTACCGCGTGGCGGCCGGACAGTACCTCTCGCGCACCGAGGTGTTGCTCACCGACTTCAGTGCCGAGAGCCGGAAGGGCCGGCTCGACCCGCAGTTCATCGAGTCGGCGCGGGATCTCCTCACCACCACGCGGCTGATGCTCGACTCCCCGGCCGCGGACGATCCCCAGCTCAACGTCCTGCTCCAGGATCTCGAGCTGGTGCTGGCGCAGGTCTCTCAGCTGCCGGACGAGCCCCGGCAGAAGAACGAGCTCGACCTCATCAACCAGGGAATGACCCAACGAGGCGTGTTGGCCCGGCTCCGCGCCGCGACTCCCGCGGCCGGTTCCCCCACGCGCGCCCAAGGAGTGCTCTGATGTTCGCCACGTTGTCGCTGCTCGCCGCCGTCACCACGCTGTTGCAGGGCTCGCCGGCACGGGCGCCCGTAAGGGCCTCTCGCGCCGTCCAGGCCGCGCCGGCCGCGACCGACCTGGCGTTCGCCACGCTGCCCCGGGCCGCGTGGGCCCAGTCCGATTCGGGGGACTCGCTGTATCGCGCCGCGCGCCAGCTCCTGAACCTCAACCGCTACCCGCAGGCCGCGAGCCTGTTCAACGACCTCATCCGACGCTACCCGCGTTCGAGCTACACGCCCGATGCGTACTACTGGGCGGCGTTCGCGCTCTACCGGACCGGCGACGACGCCAATCTCCGGCAGGCGACGACCCTGCTCGAGACGCAGGCGCAGCGCTATCCGCGCGCCGGCACTCGCGGCGACGGCGACGCCCTCCTGGCGCGCGTCTACGGTGAGCTGGCTCGGCGCGGCGACGCGCACGCCGGCGAGTGGGTGCAGGCGCACGCCGCCGGTGCCCCGGGAGCGGACAGCGCGCACGTGTCGGTGGCGGTCTGCCCCGATGAGGACGACGACCCGCGGATCGCGGCGATGAACGCGTTGATGCAGATGGACGCCGCGAACGCCGTGCCCGTGATACAGCAGGTGCTCGCGCGCCGCGATCCCTGCTCGGTCGAGTTGCGTCGCAAGGCCGTCTTCGTCCTGTCGCAGAAGCGCAGCGACC
>Ga0187889_10005286_pt1 | contig 10173 bp, 13 predicted proteins | sample June2016WEW_7_10_2_FD_132992 | JGI IMG/M metagenome (GOLD analysis project Ga0187889, IMG submission 132992) | Peatland microbial communities from SPRUCE experiment site at the Marcell Experimental Forest, Minnesota, USA - June2016WEW_7_100 | ecosystem: Environmental > Terrestrial > Soil >...
AAATTCCTGCAGCTTACGGCGGAAAGCGATGCCTTCGTGGAGGGATTCGCGAAAACGCTGCATTACGTCGCCGACGATTTTGGAGATCCGAAAGCCTACGAGATGCTCAAAGGCGTACTGGACCGCCTGGATCAGGAGCGAGGAACCAGCGGAAATCGCCTCTTCTATCTCGCCACACCGCCCAGTTTCTTTCCCGTCATCGTGCAGCACCTCGGGGGGGCCGGACTGGCGAAGCCCCAAGCGTCGGGGAAGACCTGGACACGCATCATCATTGAAAAGCCCTTTGGACAGAGCCTGGAAAGCGCGCGCGATTTGAACCGGGCAGTGACCGGTGTTTTCTCTGAGGACCAGATCTATCGCATTGATCACTACTTGGGGAAGGAGACCGTCCAGAACCTGTTGGTGTTCCGCTTCGCCAACGGGGTCTTTGAGCCGTTCTGGAATCGCCGCTACATCGACCACGTGCAAATCACTGTGGCCGAGGAGTTGGGGGTGGAGAACCGGGGAAGCTACTACGAAGAATCGGGGCTGCTGCGTGACATGATTCAGAATCACGTGCTGCAGTTGCTGAGCCTGGTCGCCATGGAGCCTCCCGCAACCTTTGAAGCGACTGCCGTGCGCGATGAGAAAGCCAAGGTGCTGCGCTCGATACGCCCCCTACCCGCGTCGCGGGTGGCGGATTTTGTGGTGCGGGGCCAGTACTCGGAAGGGCTCGTAGGCGGCAAGAAGGTGGTTGGGTATCGCTCGGAGCCGAAGGTTGCGCCGGCTTCCAACACGGAAACCTACGCGGCGCTAAAGCTCTTCATCGACAACTGGCGCTGGGCGGACGTGCCGTTCTACCTGCGCTCCGGCAAGCGCCTGCCGAAGCGGGTATCGGAAATCTCCATTCAGTTCCGGCGCGTGCCGCACCTGCTTTTCCGGGGGTCGGGCGCGGAGGGAATTGAACCCAATGTCATTTCTATTCGCCTCCAGCCCAACGAAGGAATCTCGCTGCGGTTTTGCGCCAAGCTGCCCGGCACGAGCATGCAGATTCGCCCGGTGGAAATGGAATTCCGCTACGGAGAATCCTTCGGCGCCACGCCGCCCACGGCTTACGAAACGCTGCTATTGGACTGCATGCTGGGTGATCCCACGCTCTTCAATCGCGACGACGCCGCGGAGTTATCCTGGGAACTTGTGAATCCTATCCTGGAGCGGTGGAAACAGGACGAAGGCAAGGGGCTGACCTTTTACCCGGCAGGCAGTTGGGGACCGCCCGAGGCGGACGATTTCATCGAACGCGATGGCCGACAGTGGCAGAGACTGTAGGAGAAATGTAGGCAGGAAGCAGCACGCCTCGGCAAGGGTGGAATGGGGCCAGGGTTCCGTCAAAGTCGCGGGTGTCGCGGACCTCAGGTTCGAATTGGGAGTAGTGGTGTCATTTGCGAGACACGGACGCTCGCAGGTGCAGTCATTCCCGCGAAAGCGGGAATCTACTCTGCAAACTATTGGAAATGCGCTGCCGACGGACTGGATTCCCGCTTTCGCGGGAATGACAAGTCTTTCGAAGGGAATCCCATTCCAAATGACACCACTACCGAATTGGGGGTTGACAAACGTGACACTTTATATTACGCTTAACATGAAGTAGGCGGCCCGGCTCGGCGAACTGATGATTACGTGGAGCCTTTACCATGCCAGTTTCTGGAATGCCATCCGATCCGGGGATGTTGATGAAAATGCATATACTTATCGAGTTTAAGCGGGTAGATTCGGTGGCTGTATCGAAAACCAATCTGTTGAAATCAAACACCTTAGCTGATTTTAGTTTCTGCCATGGGCTGTGATGAAAAAGATGTTAACAATGACGAGCGAAGCCTGAATGTCTTTTAGAATCAATAGGCCTATTGGAGAGTCCGGCGATGTTCATGAAAATACATGACATATACTGTTTTTGCGGCGATCCTTATGAAAACACATGTACTTATCGGAGTTTTCCAGTCTGTTCTTGGTCAAGCTCGCCCTAGTGATACTCATATCCGGAGATATCTATGAAAAGAATAGTCTTCTGAGTCAGGAGCTCGTTAATGAAGCCAGCCCGCGGAGCGGGCTGGCTTCATTAACGAACTTTTGACTCAGGGCGCTGTGCCGCAGACAACCACGGAGAAGGGAAGGAACCGGTACTTGAAGGACACTTGGCAGATGATCGCGCCGGGCGAGGCGCGCACCGCGAACGTGGCACAGATTGAAGCCGGGCTTTCCGCCATGTGGCGGAGCGCGGCGGAAGGACCGGGGGCGGAGTCGGCGCTGCTGCGGGCCTCGGCGCTGACCCTGCTCATTTACGTGGATGGCGAGGAGGGGACACGCGAAGTCAGCGACCTGATCGCGGATGTCACGCGTCAGAATCCGTGCCGCACCATCGTCATGTTGATTGAGCCACAGGCCACGCCCGCCGGATTGATGGCCACGGTTTCCGCGCATTGTCATATCCCGGTGGCCGGTGAGAAGCAGATTTGCAGCGAGCAGATCACCCTGTATGCGCGGGGTGAAACGGGCCCGGAGCTTGCCAGTGTCGTGCTTCCTCTGACGGTCGCGGGATTGCCGATTTACCTTTGGTGGCGGGCTGGGCGTTTCGCCGTGCCACTCTATTTCGACCAGATTCTGCGTTTGACCGAACACCTCATTGTGGACTCGGCGCGGTTTTCGGCAACTGGAACTGACCTGCCCGACCTGGCGGCCTGGTTGGGAAAATACTCCGGGCGGATTCGCCTTTCCGATTTGAACTGGGCCCGTGCTACGCCGTGGCGCGAACTACTGGCTCAGTGCTTCGATTCACCGGACCGGCGGCCTTTTCTAGATCGCATCCGCTCGGTGCGGATTGAGTATGAAAGGGAATCGGCGCGGCTTGCCACGCAGCGGGCTCAGGGGTTGCTCCTGGCGGCGTGGCTTGCCACACGCCTGGGCTGGGAATTTCGTCGTACGGAAAGGCGCGGAGAAAACCTGCCGCACGCGCATTACTTCCAGTCCGGTGACCGCGAGATTGAGGTCACGCGGGCGCTACGGGATTTAGAGGGCGGAGGGAGCGGCGTCTGTTTTTCGCTTAAGCTGGAGGGCGAGGGCGCGTGCTTCACGTTCGCGCGGGGCCCGGATGGCAAGGTGGTGCAGACCCTCGCCGAGGTTCCGGGCTTCGCGCCCCTGGCCGGGACCGTACGTATTGAGGTCCTGGATGAGATCGAGATCGTCAACGAAGAACTCAAGCTGGCGCGCCGCGATCGTGTCTATGAGGAAGCACTGGCAATGGTGGCGCGGATGACGACCGCTTGATAGTGCGGCCGGACAGGCTGCGGAGAAACCCTCCCGCCATGTCATTCCGAGCCCGTTCGCTGCGCTCAGGGTAAACTTCGCGAGGAATCTCGCCCTGCGCATTTTCATGAACCTACGAGATTCTTCGCGGAGTTTACCCTGAGCGGGCAGAGCGAGATCCTTCGCTTCGCTCAGGATGACAGCGAAGGACTCAGGATGACAGCTTGGGCGGTTTTTCCGCAGCCTGCGAAACCCGGGGGAAGATTCCGCCGTGATGCCTGAACCTGAAATCCGCATCTTTGAGGATCCAGGCCATCTGTACTGGGCGGCGGCCACACGCTTTGAAGAGTTGGCGCGCGTCAAGGCCATCGAAAAGAAGGTTTTCACGGTGGCGCTTTCCGGCGGATCGACAGCGAAGCCGCTGTACGAAACCTTGGGCAGTGCGGCGTTTGCCGGGCGGGTGCGGTGGACGAACGTTCACCTGTTCCAAGTGGATGAACGCTCGGTGGCTCCGGATGCTTCCGAGAGCAATTACCGCCTGATCCGTGGGGCGATGCTCGAATCTTCGGTGTTACCGGATGGGAACTTCCACCGCTTGCAAGCCGAGCGACCGGACCGTGAGCAGGCGGCGCGTGACTACGCTGAAGACTTGGCGCGTGTTCTCGCCCCCGCGCCGGGAGAGTTCCCGCGCCTGGATTTGGTTTACCTGGGCATGGGGCCGGACGGGCACACGGCATCGCCCTTTCCGGAAAGCCCAGCTCTGGATGAACAAAGGTTGTGGGTCGTGTCGAACTTTGTCGCAAAGCTCCAGGCTTATCGCCTCACGCTGACTTTGCCGGTGCTTAATGCCGCCGCCCATGTTATTTTTATGGTTACAGGTGCTGACAAGGCTGGAGCGCTACGTGAGGTGTTGGAAGGTCCTGCGGGGCGTTTGCCGGCGCAGCGCATTCAGCCTGCGCACGGCCACGTGAGCTGGTTCGTCGATAGGGACGCGGCAGGCTTGCTGAGCCAAGCCGGGAGGTGACGCCTGAAGATCAAAATTGCTCCTTCCATTCTTTCTGCGGACTTTGCGCGCCTGGGTGAACAGGTGCAAGCTGCGGAGGCGGGGGGTGCGGACCGCATCCATATCGACGTGATGGATGGCCGCTTCGTGCCCAATATCACTTTTGGCCCCCTGGCCGTGCGCAGCCTGCGGCCGCTCACGTCCCTGACCCTGGAAGCGCACTTGATGGTTACTCCGCCGGAGGATTTTATCGAGGCGTTTGCGGCAGCGGGCGCGGATACGATCCTCGTGCAGCAGGAAGCCACGCCGCACTTGCACCGTGCCCTCCAGCAGATTCGGGGCCTCGGGAAGAAGGCGGGCGTGGTGTTGAATCCCTCCACCCCGGCCGCCACGCTATCGGAAGTGCTTGACCTCGTGCATGTTATCCTGCTGATGACGGTGAACCCCGGTTTCGGTGGGCAGGAGTTCATCCCCGGAACACTGCAAAAGATTCGCCAGGTGCGGGATTCGCTCACGGAACGCGGTTTGGATTGCGAAGTGGAAGTGGACGGGGGCATCAACGAGCAGACCGCACGCCGTGTAGTGGAAGCCGGCGCCGACGTGCTAGTGGCCGGGTCGTCGGTCTTCGGGGCGCCCGACGGGGTGGGGGCGGCCATCTCCCGGCTGATCGCCCATGCGACAGGGAAGAGCGCACATTAGAGGTCGGGGCTGCCGGTTGGGCGTGTGGAACCGTTCGCGCCCTGGCCTTGTATCTTGGCGCAAGATGCTGCATCCAATTACTGGCCGGCAAGAGTGGGGCAGCCAGGTGTTGGCGCACGATCGAGATAGACCCCTGGGGGTCGCAGCGGTCGGCCCGCATGGGGCCGGAGAGCCGGTGCGGTCCGTGCTGGGTTAATGACTGCAATGACCGAATCACCTCAAGCCGTGCTGGCGCGCGATGAATCTCTGCTGGTAAGCGAAGCGAAGGCGGGGAACTACGCGGCTTTTGAAGAACTCGTGAACCGCTACGAGAAAAAGATCTACCGGCTGGGAATGAACATCACAGGCAACCGTGAAGATGCCGAGGACGTGCTGCAGGAGGCTTTCCTCAAGGCGTTCGAGCACCTGCCGGAGTTCCGCGAAGACTCGCGCTTCTACACGTGGATAGTGCGTATTGCCGTGAACGAAGCGCTGATGAAGCTGCGCAAGCGGCGCACGAGCCGGGAAGTGCCGATCGAGGACTCCTCGGACGAGGGCGGAGAAGTCCTGGTGCGGGAGTTCGCTGATTGGAAGCCCAACCCCGAGCAGGAGTATGCGCGGGCCGAACTGGAGGGGATCCTCGAGGGAGGGGTAAAGGCGCTACCGGCGGGTTTTCGCACGGTCTTTTACCTGCGCGATGTGGAAGGCTTGTCGACGGAAGAAACCGCAGACTTGCTCAATTTGAGTGTGGGCGCCGTCAAGGCACGCCTTTTCCGGGCGCGCCTCCGCTTGCGCGAAGAGTTGAGCAAGATCTTCAAGCGAGGGTGAAAGTGCTAAATTGCAAGAATGCGATCAACCAGATCTCGGACTACTTGGACGGTGAACTGGACACGACCCTGAAACATACCCTCGAAGCTCACTTGACCAAGTGCCATCACTGTCACGCCGTGTTTGACACCACGAAGAAAACCATTGAGTTGTACTGTGACGGAAGACTCTTCGCGCTTCCCGAGGAAGTTCACGCCCGTTTGCACGCGGCGCTGCGACGCAAGTTGCAGGGGCACTCGTAAACTCCCTTAAGAAAGTGAGGATCTCTCCGGTCAAGATGGTCGGCTTGTGAACCTGCGGCATGTGAATTCCCAGGGCGACCCGTAGCGTAGTGCTTGACAGTTTTGACTCACCACCCGTACAATTTTTGTTTCACGACTTGCTCAGGGAGCAAATAGGTAGCGCATGGACAAAAAGAAAGCCGATTACTACAAGAGACGCCTCCTGGCCAAACAGGAGGAACTGCTGCGCCTGGTGACGAAGTCCGAACAAGATGGGCGCGAGGCTGATGAAGAGGGCACGCAGGACATCGCGGACAAGGCTGCGAACTCCTACACCAAAGAATTCTTGTTTCACCAAAGCGACGAGAATCGCCGTGTGTTGCAACTTGTGGATGAGGCGTTCGAACGCATGAAAGACGGCTCTTACGGGCAATGCGTGGCGTGCCAGGGAGAAGTTCAGCAGAAGCGCCTGGAGGCCGTGCCGTGGGCTCGCCATTGCATCGAGTGCCAAGAAAAGCAAGACCAGGGCTTGTTGTAGTTAGGCGCGAATTCTTTCCCTGCGAGGCGCACCTTCTGTCGGGCTGTTGAGACTCGTTCCCGGCCAACTTCACTCCTTCGGGAGCTCCTGGATGGAGTTCTGGCTGTTGCTTTCCCAACGGAGTGTTCGCTATGCGGCCAGGAACTCTCGATCGAGGGGACGCTGCGCATTTGTCAGGCCTGCTGGGGGACGCTGCAGCCGTGGACCGGGCCTGTTTGCACTCGCTGTGGTCTTCCATTTCCGTCGTTACGCACCCTCGATTCAGCCACCCCACAATGTGGACACTGCCGGGCGCATGAGCCCGAGTTCGACAAGGCGTGTAGCTTCGGTATTTACAGCGGCAGTTTACGTCAGGTCATCCTGCACTTGAAATTTGGGCGCCGGGAACGGCTCGGCAAGCGTTTGGGTGAGCTGCTGACGGCCGTTTGGGATTCGGTCGAAGATTTGCGTGGTTTGGTCTTGCCTCTTATTGTTCCTGTGCCCCTTCACCCGTCGCGCCAGCGCGAGCGGGGTTTCAACCAGGCGGAACTGCTGGCGGCAGGCCTGGTGCGCGGACTGAGGGGAAGGTACCGCAAACCACCATTACTAGTTGCCGCGGGCTACTTGCGCCGGTGGCGCGCCACGCCTCCGCAGACAGGTTTGCGCCGGGCGGCACGGGGTGAGAACCTCCGCGGGGCGTTTGAGGTAGTGGAACCTGAACGAGTTCGCGAGCGCCCAGTAGTGCTCATTGACGATGTCATGACCACGGGCGCGACGCTTTCCGCCTGCGCGCGCACTTTGAAGCGCGCGGGGGCTGAGCCGGTGATCGGGTTAACGCTGGCGCGGGCCACGCCCCAATTCCCGGACTTCGAGCCTATCCAGGATGACATCCCTGTTGACGGACCAGACCGGGACTGGACATAATGAGATGGGGAGTGAGCAAGGGACGCTCCCCCGGGTGAAACGCTATGCCGGAGGATGGCCACCGACAACTCCTGCAAGAACCCGTACTGGTGCTGAATGCCACGTACGAGCCCATCAATGTTACGGCGGTGCGGCGCGCCATCGTGCTGGTTCTGAAGGGTGTGGCAACAGCGGAAGAAGAAGACGGCCAATTCATTCACTCCGCGCAATTTGCCGCCCGCGTGCCCTCGGTGATTCGCTTGGTGGAATTCCGGCGCATACCCTATCAGACTCGTGCCCTCTCGCGGAGGAACGTCCTGCTGCGCGACCGTCACACCTGCCAGTTCTGCGGACACGTGATGCCCGCGCACGAACTCACGCTGGATCACGTCATTCCTCGCTCTCGCGGCGGCCACACCGACTGGGATAACCTGGTTGCGTGCTGCCATCGCTGCAACAACCTGAAAGGGGATCGGCTGCCCGAAGAAGCCGGCCTTCGGCTCTTACGACCGCCCCGCCCCTTCACCCTCCACACCAGCCGGCAAATCATGCGGATGCTAGGCCGCTCCGATGAGCGCTGGCGGAAATACCTCTTCTGCTGATTTGTCTTGCTGTGCCCGGAAAGGGAGATCCGCTGCGGGGATCCCCATGGAGCGTGGGCAGGTGACGGACTGGCGCAATTTCTATTTCGGCCTTGTCCCACAGTATCGGCGACGGCAAGCGCGTACCGACAGGCCCTTGTCAGCAAACGGCTCTGTTGGCGGGGGCCAGTGTGTTATGAGAGGGATCCTGGCGGTAGGGGCGAAAGATCAACACACGAAGCGAGCCGCTTCGCCTTTCAAGTCAGCCAGCAGCGGCTTGAGCTGTGCGACCTCGTTCTGTAGTGCCCGGTAGGCATCACCCGCGGCGCGGGACTGTTTCTGGCGCGCCAGCCTTTCTATAAGCAGGGCAGCTCCAGCGACATTGCTTGCCATCACGTTCTCTGCTGCCACTCGGAGGAGACGCGCGGACCACGCCGCAGCGGAGAGATCGCCGATAGCGAGTGAAACTTGAATACCGTCCAGCAAGGCTGGGCAGGCTGCCTCGAGAATACCGGCAAGTTCAGCCAGGAATCCCGTGTCGCCGCCCACTGCGGCCAATGCCTGGGCGCGGTCCAATGAGCGAGTTGCTAATTCCATTTCTTTCCTCCTTGGCTCGAACCGAGAGCACCCCCAAGCCGTCTACGGGAACAGAACCCCTTTATAGAGTAAGTAGCTGTGTACGGCCAGGACATCCGTTTTTTTTCGGATAAGCGCACTCGCTGAATACGGAAGTTGCTTTGCGTCCCCAGTCGGGGCTCCGGGGGCCGAGGCATGCAAATCGGCAAGTTGTGATGGAGGTACCGCTCGCCAGAGGGGGGCACGGTCTCCGCAAAACTACGGATTCTCACGTGGTTTCGAATGACCCCAGGCGCACTGCAGCAACTGGCAAGGTAGATATTAGCGTTGCACAAGGGCCTCTTCCGGCCGCCCGTGGATATCCTTTTGATATGGTGCATTAACTTTGACCCGTTATGGTAACATAAGTATGTACTGGTGCGTGAATGCCGGGCAATCGGCCCTCCTCGTGAAGGTCCCCTCATGGCAGTCACAACGGTGTTGCTGGCAGACGACCACGCGATCGTGGCGGAAGGCCTCGAAGGGCTGCTCAAGCCTCACTTTAAGTTGCTGGGAACTGTCCATGACGGTCGCGCCTTGGTGTCGGCCGCGAACCAGTTGCGGCCGGACGTGGTTGTGACTGACATCTCGATGCCGCTGCTAAATGGACTCGAGGCGGTCCGGCAGATCAAAAAGCAGCTACCCCGGACCAGGATCATCGTCCTCACCATGCACGCCGAGCCCGAAATGGCCGTGCAGGCTTTCCGCGCCGGCGCGGCTGCCTACCTTCTCAAGATCTCCTCCGGGGAAGAACTGGTCAGGGCGATTGAGGAAGTGTCGCAGGGCAGAGCTTACCTCTCTCCCCTGATCACCCGGGATCTCATCAGTATCATGATTGAAGCGAGGAGTGGTTCGACGGCCAAGGGGTCCAGGCTTACGCCGCGCCAACGCGAAGTGCTGCAGTTGATCGCAGAGGGGCGAACCATGAAGGAGGTCGCCTCGATCCTGAACATTTCGCCGCGGACGGCGGAAACCCACAAGTACGACATGATGGAGATTCTCGGGGTGGAGACCACTGCGGCGTTGATCCAATACGCCATGCGCCTCAAGCTGGTCACCTGAGGCCCGCGCTTATCATAGCCCCGGGGAGAGCCGGGGCAAGAAGGTAACACACCACGAGGGCTGGAGCGGTCGCCGCGGCGGGACGCCCGCCCATCTTAATGGTGGACCGAAGGGCCGCGGGCTCAGGACCGCAAATCCTTTTGCGATCTCTTGGGCAGGTGCATGCTGACCTTCTTTCAGTTGAGTTGTCTACCCTATCGGCTGCGAGGTCGGGACGCCGTGCCCACCACCTGCTTCCCCGCTGAAAGGCCCTGCCTGATTCCCCACATCGAGCGCAGGATGTGTCCTGGCAATAGACCCGTAGCTACTCCTAATGATGCGCGACTTCCACGATCGGGCTGCCTAACCCGGATTTTTCAACACGGAATTGGAAGGGCGGGGCTTCACAGGCTGCGGAAAAACCCAGTTTGGTAACGGTATTGCATCGAATGAGGCATGCGAGGAGATGATGAGAAGCAACCAGCGATGTTCAGTTACATCACC
>Ga0187889_10005287_pt1 | contig 10171 bp, 15 predicted proteins | sample June2016WEW_7_10_2_FD_132992 | JGI IMG/M metagenome (GOLD analysis project Ga0187889, IMG submission 132992) | Peatland microbial communities from SPRUCE experiment site at the Marcell Experimental Forest, Minnesota, USA - June2016WEW_7_100 | ecosystem: Environmental > Terrestrial > Soil >...
ACTTAAAAGTTATCCTCGATGGAGATGCCTACCTGGCCGCTGAGACGAGCTTCAGGTAGCCGGCGTCTATGGTGACCTGCAGCTGGTAGGGGGCATCTATGAGGGTGACGGTGGCCTCCTTCTTGGCCGTGTCGTACCTCACGACCTTGGCCCTCATGCCCTTGAATGGGCCTCCGGTCACTTCGACTATCTGGTCCACCTTGAGCTCCTGGACGATGGGCTTTACGGCGATGAGGCTGGCTATGTCGGCAATCGTCATGACGCCCGGGACGTAGCTCCTCACATGCTTGACCCCCGAGACGGAGTCGCTGACGGCCTGGGCCGAGCCGGCCTCGATGAGGAGATAGCCCTTCATCTTCTCGCTGTATATGAGCGAGAGGACCGGAGTCTTCCTTGCCTCGACCCTGTTGGCCACGAGGTTCACTACGTTCCTCTCTTGCCCTCCGGTGACCTTGACCACGAAGATATGAGAAGGCGACGATTTGATCTCCGTGGCCATCTCTAAGACACCAGTCCGAGGAGGGCCAAGATGACGCTCGACGACTTGGGCGCTAGGAAGTTGCTGATCAAGACGCCGATAATGTGTATCACGAAGCCTACGCCGCCGACGACCGCGACTCCCAACAACACGAGCTTCAGGTAAAGCATGTACTCTGTGCTGTCGCTCTTCTTACTGTACTTCAGGATGTTCACGAGCTCCCTGACGGAGTTGCGGATGTTCATCGCCGGAATGACGGACCTTTCTCGACATTTTAAGCGTTATGTCGTCATGCCAGACCCTATGGGAGGGCGTTCCCACCAGCCTCCGCGATGGCTTGTTGAATCTCGACTCGCATCGGTCGCGGTCGATTCAATGGAGGCCGAGGAGCTCCAGCTCGGAAAGATCGTCCGCCTTCTCCTCCTCATATATCTCGAGCCGGCCGAGGCGTGTTCCAACGCATCAGCGGGGCGTCGCAGGGATGTACGAAGCGCCGCACCGATGGGGTTGTCTCAGCCTCCTTGGAGTCCCCAATGAGACGACAGCCCACCTCGGGTAAGATTTAAAGCATGAAGATGTGAGATGGATGTAACAGAAAATGAAAAAGGACTTTCTGTCGGTCGGCGACCTCAACAAGAAGGAAATCGAGCATCTGTTTCAGGTCACGAAGGAGCTGAAGCGGAAGCCATACAGTACGCCCCTCAAGAACAAGACGATCGTGTTACTCTTTGAGAAGGCCTCCACGAGAACCCGCCTCAGCTTCGAGGCTGGCATAGGCCATCTTGCAGGGAAAGCCATCTACGTCGACGCTTCGACCTCGCAGTTGGCGCGTGGAGAAACTGTAGAGGACACCGCCAGAGTTATGGAACGCTTCGTGGACGGGATTGTGGCCCGCGTGTACAAGCATGAAATGCTGGTGGGCCTCGCCAGGAACTCCGACATACCAGTTATCAACGCCCTGTCGGACCTCGAACATCCGTGCCAGGCGCTGGCCGACATCTTCACTGTGCTGGAGAAGGCCGGTACCCTGAAGAGACAGAAGGTGGCCTTCATCGGTGACGGCAACAACGTCTGCAACTCGTTGATGCTTTGCTGTGCCATCCTAGGTGTGGAGTTCGCCGCCGCGACGCCCCTGGGGTACAGGCCCAACGCGGAAATCCTGGCTAGGGCGAAGAAGCTGGCCGGCGAAAAGATCCAGATATACGACGACCCCACCAAGGCTGTAAACAACGCCTCGTTCGTTTACACGGACGTTTTCGTGAGCATGGGTAACGAGGCCGAGAAGGCGGAGAGGCTGAAGACCTTCGTCCCGAAGTACCAGGTGACGAGCGAATTGATGGGTAAAGCCAGGAAAGGCGCCCTGTTCATGCACTGCCTCCCAGCTCACCGGGGACAGGAGGTGGCGGCCGACGTTATCGACGGGAGGAGCTCCATCGTCTTCGACCAGGCGGAGAACAGGATGCACACGCAGAACGCGCTGTTGAAGATGCTTTACTCCCGGTAGGGCTTCCGGACATGATACCCTGAACGACGCCTTCAGCTAGCTCAGGATCTTCCCTACGAGCCAGGCGGAGTCGAAGGTTAGCAGGTCATCGTACGACTGCCCCACGCCCAGGTAGAGAATGGGTGTCTTGGTGACATAGGCAAGGCTGACGGCTGCTCCGCCCTTTACGTCGGCGTCAGCCTTGGCGAGGATGGATGCGTCGAAGCCGATCCTCTCCTGGAATTCGCGGGCCTGGTTTATCAGGTCATTCCCAGCGAGGGCGTCTCCAACGAAGACCCTGAGGTCGGGCTGCACCACTTTGACCACCTTGTTCAGCTCGTCCATTAGGTTCTTGGAAGTCTGCATTCGGCCGGCGGTGTCCACCAAAACAACGTCATAGCCGTGCTGCCGGGCGTAGAGGATGGAGTCCCGCGCCACGGCGGCGGGATCAGCGCCGTACCTCTGGTGGATGGATTTCAGCCCAAGGCGGCCTGCGTGGGTCTCGAGCTGCTCGATGGCCCCGGCCCGGTAGGTGTCAGCGGCAGCCAAGAGAACCTTGTAGCCCTTTTCGGAGAGCCTGTGGGCGAGCTTGGCGATAGAAGTCGTCTTGCCCGTACCGTTTATTCCTAGGAAGACTATGACGTAGGGCTCCTTCATGGCCCCCCTCGCCTTGATCCTCTCCTCAAGGTCGATGGCCTTCTCGGCGGAGAACAGCTGGAGCAGCGACGTCTTGAGGGTGGAATCCACCAGCTTCCGGAGATCTCCTCCCCTCTCGACCTTCTTCCCTACCAGCTCCTTCTTGATGGAAGCTTCGATGAACTCGACCGCTTCGAGGGCGACTTCGCTTTCCAGAAGGGCGACTTCGAAGTCGTCGAAGATGGAAGACAGGTCCTCCTCCGAAAGGGTCTTGGTGGTGACGCTCTCCTTGAAACCCGCTATCGCCTTTCGGAGCTTTTCGAACAAGAGATAGGACCTTCGACCTTCAGCCGTCGCCAGACTTGGGCTCGGAGCCATCATCCTTTTGCGGCCCCGCGCTGGTAAGTTCCAGCTGCTGCTGGTACGCCTGCATCCTATCGGTCACCTCTCTCTTCTGGGAGGCGACCTTCCCCAAGGTGTCTTCGACCTCCTTGATCCTGCCCGTCAAGAAGGCGATGGCGTCTTCGGGGGTCTTCTCCAATGCGATGCCCGAACCCACTTCGACGACGATCTTCCCTCCTCCAGTGAATGACGCGGGGAGGTGGGCGCCCCCACCTATGGGGACCAGCAGGTCGGCCGCCTTGATGTCCTTAAGGGCGGTCAAGGAGGAGAGAGATGCCCTGTCCTCGCGGTAAAGCCGGACCAGTATGGACTCTCTGCTAGAGAGGTCCTGATAGTAGTCTTCGAGGAGACGTAGCTGCACGGCCAGGGCCTGCGCGTTGTCATCGTTACTCAACTAGAAAGCACCGGGATTCCTGAAGGGGCTTCGGTTCTATAGTTTAAAGGCTTTTCCCAGTATGAAAAGCTCAGGGCCGGTCGTGGACTTTCCCACGATGGCCGCCCTGCTGTTGACCAATATACCCGAAGTAACGAACGGCACGCCGCCGTTGATGGAGCTGACCTCGCAACTCACCTTGAGGGCCTCATTCAACCACTTCAGGTCCCCTTCTGAAGCCCTCGGGTGTGCCAGAGCGCCGGAGTTGGACGCGGTCACGACGGCGCCCACCTGGTAGAACCCGGCCACCCTGCCGGTGGAAACGGGAACGCCGAAGACCTCCCGAATCTGCTTGATTGTGTCGCCAGAGAACAAGTCGCCGACGGCCGCCCCGAAGTCGTTGACGGCCACGAGGTTGCCGACGGAGGAAAATGGCGAATCGAGGCGTTCGACGTTCAGGCCCGTTTCCCTCTTCAACATGCCTACCTCGTCGTCTTCGGCGAACCTCGACAGGAGGATGCCGTTGCTGTTGGCAGCGAGGAGGGGCCCCAGGAGGCGCGTCCCGCCCACACTGGCGTGGATTAGCTTCACCCCGAGCAGTGATGCTAGCTTCTCTGCCTTGGGCTCGGAGTAGGCGACGGGCATCAAGAGGAATTTCTCGTTTGCCTTAGAGAAGATGCCGACGTTGGGGTTCCTGTAGATGTCTGAAAGGTGGATGGCCAAACTCTATAGAGCTCCTGTGTGAGAGGCGTGCTTCCTCTTCAATAGCCAGAGCTGCCGACGAGAGTTATTTTAACGTTGGCTTCAATGGCGCCGATCCTGCGCCTCCGCGGTCCGATCGCGGGCGAGAACCCGGGCTGGCGCTGGACATTGGCTGAACTAAAACGTTCGAACGGTGCGCCTACTTCTTCTTCGTTTCAGCGGGTTTTTCCGCTTCTGGTGCGGCCTTCTCCTCCGGCTTCTGTTCAAGCGCGGCGGGCTCTTCCGCTTCGACCTTAGGCTCCTCCTTCTCCTTCTTCGTTTCCTTTTCCTTCTTTTCCTTTTCCTTCTTCTCCTCTTCCTCCCCCTTCTCGTTGGGGAGCTTCACGGTGACTACGCCCTCGGTGTCCATGGTGAGCTTGACGGAGATCCTCGGCCGCCTCGACCTCTTGCCGACGGACCAGAGCTCTTCGTTGAGCTTCTGGGAGATCTTCACTTCGCCGACCTCGACCTTCATGTGGTGGGCGACGTTCTCCTTCAGGACATTGACTATCCTGTCAGTGCGCCTGTACCTAGGAGCCGGCCGGGCCCGGGACAGTGAAACCGTCATCAGCCTCTCAACAGTTTCTTCAGATTCAGACATGGCTCAATCCCTCTAGATCTTCAGCTTGCGGGACCGCCAGTTCCTCTGCTTGGGGTTGCGAGAAACCTTTCTGTTGGTCTTTACGACGACCCACGTAGGGGGGGCAGAGTTCTGTTTGAGGTACTTCATAAGGCGCTTTTTCTCGCCCGAGGTCTTATGGCTGCTCATCCTTCGTCCTCATTCCTCTAAATATACCTGATTTTAAACTCTCTTCTAGGCTCGTCGACCCTGCTCAGCATCCCCTTCACCTCCTCGTCGGTGACGGCGTGGGTGATCTTGCCAGCGGTCCCCATCCGGATGACCTGCTCCTCTATCGCATTTGCCAGATCGGGCTTTACCAGCTTCACGTTGCTGAGCCTGAGCCTGGCCTCGGGGGTGAAGAATATGCGAAGGTATTGCTCCTTGAGCTTGGCTTTATTCAGCTCCGCGTCTTCGTCCTTGGCGGAATTATCGCGTTGTAGGCTGCCCATGCGTCCAACCACCATCGCTTCGTCTGAGGAACTTGTTTAAGAAACTATCTTCCCAAGTTCCTTGTTTTCCTTGGTCATGTCCTTGAAGATTTCGGTGCTTAGCTTGTCCAGGAGCCTTCTCCCTTCGGCTGTGACGACGCGGCCCTTGGTGGTCTTGTGGAGCAGGCCGGCAGCCTGCAGCTGGGCTATGATCTTCCGGATGTTGGAGCTTCCCGCGTCCCTGTGATGAGCCAAGGTGTAACCCACGGCTGTGAGGCCTCCGTACTCGACCCTGAGGTCGCTCAAGCCTATGGGGCCATGAAGGTAAAGCTTGCGCATGATGGAGGCGGCCCTGACGTACCACCAATCCTTGTTCTGCGGGGGCCTCTCAGCCTGCGAGCCGGTCTTCGTGTAGGCTGCCCAGACAGGAGGCTGCACCTGCGAGATCCGTTTGAAATGGTCGGCCAGCTTCTCAATCAGCCTGTCAGCGGGGACGTCGTACACTGTTGGCAAATATGGTCGTCCTCATACTCGCCTTTGCAGATGTATTTTAAAGTTTAGCGGATCCAAGCCGCATTCAACATGGGGCCGCAGAAAGGGATTCATCTCGCCTCAGCTTCTTGCGATATACGCCGCCGCATTTGAAACATCTGACTACGAGCCACCCGTTTCGTACGCGAACGCTGGAGTATTTGGGCGGCGGGGAGAACTCCTTGCACTTCCTACAGAAGAGGAGCTTGAGCTCGTAGGGGGAGCGGACGCGGGAGCGCAGCCTCAGCTTCCTGGCGTTCTGGGCCTGCTTCTCCGCCAGCGAAGGGTCGCTCTCTAGGGACCTGGCTGCAGCGTACGTCCACTTCTCCATTTCCCGCCTGATCGTCCCCTTATCCGTCAACTCTGCGCCGTCGCAACGTAGAATAACCGCCTCTATAAAACATGGTCGAATGGCCGACAGAGCCTTCGTCCTAGTGCTCGCCGAGACGGCACTTGAGACGATACCCGAGGAACTGGGGAAGCAGCCGGCCGTAAGAGCCGACGTGGAGAAGAGGGGAAAGCCTGCTGGGGAGATACTCCTCGACAGGAGCCTCCATCATGCCGCGATGCTGAAGCTGAAGGACGGAGAGTTCCGGGGGAGGCCGGACATCGCATACCACGTAATCTTGGACGTCACATCATCTCCCATCTACAGGGCGGGGAAGCTAGATCTCTACGTGCATACCAGGAACGATATAACGCTGAGCTTCTCCAAGGGGCTGAGGCCGCCGAGGTCCTACGACCGGTTCAGAGGCTTAATGGAGCAGCTTCTGAAGGAGGGGAAGGTCGGAGGCAAGGAGGACCTCATCACCGCTGAGAGGGGATCTTTCAAGGAGATAATCAACAAGGCCAAACCGTCCAGCATCGTAGGCCTTTCTAAGCTCGGAAAGCGCCGTACTTTGCCGGAGCTCCTGGCTGAGGCGGGCGGGGCACGACCATGCCTGGTGGTGGGAGGCTTCCCGGCGGGCCACTTCAGCGAGGAGATAGAAAGGTCCCTCGACTCGCTGGTCTCGATAAGCGTCCAGGGGCTGGACGCCAGCTTGGTGGTCTGCCGGCTGGTGTACGAAATGGAGAAGTCCGTCGGGGTCGAATAATGCTTATATCCACAAGAAATCTGAAATTCGTTTTGTGCGACAGTCGTCCAGCCTGGTCTAGGACATCAGCCCTCCACGAAGAGTTCGAGGAAAGCTGGTAACACGGGTTCAAATCCCGTCTGTCGCATTTCAAAAGAATGGAATGGTCGGGCCGTAGAAGAAGAAGAGGTCTGATAGCTGTAGACAGATATGGCGACCCAGAAGGGCATGTCAGGTCAGCACGGATTCTACCCGTTTCGACTGCGTCCTAAGTCGCGAAGCCAACGATGGGTCGAAGGGTTCTAAGACGGTGGCGGAGGCTTCGGCAAGGAGTTCCACGTACCTTCGGTGGTCGTATCGGCTTCGGGCATCGAGAAGCTCCGCGGGAACGGTCCTGTACTTCCTCCCTTTCGATTCGTAATTCGCTATGACGTATCCCACGCTCTGCCCAGGGTGCAGCTGTAACCCTGCCTCCTCTAGCTGCGTGGCCGCTGACGCCTCCAGCGTATCGGAGACGTACTCCGATGGTGCCTTCGACAGGCTCCTCGAAATGACCAACTCCTCCACGGGCACTTCACCTTTAGCGATGGCCTGGGCATACCTCTCGAAGATGGAGACGCAGTCGGGGACCATCCTCCTGGCCTCTTCGACCCCCGAGGCCTTCGCCAGGACGGAGAGCATCTCCATCTGACACTTCGTGAATAGGGAAGGGGTGTCGTGCCTCCTTGCCTCTATTCCTCTGACCTTCAGCTCGCCGCTCCTGTACGCCCCGAAGTACCTGTTCGCCACCGGGAGGGAGGGGTTGACCTTCGACGCGAGGAAGGCTATCCACTTGTACACGCCTTCAAAGGAGAGGTCGAAGCCCGTCGTCCTCTCTATCTCCTCCCTGAGCTCCAGGCAATCTCCTTCGGTCGCTCCCTCCTTCTTCACCCAGAGTGAGTCCACTATACCATGGATGACCCGGAAGCCCTTCGCCTCGGCTACCCTGGCCGAATCGAGGAGAATCTTCCTGTCCCAGGCGCAGACGGCGATGTGGGCGTCTATCCTGCCGAACTTGGCGTTGTTGAATCCAAGATAACCGAATGACGTTACCCCGATCCACTTCAGCGTCATCTGCCTGCCGTCGTACTTGGCCCTCTCCTCTCTGCTCCTCGCCTCCGCCTTGAGCTTCTTGTATCGCAGCCTCTTCCCTATGACGATCTCCATGGCCTGGGGGACTATCCCCGCCCTCCTCTCACACACGTTCCACCCCAGCTCGGGGACCCTGTTCTTCGAGTCGGGGCAGCAGTCGCACTTCACCGTCTCTCCAGAGATGTTCTTCTTCAGCATGATGTTAGGATAAAGCGCTGAGAAGTCAAATTCGGCGATTCCTTCGTAGAGGCCCACCCGGGGCTCGAAGATGAAGCCTCCCCTGTCCGCCACCAGCAGCTCGAGCCTGCTCTTGAAGTGCTCCGCCAAGGTGGGCTTCCAAGGCACCAGGAGGCCCTGCCTGTAGGCGTGGTAGAACTGGAGGGAGGAGAGGGCCCTCCCGATGCTGGCCCTGCTGGAGGTGTGGAGGGGCATCCTGCAGGTCCTAGAGAGCTCGTAGAGGCCTTCCAGCCCCACTTCGGAGACGGCGAAGGAGTTGGCTATGTCTACGTGTATCCTCCCCCTGAGCCCGACCGTGGAGGAGCGGTACTCAATCCTTCCATACCTGAAGAAGGAGGTGCCGGCCCTGGAGGGAAGCTCCAGCTTCCCTCCGTCTCTGCCCAAGACCAACTCATCATCGACTCCAAGCTCGCGGGCCCGGCCAACAAGGTGGGAGAAGAGGAAGGAGTCCCCGCCGTCGGTGAAGAGTATGTCGGGGTCGACTTCCTTCAAGGCTTCCACCATGGCTCTGAGCTTCTCGCCCTCTGAGCCGGAATCTATGATCCTCTCCTTTCCTTTGGCCTTCAGCCTAATTTCCTTGATCGGGTCGCTATTCCGCGGCAGGGCGTCTCCCTTGTCTATGTCCACGTCCAGAAGGGCCGTCGAGAGGGGAGGGTGAGGGTAGTCACAGGACCAGACGTCGTCCTGCAGCTGCCATTCCAACCCACCCCCGCATTCGCTCGCCTTACAGTATGCCAGGGGGAAGAGGTCCCTTTCGTAGAGGTAAGTCTGCGCGGAAGGCACGTCGGCATTGTATATCCTGTAGAAGCCGAAGGGCTTCGAACGCTCCACCTTGGCGGCAAGGCGTACCATGGCCTTGGCGTCCTTGACCTTGATTTCGAGGACTTCACTCCTCTCCTTGTCTGTGACCTTTGCATACTTGGCGACGAAGGTCAACCGTTCCGCCTCCGAAGCCAGCCATTCCTCTCTGACCAGCGCCCTGAGGCCCTCCCTTGAGTCGCAGGCTACGTAGAACGAGGGAGTCCACCGGTCCACCAGCTTGGTCGCCCTATTGGCCCCCTCCTTCAGCCAGACGACCATCTTGCCGGGCTCCCCTGGGTAGAGGTCGAGGATCCAGCCGTTCATCCCTGCTCGCGCCCGAGCCGTTCCACTTCCTTCTGCAGCCAGAGGATGGTCTTGTGCTGGAGGAAGATCAGGCCCATGAAGAGCGCCTCGCTAGGGAAGGGGGAGGACTTGGCCTCCATGGCGGGGAGGAGCTCGTAGCACTGCTTCATCATATCTTTGAAGAGCTCCCTGTCTTCAGCGCGGAGGGCGTCCCCGAAGCCCCTCCAGCTCTCCATCTCCTTGAGCATCTCCCCTCCGTCCAGGCTCACATGGTACCCTTCCCTTCTCCGGTCAGCTCCATGAGCTCCCTGAGTTCCCTGAAATGGTGGAAGAGGAGGGCCATGGCCACCCCTTCTAAGCGCGATGTCCTCACGGCGGAGGATGAGGCCGAAATGTAGAGCCTTGCCGTGTCCAGCATGTCGTCGAAGAGCTTCCTCTCTCCCTTCGGGAGGGCCCTCCTGAAGGCCTTCCATTCTTCTGCTTCCTGGGCCTCCGCGATTCTGAAAGAGGGAACGGTCCTCCCCATCAGCGGGCCACCGCCCTAACCAACGCCGACCTGAGCAGGTCCTCCATCTTGAAGTCGCACGTCGTCTTGAACTTCGGCGTCCCCCTGACCAGCCTCGCCCGCACCGTTCCGTTCTGGACGGGCATCTCCACAAGCTTGTCCGCCCAGGGGAAGACCAAGCTGTCCAGCTTGTTGGGAGAAGCTATGGTACAGAGGACATGCACGTCCCTGGCCAGCAGCCTGTCCAAGCCACCCTTCACGGCGTCCAGGAGCCGCCCGGCCTCCCTCCGGTCCAGCTCCGGCTCGTTGAAGGTACCGAGGAGGTCGGCTACGACTACGAGCTTTGACGCGTTTTCATCTACGGCGTTGATCAGCCGGTTAGAAATGAGGTCGGCCAGCTGGTACATCGTGAAGGCCCTGCACGTCA
>Ga0187889_10005288_pt1 | contig 10171 bp, 12 predicted proteins | sample June2016WEW_7_10_2_FD_132992 | JGI IMG/M metagenome (GOLD analysis project Ga0187889, IMG submission 132992) | Peatland microbial communities from SPRUCE experiment site at the Marcell Experimental Forest, Minnesota, USA - June2016WEW_7_100 | ecosystem: Environmental > Terrestrial > Soil >...
CCCGGATGCCATGTCCCTCTACGTGGACTTGGGAACCAACGGCGAAATCGTTCTGGGCGGCGCGGACTTTGCGCTGGCGTGCGCGTGTAGCGCCGGGCCGGCATTCGAAGGCGGCGGAATCCGCTGCGGCATGCGCGCGGATCGCGGCGCGGTGGACGGCGCATCCGTCAACGCCGAGACCGGCGCGGTTCAACTCTCCGTCATAGGCGGAGGCCGGGTTCGCGGCGTGTGCGGCTCCGGGCTGATCGCGCTGACGGACGCCTTGTTCCGCGCGGGTTGGATTGACCGCGGAGGCCAGTTCACGGATCGCGTGCCCACCGGCCAGCGCGTGGAAGGCAAATGGGGAACGGCCCTGGCCCTCTCCGAAAACGGAAAAGTGGCGCTGTGGGAGAGAGATCTGGCCAGCCTGATTCGGGCCAAAGCGGCGGTCTTCGCCGGCATACGCTCGCTGTTGGGAGCGCTGGGCCCTGGCCCGCACACCATCGACCGGGCCATCGTCTCCGGTAATTTCGGCCGCTTCCTCAATCTGCCGGCGGCGCTGGGAATCGGCCTGCTGCCCTCCCTGCCGCTGGGCCGTTATGGCTACGTGGACAATGGCTCGCTGGAAGGCGCCGCACTCGGCTTGCTCTCGCGCGAGTTCTTCGCGGAGATCGCCGGCTACCTGAGCCGCGTCACCTACGTCGACCTCGCCGACGTGCCCGGCTACATGGATGAGTTCGTCGGCGCCAGCTTCCTTCCCCATACCACCCCCGAGCTGCTGCTGGCCGGCGTCCCACCGGTTCCGGATCGCTAGAGTAGAATCGAAAGTGAGGGAATGCCAGACACGAACAAGCACGATCCATCGCTACGAATCCCTCAGCAGCGGGAGTCCATGTGCCCACAGAAGCTCGACGCGCCCTCGTTGGTGAAACTGTTGGACGAGTGGATGCTGGGCGATGAGACCGAGCAGCGAGAAACGTTCGACTGCCTGCGCCGTTCTCTGGACGAAGACCGGCCCGAAGGCTACAAGCTCTTCCCATGAGCCTGATCGTTCTGCTGGACGCCGGTCCGCTTGGAATGATCACGAATCCGAAGAGTTCTTCCGAAAACGAGGCATGTAAGAACTGGCTCGCGAGTCTTGTTTACCAGGGTGTCGAGGTCATCATTCCCGAGATCGCGGATTACGAAGTGCGCCGCGAATTGCTTCGGGCCGGCAGTCAGCCGACGACGCCTCCTTGGACGCCGACATGATTCTCGCGGCGCAGGCCGGGGTGCTCGTTCGCGACGGTGATGAAACCGTCATCGCCACCACCAGCGTCCGCCATTTGGCCTTGTTTTCTTCCGCCCGCATCTGGCGCGAAATCGGTTAGTATTTCGGAGCGCTCGCCGCCCACTTATCGGATTTCTCTTGACACCGCGCTTATTACGTCCTACGATACTACGTGAGATGTAATAATGTCTGACCCAACACTTCTGGTGCTTGCCAGTCTGGCCGATGGCGAAAAGCACGGCTACGCCATGATGGAGGATATCCAGCGCTTCGCCAAAGTGCGGCTGGGGCCCGGCACGCTCTACGGCGCCATCACGCGGCTGGAGCAGCGCGGCTGGATCCGGCCGGTGGGCTCCGACGATCGGCGGCGGCCCTATTGCATCACCGGCGCGGGCCGCGAATACCTCCAGGCGCAACTGACCAACCTCGACCAAGTGGTGAAGACAGCCATCCGAAGGCTGAAACACGCATGAGGCAACTGATTCGCTGGACAGCCCGCCTCTATCCCGCCCGATGGCGCGCCCGCTATGGCGAGGAATTGGACGCCCTCGTCGAAGACATTCAACCCCAATGGCAAGACCTGTTCAATGTGTTGCTGGGAGCACTCCGAATGCAGATGACGACTTGGAATTATCTGAAGATCGTGGCGGCCGTGGCCCTTGCGGGCGCGCTGGTGGCGGGGGTGTTTGCCTTCCGGACCCCGGAGCGATACGTTTCGACTGCCGTGATGCGAATCGCTCCGGCGGGCCAGGCGGACACCGATAGTCAGGGGGCGCTGGACCGCGTCGTGCAGTTGCAGCGGCAGATCCTCAGCCGCAGAAGACTCGCGGAGATCATCACCCGGCCCGCGCTCAATCTCTATCCGGAAGATCGCAAGAAGATGCCTCTGGAAGACGTCGTCGAGAACATGCGCAACAAGGCGCTTCGCATCCAGTCGATGCAAACCCAGGGCGGCGGTGCCCTGGCCCTAAGGATTTCCTTCGAGTATCCGGACAAAATGAAAGCCCAAGCTGTGGTTCGCGAACTGCTGAAAATGTTCCTCGAACAGAACAACGCGACATGGAAGAATCAAGGGCCATCCGCCGTGAAGATTCTCGAAATCCTCGACCCGCCCAGCCTTCCGCAACAGCCTCTCAGTCCCGATCGCCCGATGATTGTCACGGCCGGACTGCTCGGCGGCGCGGTGTTGGGATTGCTGGCGGTGCTGGTGTGGCGCGGGCGCCGGAGCAGTACGCTACACTCGCAGAAGTGAACCACACCGGCTCCTTCCGCTGGCGCATCGCGTTGCTCATCGCGGCCGCCATCGCCATCAGTTATTTCGACCGGCAGACCTTGCCGGTGGCCATCAAGGCGATTCAGCTTGAGATCCCCATCTCGAATACGCAATTCTCGCAGTTGCAGGCCGCGTTCCTGACGGCCTATGCGCTCATGTATGCCGGCGGCGGCAAGCTGGTGGACGTGCTCGGCACGCGCATGGGCTTCCTGCTGATCATGGCGTGGTGGTCGGTGGCCTGCGCCAGTCACGGCTTGGCCACTGGTTTCGGAATGCTGGCCATGAGCCGTTTCCTGCTCGGCATGGGCGAAGGGGGTGGCTTCCCCGCCGCCACCAAAGCCGTCGCGGAATGGTTTCCGGTGGGCGAGCGATCCACGGCCATGGGGATCATCAACGCGGGCACCTCGGCGGGCGCGGTGGTGGCGCCGCCGCTGATCGCCATCACGCTCGCCACCTTGAACTGGCGCTGGGTCTTCTTCCTCTCCGGCGCCGCCGGGCTCGCTTGGGCAATCTGGTGGCTGTGGGATTACTTTCCGCCGGCTAACCAGCCGCGGCCGCAGACCGGACCGGGCATGAGTTGGATCGGCCTGTTTCGCTTCCCGCAGGTGTGGGGGTTGGTGTCGGCCAAGTTCCTGAGCGACGCGGCCTGGTATTTCTACCTGTTCTGGCTGCCCAAGTACCTCTACGACATGCGCCACTTCGACACCAGACAGGTCGGCTATTTCGCCTGGATTCCGTACGCGGCGGCCGGCGTCGGCAGCCTGCTCGGCGGCTGGTTTTCGAGCCGTCTCGTTCAGCGCGGCCGGTCTCTGAACTTCTCGCGAAAGCTGGCCCTGGGCCTCAGCGCGGCGGTGATGCCGCTGATCTTTTTCGTGACGCAATCGCCGGTCGAGATTGCCATCGTGCTGTTCAGCATCGCGTTTGCCGGGCAGCAATCCTGGTCCACGCTGATCATGATTCTGCCGGCGGATATCTTCCCGCACCGCGCCGTGGGATCGGTGGCCGGCCTGGTGGGCTTCGGCGGGGCCATGGGGGGCGTGGTGTTCGGCCTGGTGGTCGGCTATCTGCTCGACCACGGCTTCGGCTACGGCGTGGTGTTCGGCATTGTCAGCACACTTCATGTGATTGCATTTTGCGTCATCCTGATGAGTGTCCGCGTGGTCCAGCCTATCGAAGAACAAAGGATACCCTCATGAACGAACCAAAGACCCTCGGGATCATACACGCCGTCAACCTCACCATCCGCGCCATCGAGCCTTTCATCGAGCAGTACATTCCGGAAGTCTCGGTGATGCATCTCTGCGACGACACCATTCAGCGCGACAACATCCGCGCGGGAGTCGGCGTGATTCCCAAGCGCAACTATTTCAAGTTCGCCCAATACGCGCACAACCTCGAGGAAGCGGGGGCCGACATGATCCTGCTGGCCTGCTCCACGTTCAACTACGCGGCCGAGCTGGCCCGCCCGATGATCGGCATCCCCATCATGCAGATCGACCGGCCCATGATGGAACTGGCGGTCCGTCAAGGCTCGCGAGTCGGTATGCTGGCGACGCTCGCCACCACGGTTCCCTCCTCCGAGCGCCTGCTGCGGATCGTGGCCGCCGAGCAGAAGAAGCCCGTGGAGATCACCACCGTGTTGCGCGAAGAGGCATTTCAGGCCATTCAAAAGGGAGACGCCGCAACCCACAACGCCATGCTCCTGGAAGAGATCGACAAGCTCTCCGCGAAGGTGGATGTCATCGTCATGGCGCAGTTATCCATGTCCGCCCTGGCGCCGCAGTTGAAGAACACGCGAGTCCCGGTGTATAACAGCGGCTCCACCTGTTTCGCCCGGTTGCGAGAGCTTCTATGAAGCGGCAAATCAGACTTCCCTATGGGCACGAATCCAGAACGATAGCGGTTCCCGAGGAGAACCTGGCGTGGGTCGAGGGGCCGAAAGACGCGCCGCCGGTCGCCGACTTAAGAGAGGCTGTCAGATCGGCCATACGGAATCCGATTGGCTCGCCTCCGCTCAGTGAGTTGGTACTCAGGCACGGGAAGCGGACTCTCATTTTGGTCGACGACGGCACGCGCAGCACTCCGCAAGCTTTGATCCTGCCCATCCTCCTGGACGAGCTCAATGCCGCCGGAGCGGCCGACAGCGACATTTCGATCGTGGTCGCGCTGGGCACGCACCGCCGCATGAATCGGGATGAATTGATGGCCCGCGTCGGGGCGGCGGTCTGCGACCGCGTCCCGGTCGGGAATCTCTCGCAGAAGCCGGGAGATTTTGTCGACCTCGGTGTCACCCCGCTCGGCATCCCCATCCACGTCAGCCGCCAGTATCTGGATTGTGAGATCAGCATCGCGGTGGGCAACATCATCCCGCACATGTATGCGGGCTGGGCAGGTGGCGCGAAGATGGTGCAGCCGGGCGTCACCAGCGCCGTAACCACGGGCCGGACCCACCTGATCGCCGGCCCGCGGGTTTATGAGATTCTGGGCGAGGTAGACAACCCGGTCCGCGCGGAGATGGAAGAGATCGCCTTTCGCTCCGGACTCAAATTCATCGTCAACGTGGTGCTGGGCGCATCCGGACAAGTGGCCGCCGTGGTGGCGGGCGACGTGGTCAAAGCGCATCGCGCGGGCATCGAGGTAGCACGCCCAATCTACACCATGGAGCTGGAAGAAAGGCCCGACATCGTGGTGGCGAGTTCCCACCCCGCCGACCGCGATTTGTGGCAAGGCTTCAAGCCCGTCAACAACTGCGGCATGGTGGTCAAGGACGGCGGCACGCTGATTCTTCTCATCCCCGCGCCCGAGGGAATCGCACCCGATCACACCCAACTGGTGGATTTCGGCACCGCTAGCGCCGAGGAGGTATTGGCGCTGGTCGCACAGGGAAAGGTGGCCGATGAGGTAGCGGCGGCCACCTACCTGGCGTTCGAGCGCACGCGCCGGCGGGTGAACATCGTCCTGGTATCGGATGGAGTTTCGTGCACGGAAGCCGCCAAAATCGGCATCTCCGCGACCACCAGCTTTCCGGAAGCGTTGAGCGCCGCTTTTGCGAGGCATGGCCAGTCGGCGCGCGTTGGCGTGGTGACCCAGGGCGCGGACATCATGGCGAGGTTCGTGGCAAAAGCGTAGACCCATGCGTACCGGAAAACCCGGTTCCCTGTTCGTGATTGGCTCCCTGGGGTGGCAGTTTACCTACTCGTCGGCATCCAGATCGCCAAAGTACTCAGCGGTCGTCTTCAGAAACTCGGCCTTCAGAGATCCTGCAAGACCGAGCCGCCTGATGCCCTCGACCTTCTCCACGAGCTTGCCAAATCCTACGAATCCGCAGACCTTCGGCAGTGGCTTTTCTCGGTAGGCAAAGGTGGGCCGAACAATCTCCTGCTGCACCTTTGCGCGTCGTTCGTCAGGCGCAACCAGGTACAGAGCGAGGTCGAGGTTCGGCTGTAGAGCGAGGAGGTCGCTCATTCGGAGCAAGCCGGAATAGATCGACGTCGTCGCCTCAATCTCGAATGCCGCCAGAATCGTGTTGCCCTTAAGCCAGAGTACGTCGATGAGCTCGATAGTACGGTTCGTCGCCTCGTTGAATTGCGTCGGCAATTCGTCAAGCATGTTTACCATCGCGCCAAGCAGCTCGCCGTTGTAGCTCTTGCCGCGGTCGATGCGGGCTACCCAGACATCGAGTCCCAGTTCCGCCCCGAGTTTCAGCAGATGATACTGGATTTCCGTGTGACGAGTGGCAGGTTCGACCGAGAGCTTGGAGTCAACGGCGGCTGGTTCATCCTCTTCTTGCTCGGGCACACTGACGACAGTGGGCACCGCCACCTTCCCCTTCCGGAATTCCACCTTGAAAAAGCCCGGCTTTCGCGCCAGCTTGCGCGGGTCGACCGGTATAGCCACAGGGTTACGTTTGGCCTCGCGAAGAGTCTCCAGGATGACCATGCCGTCACCGTCGCGCCTGAAGCAATTCGGACTCATTCGCAGAAAGCCCTTGTATCCGCCTCTGTCCTTCGGCCCACGGTAGAAATCGAGTCTGCCCTCAAACCGTTCCAGCGGAACGCCGCACCCAGGATCAACCATAACGAGCGGCTTCACCGCGAATCGTACCGGAAATGCGTCGGACTCCCAAATGGGACTCGCGTCGCTGGTCGGTGCAACAACTTCCAGGGCGCCGACCCAGCGCATGACGCCGGTGACGTAGCACAGGAACACATCGCCCGGCTTCACGCGCCGCGCACTCTGTCGCATTCGATGGCGAAAGCCGCTGATGTTCGCCCCGGCCTTCCGAAACTCCTCCCAAGTCGTGCCAGTGAATAGATCAAGCCAGTAGTTCAGGCTCTCAGGCTCCGTGAGGCTGTCGCATCAGACCCGATTGTAGCAGGGACTAACCCACCTGGCAGCACGTGCTCAAAAAGGGCAGTTCCTCGCGCCCGGGCGAAAATCGACCGCTGTCGTGCTGAGAGGAAAGCGCCTGTTGCGTCCCGCCATTCTACGTCGATACGCGAGATTCGACGTAGGCCCGAAGGACCGCGTTGATGCGCGTCTGGTAGCCTCGCCCCCGAGCCCTGAACCACTTTACGATGTCCCCGTCGAGCCGCATCGAGATCGGCACTTTAGGCTGCGGCTCAAGCAGTTTCGCTCTCCGGAACCATTCGGACGACGCGACTGGGGCCGCATCCGGATCGGCTTTCGCCGCTGTGCGGACCTCCGCGTCTCCCAAGCGTTCCAGCCGGTTCCAGTCCGTCTTCCCCTTGCGGGTCCTACGCGTCGCCATAGACAATCTCCCAATACATCCTTGTTTCAGAGCGCGTCGCCTTGCGAGCGCTGATGATTCGCCGGCGATCCTTCCTCCAGCAGAACACCACCGCAATTACATGTGAACCCATTTGTCCGTAAGCGATGATGCGCGGCTCTTCATAGCTGAAGCGTTCATCCAACCCCTCGACGGCGGGGCCGTTGAAGACCGCGACCGCGTCGATGAAGTCGATGCCATGTTTTTGCCGGTTGGCAAGGTTCTTCTTCGGATCCCATTCGAAGGGGCCAAAGTCCACAGACACTAGTATATACAATTGTCTAGACAGATGGAAAGGTCCCCAACTGGCCAACGGCTCTGGTTCAGCCACCGGTCACGGAGCGCCCGACTGGTGTATCATGGGAACCGATCAGCTCCGGGCTGAGTAGTTGAACGAATTCATACAGGAGAATCCAGTGTCCAGACCAGAATTATCGCGTCGCAGTCTGTTTGGCGCTTCCGCGCTCGGCGTCGCTTCCGCGGCGGCAGCGGCCCTAGCCGATCCCGGCCAGGCGGCTGCACAGGCAGTCGGTGTCAAGAAGGCCGATTTGCCCGACCTCACCATCAAGGAGGTTAAGGTCTACGTCGCCAATCTCGGCAATGTCCGCAGGCTCAACAGTTCGGAGACCGGCGAGATTGTATCCATCGTGACCAATAGCGGGATCGAAGGCAACATGACCATCGGCAATCGAGGAAACCCGCCGGGCTTCCTGGAATATGCCAAGGCCCGGGTGCTCGGCAAGAGCGCCCTCGACGTCTGTTCCCTCACCCCCGTTCCCAACACGCGGCGTTTCAGCGCCTATGGATCGCTCGATTCCGGCCGCGGCGGTTTTGGCGGAGGTGCGGGCGGAGGCGGCGGCCGAGCTGGTGGTGGACGCGGCGCGGCAGGTGCGGCGCCAGCTCCGCCCTCGGGCATTGCGACTCCGGCTGCGACTGCTTCCGGCGGCGGGCGCGGCGGCAGAGCCGGCGGCGGTGGTGGTGGCGGCGGCATGGGCGCCGGTGGCGGGGTTTACCAGCACGACGCCGAAATCGACGTGTGTCTCTGGGACATCCTCGGCAAAGCGGTCAACCGGCCCATCTACAAGCTCCTGGGCGGCACCAAGACTCGCGTGATGGCCTACGCCAGCTCGCAGCACCTGCCCTACGTCGAGGATTTCGGACCCGATGTTCTCAAGGCCAAAGCGGCAGGCATCAGGGGCTACAAGATCCACCCCGGCGGAGGCCAGTCGGCCAACGCCAAGCCTCGCGCCAGCTACGTGGGCCACATGGAGGAGATCCGGCAGGTCCGCAAGGCCGCCGGCGACGATTACCCGCTCATGTTCGACCCCGTCCAAGGCTACAACGTCTACTCGGCGTTAAGGGTGGGCCGGGTGCTGGAGGATCAGGGCTACATCGCGTTCGAAGACCCCATCCCCACCACCGATATTGAAGGCCTCATCACGCTGGTCCGGTCGCTGGATGTCCCCATCAACATCGGCGAGTTCCTCATGGACATGAACGGTTTCGCCGACTACATCAAGCGGGACGCGCTCGATATCGTGCGCTTCATCGCCGATAACATCGGCGGCATCACCGGCGGCATACGAATCTGCCAACTGGCGGAAGCTTTCGGGATGGAAGTCCAGCCCCACAACTGGGGCAACGTGATGGACCTGGCGGTACACTTCCAGCTCGAACTGGCGGCCAAGAACAGCAATTGGTTCGAGATGCCGTGGCCGATGGAATACTCCGACCGCGCCTACCACAAGGACAAGTTCCGGATCGACGAGAACGGCTACGTCAACGCGCCGACCGAGCCGGGCTTGGGTTATCCGATCGACCACGACGCGCTCGACAAGATGATGATCCGGGTCGATAAGTAAGTAACGCCGAGCCCAGGGGGCACCCTCTTGCCGCCGGTGATTGTTCCATTTCCGACAACCCACCGGCGGCAAGACCGCCGGCGTTACAACTGCATCTCCATGAACTTCAGGAACACGTCCCAGTCGGACGGGATGGTTCCATGTCCGCCGGCATGCATGTAGTACCCAATCGTATGCAGGATGGGCTGTCCAGCCGCCGGCCACTGGTCCGTATCCAACCCCTGCTTGCCCAGCAGCCGGTACACCGGCCCCGCCGCCACCGCGGCCAGGAACTCGCCTTTCGGATCGGACCATTGGTCCTGATCGCCGGTCTGTAGCAGCACGGGGCGGGGCGCAATGAGAGCCACCAGCATGTGCCCATCCACCGGGAGTTGGTCGACATGTTTGGCGAATTCCGCGTAATTGGCGCAGAACTGATAGGGGTATCGCGTCGGTTCAACCAGGTGAGCGATGGTTTCGCCGTAATCGCGCCGGCTCAACGCCGCGCCGCCTTCACCGGAACAACTGGCGATCACCATGGCGAAGCGCGTGTCGCGAGCGCCCGCCCACAGTACCGTCTTTCCCAGCCGCGAGACTCCCATGATGGCCACGCGTTTGGCGTCCACGCCCTTATCGGTTTCCAGGTAATCCATGGCCCGGCTGAGGCCCCATGCCCAGGCCGCGATGGCGCCCCACTCGTCTGGAGCGGGCTGGGGGTAGAGCCCCCGCACTCCCAACGAAACACCGCCCAGAAAGTCGGGGTCGATGTCGCCGTAATACACGGTGCCAAAGCCGATGCCGTGTTCCAGCAGGCGCGCGACGTTGATCCTTCCGAAAGTCATTCCGGTGGGCGCGGGCACCTTCTTGTTATCGCGGCCCCAGACTTCGCCGCGCTTGAGGCCGGGATCGTTCACGACAGTCGAGTTCGCGGAAAAACTGATGTTCAGCAGCAGCGGCGCCGGCTTTTTGGCGCCGGCCGGCAGATAGATGGCCAGATCCATCTTCGGCCCGGCCTTGTC